>Ga0255777_10005294_pt1 | contig 10415 bp, 11 predicted proteins | sample 101ome_15_FD_179975 | JGI IMG/M metagenome (GOLD analysis project Ga0255777, IMG submission 179975) | Coastal salt marsh microbial communities from the Groves Creek Marsh, Skidaway Island, Georgia - 101402AT metaG (version 2) | ecosystem: Environmental > Aquatic > Marine > Intertidal zone >...
CGCTATTTGTGCGGATTTTAAACCTTTTTAATAGATATCACAATCAATTAGTTTATTTGTAAATCTATTCATATTAAGATCTCTTTACATGAACACCCCTTCAAATTCTGAGCTTGCAAATGCAATCCGATTTCTTTCAATCGATGCTGTACAAAAAGCCAATTCTGGACATCCTGGTATGCCAATGGGCATGGCTGATATTGCTGTAGCTCTTTGGAAACATCACTTAAAGCATAATCCTGCAAATCCAGGTTGGTTTAACAGAGATAGGTTTGTGCTTTCCAATGGTCATGGATCCATGTTGCTCTACAGTCTATTGCATTTGACAGGATATCCTTTGAGCATAGAAGACATCAAAGACTTTAGACAGCTTAAATCAAAGACTCCTGGTCATCCTGAATACGATTTAGACTTAGGCATTGAAACTACAACAGGTCCTCTTGGCCAGGGATTGGCTAACGCAGTTGGCATGGCTTTAGCAGAAAAACACCTAGCCACAAGATTTAATCAAGATGGTTTTAGTGTAATTGATCATTACACTTATGTATTTTTAGGTGATGGGTGTCTTATGGAGGGCATCTCCCATGAAGCTTGTTCTTTTGCAGGGACTCATGAACTTGGGAAACTTATTTGTTTCTATGATCAAAACGGCATTTCAATAGATGGCAAAGTTGAAGATTGGTTTACAGACGATACTGTTAAACGTTTTGAATCCTATGGATGGCAGGTTATCGAGGTAGATGGACATGACACCGACGCAATTATTAGCGCTATAGATTCAGCGAAGAGAGAGGAGCAAAAGCCCTCCATAATTTGCTGTAAAACCAAAATTGGTTTTGGTTCTCCTTCTAAAGAAGGCTCAGAAAAATCACATGGCTCTGCACTTGGAGATGAAGAAGTCCAAGCAACAAGAGACAATCTAGGCTGGAACCATGAACCATTCTTTATTCCTGAAGTAATTTATTCCGCCTGGAGTGCTGTTGAGCAGGGCTCAGTGCTTAATAAGAGCTGGGATAATTTGGTCAATCAGTATAAGGATGCTTTTCCAGAAAAGTACGCTTTGCTAGAAAGGTTAATTCAGAGCAAATTACCAGAAGATTTTGATATTAAGATGAATCAGTTTATTGAAGATTCACTTAGCAAAGAAAGCTCAGTTGCTACTCGAAAGGCTTCTGAGCAGTGTTTAGATTTTCTTTGCGCAGAATTACCGGAGTTATTAGGTGGATCTGCAGATTTAACTGGCTCTAACAATACTTTGTCTGCTGCAAGCACTTCATTAACCAAGCATGACGCTAATGGCAATCATATTTTTTATGGAGTTCGAGAATTTGGGATGGCAGCCATGATGAACGGAATGGCGCTGCATGGTGGAATCAAACCTTATGGAGGGACATTTTTGGTTTTCATGGATTATGCAAGGAATGCTGTGCGACTATCTGCACTTATGAATATTCCAGTTACCTATGTGTTTACCCATGATTCCATAGGTCTTGGAGAGGATGGCCCAACTCATCAACCCATTGAGCATATTGCTACCCTAAGAAATACACCAAATCTCTATAATTGGCGCCCTGCTGACTTGGTTGAAACCAGCGTAGCTTGGAAAGCAGCAGTAAGCTCGGCAAGCAATCCTCACTCATTAATACTTTCTAGACAAGGCTTGCCAAAACTTCCACTAGATAAAGCCCAGTTATCAGATATTGCTAAGGGAGGCTATGTTTTAGATAGAGCAGATAATCCGGAGCTACAAATTATTGCATCTGGTAGCGAGGTGGGCGCAGCACTGGAAGCTAAAGCTATTCTAAAATCCGAAAAAATAAATATAGTGTCCATGCCTTGTCTTGATCTATTCAACGAACAAGACCATGCATATAGAGAGAGCGTTATTCTTCCCAATGTTCCTAAATTATTTGTAGAAATGTCGCATCCAGCGAGCTGGGGACTCATAGCTTCATCGATGGATAAGATTATGGGAATTGAAACCTTTGGTGAGAGCGCCCCTGGGAATATATTAATTAAAGAATTTGGATTTGATGCACATAATATTGCCAGCGAAGCCAAGAAGTTACTTGGATGAGAAAGCTTCAAGATTTAAATATTGTAGAAAAAAATATTGCTCTTAGGCTAGATCTAAATGTTCCTATTCAAGGAGATAAAGTATTAGACGATACTAGAATACTTGCCAGCATTCCAACCATTCAATACCTTCTTGATGCAAATTGCAGGATTTTGATAATCTCTCATCTAGGTAGGCCCACAGAAGGGATATTTGATCCTGCTAACTCATTAGAGCCTGTAGCGAAACACCTCTCAGAATTGCTCGATGTAGATGTTTCACTTAATAAAGAGCTTACTCGAGATGCTTGTTTTCATAGTTTTGATTCGCCCATAACGATGTTAGAAAATATAAGGTGTTTTGTTGGTGAAAAAGACAATGATAAAAATTTTTCTAGAAATATTGCCGACCTTTGCGATGTATATGTATTTGATGCATTTGGAACATCCCATAGGGCCCAATCATCGACATATGGTGCGATATTAAGCACAGAACATTCTTGTGCCGGCCTTCTAGTTGAAAAAGAGGTTGCCTCTTTATCAAAAGCTTTTAAATCTTTTAACCAGCCTCTCATTTCAATTGTTGGGGGTTCAAAAGTATCTACCAAACTATCAGTGCTTCAAAAGCTCTCTGATATTTCCGATCACATTATTGTTGGAGGCGGTATCGCCAATACATTTTTGATGGCTCAAGGCTTTAGTGTTGGAAACTCATTGGTTGAAGAAGATATGCTAGAAATAGCTGAAGAAATTCTTAAGAAAGGCAATTGCATTTTGCCTACTGAAGTATTTACAGCTAAAAGCCTTGATGATGTGAATGCAACAAGAAAGTCGATAGACTCCATAGAAGACGATGACATGATCTTAGATATTTCCATTGATCAAAACTATGGAGAAATAATAGACTCAGCTAAGACCATCATATGGAATGGACCAGCAGGAGTATTTGAAAAGGAACCGTTTAAAACCGGCACCAAATCCTTGGCTTCCTTTATTGCTGACTCGGATGCATTTTCAATTGCAGGGGGCGGAGAGACTATTGCTGCTATTAATGAATTTATCAATCCTCAAGATATAGGGTATATTTCTACAGCAGGAGGAGCTTTTTTAGAATTCTTAGAGGGCAAAAGGTTGCCTGCCCTAGAAGCGCTAGGGTATGAATTTTAGATAACGAGGAGAATAAGAATGGCATTAATAAGTTTAAGACAACTACTAGATCACGCAGCAGAATATAATTACGGTGTTCCAGCTTTCAATGTTAATAACCTTGAGCAGATGCGAGCAATCATGGAGGCTGCCAACAAAACTAATAGTCCTGTGATAGTGCAAGCTTCAGCTGGTGCTAGAAAGTATGCCGGACCCACTTTTCTTAGACACCTTATTTTAGCTGCCTTGGAAGAGTTTCCTCATATACCTGTTGTAATGCATCAGGATCATGGAGCGTCACCAAGTGTTTGTCAGCGCTCAATTCAGCTTGGTTTTTCGTCCGTAATGATGGACGGTTCTCTCAAGGAGGATATGAAAACGCCTGCTGATTATGAGTACAATTCTCAAGTTACAAAAACGGTAGTAGATATGGCCCATGCTTGCGGGGTATCCGTGGAAGGAGAATTGGGGTGTCTTGGATCTTTAGAGACAGGTGAAGCAGGAGATGAAGACGGATCTGGAGCAGAAGGCATCCTATCGCATGATCAGCTTCTTACTGACCCTGAAGAGGCTGCACAGTTTGTAAAAGATACCCAAGTAGATGCTCTTGCAATCGCCATAGGAACCAGTCATGGAGCCTATAAATTTACTAGACCACCTACAGGAGATATTCTTGCCATTGAGAGAGTTAAAGAGATTCATGCACGAATTCCAGATACTCATTTAGTAATGCATGGTTCGTCTGCAGTTCCTCAAGATTGGCTTGAAATCATTAACCAGTTTGGTGGAGAAATACCTGAAACCTATGGTGTTCCTGTAGAGGAAGTCCAAGAAGGAATAAAGCATGGTGTTAGAAAGGTAAATATTGATACAGATTTGCGTTTAGCTTCTACTGGCGCAATCAGAAGATTTCTCCAAGAAAATCCATCAGAATTTGATCCACGTAAATATCTCACTAAAACCATGGAAGCAATGAGAGATATTTGTATAGATCGATATGAGGCTTTTGGAACCGCTGGTCAGGCAGATAAAATAGCAGTTATTTCGCTGGAGGATATGTATCTTCGATACCTTGATGGAAGTCTAGATCCTACAGTAAATTAGGATTCCTTTGAGAGTAATTGTTCAGCGAGTCTCACAGGCATCAGTTTCGATTGAGGGGATAGCTCAATCTTCAATAAAAAAGGGAATTCTTGCTTATGTATGTTTTGAAGAACATGACAACGAGGAAGTAATAGCAAAGTTTTTTAATAAAATTACAAATTACAAGATTTTCGAGGGAGATAGCGGCATTTTAGATACTAGTTTGAAGGATTTAGAAGCAGAACTATTGATTGTTAGCCAGTTCACCCTTGGCGCAGTTACCAAAAAGGGCCTAAGACCAAGCTATCATTTAGCCCTGGAGCCTAGCAAGGCAAAGCATTTATATGACTTGATGATTGAGTTATCTTCTTCTCAGGGTATCGGAGTTTCTTTTGGGACTTTTGGTGCCATGATGCAGATTTCATCGGTTAACGATGGGCCTTATACCTTGAATTTTAATTTTTAAAATGGAATTTAGAGAAAGTATTAAAGCTTGGCTTGAAGAAAATTGCCCACCATCCATGAGAACTCCTATGCCAAACTCTGAACAGGTTTGGGCATCCTCAAAAATTTCTTTTCCTAGCAAGGAAGCAGAAGAATGGTTTAAGGTAATGACAGCTAATGGGTTTTGTACTCCTGACTGGCCCCAAGAATATGGAGGAGCTGGTCTCAATGATGAAGAGATAAAAATTTTAAAGGAAGAGCTTCTAAATATTAATGCCCGCCCTGCTCAGATTAATTTTGGCATTACTATGTTGGGCCCGATTATTTTGGAGTATGCAAATAAGGAGCAAAAGGAATTGTTTCTTCCCAAGATTTCTAGAGGAGAAATATGGTGGTGTCAGGGATTCTCTGAACCAGGGTCTGGTTCAGATCTTGCAAGTCTCTCAACCAGTGCAACAAAAGATGGCGACCATTATGTGATCAATGGAGCAAAAATTTGGACCTCAGAAGCTAATAAAGCTGATTATATGTATTGCTTGGTGCGGACCTCTAAGGAATCAAAACAAGGAGGTATATCATTTATCTTAATAGATATGAATTCTCAAGGGATTGAGGTAAAGCCCATTAAATTGCTTAGTGGCCAGTCTCCATTTTGTCAGGTATTTTTTTCTGATGTTAGGGTTCCGGTAGCCAATCTTATCGGCGAAGAAAATCAAGGATGGGAAATAGCCAAGAGATTATTAGCTCTTGAACGAATGATGATGTCTGATTTAGGGTCTGAGGGAGCAGTCGATGTTAATCCCATGAAGCTTTTTAAAGAGAGGAATTTGACCAAGGAAACTTCTCTTTATTACCGCATCGTTCGTCATAGCATGAGACAAAACGCAATTGATTTAACAATGTCTAGAGCGGCAATGGAAGCAAGATTAGGATCATTTAATCCGTCTATGGTTCTAAAATACCTTTCTACTGAAGAAGTTCAACAAAGATGGGAGCTAAATTTATATGCCCTAGGGAGCATTGGTATAAAGGATTTAGAGAGCGCCCAGGGAGATGAATTCGATATTATTAAATCATTTTTTTATTCGAAGGCTTATACTATTGCAGGTGGAAGCTCAGAGATTCAACTCAACATTATTTCCAAAAATATATTAGGTTTACCAAATGAATAAGAAAGTTGCAGTATTTTGTGGAGCTCATTCGGGCTCAGAAAAAATCTTTTCTGAACATGCACACGAGGTGGGCAAACTCTTAGCTGATGCAAAAGCAGAGCTTGTGTTCGGTGGAGGTAATAGAGGATTGATGGGGATTGTTTCAGATGCAGCATTAGACAATGGGGGCAAGGTAACAGGCATAGCCCTAGAAAAACTAGATACATTTGAGAAGACCAACCCAAGGATTACGACTGAGATCATTACCAAAACGTTTTTTGAAAGAAAAGAAAAATTTTTGGAAATTAGCGATGCTTTTATAGTGTTGGCAGGAGGCATGGGCTCACTCGATGAATTACTCGATGTCCAAGTAAACAATCAGGTTGGAATGATTGCCAAACCCATAGTTATTTTAAATACTCTTAATTATTACGATAGTTTCTTAGCTTGGATGGATAATGCTGTTAAGTACAAGTTTCTCTCCGATGAGAACAGGAAACAAATTATCATTACTCAGTCTCCTGCAGAAGCTGTGAAACAGGCGCTCAACATTCAGGCTCCTTCCAAAGAAGATTGGATGAGCAGGCTAAGAATTTAGATTTTTTCTTTACTTAACAATAAGCCTAATTCAAAAAGCAGCCACATTGGCAATGCTAAGAAAAGTTGAGAAAACATATCCGGTGGCGTTAGAAGCATTCCAATTACAAAAAATAAAACGATTAAATAGGGCCTAAGCTCTCTTAATCTTGATTTGCTTATCGTTCCAGTTCTTACTAGCAAATTAACAATTACTGGCATTTCAAACGCAATACCAAAAGCAAATAAAAGCTTCAACATGAAAGAGAGATAATTCCCAATATCTGTCATGATAAAAATGTTATCCGGGCTGAAGGCATGTATAAAATTGAAAATCACCGGTGTTGCCACATAAAACCCAAAACAAACTCCTGTAAAGAATAATAAGGTAGTAGAAATTATTATGGGCAAGGCCAGTTTTTTTTCATGAGCATATAATCCAGGCTTCAAGAACCCCCATAATTCTATGAAAAACACGGGCATGCAAAATAACAAAGCAGCATATAAGGTTGTTTTTATGGGAACTAGTACAGGGCTTGTTACTTGTGTTGCTATTAGCTTCCCATCGGTTGGCAAAGAGGCCATGAGAGGATTGGTTAGATAGGTGTAAATATATTCATTGAATGGCATCCCTGCTACGAATGCAATTCCAAGAACTATTATAAATCTGAGGAGCCTTTTTCTTAGCTCTAATAAATGAGCAGAAAGAGGCATATCAGAATCAGTGCTCATTTTTATCAAGCTCTTTTAGCTTCAGCTCATTAAATACATCTTGCTCGATTTCTTCAGCACCAATATCTCTCTCAAATTCTGATCTAGCAGACTCTATTTTAGATTTAGCTAAGTACCAGAATCTTGTAATCGATTTAATTGCTGCAGGCAATTTATCAGGCCCAAAAACAAGCAGGGATAAAATAAGAATTAGTAGAATTTCTAAAAATCCAACTTGGAACAATTTAACTACTCAGATTTATCTGTTGGTTTCTCATCATCTTTGATGGCTTTTTTAAAATCTTTGAGTCCATGGCCCAAATCTGAGCCCATATTTCTAAGCTTTTTACCACCAAACAATACAAGCACAATTAACAGTATGATTAGGAGTTGCCATATACTAATTCCGCTCAACATAGGTCTATATTAAAGCAAAATGGTCAATCTACATAAAGATTATTAAGAAGACCAAGACAAGAGACCCAAACGCAAGCAACTTACCAACGCTCTCAAGCCTTTGAAGTTTCAGATTTGTTTTGACAAGTTCTTTTTCTAAGGCTTTTCTAGATTGTAGGTTAACATCAAAATTTTCAATAAGATTGATGATGTTTGCAGGTAAATTTTTAGATTGTTCTAAAATCTCTAGGCGGTTGTTTGCAATTTGCTTCAACAGATAAGCAGGATTGTATTGCTCTAGCAACCACGAATCTAAATAGGGCTTTGCAATCCCCCAAAAATCTAATTCCGGGTAAATTTGTCGACCCATACCTTCTATATGTATAAGGGTTTTTTGTAATAATACTAAAGAGGGTTGGATCGATAGATCATATTTCCTGGTTGAATCAAACAGTTCAAGTAGGAGCTTGCCAAATTCAATTTCAGATAGTGGTTTGTCAATAATTTCCGAACATGCGCTTGTAAGGGTTAACTCAAGCTGAAAGATATCAGTATCAGCGTTTACCCAATTTGCTTGAATAAAGAGTTTTGCAAGAGATTTGAAATCCTTTTCAATTAAAGCAGTAAGCATTCTAGCTAGAAAGTATCTGTCTTGATCGCTTAAGCTTCCACAAATTGCGTAGTCAACTGCCACATAGCCGTTAATTTTGTTATCGTTGTTAACAAAAATATTACCTGGATGCATGTCAGCATGAAAAAAATTATCTCGAAACACTTGATCAAGAAAAATTTTTACACCGTTTTCTGCTAATATTTTTAAATCCAAACCAGCTTTCTTAATTTCTTCAATGTTGGTGCAAGGAATACCACTAACTTTTTCCATAACCAAAATATTTTTTGTCGAAAATTCTTGGTAAATGGCAGGGATTTTTAATAACTCATTACCCTTAAAATACTTTTTGGTTCGAATGGCATTTGAGGCCTCAATCTTTAGGTCAAGTTCATTAAGCACCGTGTTTTCATAATCATTAAGAACCTGTTTGAGTTTAAGTCTTTGGCTGTCTTTAATTATTAGGCTTGCTATAAAACCCAAAAACTTCATCAACTTAATATTTTTTATTACCGATTTATGGATATTGGGCCTGAGGACTTTTACCACTACCTCAGATCCATCAATAAGCTTTGCCTCATGAACCTGTGCAAGGGATGCAGCAGCTAAAGGCGCATGATTAAATTTTTGAAACACCTCATCAATACCCGCTCCCAACGATTGCTCTATTGATTTGATGGCCAAGGAAGTTTCAAAAGGAGGGCACGCATCAGTTAATCGTTTTAACTCATTGGTTATTGTTTTATCTAGAATATCTGTTCTGGTTGAAAGCAGTTGGCCAAGCTTGATAAACAATGGACCCATAGTTTCAAGATAGCTTGTCAGTCTATGTCCGAGAGTTTTATTTATATTTAAATAAAAGAAAATATTCAGGTAACCCAATGCCCTAGAAATAGGGTTAAGATTTCCGATATCGTTTATAAGGCCATACCTAAATAATAGGAAAACTGCTTTAAAGAAACTAATTAACTGCATGATCTCTATGATTTAGAAGCCTTTCAACTCTATCAATCCTTAGCTGCATGGCTCGCAGCCTTGTTTTGTAAAGGGATATATTTTCATTAACTAAGACCTTATCTTTTTTTGCTTGATAAGCTGATACAAAAGACGTAAATACAAAGGCAGCTTCATTTCCAAAAATGTCATATATCACAGCAGCACAATCTGCCTGGACTTTAGTGAGAATACTCATGAGAGCTGAAAACTTTTCTAAATCGCCTTCTACCATGCTTGAAGCGAATTTATGTTGTTCAGTGACAAGCTTGAAAGCACCTCCGTTGATATTGATTGTGAAGTCAGGATTTTTATGAGGTGTAACAACTAAGGCTTGAGAAGAGGCTATGCTAACTCCAAATGAAATAATACCAACATGAATATTAAAAATAGTTTCCCCCAGTGACTCCAGGCCTTTCTCAAGAGCACTATCGTTTTCAAGAATAGTTTTAAGCAGTGGGGTTAGGCTTAATTTCATTTAATGGCCTTGTGTATAGAAACTATGCCATTTTGAAAATTATAAAAATTGCACTTCTTGAAGCCCTCATTAAGAATCATATGCTTGAGATTTTCTTGGTTTGGATGCATTCTGATAGATTCTGCAAGATATTGATAACTTTGTTCGTCATGAGCAAAGAGCTTACCCATTTTGGGTAGGATATTAAATGAATACCAGTCATATACCTTTTCAAATAAAGAGTTGTTGGGTTTAGAAAATTCTAAGACCAATAAGTGGCCGTTTGGTTTCAAGCACCGATGCATTTCTTTAAGACCCTTATTTTTGTCAGTAAAATTTCTGAGACCAAATCCTATGGTAACCAAATCAAAGGTTTCATCCTGATACGGAAGCTCTTCCCCTGATGCAGTTAAAAAGAAACAATTAGAAATAAAATTTTCATCTATTGCTCGATTGCGCCCAAGCTCAAGCATAGAACTATTTATGTCGGTTACTTGGACACGGGCGCTGTTGTGAGATTGAATGATCATTTTTGGGATATCACATGTTCCTGAAGCAATATCTAATATCATAGGATTGGGGGGTAGCTCTGCTAGCTCAAGCAATGCTTTTTTCCATAATCTATGCAATCCCAGTGACATTAAGTCATTCATGAGGTCGTAATTGTCTGCAACAGAATCAAATACTCCCCTGACTCGTGCTCCCTTATCAGCAGAGCTTATCTCCTCGTAACCAAAATGTGTTTTTTTATTATTTTCCATCAATCTGTTGCATATAATTCTCGTAGCGAGAC
>Ga0255777_10005310_pt1 | contig 10393 bp, 8 predicted proteins | sample 101ome_15_FD_179975 | JGI IMG/M metagenome (GOLD analysis project Ga0255777, IMG submission 179975) | Coastal salt marsh microbial communities from the Groves Creek Marsh, Skidaway Island, Georgia - 101402AT metaG (version 2) | ecosystem: Environmental > Aquatic > Marine > Intertidal zone > Salt...
TGTTATTCGTTTGTACTGTTTTTGACTGTTATTGACCGTCCCGGGCATCCAGCACCGGATCATAGGACTGCCCGGGGAGTTCAGGATAATCCGTGGTACCCCTGGGATCGACATATTCGGGATCACCGGGTAGGTAAAACTGGGTACTGCCGTCTTCGGCCTTGTAGACGTTGGAGCTGGTGGTACATTCCCAGTTGCGAATCCTGACGCCGATCTCTTCCAGGTCAGGTGCCGCATTGTGGGTATAAACTGCCGACTGTGGTTTAACCAATGCCAGGGGATCATAGAAAGTGACCTGGGTGACCAGTTGCTTATTGCCATCCCCAAGGGTGACCTGCTTCCAGCGTTCAATAATTTCGAACTGGTTGGAGGTCAATGGCATGCCGCGCACATAATCTGCAGGGTTGACCCATTTAGTCCAGATGGTCAGCTCATCATCGTTCCAGAAACCGATGGAATCGCCAGTGGCTGAATGCTTGGCATCGAGATTGATGTGTTCCTGTCCAATGTAGATGCGCCGGGTTTCATTCATGAAATCATTCATCATCCAGGACTGATGGGGCAGATTCACAAATTCCTTGACGTAGGGTTCCCAGATCCAACGTGGGACACCTGGATACTCGCAGCGGGCCAGGCGATCAAACAGCTGTTCACCATGGATTTCCATTTCTGCGCGTCTGGCTTTGAAGTGGGCTTCGTATGGCGGTGTCAAAACGCCATCAATGACAGTACCGCCCGGCCCCAGCCCCCCCCTGACATCGTCGCCCTCCAGAAATATGGTGGGCATGGAGTTGCGCCCGCTGGTCCACAAGCCATTCCACTGGGGGATGGTCGCCATGGTATGGGACGTGCCACCATCCGCGGCTTCCAGAAGGTATTCATAATGGGCCTGCGCCGTGGCAAATTCCCGGGGTGGAGGCTCTACTGCTGGCAGGGCGCCACCAAAGAAACCCTCAGGTACGCCAATATCATCCTCATCATCCTGTGCTACTGCAGCATGCAGAAAGCTGCAGAAGAAAATCAATGTCAGGCTTTTTTTTATCATCGTTATCTCCATCGAATTGATTCCTGTATGAAAAATACTATTTCCCGAAGGCTACGCCGCCAGCTGCCGGATCATGGGGTGGCATAGGCTCACCTGTCACCGGATTGGGATAGTGAAATGGCTCGACGTAATAGCTTGGGTAGGTCAGGTAAACCACGCTGGGTGGCAGGTCCGGTGGCGGCGGAAACTTGGTAGGCCAGGTGTTGTAGATCAGGTTGTCCACCCAGCCAATGGGATAGCCGGAATACATGTTGAAAGGACCGTGCAGGGTCTTCATTTTCCACACGCCGTCTTCCTTCACGAAATCGTTTTCATAGTAGCAGTGCCCCCAGCCACCGGAGGACATGACAAAGGCGATGCCACGCAGCTCGGCAGTGACGCCATCCGGATTGATGGTGGTCAGGGTCTGGAACTGCTGATGGTCCATGAGCAGGCCTTGTGTCGGCCCAACCGGGCTCAGGCCCACGTTCATGTATTCAAAGACGCGATCTGCGCCAGTGAAGACGCCCCGGCCACCAATTTCCAGGGTACCGTCTTCGGTCCACAGGTCGGTGAGGGAATACCAGAGGGACTTGTCGACGTAGTAGCCGTAGGAGCGCTGAAGGATTTCGATTTCTTCCATGTCCTGAAGGCGCTCGATGCGGGTGCTGATGGCGTTGAGCTCGGATTCCAGCGCGCTCAGTTCAGCAGGGCTTTGGGCATGAGCTGAAGTAGATACGAGATACAGGATACAAGATACAAGGAACGACACGTTGACCATTTGCAATCTGGATTCGATCAGGGGCGGGAACATGTTCAGTGTTTTGTTTATTGAATTTTTCATTTTCTGCCCACCTTAACGTACGTTCTTGCCGGCGGCTTTGTCGCGTGCCAGGCGGCCCATGTCATCGTGCGGTTCGCCGGTGACGGGGTGGTTATAGTGAAACGGCACAACGTAGGTATTGGGCAGCGATTCGTAGACCACCGTGGGCGGTGCGTCGGGCGGAATAGCCTCGCTCATCTGCTCCACAGGGATGATGCCGTCGCGCATCCAGCCCTTATCGTAGTCGCCCCAATAGGTGACCCAGTAATGCTGTTTGGTGATTTTCCAGGTGCCGTTGTCATTCACATATTCATTTTCGTACAGACCACCGCCCCACTGGCCCCTACCCTCTACCGTCCTCATTACGTCACTGCGGAAACGGCCCCAGGCCCGCTCATTGTTTTCATCCACGTGGATGACCGCCTGCAGCATGGGGAAGTTGTTGAGCTGGCCTTCTTCCAGGCCTTCGGGGCCAAGCACGCTCATGCCGCGGGCGATGCTTTCCGGGCCCTGGTAGACACCCATCTGGCCAAATTCCCAGGTACCATCCTCGGTGAACAGGTCCGCGGCCTGTGACCACAGTCCCTTGTCAAAGTAGTAGCCGTACATGGCCTGCAGGTTTTCCACGGCACGCACGGCATGCACACGGGCCAGTTTTAATGCTTCTGCATCAGCCCGGGCTTCCAGTTTGCCGAGGGCGTCATCAGGGCGTCTGGGCGTGAATTCGATGGGCGGTGGTGTCTGAATGGCACTGATATCGTTTTCGTAATGAAATTCTGGGACATAAATTTCCGGAAAGGGTTTGTATCGGACGGGTGAGCGTTCATCGGCCCTGAACTCCCTGCCCACCTCGGTCTTCCAGTTGCGACCCTGGGGCTCCAGTGCGGCCCAGCCACCCTGGTAGTCGGCGATGAAGTTCAGGAACAGACGCATTTCCGCGATCTTCCATACCCCGTCTTCCTTGATGTAGTCGTTTTCCAGAATGGCATCAGTCCACTCGGCCTTGTCCTTGAAGTTGCCCACCTGCCCCCATTCACGCCAGCGGGCTTTGGCGGTTGTGCCATCCTCCCCGATGGTGACCAGGGGCTGCAGGTGCATGTGGTTGTTCAGGCGCCCGAAAGGCAGACCGGGACCGGCGTTCATGGAGCTCTTGCCGTGACGGGTGAGCAGTTCCCGGATGCGGTCGCGGCCAATATAAACGCCATCGTTGCCATACATAAGACGGCCATGGTCAGTAAACAGGTTGGCAGCCTCACCGAAATAGCCCTTGTCCAGGTAGTAGGCAAAGGCGCGACCCAGGCGGGTAATGGCGTTGTGGTCTTCCACCTGCCGGGTTTCCGCCTTGATGGCATTCATACGAATGAGCAGGTTACTGTAGCGTTGGGCATCACTGTCCTGGGCGAGGACCTGCAAGGATGCAAGATGCAGGAGACAGGATGCAAAAAGCAAACTGGAGATTCGGGTGAGAAAAGAGGCCGGGGTATTCTTCATGGAAAGCTATTCTGCCGATAGTCGTTTTTTTTAGTTACCCCAAAGCCTATAACAGATGGAACAGGAAAACATCCTTCCGGTTCCGCAGGGCCAGTGACCTTGCTTTGTGAAAAGTCACTGTCCCGGTTATTTTACGGGGTGTACCAGATGGGACTTGAATAGGCCCGTTCCTGGATGGTGGCCACATGGCCGGTATCTTCGACGGGAATCTGCAGGGCCAGGGCGTCGTACAGGGAGTGCCTGGGTGTCGGAATTTCCAGTGCACGCACATAGTAGAAGGCATTCAGGGCCGGGTCGAAGTCCGGATCTTCCCATACCGTGGCCAGCTGGGGGGCACCAATGTCATTGGTGTAATGGCCGGTGGTAATATCCACGGAATTACCTACAGCTGGCAGTTTGCCGGCATCATTGATTTCCCGGTCGCCAGCCCAGGCCACATCGTAGACTTTTTCCTGTGTGTTGCCGTCACTATCAATCCAGCCCTTGACCACCTGCACCCGATCCAGGTTGGCACCAGTTTGATCCTTGGCGGCATGGATGAGCAGGGTCAGTGCACGGTTGCGGGGTGCTGCCGTGAGGTCAGCTCCCATGGGTACGCCCTTGCGATAGCCAACAGCAGCAATGTCATTGGCGCGGGCATCCCGGCTGCGGAAGTTAAATCCGCCAAAGACCCTTAATGAGATACGTGGCCCGGTAGTGCCATAGACTTCCTTGCGCTTGAAGGCCGCATAGATGGAGGCGCGGGTATTTTCCTCGGCCCAAACCCCTGTCAGACCGGAAGCACTCATGTCCCAGGCGGGAAAGATCACGCGATCAGCCTGGGAAGTTTTGCGTTCACTGAGCTTCACATCCAGGCCCACCTTGCCGAAGAAATTGTTTTCTTCCACAGAGGAAATCCCCTGATGGCCGTCAGAGGCACCAACAAAACCAAACTTGAAAGGGTTCTCGCCGATCTCCTGCTCCATGGCCATGCCGCGCAACAGCGCCGGACGGGCATAGTCTGCTTTTGTGGGCGCCACTTCCTGGCGGGTAAGCAGGGTTTTGCGGATTTCAAAATCCGCGAACTCATCGTTGGGTGAAAGGGCCGGGTGGGTTTCCGAGGAACCTTTCATCTGGGTGATTTCCATCAGCAGCTCCCAGCGCATGCGCTCGCGGGCATACTGGGCATCAATGGGTCGGCCCTGGGCGTCTACCTCGGCAAACATCAGGCCGCCGGAAATATTCGAGTTGTGGGGAATGGCCACAAAGTCCACACCGGTGCGCTCATTGGTATTGCGCAGGAAGGCAAACAAGTCTTCGGGGTCCAGGCTGTCCTGGTTGCTGAACGGCACGAATGCCGTCGCTTCCTCAATACTTTCCGCATTGCTGATCACGTTGCGATGCAGGTTCTTGATGCCCTGGTCACTGGGAATAAGCGAGGTCCATTCCCAGGCAAAGAAGGTGGTGAACTTACCGGGATCATTATGGCTTTCCGCTGCATCCACCTGCATACGCCAGCCGGCAGCCCGCATCTGTGGTGAGAAGACCTGTTCGGCAAGCTCCTCGCGATTGCCGTCTTCCGGCTGGTAACGCATAAAGCCACTTCCCCGCTGCCCTACCATGGCCTGGAGAGTTTCGATGACATCGCGGCCGCGTTCCGTGGCCTGCAGCAGGGGATGCCCTTCCAGGGCCATGACATCAATGCCGAGGTTGGTGGCATGATCCGTAATGGCCAGAAAATCCAGGGGGCGGTCTATCTGTACCTTGGTGTCCAGGTTGGGATGCAGCACCGGAATGCCTTTGGCAAAACGGTAGGCATCATTGGGGCCCATGGACTTGGTGTTGGTGGCAAAAGCGTCGGTAGACAGGTTGGTGTGAAGGTGCAGGTCACCCCACAGCAGCTGGGTTTCCTGCGCCAGGGCGGGCATGGTGGCCGCGATCCCGGCGGCACAGACCAGCGCTTTAATAGTGACGTGTTTTCCCCTGAGTTGTGAACGGCTCATGTTGCCCCCTGGTATCCAGATTCAATCCCCAAAAATTCATTATACCCACCGAAGCACGGCAGATGTCACCCCGGGAAATACATCGACTCGGGAATCAGAATCAGTTTTCCTCGAAGGGGGTCACCTTCACCATGTTGAAGGTGAGCGGTACACCGGGGATTTTTTCCAGCATCATGGTGGCCGGTCCCCGGGACGTGTTCACCCCCGGAATCAGCACCTGTTGGTTGCCATAAAAGGCCGGGCAGACACCGGGTTCCACCTGAATCCCATCCAGATCGATAACTTTCAGGTCAGTAGCCACATAGCGCCCCTGGTCGTCCCTGTTCAGCACGACGTCGTAGCGCTCCTTGGAATTTCCCACACTCAGGTGGCCCAGTTGCAGGCGCCCCTGACTTTCATCCCAGACCATATTGTCCGGTGCCTCATAGCCACAGATCATGGCCAGGTCACTGTCTGTAGCTTCTTCCACGTCACTGGCCGCACTCAGCAGATCCCCGCAATCGGACTCCAGGGCAAAGGGCTGGCCAGGCTGCAGGTTTGATTCGAGCACCTCAAAGGAATTCTTCAGGCTGCCAAACAACAGCCCCAGACCGTCGAAAGGGGCCAGGTCAGGCGCTATGTGTGCAATGCCCTCGTGGGAGGTCAGCAAAAAATAGTTGCTGTCCTTGAACAGGAACAGGGCATAGAACAACTCCTGCAAAAAAACCGGAAAGGTCAGGCCAACCTTGCCAGCCTTGTCCACCAGGGTAATCAGAACATAGTCAGTGCCCAGCGCCTGCATCTGCAGAGGCCGGCCCCGCATGCTCAGGTCTATTTCCTTGCCCGCGACTCTCAAAATACCGTTTTCGTAACGGTACAGGGGCTCAGCCTCACACAGGCCCACTTCAAGATGGGACAGGATACTGGCATTGATATAGCGTACTGCCGCCACACGCTGGGGATTGGTGTAGCTGATGCCTTCGGGTCGGTCCGCCGTCAACAGGCTTCTTCCCATCAGAAAACCCTGCTGGTGCCGGACTCGCATGAGCTCGAGAATGGTCGGTGCCACATCCATATGGGCGCCCTGGGTATCGAAGGTGCCGGTTCTGCCTGTATTGAGAAACGACAAATAAAGCTTTCGCGGATAGTCTTCCTGGTAATGTTCCATCCCCGTATTGCGCATGTGCAGATGGTCACTCATTATCATGACCACGGTATCTTCCCATGCCGGACTTTCCTGCAGATGCCTGACAAAATCACCCACCAGCTGGTCCGTGCAGTGCACGGAGTGGAAGATACTGTTATCGATTTCCGGATAAGGCTTACAGCTTTCAGAGACCGTACCACTGGGGGGGTGGGTATCTACAGTAAGCACTGTCAGATTGAATGGCTGCTCACTGTTGGAGGCCAGTTCATCGAACTTGTCCTTGGCCATGTCCAGCAAACTGTCATCGTAAAGGCCCCAGCTGTTGATATAGCCCGGATCTTCCAGGTTTGGCTGCAATTCTTCCAGGCCATATATCTCCTCATAACCATGGGCGGAAAGAAATACGCCTTTGCCGGCAAAACGGGTCGAGGCACCACCCATGAACACCTGGCGGTAACCGGCGGCATCCAGGATATCCCCCACACAGGACCCCTCCTTCAAAAAACCATTGTTGAGAATATCGTTCCCGCCAGGACCGCGTGGGTATAACAGGGGTGTACCGCACTGGGATGAGAGGATGCCAGCCACGGTAAAGCCGGTACCGATGGTCTGGTCCAGACCGGTATAACGCAGGGCTTCACCATTGAGGGAATTGAGAAATGGAGTCAGGCCTGGATAGAGCGACTCATCAGTATACATCTGCTCCATGCTTTCCATGTAAATCATGACCACATTCTTGCCGGCAATGATGTCTTCCCGGTTTTTGAACAGCGCACTCCGGTCAAGCTCAAGTTCTTCAAAGTCGATGTTGGACAGGGCCATCGAGTTCAGGGTGTTGGAATCTGTCATCCCCGTTGTCGCCATATTGGCTATATCAGGATCGGTAAAAAGTGAAATCAGCAGCAGGGGCGCTATCAGGAAAGTACGATTATCCATCTTCAGCCAGTCAATCTGTTTGGCCACGAAACCGGCACAGGCAGCAACGACCAGCAGGTAGGCAATTGCCGCCACGGTCATCCCGGTGAAGGCCGAGAAAGCAAACCTGGTGGTTTCCAGGTTGAAGTGGAAAAAGAATTCGTCATTAAAACTTTCACCCTGATAGTAGAAAGAGGCAAAGCGCAATGCCGAAAAAATGGCAAAAGACTCAATAGCAATGACAGCCAGCAGCATCCGTCCCCACGCAGATTTTATGTGCAGGCAAAGGCGCCAGAGTGTGACCAGATAAAGACTAATAAAGAGTAATGCCCGCAGAAACCAGGACGTAGGGTGAATAAGGTTGTATGACCAGCTGACCAGCAATGGCAGTAGCAAAAGCACTACCAGAACGCCAGCACTGACCAGACTGACCGGCTTGTCTCTGAAATGGTCCTGCAAATATGACATCGGGATGATCCGTCCCCGGATAATGAATTTCAAAGCGCCCAAGTATATCAGGATGACCGCGCCACGTTGATGGAGAATGTGGCGGATGACTTAAGATCCTGAAATCCAATGACAACGTTTGCCCGTATTGCAGGATATGAAAAGGAGAAAACAATGAATTCAGTCAGCTCACTCAGAAGTCATAACACCCCCGATACACAACGGTGGGTTCGCAACGATGCCGTTATACATATCACTGATCTGCGTCTGCGCACCTATATCGGATTCAATCCGGAAGAGCTGAGCAAACTGCAGGATGTGGTCATCAACTGCGAGCTGCATTACAAGGCCGACGCCCCCTGCAACACGGATGATGAAACCACGGCTCTCAATTACAAGACGATCACCAAGCAGATAATTCAGCATGTGGAAGAAGGTCAATTCAGGCTGCTGGAAAAGCTGGCAGAAGACCTGCTGCAAACCCTGATGTCATGTGAGCAGGCTACCCGGGCCAGCGTACGCGTCGACAAGCCACATGCCCTGCGCTTTGCGGATTCGGTCTCAGTTACCCTGTCTGCCAGCCGTCAGTAATGTCAGCCCCGATCCTGATAACCGGCGGCGCCCGGCGTTTTGGTCGTGCCCTGGCCCTTGATCTCGCCGGTGCCGGATACGATGTCGCCATAACCTACCGTCAGTCAAATCATGACCTGGATGCCCTTGTTGCCGCTGGTGTTGACTGCATCCAGACAGATCTGGGTAGTCCGCATGACTGTCAGCAGTTCATCTCCCTGATGGAAAAACGCTACAGGGCTCTACGCGCCATTGTGCATAACGCCTCTGAATGGTTGCCGGAATCCGAAAATGCAGATCTGGCCACGGTGATGCAGCGCAATATGGCTATTCATGTACAGGCTCCCTACCTGATCAATTCAGGACTGGAATCACTGCTGATGGCTGGTGCGGAAAAATATGGCATGGCAGATATCATTCACCTGACCGATTACGTGGCTGCACGCGGCAGCCAGAAACATATTGCCTATGCGGCCAGCAAGGCGGCCTTGCATAACCTGACCCTGTCTTTTGCCAGCAAGCTGGCACCCCACATCAAGGTCAACAGTATTGCCCCCGCCCTGCTCATGTTCCGGGATGAGGATGATGCCGCCTACAAAGAAAAAGTGGCGCGTAAATCCCTGCTGCCTCCGGGGCCCGGGGCCGATGAAGGCATCCGCGCCGTAACCATGCTACTGGATAGTCACTACATGACCGGGCAGACCATTGCCCTGGATGGTGGGCGACATCTGAAAGCGGGATGAATCCAATCGACAATGTGCTACGTAAAATCCTGACCTCAAAAAAAACAAGGTGGCCCTATGAACCAGGCACTGAAAACACCCTATACCGACAATGAACAGACTATCAGCATTGAAGCCCTGCTGGTTCGGGACGCATTGATCGCGCACGGACTTGAAACACCCATGGTGCCGCATTCCACGGATAAAAAAGGCAAGTATCTTAAAATCCGTGAAGCCATGACTACCATCATGGAGACTCTGGGACTCGACCTTACTGATGACAGTCTCGAAGAAACTCCCCATCGCATCGCCAAGATGTATGTGAATGAAATCTTTTCCGGTCTGGATTACAGCCACTTCCCGAAAATCACCGTGATCGAGAACAAGATGCAGGTGGATGAGATGGTAAAGGTCAAGGACATCAGCCTGACCAGCACCTGCGAACATCACTTCGTGACCATCGATGGCATGGCCCGGGTTGCCTATATCCCCCGCAAGAAAATTATCGGCCTGTCCAAAATAAACCGCATTGTGCGATTCTTTGCCAAGCGTCCCCAGGTTCAGGAGCGAATGACCCAGCAAATTCTGGTAGCACTGCAAACCCTGCTTGAGACAGAAGACGTGGCGGTTACGATCGATGCCACCCACTACTGCGTGAAAGCAAGGGGCGTCATGGATGCCAGTTCCAGCACGCAAACCACAGCGCTGGGCGGTACTTTCAAATCCACCCATCGCACACGCGACGAATTTTTATCCTGACTCTTTCCTGATATTGGGGGGGGCCAGCAATCCCCAAACTCATAACACCTGATAGCGAAATCCACATTTTAAAATGTGGATTTTTTTTTTGGCATTTTAATTAACACTATGGGGAACACAGAGATAAATATGAAGTTTGTGAAGATCTCAAAAAATGGGCCCGGACTCTAGGGGAGGGGTGGGGAAGAGGGACGAGTCCGGGCCACGATCTTGAACTACAACCGATCCAATGATCTGCTGTATTTGTTTTACGCCCTCTTTTCGTACCCGGATCAATCAGCAACTCATAAATTTCCAAAAAAAAACCGGTCATCTTTTCAGACAACCGGTTTTGATATTTCCGTATATCGTTTAAGCAGACTTATTCCGATACGGTGATGTTGATAGCCTTGGCGGTATAAATCAACGGTGAATCGCCACCAGTTCACTAGACAGATTCCAGCCTCATTTTGTACTGCTTTTCACACTCTACCGGAGACTTCTGGTTATTAAAACTGTGCCGTTTCCCGGCGTTGTAGAACATTTCGATATAAT
>Ga0255777_10005316_pt1 | contig 10386 bp, 5 predicted proteins | sample 101ome_15_FD_179975 | JGI IMG/M metagenome (GOLD analysis project Ga0255777, IMG submission 179975) | Coastal salt marsh microbial communities from the Groves Creek Marsh, Skidaway Island, Georgia - 101402AT metaG (version 2) | ecosystem: Environmental > Aquatic > Marine > Intertidal zone > Salt...
TATCTGCGAAAATGTGTAACGGTAACCTACACAACTTTTTCCACTATATCGATTACCCCCACGAAAAGGATATTTTCAAATCGTCCAAGGATTACGTAACCGATATTTTGTGTATCGCGAACGAAAAGGTAAACATAACGAGTAGTATACACGAACACGGTCACGTTTGGTCTATAATTGCCGAGAACTTCCCGGATGCCCTCGACGACAATATGGATAAGGTTTCATACTCTTTAAGTATGGCGGATATGTATGACGAGTACATGTATAAAGGCGATTGGGAGATGATGCCTTACTTTGCACTTTACGCGATAAAAATACCCAAATCGTATTTCACAAAACAACTCGAAGCCGATAAAATTAAACCGGGTAAGTTCTGGACCAAGTTCGGGAACCAAAAAATGCGTCAACAAAAGGTTAGGAGTATACAAGTTAATTCAAATACAAAGATGTTACACCACGAGTTCATGCTTTTGCGCGAATATGCCAAAAAAGGTGACGTATCAAAGTTCAAAGAGTATTCCTTAACACCCCAAGATTTCGATGTTATGAACCATCTCGGTATACAAAACAAACTCAAACAAAAAGAAGTTACGCGAATAAAAAAAATGATTAAAGAAGAAATTTCATTATAATTATAAAAAATGAACGTTGTTACGAGCACCGAAGAAGAAGAATTTAAAATAACACGCGTCGTAGGTAACGAAATCTTTTACTACGGCGAAATAACAAACGAAGATATACTTGAATTCATAGAGGAGTTTAAGAAACTCGAGATCTCACTTCTCAAAAAGAAGGCCGAACTCATAGGTTACGAACCAACCATACGCGTCCACGTATGTAGCGACGGTGGCGATTTATTTGCGGGTCTAAGTGCCATGAACATACTCGAAAAGTCGCGCGTTAAGGTCGTTACCATAGCACAAGGCGCGTGTTGTTCGGCCGCCACGTTCATACTTTTGGGTGGATACGAACGACGTATAGGTAAAAATGCACACGTACTCATACACCAAATATCGACGTCTGGGTTCTGGGGGAAATACGAGGAAGTTAAGGACGAAATGAAAATGTGCGATAAACTCATGGAAATGGTTTCGAAAACGTACAAGGAAAAAACCAAAATACCCGAAAAACAGTTCAATAAACTCATGAAACGCGACGTATACTTAGACCCCGAAGAGTGTATCAAATACGACGTCGTTCACGCGATTGACTAGATCCCGACTACAGACTTTTCAGACCCCGAAAGGGGTCTGGGTCTAGGGGTCGTATCCCTTCGTCGGACTCTTAACTTCAGACCATACGGGTCTGGGGGTTTCCCTTTCACAGATCCCTTCGGGATCTGGTGTCTATATACCTCTTATACAAACCTATGATCGTTGCTATGATTAAAAATATACACAAAGTGTTCGCATTTATGGGAATAACCTGACTTTCTGGAGGTTTAAGTCTTTCCATACGACTATAGTCAACTACCGGTGGCACCGCCATAGATATTACTTACTATACTCGTATGAAAATTAATTTAGAGATTTTAAGCGCAAATTTACAAATAAAAAATGAAAAGAGTTGCCGTAGATATCGACGAAGTTCTCGTCTCGTTCGTACGACCCATGGCAAAGTTCCGTGGGTACAAGTTTCCCACCACTAAAAGGTACCCTTACGTCTATAAAGATATGTTTAACATTACCGAAACCGAATCGCGTAACATGGTCCACGATTTTTACGAATCCGAAGAGTTCGCAAAACTTAAACCGATCCCGGGCGTGTGTAAACAAATGGGGTATTTACGCAAACACGCCGATACAATGTATATCGTCACGGGTCGCCAAAGTTACGCGCGTACACAAACCGAACAATGGCTCGAGTACTGGTTTCCAAATACATTCGATGATCTTATCATGACCAATAGTTATACCGATCACGAAATTGAGAAACACGAAATCTGTCGAAGTCTTGCTTTAGACTCAATCATTGATGATAGTTTCGACGTGTGTACCAAATGTAACCGTATCGGTATCGATGCGTATAACATTGTCGGGTACGGTAAAATACGGTACCCGTGGGCCATTGAATCGAGTATGCAGAGAGCTTGGGATTAATATCCAAAATACTTAATTTCGCCTATGTTTACAACGGTTTGTCCAGTACCTGATAATTTCGTAATAACTATTCTGAAATATGTATAACTTGTAGATGTTGTGACTGTAATATCAGTGTAGTTTCCAAGTGTGTACGTTTTACCGGTAAATGTATCTATAGTTGACCATGTCGAACCATTGTTACTTCCTAAAATTATACCATCACCGGCACATCGATTTTCATAATTAGTAGAACCACTCCGTGGGGCAATTTGTATTTTAGTTATAGTTATAGCTGTTGGAACCTGTAATTGTATCCATTCACCACCAATTGTTGAACTTCCATCGTATGTTGTCTCAAAAGTACCAGTAAAATAAGAACCGTCAGACGAAAAATATTCAGACGAAGTACCGTGCCAACCTTCATTACCTATTGTTTTATTATGCACTTTCCAAATTTCAAAAGTGGTGGCGTAATTAGTCGAACTTGCAGACGTTGTATATCCACCCGAACTATTTCCAGTCATCGCACTTGGTGGGTATTCTGATGATGTTGGTGGTGGAGCTGGTTATGAAGCATCCGTAGAAATTATCGTAAAAATTACAATACCCGAACCACCGTCACCACCACCCGGTGATGCATCACCTGCGTTACCACCACCGCCACCACCCGTGTGCATTGTCGCATTCGAAGGAGATGTATCTGGTCCATCACCACCGTCTCCACCTCCACCTTGACCACCTGGACCAGGGACTTCACTCGCACCAGATAACTCGTTACCACCACCACCTCCACCAGCAAACCAACCTGATTCACCGTATGTTGTTCCAAAAACAGTAGAATAATTTACACCTACACCACCTGCACCCGCAATAGAGCTACTACTTGTACTATTACCACCAACGCCACCGGCGCCACCACCACCGGCTGCTCTTCTAGTACCACTGTTTGTCACACCACCATCATACCCTTGGCGTGGAGGTCCAGCTGTACCAGTACCACCGGTGTTGTTAAGCTGATCACCATTATAATCCGACGTACCACCACCCCAAGCACCAACACCACCACCCGAACCACCGTTTTTTGGATCATAGGCACTCATTGTAGGGTTACCACCACCACCACCGCCACCGGTAGCCGTAGTTAGTCCCGTAAAAGTTGTGTTACTACCATTCGTACCACTTCCTTGAGTATCTGGATTACCAGCACCACCATTACCAACAACAATCGTTTTTTGTGTCGCCGATATACTCTGACTCGAATAGTACACAACACCACCGGCACCACCACCACCACCAGCTCCACCACCACCAGAATCACCACCACCACCACCACCGGCCACCATTAGAAGGTTAACTGTTAAGGCTGTGGTTGGTGTCCATGTATACGTCGTTTGGTTACTTGCCGTTGAAGGTGAACCTAACGTACCCCAATCGTACGTTCCCGAAGGTGTATCGTCGAAAATACGACCGTTATTCGCGGCCTCTGTTACATCGGCATCACCATACACGGTATCAAACGATCCATAATGGAACGCAATAATAGTAAGAGTATCAGTAAACAAAAACGATTTCGCATAGTTCCAAAACTTGAAGTTTTTCACGTACCCGTCGAACTCTTTACCGAGAATAAACTCTTTTATTCCCGCACTTATCGTCGGGGTCGTTTGTGAAATTAATGTTCCGTTCACGTACAAATTACTCGTCGTTCCGTCATAGTTTGTTGCTAACGTATACTCCCCCGAAACGTGGGTATTTGCCGCGACCGTAAAGTCGCCCAAGGAAAACGCGTTCCCGAACGTCGTGTGTATCTCACCACCCATATTATTGTCGTTACTACACTTATAGTATATCGTATCGGGAACATCGTACGGTACCGTAAATACGCCATTCACCCACCCTGATTCGTATAGCGTCGACCCGTCCGCGGATGTCACTAACACGAGAAGGTGTCCCGAATTCGAAGCGTCGCTCTGGTCGAACGTATACGTTTCCCCGCGAATGAACCCGAGCGTTGGTGTTTCGTCACCGTTAATCACGAATTTACTGTTTGCAACCGTTACCGTGAGCGTTGTCGGTGAACTCGCATTGTTTGCCGTAAGTTCGGCCGAAAAGCTCGAAGGAACGTTTATACTTTTCTCGATCCGTTTCTTACGCGATTCGCGTCTATTAAAACGTGCACCGATACTTGAATTCGTTAAACCGTTGTACCTTTTTAAGGTTCGGGGGAGTGTCGTCGTAAAATCAAGGTTAAGCGATGGTTCCGTGACTGTCGTATCGGTCGCGTCGAGTGTTGCGCTTGGGGCATCGACGACCGTTTCGTCGGGTACCGCCGTTGATCCTACAATACCATCGGTTGTTGTTGTTGTGGTTGTGTTTTGTGTAAATTTTAGAAGGACGATACCGGATCCACCATTACCACCTTGTTGTCCACTATTACTACTTGCGTAACCACCTCCTCCTCCACCACCACCTGTATGGTTTTGAGCGTCGTCAGCTTTTGAATTATCTACTTCACCAGATGAACCACCACCTTGTGAAGCCGTTCCTGCACTAGCTCTCCCAGAACGTCCACCAGCACCACCACCAGACGCAAACCACCCAGAATCACCATAGGTTGTACTAAAAATACTCGATTTATCTACACCAGTACCACCATTACCACCCGCACCATCATCACCATCAACACCAGCACTACCAGCACCACCTCCACCTCCTCCAGCTTCACTACCAAATGCTGTACCACCTCCATAACCTTGATCAATTGTTCCACTAGTAATAGTAGAATCATTATAACCATTACCACCACCAGAACCGCCGTCATGTCCAACATTGATGTCAGCAACAGCATTAGTAGTGTTAGAACCACCACCACCACCACCAACCACCGTTGTTAAACCCGTAAAAGTCGTATCTTTACCATTTTCACCTCTATTATCACTAACTTGATCATATCCAACACCACCCGTACCACCATTACCAACAACAATTGTTTTTTGTCCCGATGATATGGTTTGGTTCGTATGGTGTAAAAGACCACCGGCACCACCACCACCAGCACCAACTGAACCACCACCTCCTCCACCACCGGCAACCATCAAAACGTCGGCACCTGTTATATCACTTGTAGGGGTCCAAGTATACGTCGTTTGGTTACTTGCCGTTGAAGGTGTTCCTAAAGTACCCCAATCGTACGTTCCCGAAGGTGTATCGTCGAAAATACGACCGTTATTCGCGGCCTCAGTTACATTGGCATCCCCATACACGGTATCAAACGATCCGTAATGGAACGCTAAATTAAAGTCAGAACTTACACTCGTCGTCCTCATTACTATCGGCACCGTATCCTCGATCGTATTGTCTTCACTCGTCGTCGTTGGTGTTGTTGTAACCTCGATCGCATTCGTCAAAAAGGCTTGCGTTGCCGTCGTAAACACCGAGACGTACGTTCCCGTATTCTTAATAATAACGTTCGATGTTGGTTCCGTCGCGTGGATCGTATACGCCGTCGACCCTTTATAGATTTTACCGACGACGTTGGATAACGTCGAAGGCACGTTCGAAACCGTTATCGTTTTTGTAGTATCGTAAGTTTGGGAGGGGGTCGTAAACGTATTCGAATCGTACACGTACGTCGTCCCCGTAGGTGTCCCCGTCACGGTATTACTTGTAAGTACAAACATATTCGCATCCTTCGACGCAATAGAGTATTTACCCGAATCGCGTATGTATACGTTACTTGCCGTACCGATATCGTACGTGTTCGAGCCGTACGTAAGTCTCGACGAGGTTGGGGTAAGGTTGTTTATCGAGAGTTTGTTGTACGTGTCGTAGGTTAGGGAAGGACCAACATCCGTAAGATGTTGGGAAGGGGTCCCCGTCACCACATTACTCACCAACGCGAACGTCGTCGCATCGCCCGTCGCCATTTTGTACGTCCCCGGGTACTCTATGTATACGTTACTTGCCGTACCGATCTCGTACGTGTTCGAGCCGTACGTAAGTCTCGACGAGGTTGGGGTAAGGTTCTCGATGGAAAGTTTGTTGTACGTGTCGAAGGTGAGGGAAGGACCAACATCCGTAAGATGTTGGGAGACTTCCCCCACATACACGTTACTCATCACGAACGTATTCACATCACTCGCATCGAGTACGTATTCGCCAATATCCGTCACGTATACGTTACCCGCCGTGTTCGTGTCGTACGTGTTCGAACCATACTTGAGGGTCGAAGACGTTTGCGTGAGATTACTCAAACTTAACCTATTGTACCCATTAAACGTAAACGTAGGACCAACATCCGTAGAGTTCTGCGAAGGTTGGGACGTTACAACATTACTCAAATACGCGAACGTATCACTACTCCGAACATTGGCCGTATACGTACCCGTTTCGTATATGTACACGTTCGATTGGGTCGTTAAATCACGCGTCGTTCCGTCCGGTACACCGAGGGTTGTTGAGGTTGGGGTTATATTACTCAAGTGTAACTTATTGTACCCATCAAACTCGAGTTGGGGTGCCGAAACCGATCGCGTCGTCGTAAAATCGGGTGTCACCCTATTCGAATAGTACACGTCGTTCACGATCGCTTGGTACGTTCCCGTTTGGTCCGAACGTAACACGACGTTACTTTCGGTCCCGTACGTGTGGAAAAGAACGTCGTCTTTGTATAACTTTGCCGAACTTATCGTCACATTACTCGTCGTTAAACTTAACGTTGGGTTCGAAAACGCGAGCGTTACGTAATCGTACGCCGTTCCTACCGTCGTTGCCCTAAACGCCTTCGTATACGTTTCGCCACCGATATTCGCCGTAAACGGGACCGTCCCGATCTTTGTCGTTTCCTCGAAAACGTACGTATTCGTCGACTCGTTTATATCGTAAGGATCGAAACCCACGAAACTTGTCGTTACGTTTTCCTCGGTAAAGTCCGTTAGTGTAAGTGTTACCACATTCGAACTCGTCACGGATGTTGTCGCCTTCGCCGTCGGTTTGACCCAAACGCGGTGGTACAAATAGTCCCCGAACGCGAGGAACTCTTTCGATTCGTCGGCGTTCTCGTTTTCGCCCGTATTATCTATATCAACCCACGCATCGTTCGTACTGTTCCGACCCTGGATCTTAAAGTTTATACCGAGGTACCCGTGGTTACCCGTTTTGTATACGCGCACCTTTGAAGACGACGTTAAGTTAGGTATGAACGTCGTCGTCGTATACTCGTTACCGGCTAATGCTAATTTTTGGAACCCAGGCGTTTCGTTCGTTTCCATCGCGTAACTAATCCATTTTCGTGGTAAATTATACGTCGATTTACGTCCAATGTCATCGGTTACTTCGAGTTTGTATTCCACATCACCGGGTAAAGATTCCGTATACCCAAAGTTTACGGTACTTCCCGATGTTACTGCTACAGGTGTAGGTGTTAACAAGGCCCCACCGGATTTATACAATTTTGCGGTTGCCCCGTAAGTCGACGTTAACTCCGAGATATCAAACCCCGTAAGTGCATTACTAAAGTTTGCCGCGGGAGAAACGTAATCGGCCATATCGAAATCGACGTACGTGTTAGAGATTTCACCGGGTGTTGTTATGAGAAGAATTTCGAAATCAGACCCTGTTTTTGTTGTTGTACTCAAAGACGATGCCGTCACGTAATCGTTCGGCACGTACGTAAAGTTCCCGGTACCGTTGGTTTTTACGCTAATTTTGTGGATTGAAGGTGCCCGTATATTCTGTAGTGTAAAAGCGTCTACGGTCGTATCACCCGTCAAAGTTATCGTCGCCTCCCCTGAAACTTTCGACCCGCCGTCGATTGTCATCGTCGTCCCACTTATCGATGCCGTTATAGGTTCGGTTATATCCACGATATCAGGATCCTCTATGTCTTCCGTAATCAATGCGGGGATCTCTATGAAGCGCATTTATATAGAAGGAGATTTTGTTTATCACGGAATCGTTCCGGTTACCGTTTTCTTCGTACTGATTTGGACCCCGTTTGCGTCGACCGCCCATGCAATTACCGTTATGGATGCAGATGTCGATAAACCGTGGGCGACCGCGAGTGTTCCGACAGGTGTTGTTTGTTCCGACCCGCCGTTTATCGTATACTTAATGTTCGTTATATTACTCGCGCCTTGGACCGTAAACGTCACGTTCGTCGAATCGAACGAGGCGCCCGTTACTTTGGGGATTTTTTTACCGACAGTACCATCATTTGATTTTACAATAACTATACCTGAGCCACCTTGGCCACCATTATACAAAGGACTACCACCACCACCGTTACCACCATTACCTCTATGTTTTGTACCAGCCGTACCATTACTATTTTGTGGTCTTCTTCCACCGTCACCCCCCTTAGCAAATTCGATAGACGTCCCTAATATATCATTAGTTACCCCAGTACCACCAGTACCAGCTGCTGAACTTGATGCATTTCCACCCACACCACCAGCGCCACCACCGCCACCACCAGCCCAATTATCAGCTTCAGTAAGACCATCACCACCCGCATTACCTTGTCCAGATGTTCCAGAAGCACCCGTGTGTTGGGTATGAGTACCACCACCACCAGAACCACCTATATTTGCTGGATATGCACTTTCACTAGCACCACTACCACCACCTAAAACATATGTACTTCCAAAATATGAATTTTCACCATTAACTGCGTTGGTTATTACACCACCGGAAATATACCCGTTACCACCATTTCCTACTATTATAGTATTGCTATTTTCTATATACTGTCCAGTTAAATTATTATAACCACCAGCACCTCCTCCACCACCCTGATAACTACTACCTCCACCACCACCACCAGCAACTAACACAATTTGGGCATTAACTATATCGTTTGGTGGTGTCCACGTATACGTCGTATTCGAATTCGTCGTGGTATTTGCCGTGAGAGTTCCCCACGTATACGTCCCCGTTTGCGTATCGGCAAAGACGTGATTATTTGCCGTTGCTCCCGCAAGTGTTCCGTCACCATATGGGTCACCGCTATTCGCGAACGTACCGTGGTGGAATGCTACTACCCCTGTCCAACCACCAGATGTTTGTGATACAGTATCACTCGACGACGTATCGGTTCGCTCGACATACAAAGAGTACGCGTCCCCGGAACTTGCCCCGGATTCCGTAAACGAACCGGACGCTTCCCCGTTTTCCAATATAAACGAGGTCTTTTTCGTACTCCCTTGGTATATACTCCCGAAATCGAAACTCGAAGGTACGCCCCAAACGTCATAGTTTACGGTCGTACCCGTCCCGTTGTTCCCGATCGCCAAGTTTCCCGACGGACTTATAATAAGTTCCGGTATTCCTAACGGTGGTCGCGTCTTTGATTTTAACCCGCTATCCGGTCTATAATAGGTAACACCCCCTATCGTTACGTCACCTTCAAGGTTCCCACCCGGACTTTTATATAATGGGTACTTATAATTCGTCCCGTCCTTAATATAAAACGGTTTGTTAGCGGTATCGAAATCCGTTGCCGTCGAACTAAACATTTCACGAACGAACATTGAAAGTACACCCGCGACTTTACGTACCGTAATCATACCCGTTTCACCGGGGCTTATAACGTACTCGTCGGTATAGTTTACTTTAACGGTATCGTCGTTCGCGAACAAACCAAGTGTTACGAAATCACTTTCATTACTCGACGTATTCTTCAACGCAATGTGGATCGTTGTATTATTACTCACGTTCGTATGATTTATAGCGGTAATTGTCGCCACCGTAGCTCTCTCAATCTTAGCAACGCCCGACGTTTTACCTGCGGTTATGTTAAGCCTCGTATTATTATTATTAGTATCGATCACCGCCGTCACACCACCGAACCCGGTCGCGTCCTCGGTATAGGCGATACTTCCTGAGACTTGAACACCTCCGGAAACTTTAAGTTTCGCACCTTTTATGGTAAGTGTATCTCCGTTTCCGTTTATAGACATTCTTACTATACCTACATAAAAGAATTACGCCAGTTTATCGTAGAATAAAACATGACGATCGGAATCATCGGAACCACGACCCAAACGCTCAAAATCGCAAACAAAGTTCAAAAGGTAAACAAAATACACGCCTACGATGTTTCGCATAGTGTAAACATGTTCAACGCGCAAAACTATATGTGTATTGCCGATCTTATGGTAAACATGGATCGACCGCGAACCGTATTCACGACCTCACCCAAATCGTTACTCCAAATCCTCGAGTGGTCGGACCCTGAAGATACCGTCGTAAACTGTAACCTCGAACACTTCAAACATAGCATGTATTACGAAAACGCGTGTTC
>Ga0255777_10005323_pt1 | contig 10379 bp, 9 predicted proteins | sample 101ome_15_FD_179975 | JGI IMG/M metagenome (GOLD analysis project Ga0255777, IMG submission 179975) | Coastal salt marsh microbial communities from the Groves Creek Marsh, Skidaway Island, Georgia - 101402AT metaG (version 2) | ecosystem: Environmental > Aquatic > Marine > Intertidal zone > Salt...
ATATAACTGATTTAAAATTATATGAAACTAGACATAATTTTTTAATAAACGGTATTGATAATATTATCAACTTCATGTATAATAAAGACGATACACATTTGATACCACGGTTTAGAGAAGAAATGCAAAAGTTAGATATGAAGCGTGGAGAAAATTTTTTACGAGTGTTTCCAGAACTAAAGGATTTATATGTCTGATAAATTAAAAAACAGCAAACACTTTTGCATGATGCCTTGGATACATTTACACATGTGGCCAGCCGGCACTACCTATCCTTGTTGTATGAGCGATCCACAATATCCTGTAGGTGACACACAAACACAAAGTCTTCAAGAGATTTGGAATGGACCCGAAATGCGTGAGCTGCGTATGAACATGCTACATGACAAGCCAAGTAAAGAATGTAGACGTTGCTACGAACTAGAAGAAAACGGCATGGGTACACTTCGTCAAGGCAGCATACGCACACATGGCAAAAATCACTGGGACAAAGTAAATGACACTGCTGACGATGGCAGTGCTGGTGATGTTAATATGGCTTACTTAGACATACGTTTTAGTAATTTGTGTAATTTAAAATGTCGCAGTTGTGGTCCACAGTTTAGCAGCAGTTGGTTTGAAGATCACAAAGCAGCATATGGAGATCCTGGACACAACAAAATACTCAAAGTGCGTGATGATATGCTGAACTTTATGGATGAACTAGAACCATTGTTAGGCAGCGTTGAGCAAGTGTATTGGGCAGGTGGCGAACCTCTTATAACAGAAGAACACTATCGAATACTCGACAAGTGGATTGAAATGGGAAAACGTGATGTGTATATGGATTACACAACAAACTTTACACAGATGAGATTTAAACGTAAAACAGCATTTGAGTATTGGAATGCATTTGACAAAGTTAGAGTAGCAGCAAGTTTAGATGCTAATCATACAAGAGGGGAATACTTGCGAAAGAACATGGACTGGAATGTAGTTGTGCAAAACAGGCGTGACATGATTGAACAATGTCCTCATGTATATTTTGAACTCACTCCAACCGTTAGTGTTTATAATGTGCTTAACATTTGTGACTTTCATAAAGAATGGATTGAGGAAGGATTGTTAGAGCCAGAGAATATTAGGATTAACATATTGTTAGATCCTACTTATATGCGTTTGAGTATTTTGCCCCCATGGATAAAAGAGCGTGTTGTAAAACGCTATGATGAGCATATTGATTATTTAAAACAATTCGAAGAAAGAACAAACGATAAAGGCAACAGTATGAAAAACATCATACAAGACTATCGTAATATTTTAAACTTTATGGAACAGGAGCGCAGTGACGAACTCAAAATGTTTATGTGGAAAACAAAACGCATTGATGACATTAGAAATGAAAATGTGTTTGATGTATTCCCGGAACTCAAGGATATTGCATAATGGGATTTTTTGAACAAGCAAGACCTGACAGAAAAAAGCCAGAGCGTCCTCAATTTAGCGAAGACAAACACGTTGCTACACTACAAGCAATAGCCAAATACAGTAAACCAGTACAAAAGGGTCTTGACAATTTAGAAATTGAATACAAAGTAAATCGCAGGACAAAATTGTGTTTGTGTTTGTTACCAGAATGGGATCCAAGTTTTCCTCCTTACAATACAGCCAAACTGGCTAGTGCTGCAAAACGTGCAGGCTATGATGTAAAAAGTTTTGATATCAATGTAGATGCTTGGGACAGATTTAAAAATGATAATTGGAACATCGATTTTGATCCTTGGGATCCATTGCGAGATTGGCATTGGCTAGAAGAACACTATTACAAAGATATACACGAACACTTGGAACCACTACTACAGGAAAAGATACAAGAAATTGTAGATTTTGCACCAGATGTTGTAGGCTTCACATTGTACTATTGTAATATGGCTCCTACAAAGTATATGTGTATGGAACTTAAAAAACGTTTGCCCAACGTGACAATTATGGTAGGTGGTCCTAGCACACACAGCAGTTACTTCAAAGGCGACGATTTGTTTGACTACGTGGTAAATGGCGAAGGCGAGCAGCCATTATTGGTAGCATTGGCAAGTATAGAAAATTCCAAAGGCATCGCATTTACAGAAGAAGAAAAAAGTAAAATTATCAGACAACCTGAGAATCAACGTTATAATCTTAGTACACTTCCACTTCCTGATTATAGTGATTTTGACTTTAGCAAATACAAATTTCCAAATGGTGCATTGTGTGAAATATCACGTGGCTGCATTGCTAAATGCACATTTTGTGAAGAAACACACTTTTGGAAATACAGGCAGCGTAATGCACTCAGCACTGTGGAAGAAATTGAACACATGTATTATGAGCACGGTACAAATGTGTTTTGGTTTATTGATAGTCTTGTAAATGGTAACTTAAACGAACTAAGAGGATTTGTTAAAGGTGTTGCAGAAAAAGGTTTGGACATCCACTGGACAGGATATTGTCGCTGTGATGGACGCATGGACTTGGAATATTACAAAGATCTAAAAGCAGGCGGCTGTGAAGTTCTAAACTATGGTATTGAATCAGGTAGTCAAGTTGTGCTAGATTTGATGGACAAGAAAGTCACAGTAGAAGAAATGGAAGCCAACTTCCGTGATGGTTATGCAGTAGGTATTGATGCTATGACCAATTGGATTGTAGGCTTTCCTAACGAAGGACACAAAGAACTTGAGGATACATTTACATTTTTGTATCGTGTAAAAGATCAAGGGTTGATTGCTATTAGCCAAGGTACAGGATTCAGTGTTGGTGTTGACACTATTGTAGGACAAAACTTTGACAAGTTTAACCTATCGCCTTTTTATTATTACGATCATTGGATTACAAAAGATCACAAACTAAGCATTGTACACAAACTTATCCGTATGAAAACTTTTAGTATTTTTACTGATTTGCTAAACACAGAAAAAATTTGCAGCAAACCTACAAGACACAATCTAGCAAAGTTTCACTATAATATTGAGTTTTTAGATCCAGACAAAGAACTAGAAGTACGCTATGACTATGATAACTTTGATTATGAAATTATCAAACCAGGCATTAGTAATTTTGCAGACAGTTTGGTAAATGAAATTTGGCCATTTTTGCGTATTGTTTGGCGTACACGTGGTGGATATAAACTGAACCTTAAATTCAAAAAAGAATGGGAATACGAAGAATGGGGTGAGCGTAATGCTGCACCACTCGATGCAGAATACAAATTTGAAATCGACGATGATGGAAATTGGACTGCTGACTTCTGGTGGGACTATCAACAAGATCAGTATACAGATTGGAACGACAAATATTGGATTGAACGTGGCAAAATGCAGATGAGTCCAGATCCTTGGAGCCCAGTATGGAGTATTATGGATTTTACAAGAGACAACAGCAATAGTGTGGTACGTGCAAGAAAACTAGCATGGAAAGGCACAGACAAAGCCAAACAAGATCCTTATAATGCCTTTGATCTAAATACATTTAGAAGACACGAAAGAGATTTTTTATTGGCAAGAAATATGGATTTTAGTTTTAAGTATGAATGGCAAGGCAAGGGAAAATGGGATGTCTGATACATATTGCGTTTATCCTTTTATAAATGTACACACAAACACCGATGGACGATGTAAACTGTGTTGCCATGTTTACGGCGAAGACTACATACAAGTAGACGGCAAAGATGCTGTGCTTGGTAAAACAGATTGGAAAAATATTTGGAATAGTCAGTACATGTTAGATGTACGGGCAAATATGTTAGCAGGCAAGCCTGTTAAAGAATGCGGTCGCTGCTACGAGCACGAAGGGAAAGGTCTTGAAAGCAGTAGGCAATGGGCAAACGCTAACTATAAAGCGCCATTACTGCATAGCAATCCTACTCACCTGGAACTTAGGCTTGGTAATCACTGCAACTTGAAGTGCAACAGTTGTTGGAGTGTTAGCAGCGACAACATTTACAAAGAACGCAAAAAGATCATGAGCAAAGAGCGTTTGCCAACTTGGTTGCATGATCAATGGGCACACGAAATACGCAGTGTTGAAGAACACGATTGGCAGTGGTACGAAACACAAGAGTTCCGTGACTTTGTAGATAGCGTAGCACCTACACTAGAACGCTTGTATATGACAGGTGGTGAACCTACACTTATACAAGCAAATCAATATGTGCTAGACAAACTCGTAGAAGCAGGCAATACAAAATGTCATGTAGCATGGACTACTAACATGACAACATGGCCCGAAGGCTTTTATGATAAACTAGACTTCTTTGATAGCAGCGAAGTGCAGATGAGCATAGACGGACATGGCGATCATAACATGTATATTCGTTATCCTACAGATTGGAACAAGGTAGAAGAAAACTTTGCAAAAGCAATGACACTTCCAGAAAAAGTACAATTGAAAATATACTTTGTGTATCAAGCATGGAATGTTTTTGATGTTGCACCGCTGATTAAATGGTTGCAAGAAACACAGACAAGACGTGTTGATTTTGTGCCTATATTCCTTGAGCATCCTGATCAAATACACAGTTGCGTTTGGCCAGAAGATATTAGACACAAAGCATTAGACGACTTGCGTATGATTGATACAACCATGCACAGAGATCCTGTTCAAAGAATAATCAGCTACACAAAGAACACAAATAAATATTCAGTTGAAAACATGAACAAAATGCGTCAGTTTATATCAATTAATGACAAATATAGAAAACACAAGTTTGGTGATGTGTTTCCGTTTTTAGATTATGTATTGGAAACTTCATGCAAGATATAAAGGCTATTATTCCAGCCAAAGACAAATGGGTAAGTATAGTATGGCAAGTAAACGATTGGTGTAACTTTCGTTGTACCTATTGTAGCGAATGGAACTGGGCAGGACGTAACAAGAATGACAGCGATATTCCGCTGATTGTAGATACTTTAGAACGTATCATGTTACACTACAAAGCCAAAGGATACAAATATTTTAAATTGTACCTAAGTGGTGGCGAACCTACATTTTGGAAAGCGTTGATACCTGTTGTAGAAAAATTTAGAGAACACGCAGAATGGCCAGGCAGTTGTGTTGGTATTAACACAAACTTCAGCAAGCCGTTGAGTTGGTGGAAAGAGCATCATCATTTGTTTGAAGATATTGTTGCAAGTTACCATGCAGAGTGGAGCAAAGACGACAAATACATTGAAGTGTACAAGTTTTTACAAGACAAGAAAAACTATTTGTGCAGCAGAATAATGATGCATCACAATCATTTCCAACAGTGCATTGACTTTGGCAATAGAATCAAAGAAGAATGCGACAACTACATGATCGAATATGCACCTGTATATGATGAATTACGTCCAAGTACGGATCCATATCATTATGAAGAAAAATGGCAAATGGATTTCTTTAAAACCAACAGCACAGTGCAACAGCAAAGCATTCCTATAAAAAAAGAACCTAGCTATGCGTGGGCAAAAACTTGGTTCGAAGATGATACTATTGAACCAATCAACACCAATAGTATCATTACAGAAGGCAAAAACTTTTTCCAAGGTTGGCTGTGCAACATACATGAAAGTTTGCACATACACCCTAACGGACGCATACAGCAAGCAAGTTGTGGTGTAGGTCCTATTGTGGGTAACATTGTACAAGGTGAGTTTAACACAACAATGAGTGACGGTGTATGGTGTCCAAAGTCACATTGTCACTGTGCAGCAGATTTTAATATTAGTAAAGCAAGGCCAGAGTATGCAGACAAAATTAGATAAATTACCAAAAAATTATTGCTATCTTGCTAACCAAGGATTTAGTAGTCATCCGCATGGTCGTAGTCGTCCATGTTGTTTTAGTATGGTGGGTACAAATAGTTTTATGCCTGGTGTTAAAATTGACAACATTCGTGAATGGGAGCATCATAACAATTCTAATAGCGATACTTTAGCACAGTTTGTAAATGATCCTCAAATAAAAAATATACGTAAACAGCTAATTAATAATGAAGTGCCAGACGGGTGTCGCAGTTGCTTTGGTTTAGAAGAACAAGGTATCCGTAGTTTTAGACAAACGTGGAACGAAATATATGAGGATCATATTGACGAAACATTACAACATTTACAACCAGACGGCACTATTGATCCAAAAGCAATTACCTATTTGGATATTAGTTTGGGTAATGTGTGCAACTTAAAATGTCGTAGTTGCAATCCGTGGGCAAGTCATAGATGGATTGAAGAAGGTCCTACAGTTCCGCACACTGATTGGGACGAAACAGCATATAAAATTGCTGAACTAAGCAGTAAAGATCCGTGGTTTGTACGTGCATTCGCAGAAGGCTATTTTGACGATGTACTACCAAATGTGCGTGTGATTAATTTTGTCGGCGGAGAGCCATTAGTAGTTGAAGAACACTATGCTTGGCTTGAGCATATTATTGAACAAGGGTGGAGCAGAAACATTGAGTTGCACTACAATACAAATGCTACTACTATACCAGACAGACTGCTAAACATTTGGGACAAGTTCCGTGGCGTAATACTAAGTCTCAGCATTGATGCTATAGGAGACCTTGCATACTATGTAAGACATCCTAGCAAATGGAAAATTGTAGAACGTAATGTACAAAAATTAAAAGAGTTTAGTGCTACACGACAAGGTGTTTTGGTACATACACATGTCACATTGAGTGTATTGAATATTCACGATTTGCCAAATATATTAGATTGGTGTAAAAAACAATATGATGAATGGCACTATACTTGGGCTTGGGGAAACTTTGGATATCAAAACTGCCTACCACACTTTAATATTGTAGAAAATCCATACAACATGCATTTGCGTAATTTGCCACAAGAACGCAAAGACTTAATGAACACAATGCTAGAAGAACAATATGAGAGATTTAAGTCAGCAAACTTGCCTGAGTGGGAACAATGGGCAGTAGAAAACATTATTGGTTTAAAAAATATAATTAATCAACAACCAGACGAAAATGGTTGGCAACACTTTATTGACAACACACACGCCAGTGATAAATTTAGGAAACTGGACATACACAATTATATTCCTTGGATGAAGGAGTACTTTTGAAACTTGTTAGTTTTGGTGATGAATATACAAAAGATGTTGCAAACAACCTAGCAAATAGTTTAGGCTTTGAGTTTTGCGATTTGTCAAAACAGGATACATGTAATCAACAGATATTTAGAGATGTAATAGAATTTACTGTGGACGATCCAAAAAATGTTTTTGTACTAATAGGTTGGACACACAGTAAAAGGTTAGAAATACACTGGAAAGACAAAACTTTCACATATCGTCCAGATGTCAATGAATACATTGACAACGGTATTAACAGTCTGCATAGATATGACGACATATTGTTCAATGATATTCTATTAACACAGCATTGGGCAAGTGAAGCTTTTACACTACAGCAAGTTTTAGCATCTAAGAATACGAAATATTACATGTATAACACACAAGACTGCATGTACTATCATGAAAAAACAAAACAGTATATTGATGGTTTATGCAGAGTGCATTATCATAATCCGGTGAATTTACAGAGCAGTATCAAATATCAAAAAGAAGATTTTTTACTAGGTAAAATTCATGCAGGAGGTATATTATGAAATATCTTGTTGCATTTGGTTGTAGTCATACCAATGGTAGTATGCTTGATGGTATAGCAGGTAGCAGCTATGAAAACACACAACGATCGTTTGGAGGCATATTGGCCAAACGTTATGGATACAAATTTTACAATATAAGCAAGCCAGGCGGCAGCAACGCATATATTCATAGATGTGTTGTTGAATACATTACACATTACATGGATAAAACTGCGCCTCAACTGTTCCTAATCAATTGGACCAGTAGGCCACGCATGGAATATAGATATCCAGAAGATACAAGTAATGCTCATGTGCATGATACCTACGGAGATTTTGTTGATAAAAAATCTGTTCCTTTTACAGTGGGCAGCAATCCTAGTTTATTTCATGATAATAGATATGGACAATTACAAACGTATTCTCCATATTTTTTAGATCCTGATATCAATAGTATGAGATGGGCTACTTGGGCTTATGGACTACAGTGTATGCTAGATCATATGCAGATTCCATACTTGATGACCAATACTTGTGAAGGTATGCCTGTGATACCAGGCAATGAAAAAGTTGTAGATAAAATAAATTTACAAAAATATATAGATCCTTTTGATTATGATAGATGCATGTTAGGTTATCTAACCGCAAAAGGATATAAAAAAACAACGTGTTGGCATTTTAGAGAAGACGGGCATTTAGCCTGGGCAGCAAAACTTGATAGACACCTTAGAGATCTTAATTATGTTGAATAGATATATTATAAATGAAAAGTTTAGATACAAAACAAATGATTTTAATTTTAGATTAGGTTTTTTAGAAGAAACCACTGTTAATAGACAAGTGCTTTTTACACGTATAGATCATTGGAAAACAGTGCTTACAAAGTATTGTAGGTTGAAACCTTTACAAACATTAATGATCTACATGAATCAACTCAGTTTAGATACATTTGCAATTTATTTTGCTGCTATTGAATGTGATATCTCGTTGGTAGATGCCGATCCAGATTTATTAATACATTCATTGGCCGATATCGAATTAGAAAATTTAAATTTAAATTGCTTTACAAATTACAACTATTTTGATTTAGCTGATTTGAAATTTAATGTATCAGCAGATTATAAACAGAAAGGTGTGTCTAAAATATATGGTTTCGATCAAGATTATATACTACAGAATATAAAAAAACAAAAAAAATATTTAGATATAAAAGGCAATTTATTACACACAAAATATAAAAATAAATCATTGGTTGTGGATTTTATGTTGCCTAGTTTTGCGAAAGAAATCGAAGCACATTTTGCTCTAGGATACAACGATTTGGTATTAGGTATAGATAAAATTGCGCACATTGTACAGAAGTGCGCAATAGATTGTATTATATTACCACATGCCGATGCAGCATATGAATTACGTAATGCTTGTTTTAAACGGAATGTAAATATCAGTGATTTACAAATTTTTTACTATGATAAAGGCAGCATATTACAATCTAATAAACACAATGAAATTACCAAAGACAATGAATACTTTTATGTTCCTGAAAAATTTAACATCAAAGGTAGTATTTTAGTTGATAGTGAAACTTTATATTTTAAATTTGATTCCAAAGTGGAAGATAGTGTAGCAGAAATAAAAATAAAAATTATGAATGCCTATTTAGAAAAGAAATATAATAAAAAAATTACCAAATGGGGATCTTTTGATGCTTTGTATGATTTAGAAGACAGTCTTGTGGTATTTAGGAATTTGTAATGGAAGTAGTATATTCTGATGGTTGTAGTTTAATGGCAGGCGCTGAGCATGAATCTTGGCGTGTAAATACAAATACAGGTTATGAAGAATGCGATACTACATGGAGCGCAGTTTTACAAAAAAGATATTTTCCTAGCGCACAGTTTGTGAGTAGAGCAACAACTGCAACTAGTAATTTTAGTATAGCTAGAAGAACTCTACATTATGTAAATGATTTGTTAAAAGAATACGATCCTAGTGATATACTGGTGTGTATAATGTGGACCAGTATCTATAGGAAAGAATTTAGAACAGACAAAGGATATTTTAGCACACTACCTACTGATAATTCTGTAAGTTTTAAACAAAAACCAACAGGCGAAATTATGGATTATACTTTGAGAGAAAATATACTTAAAGAATATAATCTATACAACCTGGCAGATTCCTACTACAAAGCACTTAACCAACCTATAAACTTTACTTTAGATAGTATGACACAAATTGAATATGTGAATTTATTTTTACAAAAACACAGAATACGATCTATTCAATGTCACGGATTAGGAGAACATTTTTATCATTTACAAAATGATTATGATGAATACTTGCAAAGCATGACAGACAGAATAAAAAATTTAGACATATATTATATCAACAAACGCCCACCACAAGGTTTTTACGAGTGGGCAAATGGCTCACACAAACTAGGACCAGGACTACACCCATTAGAAGGCGCACACGAAATGTGGGCAAATTTATTGGCAAAAAAGTACTTGACAAACTGAATATAATTTGCTATAACTACAATATAGGAGGGCAACATGAACACTTGGGTAATCAGCGATACACACTTCAATCACGCAGCAATCTTGACATTTAAAGATTATGCTGGCAAACCTCCTAGAGTGTTTGACAGTGTTGATCAAATGAACGAGTGTATGATGGACAACTGGGTAGACTGTGTTGGACCTAATGACACTGTGTATCACTTGGGTGACGTGTTGTTTGGAGGCGACAAAGTTATATGGTTGGAAAACAATA
>Ga0255777_10005326_pt1 | contig 10379 bp, 7 predicted proteins | sample 101ome_15_FD_179975 | JGI IMG/M metagenome (GOLD analysis project Ga0255777, IMG submission 179975) | Coastal salt marsh microbial communities from the Groves Creek Marsh, Skidaway Island, Georgia - 101402AT metaG (version 2) | ecosystem: Environmental > Aquatic > Marine > Intertidal zone > Salt...
AGGCGTATGAACCTCAAGGCTTGGCTAGGAAAATTAATTGCTGCCGCCACCGGAAAACACCGCTTTGCCCAGAAGATCGGTTAAATTCACCGGATCGCGGGTATCGTAAATCACCGCCCCCGATTGAAGGAAGTCTTCTTCAAATCCGGGCAGAATATCCACATGATTGCCGCCCAATAAAGATGACGCCGCGATCCGCGCCGCGCTATCGACAGGCAGGGAGATGCGCTCATCCACCGACAGCATCACCGTCGCGCCATAGGTTTCTGGGTTGAGCGACGTGTCGATCACCTTACCGACTTTAATGCCGGAAATACGAACATCATCGCCAATATTAAGCCCGCCAATGGCGCCGAATTCGGCTTTCAAAATCAGCCCGTCGGAGGATTGGATATTGGTCACCGCATGGGCCATCCATAAAAACACCCCAGCGACGATCAGAACAACAGCGCCCATAACGGTTTCGATGGTGTTGCGAGTCATTTAATCCTCCCTGATCTTCAGCCGGTGTTATCCTTGATGGACGGCAGAGGGTTATTCAGGCTTCCACGCCTCATAATCGCCTGTGGCTTTTTTCCGTTGACCACCCGCCAAGAGATGGCCGGCGGGGCGATGCGCGTAAATCGTCCCTGTTAAATTGGGCAGATGATCTTTTTGCCAATCGCGGCGGGCGTAACCTTCGGCGGGCGGCGGCAATTCTTCGGTATGATGCAACCAGCCATGCCATTCCGGCGGAATTTTACTGGCTTCAGGCTGACCTTCATAGATCACGAATCGCTTGAGCGAGCCGTTGCGCTGAGGCTTACGGCCTTGATAATAGCGGTTGCCATATTGGTCCGTGCCGATATGCGTGGCGCTCAAGGAAATCAGCAAATTGGAAATGAATTGCATGGGTGATCCTCTTATCCCTTAAGATTATCAATGGTGATCAAACTCAGTCATTGATCATCATGCCCCGAATGAGACGATACATCAATACATCATGGCCCGATAAGACGCAATGTTCTGTCTAAATTGGCTTTTCATTTTTGCATGATTTTATGATGAAAAATAAAGAGGCTTATTTTGACCTCCCAGAAATAAAGCGGTTCTGGGAAGTCAACCGCATTAAGTACATTTTTATCAAAAAAAATTCACAAATTGGACATATTCCTGCTTGGCAGGACGCCCCAAGATCATGTAGTTTAGTATTACTCAAATACAACATATGGTTAAAAAGGGGAGGACAAGCCCTTTTTATTCCAGTTTATTTTGTCGCCAAACACATAAAAAACAAAGGTATGCCAGATGAAATTAACCCGCCACTTCACGAAGCCAGACGCCTCTCCTTATGACGCCATTGGTTGGACATTTTCGACCAGTGAAATTCGTAATCCTGATGGAACGATTGTATTCAAAGCCGATCATGTTGAAGTGCCGGAACATTTTTCCCAAGTGGCAACCGATATACTGGCGCAAAAGTATTTCCGTAAAGCGGGCGTTCCGGCTCGGCTCAAAAAAGTCGAGGAAAGCACCGTGCCATCATGGCTTTGGCGTTCTGTGGCGGATGAACAAGCCTTAAAAGACTTACCAAAAGAAGAACGTTATGTGGGCGAAACCTCCGCTAAGCAAGTTTATGATCGTTTGGCTGGCACCTGGACTTATTGGGGCTGGAAGGGCGGCTATTTTTCATCGGAAGCCGACGCCCAGACCTATTTTGATGAAATGCGTTATATGCTGGCGATGCAGATGGCGGCGCCGAATTCCCCGCAATGGTTCAACACCGGCCTGCATTGGGCTTATGGCGTCGATGGCGCGGGCCAAGGCCACTATTATGTTGATTTCGAAACCGGCAAACTGACGCGTTCAAAATCTGCCTATGAACACCCTCAGCCGCATGCCTGCTTCATTCAGTCGATTGACGATGACCTTGTCAATGAAGGCGGCATCATGGACCTTTGGGTGCGTGAAGCGCGTTTGTTCAAATACGGCTCAGGCACAGGCACCAATTTCTCACGCTTGCGTGGGGAAAATGAACCGCTGGCTGGCGGCGGCAAATCATCAGGCTTGATGAGTTTCTTGCGCATTGGTGATCGCGCGGCTGGCGCGATTAAATCCGGCGGCACCACCCGCCGTGCCGCGAAAATGGTGACCGTTGATGTCGACCATCCTGATATCGTCAAATATGTCGATTGGAAAGTGGTGGAAGAACAGAAAGTCGCGGCGCTTGTTGCGGGCTCCAAACTGGCGCATGTCCATATGAACGCCGTTATGGCCGCTTGCACCGACGAAAGCGTTGCTGTCGCCGACCGCTATTCCGCCAAAACCAACAAAGGGCTGAAAAAAGCGATTATCGCGGCGCGTAAGTCGATGATCCCTGAAAACTACATCCAGCGGGTCATCCAATTTGCCGAGCAAGGCTTCACCGAGATCGAATTCAAGACCTATGACACCGATTGGGATTCTGAAGCCTATATGACGGTTTCAGGTCAAAATTCCAACAATTCCGTCCGGGTGACCAATGACTTTTTGCAAAAGGTTTTGGACAACAGCGATTGGGAATTGATCCGCCGCACCGATGGCGCGGTTAGTGAGCGCGTCAACGCCAAAGACCTTTGGGATAAAATTGCCTACGCGGCTTGGGCTTGCGCTGATCCGGGTCTGCAATACGACACCACCATCAACGAATGGCACACTTGCCCTGAAGGTGGCCGAATCAACGCGTCAAACCCCTGCTCGGAATATATGTTCCTTGACGACACGGCCTGCAACCTCGCGTCCCTGAACCTGATGCAGTTCCGCAACGCCGATAAGTCCTTCAATATTGAAGCTTATGAGCATGCTTGCCGCTTCTGGACCTTGACCTTGGAAATTTCTGTCTTGATGGCGCAATTCCCATCCAAAGAAATTGCCCAATTGTCCTATGATTACCGCACCCTTGGCCTTGGTTACGCGAATATCGGCGGGTTGCTGATGGCGGCGGGTCATTCCTATGACAGCGATGAAGGCCGGGCGATTTGCGCCGCGCTGACCGCGATCATGACTGGCACGGCCTATGCCACTTCGGCGGAAATCGCTAGTGAATTGGGAACCTTCCCACGTTACGCGGAGAACGCTGATCATATGCTTCGGGTGATCCGCAACCATCGCCGCGCCGCCCATGGCGAAACCGAGGGTTATGAAGACCTGTCGGTATTGCCTGTCGCGCTGAAATCAGCCGATTGCCCTGACGCGCGCTTGCCGGAAGCGGCCGCCGCAGCTTGGGATAAAGCGTTGAGCCTTGGTGAAAAGCACGGCTATCGCAACGCGCAATCGACAGTGATCGCGCCAACCGGCACGATTGGTCTGGTGATGGATTGTGACACCACGGGGATTGAGCCTGATTTTGCCATCGTCAAATTCAAGAAATTGGCCGGTGGTGGTTACTTCAAGATCATCAACCGCGTCGTGCCTGAAGCCCTCGAAAATATGGGCTATAGCGCCAATCAGATCGATGACATCATCCGCTATGCCGTGGGGCATGGCAATATTGAGCAATGCCAATCGATCAGCATCAACGCCCTCAAAGACAAAGGCTTTACGGATGAAATTCTCACCAAACTAGCCGCGGCGTTGAAATCAGCCTTCGACATCAAGTTCGCGTTTAACCGCTTCAGCCTTGGTGATGATTTCTGCCGTGACGTTCTGGGCTTTAGCGACGCGCAATTGAATGATTTCAATTTCGATATGCTCGCCGCCCTTGGCTTCACAAAAGAAGAGATTGAACACGCCAATAACCATGTCTGTGGGGCGATGACGCTGGAAGGCGCGCCGCATCTCAAAGATGAGCATCTGCCTGTCTTTGATTGCGCCAACCCTTGCGGCCGTCTTGGCAAGCGGTTCTTGAGCGTCGATAGCCATATCACCATGATGGCGGCGGCTCAGCCGTTTATTTCCGGCGCGATTTCCAAGACCATCAATATGCCAAACTCCGCCACGGTCGAAGATTGCGGCGAGGCTTATATGCTGTCATGGCGCTTGGGCATCAAAGCCAACGCGCTTTACCGTGACGGCTCTAAACTCAGCCAGCCTCTCTCCGCCGCCTTGGTCGATGATGAGGATATCGATGATGTTGAAGACTTGATGGAAGCACCAGCCGCCGCCCAAGCCACGCAAATCGTCGAGAAAATCGTTGAGCGTTATGTCACCACCCGTCACCGTCTGCCGCATCGCCGCAAAGGCTACACCCAAAAGGCTGTGGTCGGCGGTCATAAAGTCTACTTGCGCACCGGCGAATATGAAGACGGCAAACTTGGTGAATTGTTCATTGATATGCACAAAGAAGGCGCGGCCTTCCGGTCTTTGATGAATAATTTTGCCATCGCGGTTTCAATTGGCCTGCAATATGGCGTGCCGCTGGAAGAATATGTCGAAGCCTTCACCTTCACCCGGTTTGAACCGCAAGGCATGGTGCAAGGCAATGATATGATCAAGATGTCCACCTCGATCCTTGATTACATCTTCCGGGAATTGGCGATCTCTTACTTGGATCGCAGCGACCTTGGCCATGTCAATCCTGAAGACTTGGATTACGGCACCACCGGCGCGGGCGAAGGCCAGTCTGAATTGGCCGACACCCCGGTCAGCAGTGGCTTTGTCCGCAACCGCAATATCGTCATGCTGAGAAGCGCTGGCGGCGGCAACGCGGCGGTGGCGGAAACCGATGAAGACGAGGCGACGCCTACCACCGCTTCAGCGGCAACCAGCGCGGCCACCAGCGTCACCACGGGAAGCGCCGACACTTCCGCAAGCACTGGCGTTGATACCGCCACCCGGGTTCAGCAAGCCAAGATGCAAGGCTATGAAGGCGAAAACTGCAGCGAATGCGGCAACTTCACCCTTGTTCGCAACGGCACTTGCCTGAAATGCAACACCTGCGGGTCAACCACAGGGTGCAGTTAAGACTGGACGCCGACCCATCAAACCTTTTAAGAAAGGGTGGGGATAACCCCGCCCTTTTTATTGCCTGTCAGATATAGGAGACTCTCATGGCTGGAAAAATTGACGCTCGCCTTGCCGAATTAGGCATCACCCTGCCCGATGCCCCTGCCCCCGCCGCCAATTACTTGCCCTATGTGATCACCGGCAATCTGGTGATTATTTCAGGCCAAATCCCTATGGAAAACGGGCAGTTGGCGATCACCGGCACTGTTGGCGATGGCACCGTCACGGAAGACCACGCTGAAGCCGAAGCCCGCAAATGCGCGATCAACCTCTTGGCGCAATTGAAAGCGGCTTGCGGCGGTGATCTCGATAAGGTCAAGCGCGTCGTTAAACTTGGCGGTTTTGTCGCAAGCCAGCCTAGTTTCACCGCTCAGCCGAAAGTCATCAACGCCGCGTCTAACCTGATGGCCGATGTCTTTGGCGAAGCCGGTCAGCATGCGCGTTTTGCGGTTGGCGCCAGCGCCCTGCCGCTCGGCTGTGTGGTCGAAATCGAAGGCATGTTCGAAATCTAAATCTATTTTCTTCTCCGGCATCGTCGAGCGTTGATCTCGACCTTGCCGGAGGGGTTTCTCGCGTTACATCATGATCATGGATCAAGAACGCTCAGCCACATCCCATCCCCCCGCTCATGAATGGCAAATCACCCTTCATGAAAGCATTGATCGGATACCCGCCGCCGATTGGAATCGTTGCGCAGGCACCGCCAATCCCTTGCAATCCCATGGCTTTCTCAAAGCCTTAGAAGACAGCCAATCCGCCAACGCTGAACAAGGCTGGATGCCGCGGCACATCACCTTAGAAAATCAATCGGGTGTCATCCACGGCGTCATGCCGCTTTACGTCAAATCCCATTCCTATGGCGAATATGTCTTTGATCATTCTTGGGCGAATGCGTGGGAGCGCGCTGGCGGGCAATATTACCCCAAGGCGCAATCGGCCATTCCCTTCACGCCTGTTCCCGGGCAACGCTTGATGATTGATAGCCCCAAGCCAGACGCGGCTTTTGCTGCTCTTGCCCATGGCGCGATCCAAGCGACAGAAACCATGGGTCTTTCCAGCCTTCATGTGACCTTCTTGAGCGAGGATGAAACCCAAAGCCTCACCACCCTTGATAATCGGTGGATCATCCGCCACGGCTTGCAATTTCATTGGCACAATCAAGGCTTTCAGACTTTTGATGATGTCTTGAGTTTGATGGCGTCGCGCAAACGCAAAACCCTACGCCGCGAAAGACGGGAGCTTTCGGATTTAACCTTTCATCAATTGACTGGCGCGGCGATCACCCCTCAACATTGGGATCAGTTCTATCGGTTTTATCTTGCGACGATTGATAAAAAATGGGGCGGGGCTTACCTGACGCGAGAATTTTTTGACATTATCGGCAGCACCATGGCGGATCAAATCCTCTTGGTCATGGCGGAAGACAATGGCGATATGATCGCCGGCGCGCTCAATTTTATTGGAGAGAATACGCTCTATGGCCGCAATTGGGGGGCGTTGGTCGAACGGCCGTTTTTGCATTTTGAAACCTGTTATTATCAAGCGATTGATTTCGCCATCGCCCGCGGCTTGCACACCGTTGAGGCGGGCGCTCAGGGCCTGCATAAAGTTCAGCGCGGCTATGAGCCGGTTTTGACCTATTCCGCCCATGTCATGATGCATGATGATTTTTCGCGGGCAATTGCGGAATTTACTGCGCGCGAACGCCGCGCCATCAGCCGTGAAGCCGAAGAATTGCGCGGCTGGTCACCTTATCGGCAAGCCCATCAATAGGATCGACAACAGGCCCACCAACAAGATTGACCATCGCCCATCAGCGGCTTCACGCTGGTGTCTTGGGTTTAGCCTTTGGGTTTGGCTTTGGTTTTTTGGCTTTAGGGGTAGCGGCTTTGCCATCCCCGCCTGAAGCCGTCACCACCAGCCCCGTAATATCACCATCTGCGTCAGGCTTTGCGGTATCGACTTGAGCCGAGCCGCCATCCGCTAAGCGGCCAAAGAGCAGTTCTTCCGCCAAGGGTTTCTTGACATGCTCTTGAACCACCCGCCCAAGCGGGCGCGCGCCATAAGCCGGATCATAGCCGCGTTCAGCGAGCCAATCGCGGGCAGACGGCGTCAAATTGATGGTGACACCGCGATCCGCCAATTGCGCTTCCAATTGCAGGACGAATTTATCCACCACTTTGCGCACCACTTCTGGCGCCAAATTCGCAAAGGGAATAATCGCATCCAGCCGGTTACGAAACTCTGGCGTGAAGGTGCGTTCAATCGCCTCGACATCAGCGCCGGCATTGACCCCGCGGCCAAAGCCAATGGCTTGTTTGCTCAGCTGCGCCGCCCCGGCATTGGTCGTCATGATGATCACAACGTTCCGGAAATCAATCGTCTTGCCATTGTGATCGGTCAAACGGCCATTATCCATCACCTGCAAGAGCAGGTTGAAGATATCAGGATGCGCTTTTTCAATCTCATCGAGCAATAAAACGGCATGAGGCGTTTGATCCACCGCATCAGTGAGCAAGCCGCCCTGATCAAACCCCACATATCCGGGCGGTGCGCCGATCAAACGCGACACCGAATGACGTTCCATATATTCCGACATATCAAAGCGGATCAATTTAATGCCAAGGCTATCGGCCAATTGCCGCGCCACTTCGGTTTTGCCAACCCCCGTGGGGCCGCTGAACAAGTAATTGCCCACGGGCTTATCGGGTTCACGCAAACCTGCCCGCGCCAGTTTAATCGCTGATGACAGGGCGATGATCGCGTCATCTTGGCCATAGACCATCCGCTTGAGATCGCTTTCAAGACTGGCCAAGGCTTGCTTATCGTCACGGCTCACCGACCGTGGGGGAATACGCGCCATGCTCGCTATCGTGGTTTCGATTTCCTTGGCGCCGATGATTTTCTTGCGCCGTGATGGCGGTAACAACATCTGCGCGGAAGCGGCCTCATCGATCACATCAATCGCTTTATCGGGCAATTTGCGATCGCTGATATAGCGGGCGGAAAGTTCGACGGCGGTTTTCAACGCCGCTTGGGTGAAGCGCACATCATGGTGGTCTTCATAGGTCGATTTCAGCCCTGAAAGAATTTTGACGGTATCGGCCACGCTTGGCTCATTGACGTCAATTTTCTGGAAACGGCGGCTTAACGCGCGGTCTTTTTCAAACCAGCCGCGGAATTCTTTATAAGTGGTCGAGCCAATGCAACGCAAACTGCCTTCCTGCAAGGCTGGCTTCAGCAGATTGGACGCATCCATCGCCCCACCGCTGGTCGCGCCCGCGCCGATGATGGTGTGGATTTCATCGATGAACAAGATCGCCTGATCGTCCTGCGCCACCTCTTGCATCACGGCTTTGAGGCGTTCTTCAAAATCCCCGCGATAGCGGGTTCCGGCGAGCAAAGCGCCCATGTCGAGGGAATAAATTTTCGCTTCCGCCAGAACATCCGGCACATCACCATCGTTGATTTTCTTCGCCAAGCCTTCGGCGATCGCGGTTTTGCCCACGCCGGAATCCCCCACCAAAAGCGGGTTATTCTTGGTGCGGCGGCAAAGAATTTGAATCGTGCGATCAACTTCCGCCTGACGCCCAATCAATGGATCAATTTTACCGTCCTTGGCCTTCTGGTTGAGATCAACGGCATAGGTCGCCAGCGCGTTTTCCTTGGCGTTGATTTCATTCGCGTCCACATCCGTGCCGCTGGGGGTTGAAGACGAGGACTGGTGATTGCTGTTCTTAGCGATCCCATGGCTGATATACGTCACCGCATCGAGGCGCGACATATCTTGCTGTTGCAACGCCCAAACCGCAAAACTTTCCTGTTCCGCGAATATAGCGATCAGGACATTCGCACCCGTCACCGCGTCACGCCCTGAAGATTGGGTATGGATCACGGCGCGTTGGATCACGCGTTGGAAACTGGTGGTGGGCTGTGTTTCCAGCGCTCCATCCGCCAAAGACGACAGCGTATCTTCGAGATGTTCCGCCAGATCGGCTTTCAACGTGTCGATCGACACATCACAAGCCAGCAGAAGATCAACCGCATCAGGATCATCGGTCAGCGCCATCAGCAAATGTTCAAGGGTTGCCAATTCATGGCCTTTGCCGCTGGCCAGCGCCATGGCGCGACGTAAGGTATCTTCGAGTTCTTGGGACAACATTCGACTATTCCTTTTCCAACTGCAATTGAAGCGGATGTTGATTTTTCCGCGCTAAATCCATCACTTGAGTGGCTTTGGTTTCCGCCACTTCATAAGTATACACCCCGCAAACACCAACGCCGCGCTGATGCACATGCAACATGATCTGCGTCGCCTCTTCTTGGGATTTGCGGAAAAATTCCTGCAACACCAAGATGACAAATTCCATCGGCGTGTAATCATCATTGAGCATGATGACTTTATAAAGCGATGGCTTTTTGGTCTTAGGGCGTGTCTTCGTGGCCAAGCCTATATTTGGCCCCATATCCGAATGATCACGGTCATCGGACTGCAAGGTCACCTCAGATCGGGCGCATAAACCATTTGTGTGCGTATCACTCATACCTGATTATATTGGCAGTCTCGCGGCGAATAAAACCCCCAAAACATAAAAATTAATCACCGAAGACATTGCCAGACCAAAATAGCCGCCATAAAATATCGCTTTGATTATAATTTCAGGCTCAATTGGCATGAATCATGCATATAGTGGCTTTGGATTTTACAACCACAGGATATTGTGTTATTATGAAAGAATATGTGGTAATGGGTTTTCTGATAACAGCAACAACTGACGCATGAAAACCAAGTTTTTCTTCCTCCCTTTCATCCTATTGGCTGTGGTGCTAGCACCACAGCCAGTTTTCGCACGCTACGCGTCAATTGTGGTCAATGAAACCAGCGGTGAGGTGATGTATTCGCGCAACGCCGATAAACAACTCTACCCCGCCTCCTTAACCAAAGTGATGACGCTGTATTTGCTGTTTGAATCGCTGGAAGCCGGCACGGTGACCATGGACACGCCCATGAAAGTAAGCCGGGTGGCCGCCGGGCGATCCCCGTCAAAATTGGGGCTGAAAGTTGGTTCCACCATCAAAGTCAAAGACGCGATGCTGGCGCTGGTGACGAAATCCGCCAATGACGCGGCCACCGTGATCGCCGAACATCTTGGCGGCACCGAACGGGCTTTTGCCAAAAAAATGACCCGCAAAGCCAAATCGCTGGGGATGACGCGAACCAATTTCCGCAACGCTTCAGGCTTGCCCCATTCCCAGCAAAAATCAACGGCGCGAGACATGGCGCGCTTGGCCATCGCCATTCGCAAAGACTTTCCGCAATATTTCCATTATTTTAAGACTCAGCGCTTTGATTACCGCGGCAAACGCCACAAAAATCACAATGCGCTGCTGAAAGATTATCAAGGCACGGATGGCAT
>Ga0255777_10005332_pt1 | contig 10372 bp, 6 predicted proteins | sample 101ome_15_FD_179975 | JGI IMG/M metagenome (GOLD analysis project Ga0255777, IMG submission 179975) | Coastal salt marsh microbial communities from the Groves Creek Marsh, Skidaway Island, Georgia - 101402AT metaG (version 2) | ecosystem: Environmental > Aquatic > Marine > Intertidal zone > Salt...
TGAAAAGGGCGAAATGCTGCCCGGTGATGCGCTTGTTGTGCTTGGTGGGCCGGGCATGTTGATCGGTTTGGGAGGGGGTGCTGCAAGTTCGAAGGTCACCGGCACAAGTGAGCAGAGCCTCGACTTTGCAAGCGTCCAACGAGGCAATCCCGAAATAGAGCGTCGCTGCCAGGAAGTGATTGACCGATGCTGGCAAATGGAAGACGACAATCCCATTGTGTTCATTCACGATGTGGGGGCAGGTGGGCTATCCAATGCATTGCCCGAACTTGTTAAAGACGGTGGGTTAGGGGGGCGGTTCGATCTTGATGCCGTTCCATTGGGCGACCCTTCGCTTAGCCCGCTCGAAATTTGGTGCAACGAGTCGCAAGAGCGCTATGTGCTGGCCATTCGAGCTGGCGATGTCGACCGATTCATGGCGATTTGTGAGAGGGAGCGTTGTCCAGCGCATGTCGTCGGAATTGCGATCGAGGAACCTCACCTTAGCGTGCATCACAAAACATCAAGTCGACCGCCTGTGGATGTGCCGCTCGACTTAATCTTCGGTAAACCCCCGCAAGTGCAAAAACGTGTCCCCCGGCTCACCTCGCGAGCTCATCCTGAGCCCGATTGGCAGCTCGGGTTAGCACCCATGATCCATGAGGTGTTGAGGCACCCTACTGTGGCGAGCAAGCGATTTCTGATTACGATCGGGGATCGAACCGTGGGCGGGTTATCAGCACGTGATCAGTTAGTAGGCCCTAGGCAAATTCCTTGCAGTAACGTCGCCGTGACAGCAGCCGGATTTAACACAAATCGCGGTGAAGCGATGGCGGTTGGTGAACGCTCGCCTTTGGCTGTACTGGATGCGGTCGCCTCGGGCCGTATGGCACTCGCTGAAAGTCTGACTAATCTCGTGTCTGCCAACATAGGGCCGTTGACCCAGGTCAAATTGTCAGCCAATTGGATGGCCGCTAGCGGGTTTGCCGAGGAGGATGAAAAGCTCTTTGAAACGGTTCGGGCGGTCGGCATGGACATGGCGCCTGCGTTGGGACTGTGTATTCCGGTAGGCAAAGACTCCATGTCGATGAAGACGGTTTGGGAGGAGGGCGATCAAGAAGCGTCCGTGGTATCGCCGGTTTCACTGATTGTATCTGCCTTCGCGCCGGTCAACGATGTGCGCGAGACCTTAACCCCAGAGCTGAAGTCCGCAGGTAGCGCGCTCTTACTGCTCGAGCTTCAGGAGTCAGCGGGGAGGTTAGGGGGATCCATTGCTCAGCAAGTGTCGGGTGCATTAGGTGGAGCTTGTCCAGATGTCGGCGACTATCCCGCGTTGGAGAAGCTCTGGTCTTGGCTCCAGGATCATACGGTTCGTTCATTCATTCACTCTCTTCATGACCGCTCTGATGGGGGCCTCATTGCGACCGTCAGCGAAATGATGTTTGCAGGCGGCAAAGGCGTGATGCTGGAAGTCGCAGAGTCGGATTCGCTTATCCCCTTTTTGTTCAACGAAGAACTTGGGGTCACTGTCGAGGTGGATTCAGGGGCGGTATCCCAGTTGCTTGAGTCACTCGAAGGAACGGGGATCAGAGCGATACGGATAGGCAGTGTCAGTAGTGATCCTAGGTTCAAAATCACCCAGGGCGGATCAGTGGTCTTTGAGTCTGATCTCGCCCAACTCCGTGAGAGTTGGTCATCCGTTAGCTATGAGATTGCTAAAAGGCGCGATCACCCAGAGGCAGCGGCGTCCGAGTTTGCACTCGAGACTGCAACCGAGCCCCCCGAATTGGTCCTAGATGTTGCTCCGAAGCTATTGACGTTAGCTGCGCCTCATAGCCGAGGAGAGATTAAGCCTCGCGTCGCTATATTGAGAGAGCAAGGCGTGAATAGTCATCAAGAAATGGCTGCAGCGTTTCGGCTGGCTGGTTTTGAGGCAGTGGATGTTCACATGTCGGACCTGATTGCGGGCACAAAGCGTCTCGCCGACTATCAGATGCTTGCGGCGTGTGGCGGCTTCTCTTACGGAGATGTACTAGGTGCTGGAACTGGTTGGGCCCAGTCGATTCTTATGAATGAGCGATTGCGCGATGAGTTTGCGAATTTTTTTAGGCGGCCTGACACGCTGACGCTTGGCGTATGCAATGGCTGTCAGATGTTAAGTCAGCTGAAAGACCTCATTCCTGGTGCTGGATTGTGGCCTAGGTTTGTAAAGAACGAGTCGGAGCAATTCGAGGCACGCTTCTCTCAAGTGCACGTGCTCCGTTCAAATAGCGTGGTGCTGAGTGACATGGTGGGTTCGCTGTTACCGATTGTCGTTTCTCATGGTGAGGGCCGCGTAGATACTGACGAGGATCGCCTGGCTCGACTTCGCGAGGCTGGACTGACGGCGATGGCCTTTACGGACCAACAGCGAGTGGCGACGACTCGCTATCCGATGAATCCAAACGGATCGCCCGGCGGACTCACTGCAGTGACCAGCGACGATGGTCGGGCACTCGCTATGATGCCGCATCCGGAGCGCGCGTTTCGCAGTATTCAGTGGTCGTGGAGACCTGATGACCTTAGAGAATATAGCCCTTGGTTTGCACTGTTCTTGTCGGCAGCAAAGCAATTTAATTGAGCGGCCAACGGGTTAGTTGCGAGGGTGTTGATTCAGTTTGAAGGGCGCTTCAGTGGCTGGACAACTCTCTCTCGAAACGGGAACTGCCCGGCATTCCGATCAGCGAAATAGCATTTGAGAGTGTCAGTGACCACAGGGAAGGAGAGCTCATCCCAGGGAATGTCGCTTTCCCCGTAGAGCCCAACCGCCAGGCTTTCCTCGCCTGCAGAAAAGTCGAGGTCGGAGAGTTCTGCTCGATAGAACATATAGACCTGCGAGATATGAGGCAGGCTGAAGAGGGTATAGAGTTCAAGACTGTGAACGCGCGCGTTAGCTTCCTCCAACGTTTCCCGAGCTGCGCCCTCTTGGATAGTCTCAGCATTTTCAAGAAAGCCCGCTGGAAGCGTCCATTTTCCGCGTCTGGGCTCAATCGCGCGCTGACAGAGCAGAACCTTGTCCTCAAAAACAGGTAAGCAACCTGCAATGATTCGAGGGTTCTCGTAATGAATATGACCACACCGACTGCAAACATCGCGAGGCTTGGTGTCACCAGCCGGAATGATACGCTCGACGCTCGCGCCGCATTGACCACAATAGTTCATGCATGGAGTATAAGCGCGAATGTTGAATTGTCCCAGATCGGCACTTGAGGATCATGAAAGTAACCGCCGCATTAAAGTCAGCGCTCCAAAACTACGAGCCTCCGCCGATCCCGCCCCAGTTTATGGACAGTGCCAAGGCGAGCGTGATGGTGCTGGTGAGAGAGGGCTCTCGGCCGACTATAGTGCTAACGGAGCGCACCGCCCATCTTAGTAGTCATGCTGGGGAGGTTGCCTGGCCAGGTGGGCGAGTTGAGCCTGTCGACGTGAATCCTCTGGCAGCTGGGCTACGGGAAACCTTTGAGGAAATTGGCGTTCCTCAAGCGGCAGTGACGGTGATCGGCGAATTACCGGGTGAGATATCGAAGTTTGGCCTTTGGGTCATGCCTTATGTGGGCTTGATCAGTGCTGATCAATCGGTAACTGCTAATCCCTCAGAGGTGGCATCAATATTTGAGATTCCAATGGATTGGCTCTCTGCGAATCCACCAAACGAGATAGAGCGGTTAGACCGTCACGGAGAAACGCAGTGGGCGCCTGTCTATTACTTTGGTAACTACCGAGTATGGGGTTTAACCGCGCTTATCCTTGCTTCACTGGTCGACATATCGGGTATCAGTGACCACGAGCTGGTTCGATGAAAGCCCTAGATGGTGTTCGATCGGGGCGCCACCCAGAGGTCCGTGTTACCCTTCTGACGTGAAATGGTGAAGCAAGCGGATAGTTGACTGCCGCGGGGTAAAGGGGAGGACCAAATGATTTATCGACTAGGAGAGTGGGCGCCAGAGTGTCACGACGACACATGGGTTGCGGATAACGCGACGGTGGTGGGGCGAGTGAAATTGGCTGCCGGCGTGAGTATTTGGTTTAACGCGGTTTTGCGGGGCGATGGCGATGAAATATCCGTGGGTGAAAACAGCAACATCCAAGATGGATCAGTGTTGCATGTCGATCCCGGATCGCCGCTTTCGATTGGGCCTAACGTAACGGTGGGGCACAAAGTCATGCTCCATGGTTGCACGATTGGCGAAGGATCGCTGATTGGAATCAATGCGGTGGTGTTGAACGGCGCAAAAATCGGCCGCGGTTGCTTGATTGGTGCCAACGCGCTGATCCCAGAGGGCAAGGAGATACCCGACGGGTCTCTGGTTATGGGATCACCCGGGAAAGTGGTGCGCTCATTGAGCGACGCTCAGATGGCCGGGCTGAAAGCAAGTGCTGCGCACTATGTCGAAAATGGGCGTCGTTTTAAGCAAACACTGACGCCCCTTGATTAATGGTTTCGGAGTGAGTTAGTTGCTAGCGACCCCTGAGGCTCGTCGCCAGCCAAGAATGCGGTTGCTCCCGCGGCGCTATAGCGGCGCTTGAAATCGAAACGCCGAATCGCTCGCTTGGCACTGCCTGCCGCCCGAGGTATAGTTGCGCCCAAGAAAAACCACCCCTGGTGGACATCACGACGAGTGTTTAAGACCATGCATCAATCACTCACACTACAGACTCTCTTCGAAAGTGGGCTTCCCGCCGCACCCGCTCGTCTAGCGCTACTACGACTGCCGTTGTAGGCGGCCGTTACCAATTCCTACATTGATCCGAGCTTCTAGCGAAGCAGCTTTCAATCCGTAGTCGAGAACCCAATATGAATTCCCAATCTAGCAAGTCAGACGTTACCCAGGCAGCTAATGAGCCGAGGGTCATGCCCTTTAAGAAATACAAGCCTTTCCCCAAAATCGATTTGCGGGATCGGACCTGGCCAGATCAGGCAATCACGCAAGCACCCAGATGGTGCAGCGTTGACCTTCGCGATGGTAATCAGGCGCTCATCGAGCCCATGTCCCCCGATGAAAAACAGCGACTCTACGATTTGCTGATCGAAATAGGATTCAAAGAAATTGAGGTGGGGTTTCCAGCCGCTTCACAGACGGATTTTGATTTTGTTCGAAAAATCATAGACGAGGGGCTCATTCCTGAAGACGTCACCATTCAGGTGCTCTGCCAAGCCAGAGAGGAATTGATCCAACGAACCTGCGAGGCAGTCGCTGGTGCGCCTCGCGTCATTTTCCACTTATACAACTCAACCTCGACACTGCAGCGGCGGGTGGTCTTTGGTATGTCTCAAGAAGAGATCATCAAGCTTGCCACCGATGCCACAGACATTGTGAAGGCCAATACTCGTGACCTTGTAGCCTCCGGCACAGAGGTCGTTTTGGAGTACTCACCAGAAAGTTTTACCGCAACAGAAATGGACTTCGCAGTGGACATCTGCGCAGCGGTAATGGATGTGTGGTCGCCCGCGCCAGACGAAAAAGTCATCTTGAATTTGCCGTCAACTGTAGAAATGGCGACGCCCAACATCTACGCCGATCAGCTTGAATATTTTATTCGCAAGCTGCCCAATCGCGAACAAGCCATCATTAGCCTGCATACCCATAATGACAGGGGTACGGGTGTTGCCGCCTCTGAATTGGGGTTGATGGCAGGCGCTGAGAGAATAGAAGGCACTTTATTCGGTAACGGCGAGCGAACCGGTAATTGTGATGTGATTACTATGGCCATGAATTTGTTTTCGCAGGGCGTCGATCCTGAGCTGTATCTCAAAGACATGCCCAAAATTGTCGAAGTATCTGAGGCCTGCACAAAAATTCCGATTCATGTTCGCCAACCCTACGCTGGAGACTTGGTCTTCACGGCGTTTTCAGGCTCGCACCAAGATGCCATCCGCAAAGGAATGGCTTACGTTGAATCGGGCTCAGAGGAGGCATGGGAAGTACCGTATCTGCCCATCGACCCCGCGGATGTCGGAGGCTCTTATCGGGAAACGGTCCGGGTGAATAGCCAATCAGGCAAAGGCGGCGTCGCGTTTGTGCTTGAAAATTACTTCGGAGTGCATTTGCCAAGAGAGCTTCTTCTTGAATTGTCGCCGATCATCCAGCAGGTCTCTGAGGCCGATGGAGGCGAGCTGACGGCAGATGTAATCTGGTCAACGTTTGTTTCAGAGCTAGTGGAAGTTGAGGGGCCTTATCAGCTTCTTAGCTACGATGTGAAAAGCTCGAGTGCTGAGAAGGAAACGTGTCAGGCAGTGATCAAGATCGCCCAGAGTGAAATCAGTATTGCGGGTGAGGGATCCGGCCCCATCGACGCTTTCGTTTCAGCGCTCTCGCAATCGATCAACGAACCGCTGAACGTGGTGGATTATCAGGAATACGCGCTCAACGAGGGCAGTAATGCCAAAGCAATCAGTATTATCGCGTTGAGCGATGGCGAAGGGCAAAAGCACTTTGGCGTGGGTATCAGCGCAAACACCACCACCGCGTCTTTCAATTCGATTATCGCAGCGCTCAATCGGAAGTGGCAACAGTAGAGCGACTCGTTCGTCACCGAAATGGGCGCGAGCGTTATCTAACGCCCGTGTCCTTTCTCAAACTGTCGTGATTGGCTGCCGCGCCCAGGGAGCCCGAGTTGGACGCGAACCTTGTCGCGTGCCTGACGATCGGGTACTTGGCGGGTAGTCTGTCAGGGTGCAATTGTGTAAGGGCTTGCTTGTTAGGCTTTATTGAAATCGCGCGCTCCGCCAGATGACGCTGATGGCCGAAGAGACGAGTGGGCAATCTGTTTATTCTTTTGGGGTGAATCTGGTCCCCGTGGAAGCTTGATACTCGGTGGTTCACTGGTTGAAGCGCTGTTCATCGATTGAATCGCTCCCTTTTTCAAATTATCTCGTGACTGGTGAGCGATTCAGTCTCGATCCCGGTACCGCGGACATCCAGGTTTCGGGCATTATCGAACGCGTTCAAATGGTTCGGGGTCTAGGCTAGACTCGGATTAGCTCATGCGGTTGGCGGAGATTTTTTTTGGATAGCGAGTTCGTATTGTATCTACTGGTTGGGCTCCTGATTGTGATCGCTGGGGTCCTCGGTCTCATGCTGGTGCTTTTTCAGCGCCTGAAAGCGCTAGGATCGGGAGGGGCCTTAAACCTAAACCATGAAGCGATCGGCGGTGATGATTTGCTTGATCCCGCACGACCATGGACAGCAAGAGAGAAAGCTGCGTTCGAGCAAGCCTTCGAGTTGTCCGAAGTGCCTCAAGTTATTCACGTCAACCACAGCTACAAGCTAGTCAATGCGGCGTGGGAGGAAATGTCTGGGTATACGAGAGACGAGGTTCTGGGCCAGACCATTTTTTCCACTATCACCACTGACAGCGCGGCGGCAACGCTCGGGAGCCTGAAATCAAGGGAGAGGTTTCTGGTCCACCAAAATAAGGATGACGGTACCCCCGTCCCTCATATGACCCTTCGGCCAACTAAGCTCGATTGTTATGCTCCGGGCGCTATATGGAATGTCATGGTGCCCCTAGGGGTAGGCAGCGAATCAGTGCCCATACTAGAAGGAATCAATCAAACGCTGGACCCTTTTCAAACTGATCGAATTGCTCATCTGATCAGGCGTTTGATCGCGAGCGAGCGATCGGCGAGGCTTGTCAGCGAGCATTTCTCTGAGGGACTGATCGCCATTGGAGAGTCGGGGCAGATCACGTTCGTCAATCGTCATGCGAGGCAGCTGTTGCCCGAGCACGCCAAGCTCCTTGCGGGTGATTTGCAATTCGAAGCACTCATTCTGGCGATCGACACGAGTGGATCGCTCGAGCTGCTAGGAGATAGCGGCCACATGTCATTATCTGAATGGTTTGCCGCTGCCTCCAAATCTGGGTTTGGTACCCAAGACATCTCTTTGGGCAGTGATCGGGCGATACGGTTGTCGCTGAGTTCTATTCCAGGAGAGCTGAAGGTTGTCACGCTAGTGGAAACGACTGATCTTCGAGAGGTTGCGCTTGCGGCCCAAAGTGCCGCGAATTCAAAGAGTAATTTTCTTGCCAGTATGAGCCATGAAATCCGTACCCCTATGAACGGGGTGGTTGGCATGGTTGACTTGTTGCGGCGAACGAAACTTGATGATGATCAGCGTGAAATGCTGAATACGATTCGGGAATCGGGTCTCTCCTTGCTTGCGTTGCTCAATGACATTCTCGATATTTCAAAAATCGAGGCAGGAAAAATTGAGCTGGAACGAACGGTTACAGATCCTGTCGTTTTAGCCGAGCAAGCGCTCGCTGTAGTGGCTCCAAATGCGGCTAAGAATGACCAATCGCTGATCGTGCAGGGCGATGCTGGACTTCCGGTGAATCTGCTTGTCGATAATCTGAGAGTTCGCCAGATCCTGACTAACCTTGTGGGCAACGCAATTAAGTTTTCGGACGAAACAACAGAAATCGTCGTTCGTTTAGAGCTCCTAGAGAGCGATCAAGATCGCGGCGCGCATGTCATGTTCTCAGTCATCGACAGCGGGATCGGTATTAGTCTTGAGGCTCAGTCGCAACTCTTTGAGGACTTCGCCCAAGCGGAGAAATCGACGGCTCGCGTCTACGGCGGAACCGGTCTTGGGCTGTCGATATGTCGAAGACTTGTAGAAACCATGGGTGGCAGCATTGGCGTCAAGAGTCAGATTGGTGAAGGTTCGACTTTTTACTTCGATCTTTGGTTTGAATACGCAGAGAAAGCGCCGAGTTATCGGCCGGTACTTAACTTCGACGACATAGGCCTGATTTTTGTTGGCAGCTCCGCCGCCGTCTTTGAGTCTATTGATCTCATGATGAAATGGCATGGCGCTACGGTTGCCATGGCGAAAAGCACGGAAGAGCTTGCGGCGGTGATCCAATCGCTACAGGGTCGGAGATTGGTAATCGCATTGTCTAGCGAGCTCAATCAAATGCAACAAGAGGCGATCGTCACTCAAATTCGACGTCAATTCGATCTCGATCCGCCCTTTATTTTACTGACGAGTGATCAGAGGCGACGAACGAGGGAAGTTTCAGCATCGATCCACGAGCTGAGCACTGGCCCTATCCACTGGCAAGACTTTGCGGCGGCAGTGGCGCGGTTACATACGATTGATTTTGACCGAAGTGCCATGGGGGGCATGTCGCATGAGGTGTCCGAGATCGTGCCATTGTCAGCGAGCGAGGCCTCCGGAATTGGCCAATTGATCCTGGTAGCAGAGGATAACGTCATCAACCAACAAGTCATACGCCGACAGATCAATGCGCTCGGGCTTGCTTGTGAAATGGTAAATGATGGCGTTGAAGCGCTAGATCGATACCGCCAAGGAGGGGTTGCCCTGCTTCTGACCGACTGTGATATGCCGAACATGGATGGATACGAATTGGCAAGGCAGATTCAACAGGGAGAGGAGGGTGGCACCGATCACTTACCCATCGTCGCGATTACTGCGAATGCCATGAAGGATGCGCGCGAAGATTGCGCGGCAGCGGGGATGGATGACTATTTGGTGAAACCGCTAGAAATACAAGCGCTCCAGGAGGCCCTGGCGCAATACTTGCCAAAAGCCGTCAATAGAGAGTCTGTCGATAGAGATGCTGTTGACAGAGAAGTCGTTAATAAAGTGCCTTTCGATAAAGACGAGGCTACCCGAGCCCACGATTCAGCATCGGCTGGCGCAAGTCCTGCCGCGTCGCCCAGTCGGGTAGTGGCGAGCCCGGCTACTTCACAAGAGGAAAAAGAGGCGACTAAGGCGACCGAGGCGAAAGAAGTAACGGAACCGTCACCCTCGGTCAATAGTGACCCGGTGGAAGCATTGAAGCTCGACGAAATCAGGGCACTTTTTGACGATGACGATATGCTGCTGTCCATTCTCGTTGAATTTGTCGACGTTTCGTCTGAAATCGTGCAGCAACTTGAGGAGGCGGCACAGTGGGGGGATTCCGAGGCAGTCGGTCGACACGCCCACAAATTGAAATCCTCGGCTCGGACAATAGGAGCGCACCCCCTCGCTGATTTGTGTCTAGCGCTCGAAAAAGCTGGGAAGGACGATGATATGCCTGAAATCTCCGCTCAGATGCCTCAGTTAACACCCGCGTTTGAAGCAGTTAGAACTGAAATTGAGGCCTTGCGCTGAGTTGAGTGGCGAGCAGAGCGAGGTTCAATAAGTGAGCATGCTGTAAGGCGCCAAACTATTCGGTTGCTGCCCGTCGAGTGAGTTTAGCCGTCGCGATCATGTTGTCCTTAAGGCGCACGACCTCAAGGCGGTATTCATCAATTTCTATACTGACAGGGGCCTCTGGAAACGTCTCCAAGCGATCTGTCATCAATCCATTGAGGGTTTTAGGACCATCCGCTGGCAAG
>Ga0255777_10005338_pt1 | contig 10366 bp, 19 predicted proteins | sample 101ome_15_FD_179975 | JGI IMG/M metagenome (GOLD analysis project Ga0255777, IMG submission 179975) | Coastal salt marsh microbial communities from the Groves Creek Marsh, Skidaway Island, Georgia - 101402AT metaG (version 2) | ecosystem: Environmental > Aquatic > Marine > Intertidal zone >...
ATACACGTTGCCAAAGCATATACCAACTGATCCATTTACTCAGCCGCCACAATGCATGCCTGATGAATATAAAGTGCCTAATGACAGTGTTGAAGCATACTGGAATTATTATATACACGATAAAAAACGAATAATAACTAAAACCGAAACCGCATATGAAAGCATACCAGCTTTATAAACATATAATTAAAACAAATGTTTTTAATATCAAATCTAAAATTGATTTAGAAAGAAAAAATAAAAGAAAAAAATGAAAAACTTTAATAAGAAAATATATGCGTTAAACATATCTTCTTTAAAGAAAGTTGAAAGCCAAATACCTAAAAAGTATTTTAAAATGGCTATAAGTATTGCAAATAGCTTTTCAAAAGAATATTCTGCAATTGGTGTTATGAATATTAATGATCTAATGCAAGAAAGCTATTATGCTTTATTAAAATCGTGGTCTAATATAAACTGGGATTTAATTAATTCTTTAGATTCTGAATTAGATAAAAATAAAGCTATATCTAAGTATTTAAATATTAGCATTAAAGGATTAGTTGGCGATGAGATTAAAAAAAATGCAGACGGTTCTAAAAAACCTATAAAAGGTATTTGGAATAATAAAGATAAAAAACGTTATTCGACCGGATTTGGTTTTATAACTGTATTATTTCCTCAATGGTTTGATAATGATGTGTTAGCCATCATAGAGGACGAAATATATGACTATGATTACGAAAAGCTTGGCGAATTTTTAAAGGGCTGGCTACTGAAATATGTTCCAAAATATCATATAATGTTAGAGATGTTTTATGGCTTAGATGATGTATATTCTAAACCTAAAAAAATAAAAGACATTGCAGCTTATTTTTCAATGAACATAGAAAATGTTAAAAAACAAAAACAACGTTTATTAGCTAAATTACAGTCGAATGAAGATGCTCTCAATGAGCTTGCTTTCTTCGTGGCTACTAATGGTATTAAGTCATCGTCTAAAGTATACGACTGGGCTGAAAATAAATTAAAAATTTATAAGGATTAAGGTCCCTTTAACTTAAAATTGCACTATAATATTATGTATAAATTTAAAAGTAAATATAAATATTGTCTATCGACAATAGATGAATTACAATATGTAAGACAAGGTGATCAACCACCTAATTCTTATAAAGATAATGCCCCTAAACAAAAACAACCTAACTATAATTTAAGCACTGTTAATGCAGTATCAGGAGGTAAATATATACCAATAACAAACGAACAATTAACTGGTAAAGGAATAAATAAAAAAGAAAAAATATGGCACGAGCATTCTTGTTACAACAACGCTTTAGTAGATGGTCAGACAATCTTCGGCACAATAAAAAAATATAATAAAAGAAGATTATTTAAAAAGAACAATATTATTTACGATTTAACCCACTAGAATGAAAGGCTTTATTACAGATGAAGTTACAGAGGTTATAGGAGATGGCATTGTAACATATTATAAAAACGGAATATACTTAAATTATAAAATTATATCAAATGACAATTCAAGAAAAACTGAGCTTGATCCAACAGGAGTTCAAAGCTAAAAAATCTAGGTACAATTCTTTTGGTAAATATAACTTTAGATCTGCTGAAGATATATTAGAAGCATTAAAACCTATTAATGAAAAGTATAAAGTATACTTTACCATTGAAGAACGTGTAAGCGAAATATCAGGTTTACCGATAATCCATTCGGTTGCATCAATGCATGATGGTGATCAAAAAATTACAGCCACCGCAATAGTAGGTGTTGATTTAAATCAGAAGGGTATGCAGGTTCCTCAGCAATTTGGTTCAGCATCATCTTATGGTAAAAAATATGCCCTTGGCAATCTATTATTGATAGACGATACAGCAGACTCAGATGCAACTAATATGCACGGGAAGGAATCCACATTTGCTAAGCAAGTTTCTAAATTAGAAAATAAAGTATTAGCATCTAAAAAACCGATTATTGATATGAAAAATTTAGATCAAGCTAAAAAATTCTTAGCTAATGGAGGATTGATGAAAACACTTCAAGACAAATATGAAATCAAACCTGAAGCATTAAAAGAACTTAATGGATAATAAAAAAGCAATTGAAAGGTTACGTAATGACGAAGATTATTATGGCGAATTTGGCCAAACTTACTTAAGTAATAGTGACATATCTGCATTATTAAATAATCCTTTAGATTTTAAAAAACCTTCTCCACCTAACCCCGCTTTTTTAATCGGAGGATATTTTCATACCACAATATTAGAACCACATAAATTAGATAAATATAAAATAATAAAATCATCAACAAGAAATACAAAAGCTTATAAAGAATTATCTGATGGAGATCTTTGCTTATTAGAGCATGAAGCTGATGCTATTGAATTGATGCGTGAAAAAATATTAGAAAATGATTTATTTAGAGACTTAATACAAGAAGGAGCTGTTGAATATGAGTTACCTGGAATTACAGAACTCGAAGGCATGCAATGGAAAGGTAAGGCGGATATTGTTAACCATAGCCATCAATTAATTATTGATTTAAAAACTACAAACAATATAAATGCTTTTACTAGTTCGGCCTATAAATATAATTATGATAGCCAGGCTTATATATATTCTAAAATGTTTGGATATGAATTAATATTTATAGTTATAGATAAGAAAACTTTACAGACTGGATTGTTTGATTGCAGTGATAGATTTTTGCAGTCAGGACAAAATAAAGTTGCTCAAGCAGTGCAGGTTTATAAAGAATTTTTTGTAAATGGCGACGGAGATTTTAGCCAATATTATATCTCCAAAACACTTTAATTTAAATTTTATATTATGGCAAGAGTTAAAAAAAGAGTATGTGATGTAACTGGAATTAACACAAGAGTTGATAACTTTTACAATAATCAATCGCACACAAAAGCAGTGGACAATCTACGTAGATCTACAGGAGCTACAAAAGATCAAATGAGAAGAATGTTTAATCAATTAGCTACGTATTAATGGCAAGTATTATTTCAGCAAACATTGACTTAACTAAAATTGAAAAGTCAAAAATTTATGAAGGCAAGAAGGGTAAATATTATCCCGTTACAATTGTTCTGAATGATGAAGTAGGGCAATATGGTGATTCAGGATATATACAAACTGAACAAACTAAAGAAGAGCGAGATGCTAAAGCACCAAAATCTTATTTAGGTAATGTTAAAGTTGTATGGACTAACGGTCAAAATGTAGACACAGCACCAAGAGAGGGGCAACCTCAGCAATCAAATGTTGATATGCTACAGTCTATTTCTAACTCTGCACCAGCAGAACCTGATTTACCGTTTTAATGGATTGGGACGGATGGATTTCAGATGATGATGATAATACTTTAATCGAAGATTAATATGAACACAACAGAGATCAATGGTTTTAAGATTGACAAATTCAATCAATATGATCTTGAGGTAGGGAAAAAAGAGGGTGTATGCCCTCTTTGCTCTGCTGATAGAAAACCCGAGAATCGCAAAGCTAAATGTGCTATGTATGATTGGGAACGTGGTCTTGGTACGTGTATGAACTGTGATGAGGTTTTTCAATTGCATACTTTCCAACGCAAAGGCGAAGCTAATAAAGTTTATGTAAAGCCTGAATGGAAGAATGAAGTTATGCTAAGTGATAATGCTGTAAAGTGGTTTGAAAATCGTGGCATATCGCAAAGAACTTTAATAAAGATGAAAATAACAGAGGGTCCTGAATGGATGCCTCAAACCTCTGCTGTTGAAAATACAATTCAATTTAATTATTTTATTAATAACGAACTTATTAATATAAAGTATAGAGATGGTAGAAAAAATTTCAAACTTGTTAAAGGGGCAGAAAAAGTATTTTATAATATTGATAGCACTGTTGGTCACGACTATGTTGTTATTGTGGAAGGCGAGATGGATGCTTTATCTTTTGTGGAATCTAAAGTTGACAGTGTGGTTTCTGTACCAAATGGAGCTACTCTTAATAGGCTTAATTTGGATTACCTTGACAATTGCATTGAGTATTTTAGTGACAAAAAAAGAATTATTATTGCGGTTGACGAGGATGAAGCTGGGCAAAACTTACGACAAGAACTTATTAGAAGATTCGGAGCTGAAGTATGCTATACACTCAACTTCTCGGGGCTTAAAGATGCTAATGAATATCTTATGGCTTACGATAGGGTTATGCTCAAGCGTCTTGTTGATGAGGCTAGCCCTGTTCCATTAGAAAATGTAATAACTTTAAATGATATAGATGATGAACTACAGGAATTTATTCAAGAAGGTTTTAAACCGGGGTATCAAATCGGCCTTAATAACTTTGATAGCATATTCTCTACTTACACAGGGCAATTCATCACCGTTACAGGCGTTCCTAGCAGTGGCAAGTCTGACTTTGTTGATAGAATGGTGGTGGGATACCAATTAAAATATGGTTGGAAAACCGCATTTGCTTCTCCTGAAAATAAACCAACTTTTTTACACGCACATAAACTAATGCGCAAGATAGGCAATTGGATGCCTAGTAAAGATGACATTGGAAACGATAAATGGAAAAAAATTACAGAATTAGTTAATGATAATTTTTATTTTATTGAAAACGAAAGATATGATCTTGATGCTGTTTTAAAAAAAGGAGCCGAGCTTGTAAAACGTAAAGGAATAAAATGTTTAGTTATAGATCCATATAATAAAGTTAAAATGAAGGGTGCTGAAAAAATGAGCATACCTGATGCTACAATGGAATACTTAACTAGAATTGAAGCTTTTGCTAAAAAATACGACGTATTAGTTATAATAGTTGCACACCCGACTAAAATGTATAAAAAAGATGATGGAACAATTGATGAGCCGACTATGTATTCTATTAAAGGAGGTGGTGAGTGGTATGATGCTTCTTATCACGGGTTGCTTGTTCATAGGGATTACAATAATAAAACAGTTAAAGTTAAAGTTCTTAAAGTTAAGTTTCAAAACCTTGGCGAAAATCAAGCGGAAGCTTATTTTAAATGGGACCACATAAGTGGTAATTATATTCCGCATGAGCAATTACAAGTAAATGAGATGCCATGGGAAGTTTAACTAAAAGACAGAAAGAGCAAAAAAAATATAATTTACCTGAGCTCTCAATGACGCCTCAGCAGAGCACATACTATAATTATTGCGTTGATAATAATATTAGGATAAGCCCTATCGGGATTAGCGACACTCCAGGTAAATGGTATATAGGTATTTCAACTCCTGATAATTATAAAAAAATATATAAAAGCAAACATATATATGATAGACCAAGTGTGGGAAGCGATGTTTGAAATGTGTAAATACTATTATGATAAAAGATGATTAATATAGAAGAAGAATATTTGGCCTTACTTTCAGGAGTGCTCCATGGTGGGCGCGATAAACCAGATAGGACAGGCACTGGCACAAAATCTGTTTTTGGAAGAATGATTAGCCATGATATGGCTTTAGGCTTTCCTTTATTAACTACTAAAAAAATATATTTTAAAAATGCAATTGCTGAGACATTATGGATTATCAACGGTCGTGTTGATCTTGATTATCTTCATTCTAACGGCGTTAGGTATTGGGACCCCGATTATGAAAGGTCAGGAAGAAAAGATGGCACACTGGGACCTGTATATGGGTATCAGTGGAGGAACTTTAATGGTGTTGACCAGCTTAGAACCATTGTTAGAGAGCTCGAACAAAATCCGACCTCTCGTAGACTTATGTTATCTGCGTGGAACCCAGCTGATATTCCTGATATGGTACTTCCTCCTTGCCACCATAGCTTTCAATTATATAGTGATGGCATACATTTAGATTTAATGCTGCAGCAAAGATCAGCAGATTTATTTTTAGGATTGCCATATGATATTGCAATGTATGGTTTGCTTTTAGAAATGTTAGCTAAAGGAGCCTCGCTAAAATCAAGAAGATTAACTATTAGTTTAGGCGATTGTCACATATACAATAACCATATAGAACAAGTTAAAGAACAGCTTTCTAGGGATATTAAAAATCTTCCTAAAGTAAAATTAGGTTGTGGCATATTTGAAAAAGATGATAAATTAATATTGCCAAAAATGGATGATATAATGTTATTTGATTATAACCCACATAAACCTATTAAAGCAGAATTATCAGTAGGAACTTAAAATTAAAATTATGAGATTATTATTATTACTATTACCAATTTTTACTTTTGCACAATTTAATAATATATATTATTCTGGTGTTAGATACGTAACTATAGAAGACGATCTTTACATAACTCCAGTTCAACAAGGCTTAATAGTTGCAACATCAGATTATTTACCTAGATATGAAGGTGATTATACTAATGTTATGATAAAAGCTAAAGTTGTAGATTCATTTGAATCTGATTCGGATATGGATGCAATTATAGAATCTAATTGGAAAACAGACTATATGATTAGACCGGGTGAAATAAAAAGAGATGCTTTGATAAGAGGCGAAGACAAAAAATATTATATTGTAAGATGGGAATATCAGCAGTAAGTACAGGTAAATATAAAGTATATCATATATTAGGTAAAAAAATTGGTTGCACAAAAAATATAGAAAAAAGAGTAGTGCAAGAGCAAGGATTTAAACCCGGTGAGTATGAAATACTTTTTGAAACAAATGATATAAAAGAAGCTGCTGCTGCAGAGAGACAATTACAGAAAGATTTAGGTTATAAGGTTGATATAAAACCTTATGATAAATTATTTAAAAAACCAATGAGTAAACAGGTAAACGTAACAGATCAAACAACAACATTTGCAATATCAAAAAATGATATTAGCGGATCTTTTCTTGCAGAACTTGAATGGGAAACGCCTTATGGCACAATTAAAATAGATTCTACAGAAAAAATAGATTGGATTATAGATAATGTAAAAACTTCTATGTTTAATAGCAACCGCAGCTATGTATATAATAAAGCTATGCATGAAGCGTTTGCTTTTAAAAAGCTTGATAGCAATAAAGAAGAGATGTTTGATAAAATAAGACTGTGGGCCGAACAACGGGGCTTGTATGATAAAGGCGATACTAAAACTCAATTAATAAAATTGTATGAAGAAACCGGAGAACTATCACAAGCAATACTTAAAAACAATAGAAACGGTATTATTGACGCTATTGGTGATTGTGTTGTTGTGCTCACTAATCTTGCCCATCTTAACAACCTTTCTATTGAAGACTGTATTGGGGCTGCTTATGATGAAATATCTAATAGAACTGGTAAAATGATTAATGGAACATTTGTAAAAGATGCGTGATAAAATAATTAAAAAAGTAATTGATAAATTTAAAGAGCGTAGTGATGTAGGCTATAAAAAATATGGAGTTACGTTACATGATGATGAACCTAGCTTACATAAATGGCTAAATCATTTACAAGAAGAATTAATGGATGCAATTAATTATATTGAAAAGCTAAAGATGGAAACAAGTAATGCTCTTGAAGAAAAAATACTTAAAGACTACGAAGAAGAAGATAGTTTTAGTAAGCATTCAAATCCTGATTATCAGTGGACCGAAGATAGAACATGGTAAAACGTAGAAGCAAAAAGAAAGGGCCGGTACAAGCTAAAAAAATATCTTACGACGGAATAAATTTTGCGTCAGGTTTAGAACGCTATACTTATATGGCATTAAAAAAAGAAAAACTATTTGAAGGATATGAAAATGAAGTTTTCCAGCTTGTCGAAGGATTTGATTTTAAAAATCAATCTTATGAAAAACAATCAAATGGGAAAGGTGAATATATTAACAGAGGGCAAAAGAAAATTTTGGGAATTAAGTATACACCTGACTTTGTTGGAAAAGACTTTATAATAGAATGTAAGGGGAGGGCTAATGAGTCCTTTCCTTTAAGATGGAAATTATTTAAATTATGGCTTACGAAAAACAACATTGGAAAGACGCTTTACAAGCCGCAAAACCAGAAAGAGGTGGACAGGACAGTGATGCTGATCAAAGAGAGCAGAAGAAAAAAGCAAGGCTAATGTATGCAAAAAGAATATTAGAAAGAGATATTAAACAATATATTAAACAAGAAAAAAGTGGAATCAAGTACAGACAAATTGATAAAATCGGAAGAAAGCACGGATTTTACGTTGTATGAGCATTATAAAGAAAGAATAGATTTTCATATGAAAATGCTTTGGTATTATTTAAATGAACAATTATGAGCGGATGGGAACTAAGTATAGGTTTATACCCCGGAGTACTTTTAGGTGCTAGGAGCTATCCAGAAGAAAAATTTGTAGAGCACGTACTTTATATACCTTTTGTAGAAATTATATTAACTATATATTATGAATAAAATAGAAGAATATTTAATTAAAAATTATCCATCAAGATTTAAGCAAGGGGATGATATAAAAATTGAAGAACGTGATAAACATATAATTGCTTATATTAAGGACGGTTCTCCTGTTTTTTTAAGTAAAAAAATATTAGAATGAAAGAAAGTAGATTAATAGAAATGTCCAATAAAATAGATACTTTGGGATCAGCTATGAATAGGGTTGTGCAAGAGTTAACTAATCTTAAAGATTTATCAATAGGAACAATGGAGCTAATAAAGGAGTTCCCAGACTATCAATTAGCATTAGATAAATTAAAAGAAAGTTTAACTAAAAAAGAAGAAGAAAAGTAAATGGGTTTATTTGATGAAAGAATACCATACAAACCATTTGAATATCCAGAATACTATACTGAGGGATGGCTTAAACAAGCTCAAGCATTCTGGTTACATACCGAAATCCCAATGTCAGGTGACGTCAAGGATTGGAACGAAAAACTTACAGCCGAAGAGAAAAACTTGGTTGGAAATATCTTGTTGGGTTTTGCGCAAACAGAGTGTGCAGTATCTGATTACTGGACGCAAAAAGTTGTATCATGGTTTCCAAAGCATGAGATACAACAAATGGCTATGATGTTTGGATCGCAAGAAACAATACATGCTGTAGCATATAGTTATTTAAACGAAACATTAGGACTTGAAAACTTTGAAGCATTTTTACATGAGCCAGCAACGGCTGATAGATTTGATAATCTCGTTAGTTATAATGGTACTGATCCCGTTGGTATTGGTAAATCATTGGCAATATTTAGTGCATTCGCAGAAGGAGTTAGTTTGTATTCTGCTTTTGCTGTTCTTTATAGCTTCCAATTACGTAATTTACTCAAGGGTATTGGTCAACAAATGAAATGGAGTGTAAGAGATGAATCATTACACAGTAAAATGGGTTGTCAGTTATTTAGACACATGTGCGAAGAAATACCTACATTATTAAATGACTGTAAAGAACACGTCTATGAAGCAGCAAGCACAATGCTTGAAGCAGAAGAAAGATATATCGACAAGATGTTTGAACAAGGAGATATTGAAAACCTTAAGTCCTACGATCTTAAACAATTCATTAGAAAACGTCTCAATGAAAAAATTGAAGAACTTGGTTACAGCAACAACGGGAAGTACTTTGAATATGACAAAGAAGCAGCAAGCAATCTTGACTGGTTCTATCATCTTACCGGGGGGCATACTCATACTGATTTTTTTGCTATTCGCCCAACTGATTATTCCAAAGCAAATGAGGGCGAAGATTTTGAAGATATTTGGTAATGAGAAAATGTAATAAGTGTAACAAAGAAAAAGACACTTCTAAATTTAGATATGGCAAGCGCACCTGTAAAAAATGTGAATATCGTTTTAAACAAAGATTTTTAAGAGCATTAGTACAAGACAGAAGGTTATCTGCTGTAGAAAGATTAGCAAATAGACTTGGCTATATGGGTACTGCTTTTATAATGATGTCACCCTATTTACTAAGCTATGGTAATATTGGCGGCATAACATATGTTATAGGTGGTATATTATCTATGCCTCAAGTATGGGTAGCTAAGCAATGGAACTTAGTTGCTGTAAACGTAAACGTAACATTAGGTTACTTAATATATTTATATAATTTATAATGTGGAATAACGAATGGAAAAAGGGTAAAGATTACCCATCTTGGGGAGACACTGATGTTTATAAGAAAACAATTATGGGTGGTTATTTATTACCCGGTGAATCTCCAAAAGAAGCGTATTGGAGAGTATCTAACGCTGTTGCAAGGCGTTTATACAAGCCAGAACTAGCCGAAAAGTTTTTTGAATATATATGGAAGGGTTGGTTGTGTTTAGCGTCACCAGTGTTGTCTAATACAGGTACAGATAGGGGTTTACCTATATCTTGTTTTGGAATAGATGTAGCTGATAGCATAAACGATATTGGACAAAAGAATTTAGAAATGATGTTATTAGCCAAGCATGGGGGCGGTGTTGGCATTGG
>Ga0255777_10005341_pt1 | contig 10361 bp, 10 predicted proteins | sample 101ome_15_FD_179975 | JGI IMG/M metagenome (GOLD analysis project Ga0255777, IMG submission 179975) | Coastal salt marsh microbial communities from the Groves Creek Marsh, Skidaway Island, Georgia - 101402AT metaG (version 2) | ecosystem: Environmental > Aquatic > Marine > Intertidal zone >...
ACATGCCATCCTGTTTCTTGACCTGGGTCAAAATCAAATCTGGTAATTCGTACCTTTTCATCTGCTGCAAGCACAGTTGTTGAACAACTATTAGACATTTTTTTTAAATTCACGGTTTGAACTGATGTTAACGATTAATCTATCTTGCAAATCTCCTCTGTAAAGAGTGATAGCGTTAATACTAGAAATGCGCAGCTCACAATTAGGCTTCTAAAAATAAACTAGGCGTATTTTTACAAGCTAAAAATCAATCTTTTGCCAATCTAGCGCCACCTATTAACAGACAAAATATTCATTACTTTCTAAAGATCTCACATCAAACTAAATCTACGCACTCTTTGATTTCTTCATTCCAAATTTGCCCAGGAAGACAAAACTTTGAAGGATCACCTCCTCGATTAGGGCACTCCAGACCTTCTTTTCCCAAAACAGAGGAAGACAGAGCTACGATAAACAAAGATGTAAAAATATAACGCATAAATTAAAGACTATTTTTTTATTATTTTAAAATTTAGAGCAATTTATAATTTTGCCTAGTGTTACTGTGTAAACTTATTTCAGTTTTGGCGTCATTATAATGCATGTGGTCGACGCTGAAGCATATAGTCTACCTGATGCCACATCAACAATTCTTCCTACAGCAACACCGGTAGACCTGCCGGCATGCTCAACAGTTCCAATAGCATCAACTTCAACATCAGCAGGTATTGGGCGAATAATATTCACTTTAAATTCTAAAGTTGTTTGGATTTTACCTTTAGGTAGGGTTGTCATAACTGCGCACGCCATTGCACTATCAAGGATAGTCCCATACCATCCGCCGTGTAATGTTCCCATCGGATTGCGGGAAGCTAAGTTAGGCTTTCCCCTGAAAACGACTTTACCTTTTTCCACAAAATGCACATTGTAGTTGAGCAATTTGGAAATCGGGGCTGGTGGGTAAATTCCATCTAATATTCCCTGCATCATATCAAGTCCAGAAATCTCTAATATTTCCTCCATAGAGAGAATATCATCATTTATTTCTACTGGTATTGTACTCAAGCTATTCCCCTCAGAATAATTCGTAATCAAAGTACTTTTAATTTTGATCTATTTCTATATCACGGCCAAAATTAGGTGCTTCTATATCCTGCCCTGCTTCTATAATTCCACGGCGGATTGATCGAGTGTGAGTAAAGTAATTCAATAACTTATCTCCATTCTCAGTCCTAATAGCCCTTTGAAGATCAAAAAGCTCTTCAGTAAACCGACCCAAAATCTCTAAAGTAGCTTTTTTATTAGACAAAAAAACATCTCGCCACATTGTTGGATCAGATGCGGCTATTCTAGTAAAATCTCTAAATCCTGCAGCAGAATACTTAATTACTTCACTATTAGTTACCCTACCTAAATCTTCTGCTACCCCAACCATTGTATAGGCAATCAGGTGAGGTGCGTGACTTGTTACTGCAAGCACTAAGTCATGGTGGTCCGCTTCCATAAATTCCACATTGGCACCCAAACCTTCCCAGAAGCTCACAACCTTATTTTGAGATTTTTTGTCAGCTGTTTTGTGGTCTGTTAGTAAACACCAACGATTATCAAATAGCGAAGCAAACCCACTCTCTGGTCCAGAGTGCTCAGTGCCAGCTAATGGATGGGCAGGAACAAAGTTTACATCATCAGGCAAATGAGGTTCAACTGCATCAATTACTGCCCTTTTCACCGAGCCAACGTCACTTACAGTCGCACCAGATTTCAAGAAAGGCGCAATTTTCAAAATGACCTGCTCAATTGCGCCAACTGGTACGCATAAAATAACTAAGTCTGCATCCTTAACTGCTTCTTCTGCAGTATCAAAAATTTCATCACACAGGCCAATTTTTTTTGCAGTATCACGGGTTTTCTGAGATCTTGCAAAACCAGTTATACAACCAGCAACGTTATTTCTTTTTGATGCCCAAAAGATGGATGAGGCTATAAGACCCAAACCAATCAAAGCAACACGATCATATATTTGACTCATTTCTGCCCCACCAAGAATTCTTCAATTACCTTTAAAAGTTTTTCGCAAGTTTTGCGATCTCCAACTGTAATTCTTAAAAATTGAGGTAAATTATAGCTTCCGACCCTGCGCACTATAAAACCTTTTGATTGGAGATATGTGTCACAAAGCTCTGCTTGTAATTGAGTTTCAAATTGCGGCAGAACGAAATTTGTAAAAGACGCATCACAGCGCAATCCCAGTCCACGTAATCTTTCAATAAGCCAATCTCTGGTATTATTGTTTTCTTCCTTACATTTTTCTATGTAGTCTTGATCATAAATTGCCGCTTCGGCAACACACAAAGCGGGAACAGATAGATTAAAAGGACCGCGTACTCTCTGCAGAGCCTCAATTATCTCTTTAGGACCAAAACCCCAACCAACTCGCATTCCGCCCAATCCATAAATTTTTGATAAAGTCCTGATCATAATGACGTTTTTGCAGATTTTAACTAGCTTAGCACCACCGTCATAATGATCAACATATTCAGCATAAGCTCCGTCCAAAACCAGAAGTGTTTGCTTTGGTATTTTTTCAGATAACTGCTGTATTTCCTCTAAGGATATCATTGTTCCAGTTGGGTTATTTGGATTAGCTATAAAGATTAGTTTCGTATTTTCATTACAGCTATCAATGATTTTTCTTATATCAGTTGTCCTATTCGTTTCTTTGACCTCTACTGGATTAGCACCAGCAGCAAGAGCTGATATTTTATACATCGCGAAGCCATGTTCAGTGTAAATAACCTCGTCCCCATAGCCCGAAAAAGTCTGACAAAGTAAAGAGATAATTTCATCGCTGCCCACACCACAAATGATTTGATCAGATGGCAAATTCAGTACTGTTGATATAGCCCGTCTCAGATCACTATGCGACGTTGATGGATACCTATGCAGAGCCGTTCCAGATTGGGAGTAAGCCTGTACAGCTTTAGGACTTGGGCCAAATGGATTTTCGTTAGAAGAAAGTTTTATCGCCTTTTCCAAACCTTCTAAATGCGATGCGCCACCCTCGTATAGTTCTATTTCCATAATGCCTGGCTGAGGCTCTATCTTTACCATTCAAAATCTCCAAAACATAAATCTTTGTATAAGCCCGATAGACTTCTTACCAGAAAAAAAAAGGCTGCGCCGGAACCCCGTCGCAGCCTTTTTATTAAATCAACTAAATTTAATTTTGAGCGTAATATTCGATAACGAGGTTAGGTTCCATTATAACCGGATAGGGTACATCCCCTAGATTTGGCGTTCTTACAAACTTCGCTGACATTTTCGAATGATCGGCCTCTATATATTCAGGCACATCTCGCTCAGGTAGCTGTACAGCTTCAAGAAGTACTGCAATCTGCTTAGACTTGTCTCTAACTTCAATTACATCACCTTCTTTTACCCGAAATGAAGGGATATTAACTCTTTTACCATTCACCAAAACATGTCCATGGTTCACAAATTGTCTGGCGGCAAACATCGTGGAGACAAATTTTGCTCGGTAAACAACCGCATCTAAACGTCTCTCAAGTAAGCCTATTAGATTTTCACCAGTGTCACCTTTGACCCGTTCTGCTTCAGCATATATTCTTCTAAACTGTTTTTCAGTTAAATCACCGTAATATCCTTTGAGCTTTTGCTTAGCGCGAAGCTGCAATCCAAAGTCAGACAATTTAGCTTTTCTTCTCTGACCGTGTTGCCCTGGACCATATTCTCTACGATTAACAGGTGATTTAGGGCGACCCCATATGTTCTCTCCCATGCGGCGATCTATTTTGTATTTGGCAGCAGTTCTTTTAGTCATCTGCTGGTCTCCTTCCTTTTATATTTGGCTAACAGCCATAGTGAAGGGCGTTGTCCTTTTGCCACTGCAATCTTTTACAATAAGCACGACAGGCAATTCCTTGCGGAAGCCACCAACACCAATAAACGGCGGGTATAAGGGTTTCAGAAGAAGAGTCAACGGATAAAGCGCTTACAAAAGATGCTAATTAAATTTTTAATATTTAACACAGATAGAATAAATCTATGTGAAATCGAAGTTGTTTTCACAATTTTATGTGTGATGGTATTTTTCCGTTCAAGATTGGGTTGCCGCGACGCAGCAAAACATTTAAGGCTTGCACCAAGTTTATCAATTTAACACTGGGGATTCGTCGGATGAATGATATCGTAATAGCTTCAGCTGCTAGAACAGCCGTCGGTAGTTTTGGTGGGTCATTTGCAAATGTTCCTGCTCACGATCTAGGGGCAGCCGTTCTCTCGGCTTTAGTCGACCGTGCTGGGTTAAAAAAAGAAGATGTTTCGGAAACTATTCTGGGGCAAGTTTTAGCGAGTGGCCAAGGTCAGAACCCTGCCAGGCAAGCCCATGTTAATGCCGGTTTGCCGATAGAAAGTTCAGCTTGGGGTATTAATCAAGTATGTGGATCAGGACTTCGAGCCGTAGCCTTAGCCGCACAGCATGTTAAACTTGGAGACGCAGATATTGTGGCAGCTGGAGGTCAGGAAAACATGACTATGTCGCCACATGTATCGCACCTGCGATCTGGTCAAAAAATGGGTGATGTTAAGTATATCGATAGCATGATAAAAGATGGCCTATGGGATGCCTTCAATGGTTATCATATGGGCCAGACTGCCGAAAATGTAGCAGAGAAATGGCAAATTAGCAGAGAAATGCAAGATGAATTCGCTGTAGCGTCGCAAAACAAAGCTGAGGATGCTCAAAAATCGGGTAAATTTGATGATGAAATAGTACCCTTTATCGTTAAAAATCGTAAAGGCGATATTACAATTGAAAAGGATGAGTACATCAGACACGGAGCAACTCTAGAAGGAATGCAAAAGCTTCGACCAGCTTTTAACAAGGAAGGAACCGTGACTGCAGCAAATGCTTCGGGGATCAATGATGGAGCTGCCGGCGTTCTAGTGATGTCGAGAGCACAGGCCGAAAAAAGAGGTATAGACCCGCTGGCGACTATTAAATCTTATGCCACTGCTGCTTTAGATCCCTCAATAATGGGTGTTGGTCCTGTTAATGCTTCCAGGAAAGCTCTGGATAAGGCAGGCTGGAACGTTGAAGATTTGGATCTCGTTGAAGCTAATGAAGCATTTGCCGCTCAAGCTTTGGCAGTCAACAAAGATATGGGATGGGATCCTGAAATAGTAAATGTAAATGGTGGCGCAATTGCTATAGGGCATCCAATTGGTGCTTCGGGCGCTCGCATTCTCAATACGTTACTATACGAAATGAAGAGACGTGATGTGAAAAAAGGTCTTGCAACGTTATGTATTGGTGGTGGAATGGGCGTTGCAATGTGCCTAGAGCGCTAAAAATAAATTTTGATGGGCAATATAATTGCGCACAAAAAATTATTTTGGTAATTTAGTTACTTACTGATTCAAGGAGTTTTTATGGAACGTGTAGCATTGGTAACAGGTGGTTCTCGCGGTATTGGAGCTGCTATCTCGATAGCATTAAAGAATGAAGGCTATAAAGTAGCTGCTACTTATGCTGGCAATGATGAAGCAGCCTCAAAATTCTCAGATGAAACTGGGATAAACACCTACAAATGGAACGTGGCAAGCTATCAAGAAAGTGCTGAAGGTTTAGATCAAGTTCAGGCTGACCTGGGCCCTATTGACACAATAGTTGCTAATGCTGGCATTACGAGAGATGCACCCTTTCATAAAATGACGCCCGAACAGTGGAACCAGGTAGTTGATACCAATCTTACTGGTGTTTTTAACACGGTTCATCCTTTGTGGCCGGCGATGAGAGAACAAAAATTTGGTAGGGTTATTGTTATTTCATCAATAAATGGCCAAAAGGGACAATTTGCTCAAGTGAACTACGCTGCTACAAAAGCTGGAGATTTAGGTATAGTCAAATCTCTGGCACAAGAGGGTGCAAGGAATGGAATAACTGCTAATGCAATTTGCCCAGGCTACATCGCGACAGATATGGTCATGGCTATGCCAGAAAAAGCCATTGAAGCAACAATCTCACAAATACCAACTGGCCGTTTAGGTGAACCTGAAGAAATTGCTAGATGCGTAGTATTTCTAGCTTCAAAAGATGCTGGCTTCATTAATGGTTCAACTATCTCAGCAAATGGCGCTCAATTTTTTGTCTAACTTTTAAAGGTGTGAAATTAAAAAATCACTGGATTTATTTGACAGTAAAGTAGTTATCCAAGAATGCATGTTCACTATTACCAACACATGCTTTTCAATTACTTAGATAAATGTCAAACTAGACGAATCCAATTTTGTGCTAAAAGTCTTTGTTGAGAGAAACTGCTGTGTCAAAAATTACTTTGTTACTGATTTTTGCTTCAGTTCTAGCTATACCTCTTTCTGGATTTACGCAAGAGTCACAAAGAGGACAGATAACGAATCTTCCAATCCCAAGATACGTATCACTGAAGGCCAAAGAAGCTAATGCAAGAAGAGGACCTTCATTATCTCATAAAATTGATTGGATTTATAAAAGGCAAAATATGCCATTAGAGATTTATGGTGAGTATGAAAATTGGCGCCGTGTTCGAGATTTTGAAGGCCTAGGTGGCTGGGTTCACTATACGCTTTTATCAGGGATACGGTATGTCTTAGTAAAGAATGAACTTTTAGAAATGAGACTGTTACCGTCAATTGATGCACAGGTAATCGCCAAGGTGCCTCAGCACAACATAGCGACCTTAGATAAGTGCAATAAAGACTGGTGCCGAATTATCGATGATGGATACAAAGGCTGGGTCCCAAAAAACGGAATTTGGGGTGTATACGAAAACGAATTAAAAGATTAGGCATGAAAAGAATTAAAAAGTATCTCATGAATTTTTCATACGCCAGCCAGGCATTATTGATTATATCTCTTCTTAACATTTTAAAAATTTTCTCTTACCGACTTAGAATTCTCATAGGTAGTGTAATTTTCAGGTTTTTTCTTTCACCGTTAACAGGAAATAAAAAAAGAATAGAAAACAACTTAAATTTAGTTCTGCCCGATTTACCTGAAAACGAAAAAAAGAACCTGATCAAGAATTGCCTTCATAATATTGGCATGACAATGTTCGAACTTTTATCGCCTCATGATTTCAAGTTAACTGGTCAAAAAGCGAACGTAATCGGTCCTGGAAGCTCTTTATTGGAAAAAGCTAGGTCTAATTCACAGCCAGTTATACTTGTTTCAGGCCACTTTGGAAATTATGATGTCGTTAGAGCCAACTTAATATCAAAGGGTTATCAACTTGGTGCTTTGTACCGACCAATGAATAATCCGTATTTTAACAAAACTTATGTCAAAAACATTTCCGAAATTGGGAGGCCTCTGTTCCCCAGGGGCAAAAAAGGTATGGCAGAAATGGTGGAGTTTTTGCGAGATGGAAAATTAATCGCACTTTTGATCGATCAACATATGTCGAGAGGTGAACCTTTAAAATTCTTCGGAAAAACTGCTTTTACCGCGACCTCAGCTGCAAAAATGGCAATTAAATACAACGCCATCTTTATGCCATTTTTTGTAGTAAGAAAGGGAAACACTTCAAGGTTTGATTTACATTTCGAAGAACCTATTGAACACAGTGACCCAGTTAAAATGACACAAGAATTCAATGATCGCCTAGAGTCACGCGTCAAAGCCAATGCTGAACAGTGGCTGTGGACACACAAACGTTGGAAAAATGTTATATAAAGCAGTTTACAAGACTAGATCGTAATAGCTTTTTTTATCACTTTTACACTCTCGTCAACCGCAGTCATATCCACTTGCGAGATATTTTTTGCCTTTTGGGCTTTATCTTTCAGTTCTTTAAAAGACAGAGAATTAAATCGTTCAACTATATCTTCTGCGTTATTAACTTCATATGAAACTCCTTCAGTTTGAAGCTGTCTGTATTTAGCGCTAGTGTTATAGATGTGCGGACCGTGGAAACTTACCACTCCTAATTGTGCAGCCTCCAAAGGATTATGCCCGCCCCTTTCAACCAAAGATCCACCAATAAAAGCGATTTGGACTAGAGAATACCAAATGCCCATTTCACCCATTGTATCAGCTACATAGACTTCAGTTTCTTCTTTCAAGTTAGGCGTCTCAGAGCGTATTTGGCAAACAAATCCTATAGATGAAGCTAAGCGGGCTATTTCACTTGCTCTTTCAATATGTCGAGGAACAATTATCAAGAGACCGCCCAATTGCTTATGCGCCTCTAGGATAAATTCATCTTCTCCCTTATGCGTACTGGCAGCAAGCCACACATTTCGCTGTGATATAACTTGCTTAAATTCTTCAAGTTCAGCTTCATCACATCTCAACCCACTTCGGCTATCTTTCAAGAAACCTGTTTTTAAAATATTTTTAGATTTTAAACCAATATCCAGCAAAAATTTTTCAGTAGATCTTTCCGGCACATGGATTTGGTCAAAAAGTGAGAGTAAGTATTTAGAGGAAATAAGATTTTTTTTCATCCGACTTACTGAGTTGCTCGAAAAGCGTGCATTCAATAGATAATTAGGTACTTGCCTTTTTTTAAGTTCAAATAAAATTCTGGGCCAAATCTCACTTTCAACCCTGCAAGCCAAATCTGGTTTCCAATGATTTAGAAATCTCTTTGAAACAAAATAAGTATCGTATGGAGACATTTGATGGATAAAACGATCATTCGTATACTCTTTTAGCATTTCGGCAGATGTCTTTGTTGTTGAAGTCACTAAAACATTACTTTGTGGAATATCTTCCAATATTTTCTCAATAAGTGGCAATACAGATAGTGCTTCACCTACACTCGCAACATGTAACCAAATTAGGCTACCAGCTGGCCTTACTATACTTTTGTCAACCCAGCGCTCAGCAAACCGGGCACTATCCTCTTTTTTTCTAAGCACTGCAATTTTTTGATAAAAAAAATAGATGGGATCCAACAATAGACTGAAAAAAAAGTAAAGTTTGACTTTAAAAGGCGCTTTGTTCACTTGGCCAGATCCATTTTATCAAATTGCATTTAGCTTGTATGTTACTTTATACAGGCTTTGAACTAGAATTTTGATAGTTTGTTTTTAAAAGAGAATGAACCATTAGCACTTTTTGCAATTTAATTAAGTTTTAAATTTATAAAAAACGTTTGGGTTGTTTTTAACTAATATGACTGAATCTTAACTTATGTGGCTCGATATATACCTACATTTGATTAACTCTTTTTCCCATCTCATAAACGTCTCAAACGACCAAGTTGTTTTAAGTATAGTTAATTACGACAAATACTTTGGCGCTAACAGAAAAGCATTTTAAGTACATTTTTGAACTTTGTCTAAGTTGAAAAAAGAATTCAACTTGAGGAAAAGAAATACATTTGAAATTCAGAAATCATATCAACAAGACGCCGGTGGTCATATTTTTGTTGGCTTTGGGCATGGCAATTATTCCTCTTAATGACGCGTTAATTAAACTTTTAAGCGACCGCTTTCCCCTCTCAGAGATAGTTGCGATCAGAGCATTGCTTTGCATTTTAATTGTTTCTTTTTTTGGTGCAGGAATTCGAGAGGTGATTAAGTTACCACCAAGAATACTTTTTTTATTTTCACTACGAGGTATGTGCTTGGTAATTGCTATGTACTTGTACTTTATCTCTTTGGGTAGCCTTCCCCTTTCTGAAGTCGTTTCTATATTTTTCGTGTCACCATTACTAATTACATTGCTATCATCCTTAATATTGAAAGAAAAAATAGGGATTCACCGTATCAGCTCTGTCCTGTTGGCTCTGATTGGGGTAATTTTTATAATGCGTCCAGGTACAGACAACTTTAAACCAGAAATGCTTTTAGCATTGGGTTCAGCATTGAGTTACGCTATTTTTCAGGTTTTCACACGTAGTTTGAAATCAGAGGGAAACTTATATGCGCTCGTTACTATTCAAAACTTTTGCTATTTAATTTCAGCAACTCCGCTACTTCTTATAAATTGGTTAAATCCACTTGAACCGACAGGAAATTTATCTTTAGATTTCCTGCTCCGAGCCCCTGTGAACCCAAATTTTCAGGATATGATTTTTATAGTTATCTGCGCATTCTCCGTTTTGATGCTATCAATAACTTCATCTCATGCTTACAGAACAGTAGAAGCCTCTTTACTGGCACCATTTGAGTACGTTGCAATTCCATTAAGTGTTTTTTGGGGAATTGCTATATTTGGTGACTGGCCATCTAATCTATCCTGGATAGGGATGGGCTTAATTCTATTTGGCGGCGTTTATGCTATTTATCGCGAAAGGGTCAAAGAAATTGAGATAATGTCAAAAGTTCCGATGCCAGCCTCAGCTGCAATGTACCAAAAGCCAAATTTAGAAAAA
>Ga0255777_10005352_pt1 | contig 10349 bp, 11 predicted proteins | sample 101ome_15_FD_179975 | JGI IMG/M metagenome (GOLD analysis project Ga0255777, IMG submission 179975) | Coastal salt marsh microbial communities from the Groves Creek Marsh, Skidaway Island, Georgia - 101402AT metaG (version 2) | ecosystem: Environmental > Aquatic > Marine > Intertidal zone >...
CAATTCCATTAAAGATGATATTAGATGGCTTGGTTTTGAATGGAGTGGAGATGAAAAATACAGCTCTAATTACTTTGAAAGTTTTTATTCATATGCTGTTGAATTAATAAATAAAGGATTGGCCTATGTTTGTTTCTTATCACCCGATGAAATTAGAGAAAGTCGAGGAACTCTTAAGAAGCCCGGTAAAGATAGTCCGTATAGAGAAAATTCAATTGAAGAAAATCTTCAAAATTTTCGTCAAATGAGAGATGGATTTTTTAAAGAAAATCATTGTGTGCTAAGAGCTAAAATCGATATGAAGAGTTCATTTATGTGTATGAGAGATCCTGCACTTTATAGAATCAGATTTGAAACTCATCATCAGACTGAAAATAGTTGGTGCATTTATCCTATGTATGATTTTGCTCACTGCATATCAGATGCTATTGAGGGTGTTACACATTCACTTTGTACGCTTGAGTTTCAAGACAATAGAAGGTTATATGACTGGGTCTTAGAAAACCTAGATGATTTTAATAAGCCATATCGACCTCATCAGTATGAGTTCTCAAGATTAAATCTTGAATATACAGTTATGTCTAAAAGAAAGCTTGGCATACTTGTAGAGAATGGTCATGTAAGTGGTTGGGATGATCCAAGAATGCCGACAATATCTGGAATGAGAAAAAGGGGTTGTTCTCCTCAAGCAATTGCATTATTTTCAGACAGAATTGGTATATCAAAAGTAGATTCTATGACAGACATGAAGATTCTTGAAGATGCAATGAGAGATGATTTGAATTTGAACGCTCCAAGAACAATGGGGGTTATTGATCCCATTAGAGTCATAATTGAAAACTACCCCAAAGAAACTATTGAAACAATATTGGCGCCCAATCACCCTCAAAATGAAACTATGGGAACAAGAGAGATTTTCTTTTCCAGAGAAATATTTATCGAAAGAGAAGACTTTTGTGAAGTTGCTCCCAATAACAAATACAAAAGACTATCTGTTGGAAAAGAAGTAAGACTAAGAAATGCATATGTTATCAAGGCAATAACATTTGATACTGATTTTGATGGAAATATTACAACAGTATATGCAGAATATGACAAAGAGACTCTTGGAAAAAATCCATCTGATGGAAGAAAGGTTAAAGGCGTTATTCATTTTGTTGAAGCAACTCAAGCTATGCAGACTGAATTTAGAATTTATGATAGATTATTCTTGACAGAAAATCCGGGTAAACATGATAACTTTGAAGCACTAATTAATCCTAAATCTCTTGTTACAACTTATGGTTTCTGCGAAAAAAATATGATTGGAGCAGAACTTTACAAGCCATATCAATTCGAGAGAAATGGTTATTTTTGTAGAGATGAAGATAGTGATGGTATGTTGGTTATGAATAAAACTGTATCACTTAGAGATACATGGAATGATTAGTTAATTTTGCTAATCCAGTTGTCTACTTTTTGAACCTCATCCTTACTGGTAAGATCAACTTGCAAAGGGGTTATTGAGACACAATTGTTTCTAATTGCATAAAAATCAGTCCCTGGTCCATTCTCAGCTTCTTTTCCATTCTTACCAATCCAAAAAAGAGAGGTGTCCTCTTGATCCTGAATAATATTTTCTGATTGGTGGCGCTTTCCAAGTCTAGTGGTTTTAAAGCCTTTAATTTCATTATAAGGAATATCTGGCACATTAACATTTAATACAGTATCTGATGATAACTCAGAAAACTCAACATTATCAACAATGAGTTCAGCAACTTTGGCAGCTGTATCAAAATTTTTACCATCCCAGCTTGCCAAAGAAATAGCGATTGATGGAAAGCCTACAAACCTTCCTTCAATTGCTGCCGCTACAGTTCCAGAATAAATTACATCATCGCCCAGATTAGGGCCAAAATTTATTCCAGCTATTACTAGGTCAAACTCTTCCTCAAAATAGCCACATAAAGCAAAGTGTGTGCTGTCACTTGGGGTGCCATTAATTGTATAGACTGATTCGGATATTTTTACAGGTTTCAGAGGTTTATCAATTGTCAATGAACTACTTGAAGCTGACTTATTCTCTGAAGGGGCAAATATAGTAACTTGATGTTTCTTACTTAATCTTTCAGAAAGAACACTAATTCCTTCAGCAAGATAGCCATCGTCATTACTAACTAAGATTTTCACTAAGAATAAGTTAGTGTAATTCTATCATTTTTAGTGCCTACTCTAACAGTGCCACCTTTAACCAACTTACCGAATAGTAACTCGTCAGCAAGTGGTTTTCTAACTTCTTTATCTATTAGTCTGGACATTGGTCGAGCACCCATCTGGTTGTCATAACCATGGCATGCAAACCAATCTCTAGCTTTATCAGAAACAATAAGTGAAACATTCTTTTCTTCAAGAATTGCCTCGAGATCGAATAGGAATTTATTTACTACAAAGATGATAGTGTCTTTATTAAGTGAATTAAAGTAAATGATTTCAGATAGTCTATTTCTAAATTCAGGTGAGAAAGCTTTTTTCAATTCAGAATCATAATCTAATGAGTGATTTTGCTCTGAGAATCCAATTGAGGATCTCTGCACATTCCTAGCTCCAACATTAGAGGTCATAATCAAGATAACATTCCTAAAGTCTACTTCTCTACCGTTTGCATCAGTAAGCATGCCATTGTCCATTACTTGGAGAAGTATATTAAAAATATCAGGGTGTGCCTTTTCAATTTCATCAAGGAGGAGAACTGCATATGGATTGGCATTTACCTGCTCAGTAAGCTGACCCCCTTCATCATATCCTACATAACCTGGAGGTGAACCAATCAACTTAGAAACCGAATGTCTTTCCATGTATTCACTCATATCAAATCTAAGAAGCTTAACCCCTAAAACAGCAGCCAATTGCTTCGAAATCTCAGTCTTACCAACTCCAGTGGGGCCAGCAAATAAAAACGAACCTAAAGGTTGATCTTTTTGATTCAAACCTGACCTTGAAAGTTTGATGGCAGTTGAGAGTGATTCAACAGCTTGATTCTGGCCAAAAACTCCAAGCTTAAGTCTCTTTTCAAGATTTTTAAGCATGGATTTGTCATCATTAGTTACCTGTTTACTTGGAATTCTAGCGAGTTTTGCAACTATATCTTCAATATCGCTTACATTAATGTTGGTTTTCCTTTTAGACTTAGGTTGTATTCTTTGGAGAGCACCTACTTCATCAATCACATCAATTGCCTTATCAGGAAGTCTTCTATCGCTCATGTATCTATGCGATAACTCCACAGCAGAAACTAGAGCTGCCTTTGAGTATTTAACACTATGATGATCCTGGTAATGTTTCTTAAGTCCATTTAATATTTTAATAGCATCATCTACAGAAGGCTCCTCAATATCAATCTTTTGGAAACGTCTGGTTAAAGCATGGTCCTTCTCAAAAACCTTTCTGTATTCATCATATGTAGTCGAACCGATACACTTCAATGATCCATCAGCCAGCGCAGGCTTAAGTAAGTTAGAAGCATCTAGAGATCCACCTGAGACACTTCCAGCGCCAATAAGGGTATGGATTTCATCAATGAATAAAATACCATTATCAACTTTTTTTAGATCATCTAAAACCGCATTCAATCTTTTCTCAAAATCTCCACGGTATTTTGTGCCTGCAATTAATAAGCCAATATCTAATGAAAATATTTTTGCACTTTCTAATATTTCTGGCACATCTCCATCTACAATTTTTTTGGCTATTCCTTCTGCAATTGCAGTTTTACCAACTCCGGCTTGACCAACAAATAACGGATTATTCTTTCTTCTTCTGGAGAGAATTTGAATTGTTCTCAAAACCTCATTTTCTCTACCCAATAAAGGATCAATTTTCCCATCTGCAGCTTTTTGGCAAAGATTTACTGTAAATTTCTTGAGATTACTTCCAGAGGTGTTTTGATTTTCAGTTTGCAGTATTTCGCTTTCTTGATCAATCTCAGGCGCATTGTTTGAGATATGTTCCATAACATCCAATCTTGAAATATCATTTAATTTAAGCAAATAAACAGCATGTGATTCTTTCTCAGAAAAAATACTTACTAAGACATTCAAAGAATTAACCGATGTTTTTTGAGAAGATTGAGCTTGATAAACGCTTCTTTGTAGAACTCTCTGGAAACCAACTGTAGGAACAATGTCTATATCCGTGTCATCTGCAATTGTTGGGGTATTAGAATCAATATATTGGAGCAATTCGCTCCTGAGATTTTCAATATTGATATTTCTTCTATTAAAAAAGACAATAATATCTGAAGTGTTTAGAAGTGCTAACAAAAGATGTTCAACTGTGACAAATTCCAGTCTTCTCTCTCTTGCAGAGGACATTACTAGGTTAATTTCTTTTTGTAGAGTTGGCTCGATCATAATTCATTATAGCAAAATACTTTTTAATCAGACAATTCTCTAATAATACACATTAGAGGCTGTTCATTTTTTCTAGAAAACTCTATAACTTGTGTGACTTTTGTTTGTGCAACATCATGTGAGTATGTTCCACATACAGCTTCTCCTTCGATATGAATCTTTAACATCAACTGGTTTGCATCATTTAAATTCTTTGAAAAAAAACGTTGAAGAACCTGAACTACGAATTCCATAGTGGTATAGTCGTCATTCAGCAATAGGACTTGAAATCTTTTTGGCCTTCTAATCTTTTTCTTGCTTTTCAGAGCTTCAGTGTTAGTCATTCTCAAGTTTGTTTTTCAAAAATACATATGCAATAATTAGAAAGATGACCATAGGGACTAATAAATTTAAAAAAGGCGGTGAGTCTAATTTTGCTGATATTACATTTGTCATCTTTGAAAATAAATGAAATGATATACCCACCATAATGCCAAAAAAGACCTTGGTATGAATCTCTCTTGATCTTGAGTAATCAAAAGCCAAAGGAAGAGAAATAAGTAACATTGGAATTATGCTGAAAATTTTTAATATTCTCCCATATAGCTCCGAACTTAAAGCATTAGTGTTCATATTTGATTTAAAAGTAAAAATTCTCTTAATTAAATCATGAAAATAGACATAATTTAGATCTTGGCTAATTTTCCAAAATTCTTTGGAAAATAAATCACTATTTAATTCAATATTCTGGAGAGAGGTATTATCAACTTTTATCAACCTCTCTTTTTCGTTAATTTTTGAAATCAAGGGATTCTGAAGGTTGATAGTATTGTTATCAATTACAGCTGTTTCTGAAGACAAAACCTTGCTCAAACCTTGATTACTGGTTTCAAATACAAATATCCCAAAAAAATTATCCTGACTTACTTTTTCTCTAAAAAAGAATATTTTATTTGCATCTTTAAGCCAGATATTTGATTCTTTTCCAAGAGTATTTTGACCATGCAATTGGTGATTTTTGTATTCATTTCCAATGGATAACATTTTTGGATAAAGCAATTCGGTTAAAACAAATATAAATGCAGCGAGGATAAATCCATACTTAACGATTTTTTTTAGGAGTGATTTGAGAGAAATATAACCGGTTTGGATTATTAGCAATTCTTTATTCAAATTAAGATAACTGACTGTTAATATTGAAGCAATTAACACTGTTATATTGCCAATTTGTGCTAAAAAATAAGGTATCTGAAATAATGTAAATATTAACGCAGAACCAAAAGTATAATTTAAACCATTGATATTAGAGTTCTCATCCAAAACCTTAAAGAGACCTAAAATTAATACTAATGTTAAAGCCGTAACTATAATATTTTTTAATAAGACTTTAAAAATATATTTGTCAATAATATTCATCTTATATAGTATAGATTGTTTCTACTATGAAAATTATTCATTGAAATAAAGTGCTAATATTAGATTTTGACTGACAATAAATTCAATTAATAGTTACAGGAATTAGAGAAATTGGTGTTTTTTATCTTGTTGAAGAATTTTACGAGCTAATCAAGTAAATAGTGTTCTATTAAGAAAATTTTGCAATGTTGGAATCCACTTTAACTGATTTTTGGATGAGTCATGCCTTAAAGGAAGCAAAGAAATCATTGTCTCAAGATGAGGTTCCTGTAGGAGCGGTAATTGTTCTTGATGGTGAAATCATTGGCAGGGGACATAACCAACCAATATCTAAAAGAGATCCTACTTCCCATGCAGAAATTGAAGCCATAAAGAGCGCATCAGAAAACTTAAAAAATTACCGACTTACCGGAGCTAATTTGTATGTAACTTTAGAACCATGCACTATGTGCTATGGAGCAATAGTACATTCAAGAATTTCAAATATTTTTTTTGGCGCTCGAGACCCTAAGTCAGGTGTTTGTGGTTCATGTGAGGACCTAAGCCAAAAAGATTACTTTAACCATAAACCTCATATAATAGGGGAGATTATGTCTAAAGAATGCTCAAAAATTTTGAAAGATTTCTTTACAGCCAAGCGATTCTAAACAGTGTACATTCCGCCATTAACATGAAGAGTTTGAGCAGTTATATAAGCGCCAGAATCTCCTGCTAGAAATAAAACAGATTCTGCAATTTCTTCAACTGTTCCAAGTCTGCCAAGTGGAATCTGACTAGCAAGGAATTCTTTTTGTTCATCAGGTAATGCGTCAGTCATATCAGTTTTAATAAAACCTGGAGCAATTGCATTTACTGTAATACCCCTTGGCCCAACTTCTCTAGCAAGGGACTTGGTAAAACCCATAATTCCTGCTTTTGCAGCCGAGTAGTTAGTTTGACCGGCATTGCCCATTGCGCCAACCACAGATGCTATGGATATAATTCTCCCATTTTTTTTCTTCATCATACCACGAAGCACAGCTTTAGACATTTTGTAGACTGATGCCAAGTTGGTATTCATAATGTCATCCCACTCATCATCTTTCATTCTCATTAATAGGTTATCTCTAGTAATTCCAGCATTATTTACCAGGATGTCGACAGATCCAAATTCATCAGATATGGATTTCATTATATTTTCAATCTGATCATTTTCAGTTACATTTAATGCAAACCCCTTGCCAGATATATTATTTTTTTGGAATGTTTTGGATATCGCATCAGCACCAGATTCGCTAGTAGCGGTTCCAATGACAGTTGCTCCATTCTTTCCAAGAACTAGTGAAATCGCCTGCCCAATTCCTCTACTTGCACCGGTGATTAATGCAACTTTTCCAGATAAATCTGCCATTATGAAATCTCCTTAATTGTTTCTTCTAAAGAACTTTTATCAATTATAGCGTTTGCTGAAAGACTTTTATCTATTCTGCGAGTAAGACCAGCTAAAACCTTACCAGGGCCACACTCAATAATTTTTTCTACTCCATGCTTAGACATGTTGGAAATGGTTTGAGTCCATAAAACTGGCTTCTTGATTTGATCAATTAAATACTCTTTAATTTGGTCAATACTATCAGCAGAAACTGCTTCAACATTGTGAATAACAGAATTATTGGGTAACTGAATATTTGTTTCATTAACGAATGCTGAGAATTTATCTGAGGCACTATTCATGAGTGAACAATGAGAAGGAACACTCACTTGGAGAGGGACAGCCCTTTTAGCGCCTGCTTCTTTCATCAACTCACAGATTTCATCAACAGCTTCTTTACTTCCTGCCACTACCACTTGTCCGGGAGAGTTAAAATTTACTGGTTCAATAATGCCTTTACCTTCATAACCCAAGCAAACATTAATAACCTCTTCATCCGATAGACCTAAAATTGCAGCCATACCTCCAGTTCCGGAAGGTACTGCATCTTGCATTAATTCAGCTCTCTTTCTAACTAATTTAATGGCATCAGAAAATTCAATTGAACCGGCAGCAACTAGGGCTGTGTATTCCCCTAGGCTATGTCCAGCGTATGACTGAGGCATTAGATCACATTCTCCGTTTAAAACGCTAAAGGTTGCATATCCTGCAGTTAACATTGCTGGTTGAGTGTTAACTGTTTGATTAAGGGATTCATTATCTGTTTGACAAATATTCCATAGATCAATACTTAATGCATCACTTGCCTCTTGAAAAACTTCCTTAACAACGTTGAAATTTTCTGCAAGTTCACTTAACATCCCAACGGATTGCGAGCCTTGTCCTGGAAAAACAATTGAATATGACATTTAACTCTCCTCTAAAAAAAAAGCGCCAAAAGGGCGCTTTTCATAAAAAAATATATATTGAAACTTAAGCAGTTTCGATAGAAATATACTGTCTATTAAATTTACCCTTTTTAGTAAATACAACTTTACCATCAGCAGTTGCGAAAAGTGTGTCATCTTTCCCTTTACGAACATTTGTGCCTGGGTGGAATTTTGTTCCTCTTTGTCTAACCAGGATATTTCCAGCTAAAACACTTTGACCGCCATAACGTTTCACGCCAAGTCTTTTGGAAACTGAATCTCTACCATTATTAGTACTACCACCTGCTTTTTTGTGAGCCATTCTATTCCCCTAAATTAAGCTTTAATTTTTCCGATTTCGATTTCAGTAAAAAGCTGTCTGTGACCTTGCCTTTTAAGATGATGTTTTCTACGACGAAACTTAATGATGTTAACTTTCTTGCCTTTGCCTTGGGCAACAATTTTTGCCTCTACTGAGGCTTTTTCAACAAGAGGTGTTCCGATAGTTACTTTATCACCTTCTCCAACCATCATAACTTCATTAAAGGTGTGCTTTTTGCCAACTTCTGTTTCAAGCTTTTCAACTTTAAGCTTGTCGCCCTCTTGGACTCTATATTGTTTGCCACCAGTTTTGATTACTGCGTACATATCGGTCAAAAATTTTTAAAAGAGCGAATTATACTCGAAAGACATTAATAGTGGAAGTCTGTTTTTAATCAAAAAAAAGTATAATTGTTGATTTTGACTACTCACAAAAACCAACTATGATTACATTAAAAACCAACTATGGCGACATTCAAATTGAACTTGATAATGAGAAGGCCCCAATTACCTCAAAAAATTTTATTGAATATGTAGAACAGGGTTTTTATGACGGAACTATTTTTCATAGGGTTATTAAGAATTTTATGATTCAAGGAGGTGGCTTTACACCTGAAATGTCTCAAAAGAGCACTAACCCAGAAATTGAAAATGAGGCGGCAAATGGTTTGAAGAATTCTAAATATTCAATTGCTATGGCAAGAACTATGGCTCCCCACTCTGCGAGCTCACAGTTTTTTATTAATGTGGTTGATAACCCTTTTCTTGACTATCCTGGTCAAGATGGATGGGGTTATTGTGTTTTTGGAAAAGTTATCGATGGTTTTGACGTGGTGGATACGATTGGTCAAGTTCAGACTGGAAATGCTGCTGGTCATGCAGATGTTCCAAATGACCCAGTAATCATCGAAAAAGCCACAATGAGTTAATGCCTGAAAAGACACTCATTTTCTCAGACAGTCATCTTATAGCTGGAGATAATCCAACTGTAAAGACTTTTAAAAAACTCTGCACTGACATAGCTCCAAAATATGACCAGGTTTTCATTCTTGGGGACTTATTTAATACCTGGTTAGGAGATGACTTATCCATCCATACTCATAAAGACTTAACAAATGATTTAAAAAATCTTAGTACAAAAACCAACGTTTATATTCTTCATGGCAACAGAGATTTTTTAATCGGAAGAGGTTTTGAGCAAAATACAGGGGTAAAAATAGTTTATGGTCCATACTTACTTGAGACCAATTCAAAGCAGTATGTTTTAGTGCACGGTGATGAGCTTTGTACGGACGATATCGGGTACCAAAGACTTAAAATAGTTTTACAGAATCCCTTAACAAAGTTTATCTTCCAGAGACTTTCCAAGAAAATACGTCTTAAGTTAAGCGGGCAATTAAGAGAAAAAAGTATCAAAGCCCAGACTTATAAATCCAGAGAGATCATGGATGTAAACCCAAGAGCTGTTCAGGAATTAATGAAAAAATACCCAGGCGCTAATCTAATCCACGGACACACCCATCGATTAAACACCCATCGAGAGAAAAACTTTACTCGTTATGTTTTGGGAGACTGGCATGAAACTGGAAATGCTATCTCGATTGTTAATTCAGTAAGAAGGTTGGAAATTGAATACAACTGAGTTACTCAGAATCAACCACTTCTTGATAATCATCAGAGCTAAGAAGCTCACCCAAATCATCAGACTTAAACTTCACTAACCAACCATCATCATAACAGCTTGAATTAACTAATTCAGGTTCATCTTCAAGAGATTCATTCACCTCAACCACCTCAAGATCAGATGGGGCGTAGACGCCACTAGCTGCTTTAACAGATTCAACAACACAAAATTCGCTTTCAGCTGAAATTTCATCTCCTGATGCTGGAAGTTCAACAAAAACCATATCACCAAGGAGCTCTTGA
>Ga0255777_10005354_pt1 | contig 10348 bp, 8 predicted proteins | sample 101ome_15_FD_179975 | JGI IMG/M metagenome (GOLD analysis project Ga0255777, IMG submission 179975) | Coastal salt marsh microbial communities from the Groves Creek Marsh, Skidaway Island, Georgia - 101402AT metaG (version 2) | ecosystem: Environmental > Aquatic > Marine > Intertidal zone > Salt...
TGAAAATGAGTGTCATGGAAGAAATCGCAATCGCACCCGAAGACAAGCAACGCGCTGATTTATACAATTTCTTGGGATTGTTATTGGCACGTCCAGCCGACGACATGCTGCTGTCGCAGGTTGCGGGCCTGACGGGGGATGACAGTGAAATTGGCAAGGCCGTGACCATGTTGGCGCGGGTTGCCAAAGTGTCGAAACCAAAATCAGTTGATACGGAATTCAACAAGTTGTTCATCGGTCTGGGCCGTGGCGAATTATTGCCTTATGCCAGTTACTATTTGACTGGGTTTCTGAATGAAAAGCCCTTGGCCAAACTGCGTCGCGATATGATCAATTTGGGATTGTCGCGCGCCGAAAACGTTTACGAACCAGAAGACAACATCGCAAGCCTGATGGAAATGATGGGTGCCATGATCGTGGGTCGCTTTGGCGATGCCAAGGATCTGAACACGCAAAAGGCGTTTTTTAATACGCACATCAATCCATGGGCAAAACACTTTTTCACAGATTTGGAAGGCGCCAAAGCCTCGGTTTTCTATGCAAGCGTCGGCACATTGGGCCGATTGTTCATGGAGATCGAAGCCGAAGCCTTCCGAATGAGCGCGGAGTAATCCGCAAATCCCGATGGCCTTGGCCATCTTAACCGCAAGAGAAGAGGACTCTCATGACACAGAAAACCGAGCTCGAGAAATCTCGGCGGGATTTTCTAAAGCTGGCTGGAACCGGCGCACCGCTTGCCGCGGTTGCAATGGCAACATCCGCAACAACTGCACAAGCGCAGGAACCTGATTTGTCGTCATCCGTCATGCAGGACACTGTGCACACACGTGCGTATCTAGACTCGCTCCGGTTCTAATCGGGTCGAGAAGCCGCCATAAGCGACTGGTTGCGTGACGCCCGACTGCTTGTGGTTTTTCGTAATCTTTCGGGGAAACCCGGATGGGAGGAAACAATGCTAAGGAAAAAGACCAATGGGGTTGCGAGACGCCCCCAGCGGACAAGTATCCTGACAGATGTGGCCCAAACCACGGTTGATCGCCGCGCATTTTTACGCGGGTCTGGTTTGGCGATTGGCGGTTTAACCGCGATCGCTGCGACTGGGGGAACTGTGACACAAGCCACGGCTGCAACGGCTGCGAATGCCGCTGTAGAAACTGTCAAGTCAGTCTGCACACACTGTTCAGTTGGCTGTACTGTCATTGCCGAAGTGCAAGACGGTGTCTGGACAGGCCAAGAGCCTGGATGGGACAGCCCATTTAACCTTGGTGCGCATTGCGCCAAAGGTGCAGCCGTGCGTGAACACGCGCATGGCGAACGCCGCCTAAAATACCCTATGAAAAAAGAGGGCGGTGAATGGAAACGCATTAGCTGGGAACAGGCGATTGATGAAATCGGCGGCGGCATGATGCAAATCCGGCAAGAAAGCGGACCAGATTCAGTCTATTGGCTGGGCTCTGCAAAGCATAATAACGAACAAGCTTACTTGTTCCGTAAATTCGCAGCATATTGGGGTACAAATAACGTCGATCACCAGGCGCGTATTTGTCACTCAACAACTGTTGCGGGTGTGGCCAATACGTGGGGCTACGGCGCCATGACAAACAGCTACAACGATATCCACAATTCAAAAGCGATCTTTATAATCGGTGGTAACCCTGCCGAGGCGCATCCTGTTTCATTGCTTCACGTGATGAAAGCAAAGGAGCAGAACAATGCACCACTGATCGTGTGTGACCCGCGTTTCACACGTACTGCTGCGCACGCGGATGAATATGTCCGCTTCCGTCCCGGTACTGACGTTGCGTTGGTTTGGGGTATCTTGTGGCATATTTTTGAAAACGGATGGGAAGACAAAGAATTCATTCGCACACGTGTGTGGGGTATGGATCAAATCCGTGAAGAAGTGGCCAAATGGACACCAGAGGAAGTGGAACGTGTCACTGGCACACCTGGTCGCCAATTAGAGCGTGTTGCACGCACATTGGCAAATAACCGTCCAGGAACAGTGATTTGGTGTATGGGTGGTACCCAGCACACCAATGGTAACAACAACACACGTGCATACTGTGTGCTTCAACTTGCGTTGGGCAACATGGGCACATCAGGTGGTGGTACCAACATTTTCCGCGGTCACGACAACGTTCAAGGCGCAACTGACCTAGGCGTTTTATCGCACACATTGCCGGGCTATTATGGCCTATCAGCGGGTGCATGGGCGCATTGGTCACGTGTTTGGAACGAAGATCTTGATTGGCTGAAAGGTCAATTTGCAACTGTCAAAGGTGCGGATGGCAAAGATAAGAATCTTATGAACCTAACTGGTATTCCAGTGTCACGTTGGATCGATGGTATTCTAGAAGATCCAGCCAACATGGATAACCCTGATAAGGTGCGTGCAATGGTCCTTTGGGGTCATGCTCCAAACTCACAAACACGGATGAAGGAAATGAAAACGGCGATGGAACAGCTTGATATGCTGGTTGTCATCGACCCGTATCCAACTGTGTCTGCGGTTTTGCATGATCGTACAGATGGCTGCTATTTGTTGCCTGCATGTACACAGTTCGAAACATATGGTTCTGTGACTGCGTCAAACCGTTCATTGCAATGGCGGGACAAAGTTGTCGACCCACTGTTCGAGTCAAAGACCGACCATGAAATCATGGGCCTTCTTGCAACCAAATTTGGTTGGGCGGATCGCTTGTTCCGTAACTATGAAATGGACGATGATGTGACACCAAACATCGAAAGCATCACCCGCGAATTAAACGGTGGTCTTTGGACGATTGGCTACACTGGTCAAAGCCCTGAGCGGATCAAAAAGCACATGGCAAACCAACACACATTTGACCGCACAACGCTTCAGGCGATTGGGGGTCCATGTGACGGCGACTACTATGGTATGCCGTGGCCTTGTTGGGGCACTGCCGAAATGAACCATCCAGGAACACCAAACCTGTATGATATGTCAAAACCTGTCGCCGAAGGCGGCCTAAGCTTCCGTGCCCGTTTCGGTGTGGAACGCGATGGCGACAATCTGTTGGCAGAAGGTGTGTCAAACCCAGGTGCGGAAATTCAGGACGGTTATCCCGAATTCACAATGCAAATGTTGATGGATCTGGGATGGGATGGCGATCTAACTGACGACGAACGCGCCGCGATCGACGCAGTTGCTGGTCCTAAGACAAACTGGAAAACCGACCTATCTGGCGGTATTCAGCGTGTCGCGATCAAGCATGGTTGCTCTCCGTTTGGTAACGCCAAAGCACGTGCTGTTGTTTGGACTTTCCCAGACCCTGTACCGCTTCACCGTGAACCGCTTTACACCAACCGTCGTGACTTGGTCGAGGACTATCCAACTTACGAAGACCGTAAGTTCTATCGTCTTCCAACCATGTACGCTTCAATCCAGAAACAAGATTTCAGCAAGGATTATCCAATGATCCTGACATCTGGTCGTCTGGTTGAATACGAAGGTGGTGGGGATGAAACACGTTCAAACCCATGGTTGGCTGAACTTCAGCAGGACATGTTCGTCGAGATCAACCCACGTGACGCCAATAACCTTGGTGTGCGCGATGGGACACAGGTCTGGGTCGAAGGTCCAGAAGGAGCAAAGGTCAAGGTCAAGGCAATGTTGACCAACCGTGTGGGCGAAGGCGTGGCGTTTATGCCATTCCACTTTGGCGGACACTTCGAAGGCCAAGATTTGCGGGATAAGTATCCAGATGGAGCGGATCCATATGTGTTGGGTGAATCAACCAACACGGCGCAAACCTATGGTTATGACTCAGTCACCCAGATGCAAGAGACCAAAGCGACTCTTTGCAAAATCTGGTCAGCATAAGGAGTAAGAGAAATGGCAAGAGCAAAGTTTCTCTGTGATGCTGAGCGTTGTATTGAATGCAACGCCTGTGTCACCGCCTGTAAGAACGAGCATGAAGTGCCATGGGGGATTAACCGACGCCGCGTGGTGACCATCAATGATGGTGATCCTGGTGAACGGTCAATCTCTGTGGCCTGTATGCATTGTTCTGATGCGCCATGTATGGCTGTTTGTCCTGTTGATTGTTTCTATCAGACCGATGATGGTGTGGTATTGCACTCAAAGGATCTGTGTATCGGCTGTGGATATTGCTTCTATGCATGTCCATTTGGTGCGCCACAGTTCCCCCAAGCAGGCAATTTTGGCAGCCGTGGCAAAATGGACAAATGTACATTCTGTGCAGGCGGCCCAGAAGAAAACCACTCAACAGCGGAATTCGCAAAATACGGTCGCAACCGTATTGCAGAAGGCAAATTGCCAATCTGTGCTGAAATGTGCTCAACCAAGGCGCTTTTGGCAGGGGATGGTGATGTTGTTTCTGCGATCTATCGCGAACGCATTGTTGCCCGTGGTTTCGGCTCTGGTGCTTGGGGCTGGGGTACAGCCTACGAACAAAAAGGCGGTTAATCTGCCAAATTCAAAAGCGGTGGGCACATCCCTGCCGCTTTTGTAACGTTCTTCTTTTCACAATTCAGCTTCGCAAATAGCGAAGAGCGAGGGAAACATGCGTGTTTTGCATTGCTTATTGATGGTACTATTGCTGTGTGGCCCAGTGGCTGCACAAAACATGGATGTCGAGCGCAGCTCAACAGGTGGCGCACAAACGTTAGAAGATATCATGGCCCGCCAAGCTGGCCAAAAAATTGATGATAGTTTCCGCAGCGGTGCCTTGGGGGATCCATCCCAGGCCAAGGATATTTCGGATCAACTGGGAACCCTTGGGGGTGTCTCCCAATCCGAACTATGGCGCGCGATCCGGTATAATGCGTCTGACAATTCTGCCTCTGGAAACGGTGCTGTTGGCAACGTCATGATCCAAAGCGGTGGCATGCCGTGGTATGAATTCCGCGAAGGTCCCTTGCGCCAATACGGTGGTGGGTTGCTTTTGGTCACGCTGATGTTGCTGGGCGTGTTTTACATTGCGCGCGGACGCATTCGCATTGACGGCGGCCCTGCGGGTAGCACCATCACACGGTTCAAGGCGGTTGAACGTTTCGGCCATTGGGTCCTTGCAGGATCATTTATCTTGTTGGGTGTCACGGGGCTATTGACCCTGTTTGGCCGCACAATTTTGGCGCCCTATTTTGGCAAAGAGTTGAATTCAACACTGCTGATCGCGTCGAAATGGATCCACAACAATGTCTCATGGGCCTTTATGTTGGCGCTGATTATGGTGTTTGTCATGTGGGTTGTTCACAACATTCCTAACCGCACCGATTGGGTTTGGATTAAACAAGGCGGCGGGATTTTCACAAAATCACACCCACCTGCGAAAAAGTTTAACTTTGGTCAAAAGATCATCTTTTGGGGTGTGATTGTCCTTGGGGCCTCTGTTTCGGCCTCTGGTCTGTCGTTGTTGTTCCCCTTTGAAATGCCGATGTTTGCAAAAACATTTGCGATCATGAACAACATCGGTTTGTCCGAAGCCCTAGGTTTTGGCACGCTGGCCACCGAAATGTCCCCGCAAGAGGAAATGCAATTTGCCCAAGCGTGGCATGCGATTGTCGCCTTTGTCATGATGGCGATGATCATGGCGCATATCTATATCGGGACCCTTGGTATGGAAGGGGCCTATGATGCCATGGGCAGCGGCGAAGTCGACGAAGAATGGGCGCGTCAGCACCATTCCCTGTGGTACGAAGAAGTCAAAGCAAAACAAACCAATTCACAACCTGCTGAATAACGGAGTCCTGCCCCATGAAAACGGGGCAGGTTCACAGCACATGGGGACATGATATGAAAGCAATGTTTCTTGGATTTTTTGCGGTGTTCGCGATTGCCTATGCTGCATATTTTGGATTAACCGAAGTCGCGGATTTTAGTTCGGGGGCTAAGTATTCTGGACAAGCCGTCAGAATGGAATAAAACCTAACACCGTGATGACACCTGAACGCACTTCGAGCTTGAACACCGCCAGTTTAAAGAACGCCTCAATCCTTGTGGTTGATGATGAAGAGGGCATGCGCCATTTCATCACCAAGGTGCTTGAGCCACACTGTAAACGTGTCATGCAGGCCGCGTCGGCAAAAGAAGCGGGCGCATTGATGGATACCCATCATTTTGATTTGCTGATGGTTGATAACTTGATGCCCGAACAAACGGGGCTGGATTGGTTGTCGGAACAGCGGAAATTGGGCCTGTTTGCCGATGCGATCATGATGACGGCCTATGCGGATGTGGAAACCGCGGTTTTGGCCCTGCGCACAGGCGTGGCGGATTTTCTGATCAAACCCTTTCGCGCTAGTCAGATCGTGAATGCCATCGCAAGTGTGTTGGATAAAAAATACCTGCGCCGTGACAATGATTTGTTGCGCTATGCATTGGCGGCAGAAACACAGCAGAATAATCCATGGCTGTTGGGGACATCCGTTGCAATTGCGGGCGTGAGTGATTTGTTGAAAAAGCTGGCGGGTGTGAAAACCCCTGTGTTGTTCACGGGGGAAAGCGGAACGGGCAAGGAAATTGCCGCGCGCACATTGCACGCCATGTCGGATCGTCACGCAAAACCGTTTGTTGCGGTGAACTGTGCAACACTAGGTGCCGACAATGGTGCAGATCAGTTGTTCGGCAAACTTGGGCCAACGGGCGAAGTCCAAGAGGGGCTGATGCAGCTGGCCGATGGGGGTGTTCTTTTCCTAGATGAGGTCGCGGAATTACCAGATCCGATCCAAGCAATGCTTTTGCGGGTGCTTGAGGACTATAAAATGCGCCCCATCAGTGCGGCAAGGGATGTGGCGCTTGATCTGCGGTTCATGTTTGCAACAAATGTGGATTTGGAACAGGCCGTCGCCAATGGCAAATTTCGTCGGGACTTGTTCCATCGAATGAACATTATGGGTGTGGAAATGCCGCCCCTTCGCGAACGGCGCGAAGATATTTTTGAACTGGCCTCGATGTTTATGAACCAGTTTTCTGTCGATGTTGGTCGCCAACCGTTGCGATTGGATGATGAAACATTGTTGCATCTGACGCGTCACAACTGGCCCGGCAATGTACGCGAGTTGCGTAACATGATCGAACGATCGGTTATTTTGGGTGCCTTCCCCCCCGAATTTCAGGGGGGTGGTCAGGCCGATGGCGCGGCCGCAGCCGAAACGTTGGATTTGGTAGTGCAGCGGCATATTTTGACAACACTGGACCGCTGCAATGGAAACCGCGCAGAAACAGCGCGGCGCTTGGGTGTGTCACGCAAAACGATTGATCGCAAAATGATGGAATGGGGCGATGATGTCCTATCGCCAAAAAACTAAAGCGTCTGTCCACTGGCGTTAAGCAGGCTTCGCTTTCTATAGAGCTTACTTCGAACGCTTATCGAGGGGCGCTTGCATTTGCGAAAAATGGTTTAAGTCGGCAACCAAATTGACATCAATGCACCACCCTCTGGGTGATTATCCGCCGTAATAATGCCCCCTGCAGTTTGAATGATGGTTTGCGAAATTGACAGTCCCAGACCTGTTCCTTTTGCCCTTTTGGTTGTGAAAAACGGATCGAAAATCGTGTTGATGGTATCCTCGGAAATCCCTGGGCCACTGTCATGAAAGGTAAGGCAAACCCCGTTTTTCCCATCTCGTTCTAACAGATGGCTTTGGATCGTCAGAATCCCTTTCCCATCCATTGCCTGTACTGCGTTGATGATCAGATTAATGATCACCTGTTGCAATTCAGATGGGTCTATTTTGACATCTGGGACATCGGAAAACTCCAATTTGACGTCAATATCCTTGGAGGCATAGACGTGATCAACAAGTCCCAAACTATCTTGCGTGACATCGCGTAGGTTTACGTATTCTTCAAATTTTCCATAATCGCTGGGTCGTGCGAATTGTAACAATTTGCCGACAATGCCGCCGATCCGCATGATTTGACGGTCGATCAAATCCAGTTCTGTTTTGACGGGCTCTGCCTGTTCCCCCAAGGTTAACCGCACAACATCTACATTCCCCTGAATGACGGCAACAGGGTTGTTGATTTCATGCGCCACGCCCGCCGTGATTTCACCGATAGAGGCAAGTTTTTCTGACATGACCAATTGTTTGTATGTCGTTTCCAGTTTTTGATTGGCTTCTTGCAACTGCGCTGTGCGTTCCTCAACGCGCACGTTCAAACCATCGGCCCAATCGCGCAATTGTTTGTCCCGTTCTTGCACCTGATCCAATAGGTGATCTAGGTGGTGGGACACCTCGGCAATTTCGCCCCCTGTTCGGTTCAGGTTATTGCGCGCTGTCAAATCGCCCGTTTCAACCCGCCGCATCGTTTTTGTCATACGTTCGAGCGGCGAAAATATTCCCCCAGCCAATCGTAAAAACACAGGGATGAACACAATTAGAACACCAATGAACGCGATCCACATCATCGCAATGGCATCGCGTTTCACCAAGCGAAAGGGTTCTTCCAAAAATCCAACATAAAGCATCCCGATGCGCTGATCGAAACTGTCATAAATCGGCAAATATCCAGAGATATACCAATCATTCACAACAAATGCGCGATCAAGCCAGGTTTGTCCCTGATCCAACACGGCACTGCGCACCTCTGCCGACACGCGGGTGCCCAGGGCGCGGACGTTTTCAAACAGGCGCACGTTCGTTGAAATGCGCACATCTTCAAGGAACAGTGTCGCGGTGCCGCGTGGGTCTTCGGCGGTATTTTTACGCTGATAGACCAATGTGTTGATGGTATCGATAAAATCCAAATTTCGGTTCAAAAGGATGCCACCCACCAAAACGCGCTGGGATCCATTGATCGAAACAGGTGCGGCTGTGTGGATCATCATCCCACGTGTTTCCGCAACCTTATCGCTGGGAACAGCGGCCTCTGTTGGGATTAGGATCAGTTCCGCTTGTTCGGCCAGCGCCACATCAATCATCAACAAGTCATCCGCCTCAAACAGATCAACTGCGGTGCGCGCTGTTCCCGTCAAGGCCGATTGGACGACAGGCCATTTTTGCATATGCTCATCAATTGATGTGGGTTGGACGATCGACAAAAAATCCAGACCCAAGGCATCCTTTTCCGATGTCAAAAAATCATTCAAACGCCCATCTTCCGCGGCCTTTTGAATGGCCAGCGATGCGGCCAATGCCTCAACCGAGGTACCGGTTGCCCCAACGATCCGCTGCAGATATTGTTCTGCCACTTGCAGTTCGCTTTCTACTTTGGCGATCAATAGGTTGTTATAGTCGTTGTTCCACCGCGAAATCCCCATGACCAACAGCACGGGCAATAGAACCATTAATGGCACCAAAGCCATCACCAGCAGTTGAAGCCTGACCGAGCGTTTACGTCGATATAATGCGGACCAAAAGTTCATCATTGAATAGTGACGCACCTATTTAAAAACACAAGGGTTAGAGGCGTTGAATTTTCACGGGCTGACCATGCGGGGTCTGTAAATAGGCCTGTTCCCACGCAGATTTCAGAACCTCCAAATCATAGGGCAGGGCTATTTTTTGATCCGCTATAAAATCTTCTAACGTTTCAATCCATGCATGGAAATAATCTGAACCCCCATTCAAATCGCGGGTTAGTCCGTGTTGCTTTAACGTGGCTCCAAACCGGTCGGCCCAATCGGTCCATTGCAAAACACCCGCCTCATTTAGGGCAACGGTGATTGCGAAAACTTGGGCGTGCCAAGGTTCTTCAAACACGGGTGCGGGCGCATCATCCATTAGGCAGGTTCCAAATAGGATTGCCACAAATCCAGCACCACTTCATCCTCTGGATTTTCGGCGTTGTCCCACAAATCCTGCGCATAAAACCCAACGGAATACAGCGGTTCAGGGGCTTCGCCCAAACGATGTGCATTGCTGTCTGGGAAAACATGTGCGCCGTGATGCTGAATGATCCATCCTGTTTTCCCGCGGGCATAGCTGGGCAGGCGGGTATGGCCGCCATCGACCAAGGTATTGCCATGTGACCGCGTCTTTACCCGTTGGCCGACAGTGAACAGCGCAGGGATGTCCGATGGTCGATTGGCGGGGCCGCCACTTGCCAATATCTTGGCAACATTTTCGGCCAACATTTTCCGCTCTTGCAGGGGGCTGTTTGGAGTGGGGGTAAGTGTGCTGAGTTCCTCTTGTGTCACAACACCATTGTTGACCAGCAAATCGGTCAAACCCGCAATCCATTTTTCGTAATAGCCAAAGCGGACGTAGTCCGTGGGTGATAAACATTCCCGCGCGTGACGTGATATGTCCAAATTCCACTGACCCAATCCCCCTGCGGCAAGTGTTAGAGCAAGGGCGCGTCCATGCCAGTCCTGTGGGAACACCGCATCTGGCTCATTCGGGTTGATCGCACCAT
>Ga0255777_10005357_pt1 | contig 10347 bp, 8 predicted proteins | sample 101ome_15_FD_179975 | JGI IMG/M metagenome (GOLD analysis project Ga0255777, IMG submission 179975) | Coastal salt marsh microbial communities from the Groves Creek Marsh, Skidaway Island, Georgia - 101402AT metaG (version 2) | ecosystem: Environmental > Aquatic > Marine > Intertidal zone > Salt...
GTTCGTTCGGTTCGTTCGGTTCGTTCGCGCGCGAACGTCTGTTCGGCGTCGACGAGTGGCGACGACGCGAGAGCGTTGGGACCGAACGAGCGCAGCAGAGGGTTTAACGATGGTACATTTTAGGTGCGCTTTACACGTTCAAGTATTCAAGTACGGATGAGACGACGACGACGACGACGACGGACGGGAGCGTCGATCGCGCGATTCATTCGAGTGCGTTCTCGCGATGGTTAATTGTGGGTGAGCTGATCCGGCGCGCGCATGTGCCCGGCTTCGCCGAGACATCGAAGCGATACGCCGCCGTCGGGCCGAATCTCGACGCGAGTGATGGAGCCGTTGTACAGACCGATGCGAAGCCAAGCGTCCGGTGGAAGCTGAAGCGCGCGGAGTACGCTGTAGCGAATGACGTTGCCGTGACAGACGATGATTTCGTGTTCCTCCGTCCTGGATGCGGATGCGGATGAAGATGAAGACTTTTCGCCTTTGGCGTCGTCTCGTTCGACGTCGCGCGCCGTCCTTCTAAAGAAAATGGATCGGAATCCAGCCTCTATTCTCGGCGCATCGGTGACGTGGACGTGTTCTTTTTGTCGCCACGTGTCTGGAACCGGACGCACGGGCGCGCCTTCGCGAATCAACGCGTTAGCTTCGCGTTTGACGTTTGGAAACGCCTCAGCCGCGATGATATCCGCCGTCTCTTTGGCTCGAACCATCGTGCTGTGTATCATGACTCTCACTCTCGCTTTGGACGACGACTCGGACGATGAAGATGCATTCTCTTCATCCGTGCTACCGTGAATTAAAGCCTTCAATCTCGCCGCAGCCGCTTTCGCTTGCGCGCGCCCGAGCGGCGTCAACCTCCTCGCCCCGTCGTCTTCACCCTCAATCTCTTCCGTCGCCTGTCCGTGTCGCACAAGCCATAGCACCCGCGTCACCCGCGAGGCGCTTTCACTTTCCCGTCCGTCCCAATCGCTCTGCCATTCCGTCTTCGTGTCGTACCCGGGTCGAAGGCGTGGCGATTGCGACTGCTTTTGCGAGTGAACAAAACTTGACGACGCCGACGCGCGTTCGGCTCGCGCATAACTCGGTTTGGTCTCAAACGCGACTGTATACGCGGCGGCGGTAATACACGCGACGGTGGCGGTGGCGGCGGCCGAAATCGCGCGTCGGCTCGCCATTCGCGAGTGCCTGAGTGAGGGTGACGAGAGCAACCAACTAACTGTCACTCATGGCGCTCCAAAACATGTCGAAGGTTTACTCGAGCATAAAATTAATCATCAATTCAATGTCAAATTGTACAAGGGTTGGTAATAAAGTGGAATTCGTGTTTCTTTGTGCGCGCGGGTTCGTGATTACGAGTCTTCGAAGAGCTCGAGCGTGGATGGACGTCTTGCGTGTGCCAATGCGAGCTCGACGTGCGAGACGCCAGAGATGCTCAAATCGTCGTCGATGACTTGAGGTAAAAACTTCTCGCCGAGCAGATCGATGAGAGCCCTATTGTCCGGGTCGGTGTTGTGCACGCGGATCGTCTTGCCGTTTTCGGCGTATCGAACGTACAGAGAGTTGAGAGCCGCCAAGGAGGAGTAATCCTTGATTTTGCATCGATCCATGTAAATGACGACATCTTTCGGATCGGGACCCATGCGGAAGTGATTCTTGAACTCCCGATCGGTGCCGAAGAAGAGTTCACCGCTGACATCGTACGCGACGCGCGTCGACCCCGTTTCGCAGCCGAAAACACCCTCCTCGCGTCGAACGACACGAAGTGAACCCATCGAGTTGTCCCACGCATAAAACAAAGCCGCGACGACGACGCCAATGCCAACGGCAATGGCGAGGTTCGTTCTTTCGGTAACTACGGTGACAATGATGATGATTGCCGAGTCCTTCCAGCGCACGCGATCGTTTGTGTCAAAGAAAAACTTGCGCTTGCGGCGACCGGCATAGTCGACGCGGTTTCCATCCTCATCCTTGCGGCCGATTATCAAGCCCTTGATGTCTCCAGACATGAGCGGTAAGCACGTCCAGTCAAAGGTATAAATGATAATCATGAATAGAACGCCAGTCAAAGCGGCGAGCGGAATGAGCTCAATTACCTTGGACGCCGCAACGACGAAGATGAGGAAGATGAGCGCCGCAAACGTCGTGGATAAGCGCCCATAGCCACCAGATTTGACGTTGATAGTGGATTGTCCAATCATGGCGTCGCCTCCCATCGAGGCAAACATGCCAGAGATGGCGTTCGCCAAGCCTTGAGCGACGCACTCTTGCGTGTATCTGCCGGTACCGTCGGAAGTGTCGTCCAAAATCTCATCCACGAATTGCAAGGTGAGTACGGATTCAATCAAACCGACGGCGGCGAGCGAAAACGAAATGGGGAGAACGTGTACAAACGACTTGCCTGTCAACTTCACTTTGGGAGTGTGATACAGCGGGAACGCACCCTTGACTGGCGCGCGATCTCGAACCGTCGGCGTCGGCAAGCCAATCGCTGTTCTGTTGATCGCGTGCTCGAAGAACAGGCACCATAAAATTGCCGCCAAGGAGGACGGAATAATCTTGGTGTACTTTGGCAAAATATACACGATGGCCATGGAAGTGAAGACGTAGAAGAGCATGATCCAAGTTACCGACTGATCCAGCGTGCGCCACTTCAACGTTTCCGCGTATCCATCGTGAATGATGTGTTCCTTGTCCGCGGTGAATTCAGAGTACTGAATGTCGCCGCTGCCGTCGGTGTCCACTTGAGAGACAACGTTTGTCACGTACGCGTTCAAATCCGCCGTCGAAAGATCCGGAAGCTCGAGTGAGAACACAGAAGACACCTCTGCAGAAGAAATGACCCCGCTTCCATCCGTATCGTACACGTTGAACGCTGCCTTCCAATCTTTCTCCTTGAAGGATTCGATTTGCGCCTTGAAAATAATAATAGCCAAACCGTTAACGAAACCTGTCATCACGGTTTGTGGAATCATTCGCATGAGCTTACCAGCCTGAAGCAAGCCGAGCACAATCTGAATGAGACCACACAAAATCATCACCATGAACAACCACTCCAAGCGCGCGTTGTACGCTTGATCTCTTAAACTGAGACAGCCTCCATCCATGCCCGTGCACCCAGCTATCTCGCCCCACTCCAACAGCGTCTTCTGCGGCAGCAAACCATCCGGCTCCATGACTCTCACGGCGACCACAGCCATGGCACCAGCGGCGCCGCTCACCATGCCCGGTCGACCGCCCACGAGCGCCGTCACGATACCCATGAAGAAGGTGGCATACAGTCCCACGATGGGGTCCACCAACGCTACGAATGAAAACGCGACGCTTTCCGGCACGTACACGAGCGACACGGTGAGACCGGAGAGGATTTCATTCTTCAACCGCAACGGGTTCGCTTTGTAGTACTCGTAGCCCTCTTTGAAGTACTTTGGACCGCTGAAAAAGGTGTCAGAGAAGCCTCGGTGGTGCATGAAGCGCTGCACAGAGTTCATGGCGGCGACCTTGGCCCGCTCTTCCTCGGCGTGCGCGGCATCGGCGAGGTCTTGCTTGGACTGCGCGTGCGGCATCTTCGCCTCGGCGACGACGGACATCTCGGCGCTGCGATCGAGAACTCTGCCTGCCTGCCCGTCTCGCGTGTCGCGCGTCGAAGTGTGGACAGTAGTGACACCTTCACGCAGTCTTCTAGGCTCGTCTAACAAGATGGCTTCAGCGGGAGCAGAGCGCTCTGGGTCGAAAGCGACGCGTTCGGGGAGTCATGAAAAGGGGAAAGGAAAGGATTAAACGGATGTCAATGTTCACTCGACTCGATCAGTCATCCTTACACCGCTAATATTGGACTAAACGAGAGCCGAACGCGCCTCGCGTGACGAGACGCGCGCGGACCCACGCGCTTTGCTCGCGCCCAGCGCGAGCTTGGCGTAGGCTCGTTTACGCAGAGGTGGCAGCCTTGACGCGGCCCGCCTTGTGGACAGCGGAGATGCGCGCGAGGGCATCAGCCTGTGTAATTCAAGGGCGAAATTAACGCGAAACGGTTAGTACATTGTTCGAAATTTGCCCAAAGAGGGCGCCGAAGAGCGTCTCGCGGCGCGCGTTCGCGGCTTCACTGGCGTCAAGCTTGTCGAGACGATCGCCGAGACGTTCGGAGACATCATCCGTGAAGACGTCACTCGCTGATTGTCGACAAAGAGCGCCGAGACGCGCGATATCCGCGTCAACCGACCCGATTCGCCCCGCCGTGAGCGAAACAAGCCTGAGAAAAACCCTAAAGCAACCCGAAGGCTGTATACGTACCGTCAAGTCCGGGCGAGTCTCCTCGGCGAGCGCCTTCACCGCCGCCGCCTGCGCCTGGAAGATACCCTTGCACGCCTTGCCGTTCACCGTCGCCGCCGGCTTCTTGGACTCGAGTTCGACGATGTCGATGGAGTTCGCGTTCGCCAAACCTGCGTCGTGTCGTGGTCGCGCGCACGTATTCTCGTCAGTCATACTGTTTACACATACCGTGTCTGTACAGATGCGCGCGGCATCCATCCATCCGCTCTCCACGCGCGTTCGACGCGCGTCTCGTCGCCGCCGTCGTCGCCACGCGATCATTTGTAATTCCCTCCATTCACAACCGCCGAGCGTTCGCGCGCATCCGTCGAAATCCCCGTCGTTCCGTCGAAATCCCCGTCGTCCATCACCCGTTCGCGTCTTCGCGTCCACGCACCAGAGTGCTTGTAAGAGTGCACGTTCTTGACGTTACCGCTCTCCGTGGAGAAGCGCGTCTCGCCGTGGCCGTGCGCGGAGGTGCGCAAGAAGGCGTTGTGCTTCTTGGTCAATTGCCAGAGCAAATCGCTGGGCGCGTCGACGTGGGAGATCATCTTCTCTGTCGGTTTTCGTGTGGATGCGGCCCGAGGGTATTGTCGCGTCGCGAAAGGAGGACCGAGGCGCGGCCGCGCGAGAAGTCGTCGGGGAGGAATGCCGAGTGTCCGAACAAACAGCGGGACATGGTGATTTTTTATCCTACATCGATTTAAAATTTCTTTATTATGGTACATACGGACGTTCATGTTTTTTTCTCGCGGTTCGGGACGCAGTGGTGTTCGTTCGGATCGAAGCAAAGGCGAGTTCGTTACGCGTCGATTCAGTCAATCTAATCTTATCAGTCAGGCGTCGACGTCGTCACACTCGAGCGACGACCACGCGCGACAAGGATTAAAAATACAGGATGGCTATCGATAAAATCATGATGATCAGCGGCTCCGCCGTGGTGAGTGATGCGCGCGCGCGCGTACGATGACGCGAATCCTCCTGTCGGATATTTCGACACAATTGAGTCAATTACGTCAATCCCGCAACCGATCGAACGAACGGTCGATCACGCACGAATGGAAGAGTGCGCATCGACTGACGGATTCATGACGCGACGCGATGCGATTACGTTTCCAATCTCCAGGGCTCTTACGGGGTGCAGATGAAGTTTGCGCCGAAGATTTTCTCCAAGCTCTACTGGAAGGAGGGCGAACGCAACAACATCGATACGGTGCAGTCGGACTGGCTCGGCACGGTGCTTCTCGGGACGTCGGCGCTTCAGATCGCCAGCGCGCTCGACGGTGAATGCTCAAAGAACCAAATGATTGGTGCTTGCGCGAGCTGGGCCCTCACGCTTCCAGAATACATCAGACAACGCGACGACTTCAAGCCGGAAATGTTCTACCTGAACACTCTCGCCGGCGTCGCCTTGACAGCCGTCTGCGCCAAGGCGGTTATGGATCGCAAGTAGAACGGTTCACAGTCTGACCCGTTCGCGCGTTCGCCGAACGATAATAAAGCACGCGATAGGCCGTCTCTGTGCGTATTGGCGTCATGATTTCGATTCGTTGCAGTTGTTCTTGTTCTTGTTGTTCTTGTTGTTCACGTTGTAAGTACACGCACTTTCGTTGAGTTTACACGGGCGACGCTTCCACGCCTCCACTCGCACGCTTTTTTTTTCGCGTCTTCAGCAGAGAGACGAAGGACGACGACGGCGACGACGCGCAAGGCTCTTTCTTTACTGTACTAGTAGTACTTGTACTACACAACTATGTCACAATCATCGTCCGACGATGGTGGGCACGCCGAAGAGGGGATCGGGTTGAACCACCGGCGCGCCGGAGACGGGCACGAGCATGTACTGCACGAAGACGTTGTCGCGCTCGACCCAGTTGTCCCACCGACGACGAAATCCGTCGGCAACGGTGAAGGTGATGGTCGTCGCCGTGCCGGCTTGACACTCGACGGCGATTTGACGCGCCGGGGCGGTGGTGGTGGCGATCCTGACGTTGGCGAGACATTGGTAATCGGTGCGGTTGAGGTTGTGGGTGAGGACGACGCTCGAGTAGGTGCGGAGAGGATCGTCGGCGGGGGGTCGGGGTACGCGTATTTCGCCCACGGCGAGAATGTCGCTCGCGCCGTCCGCGGCGTCGAAACGGAAACCGGCGTAGACGACGCGAATGTCGTTATCGCCCCAGCCGAAAGGGTTGCCTCGTTTGGAATCGACGCGCGCGATGCGGACTCGAAACGTGCCAGCCGTCGTGTCGATGTCGTACGGATTGACGACGTACGTGTCGGGCCAAGTGTTCGGCGTCCAGGTGTTGGCCAAGAGGGCCACCATCTGTCCCGGGGTGTCGGACGCGTCGTAGGTCCAGGGCCCTTTGGAGACCTCGGAGTTTCTGTTGCGCTTCGGATTGTTGTAGATGCGCTCGTTGCCCACGGCGACGACAACGCCCTGACCGACGAGCTTTCTGAGCGTGAATAGATACGCCACGTTGGCGCTCTGCAACCAATTCTTCTCGCGATTCTGGTCGGTGAACAACGCGTGCACGTTGGCCTTTCGCGAGAGTCTGCGGAACTCGTACCAAGATATTTGTCTCACGTCTCGTTGGACAGATGTGCCGTACGTCGTCGCGATGACCGAGAATTCACCCACGTTTACGCCCGGATCGGCGTTGATGGTGACTTCGTAGTTGCCGCTACCATCATGATTCGCCGCCGGCGGTGTGATGGCGTCCGGTAAGTTCGTGAGCGCCGGCGGCGGAGGCGCCTCGCACGCCGTGTCCGGACCGCTCGCATCGTCGCCCGCGTCTCGAACGAGATTGGGTTCGCACGGCGTGCACATGTGTGCACTCACGTGTTGGTTCGTGCCGCATAAAATTGGGTTACACTGCGTGTCGTCCCCGCTCGCGCCGTCGCCGGCAAAGTTAACCGTTCCCGGCGGACACGGTACGCACGCGTGGTTCGACACGCGTTCGTCGGTGCTGCACGTGATTTCGTCGCACGACGTGTCTGCGAGCGTGGAGTCATCTCCCCCGTCGTGCGTATGGCCAACCGGGCACGCCACGCACGCGTTGTTGAGAACGTGTTCGTTCACCCCACACAGAATTGCGTCGCACGTCGTATCCGGACCGGAGGAATCGTCTCCCGGTTCGTTTTCCGAACCAGGTGGACACTCGACACACACGTGATCCACAACACGTTCGTGAATATCGCACACGATGGCGTCGCACTGCGTATCGCTTCCTGACGCGTCGTCCCCGGCATCATTTACGCTCCCAGCACCACACGCAACGCACGTATGGTTCGACACGCGTTCGTTCGCCATGCACAACACCGGCTTGCACAAAGTGTCGGGACCCGCGGGCTGGTCTCCCCCAGTGTTGTTTTTCCCCGGTGGACACAACACACACTCGTGATTCTTCACGCACTCACCCGGTTTACACACCGCGCACGCCGGCGGTTGATAATCCGCGCACCCATCTCCGCATCCGCCCCACACAAAGTGCGTCTGGCCGGTGAAGACTCGATTTTGGAAGATTTCCGTGCCCCGCATCCCGCTATTCTTCGCGTAGTGCACGACGAATCTCTGCGAACACTGCGTCCCGTACATCGCCATCGCGCTCGGCGTCGCGTTCGGCGGACATCGATCCCAATTTCCGAACGCGCCCGGTTTCGCACACCCCACATCCAGCTGCGCTTCGTGTTCGGTGATTGATCCTCTCCCGCGTTGATCGTAGCGCTTCGGATACAAGAAGAATCCGAATTGCTCTCCGCGGCCAATCGTGACGTTCACCTCGTACGTCCCGCACGTCGTCTCTCGCATCTCCTTCGCGTACGGAAACAATAATTCATTATCGAATCCTTTGAGCGCGATTCTCGCGCCGACTTCACCTCGCCAATCGCCGACGTCGAAGCGCAACAGTTCGAGCGGCGAACACGCCGTCGAGAGCGTCAACAGCCGCGTCTTTCGCTTCACGCCCTCGCGATAACCACCGAGGGAGACGGACGCGCGGTCGCGCGCGACGATGGCGATGAGGCCCACGACGAGCGCGCACGCGGCGCACGCGACAAGCGTGGCGTCGACCGAACGACGAAAGCGTCGCGCGCGTCCAACACTAAAACTAAATTCTACTTCATCGGCATCGGCGCGCCCATCGCCGTAACTCGTGCCGACGTCGATCGTCGACGCGTCGCGGTGCGTTAGAGGGACGCGTTCTTCGTCACGCGCGTCCATGGTCGCGAATATCGAGACGCGCGCGCGCGTGGCGCGAGATGGCGATTCGTGATGCCAAGTTGTAAAGTACATGCACTTTCGTTGAGTTTACACGGGCGACGCTTCCACGCCTCCACTCGCACGCGTGCGCGCTCGACGCGACGAAACCTCGACGCGTGACACGTTGAAAAAGAAAGAAACCTCGGTGACCGATGGGATGCTCTTCCAGCGCCCCCGTTTCCGCCGCGAAAACCCGGTCGCGTTTCTCAAACTTGCCCGGTGTGACTCAAAAAGCCATCCTCGACGCTTTGGACGCCGTCGCCGCGGATGACGACCGAACCCGTCGACTCTGCTCCGCTTTAGGCGCCGTCGAAGCTGAGCGCGCCGTAGATGTCTTCGAGAGGAGCGTTTCCGAGGCGAAAACGTCCACGTCTGGGACGTTGGAACCCGTCAAGGCTGATTACGAGATCGTCCCGGGGAGCGAAGACGCCGAGCGTTGGAAAGCCGTCGGAATGGAATTGATTCGCCGGGGTAAACTCGGCGTGGTTTTGCTCGCCGGTGGTCAAGGAACGCGTTTAGGAAGCGCCAACCCCAAGGGGATGTACGACATCGGGTTGCCGAGCGGTAAATCGCTCTTCGAGTTGCAAGGCGAACGTCTGGCGAAACTCGCCGAGTTGAGCGGGGCGACGAGCGCGCCGGCGTGGTACGTGATGACGTCGCCGTTTACGCACGACGCCACGGTTGAGTTTTTTAAAACGCACGATTACTTTGGTTTGAACGGAAAGGATGTGATTTTCTTCAAGCAAGGGACGCTGCCGTGTTTTACAGAGGAGGGAGAAATCATCTTGAAGAGTTTCGACGAGGTGTCCGAGGCGCCCGATGGTAACGGCGGCATTTACGCCGCCTTGGCGCGCGAGGGCGTTATTTCAGACATGCGCAAGCGTGGAATAGAGCACGTGTATGCTTACTGCGTCGACAACGCGCTCGTTCAAGTCGGTGATCCGACTTTCGTGGGATGCTGCGCGGAACAAAAGTGCGAGGCGGGCGCCAAGGTGATTGCCAAGGCGTATCCGACTGAACCGGTGGGCGTCTTTGCGCACAAAGTGGATGCGAAAACGGGTAAGAAGGAGTACCACGTCGTCGAGTACAGCGAGATACCCGAATCTCTCGCCACGGCGAAGGACCGGAAAACCGGTGAGCTGAAATTCAACGCCGCCAACATCGCGTTGCACTATTACTCTTTCGATTTCCTGTCTCGCTGCTGCCTGGACATCAAGCTTCCGCATCACATCGCGCGAAAAAAGATTCCCCATCTCGACCCAAAGACGGGAGAGACGGTTACCCCGAACGCACCCAACGGCATCAAGCTCGAAGCGTTCATATTCGACACGTACAAGTACGCGAAATCAGTCTGCGTCGTCCAGGGCGACCGCTTCCGAGATTTCGCCCCGGTGAAAAACGCCGAAGGCGCCGGTAAGGATTCTCCCGACACCGCGAGAGAACTCATTCAAACCCTCCACGCGAGTTGGATCATCTCAAACGCCGGCACCATCACCGACGTACCCAAGAAACAAGTCGCAAAGTGTGAGATCGCCGCCGCCGCGTCGTACGCCGGCGAAAACGTTCCATCCGGCGTCGTCCTTCGCCACGGCGCCTTCGCGGCTTTCCTCTGACCCAACTTTTTCCGCCGTTCCTCCGTTTCCCCCCGCTCGCCGCGCCGTCGTTCTCATCGACGAGACGGTCGTACCGGTCGCGAGTTAAGCGGTAACAATCGCGCGTACGCACTACGTAGGTAGTAATCATAATCACACAGCAGTCAGTCACACGCATTCATACATACAAAA
>Ga0255777_10005360_pt1 | contig 10344 bp, 8 predicted proteins | sample 101ome_15_FD_179975 | JGI IMG/M metagenome (GOLD analysis project Ga0255777, IMG submission 179975) | Coastal salt marsh microbial communities from the Groves Creek Marsh, Skidaway Island, Georgia - 101402AT metaG (version 2) | ecosystem: Environmental > Aquatic > Marine > Intertidal zone > Salt...
ATGCTATGGAATCAATGGGAAATTATTCTAATAAGCCATATAAAAAATCAGCAAGAGTAGTTGGTGATGTTATAGGTAAATACCACCCTCATGGAGATACTGCAGCATATGACACTATTGTTAGAATGGCTCAAGATTTTTCAATGAGATATGTTTTGGTTGATGGCCAAGGAAATTTTGGATCTATAGACGGAGATTCTGCTGCTGCAATGCGTTACACAGAGATAAGAATGACAAAAATATCTCATCAACTTCTATCAGATTTAGATAAAGATACAGTAGACTTTAGACCAAATTATGATGATAGTGAAATTGAACCTATTGTGTTGCCAACTAGAGTTCCAAATTTATTAGTTAATGGATCATCGGGAATCGCAGTAGGAATGGCAACAAATATTCCACCTCATAACTTGACTGAAGTTATAGATGCAGTAATTGCTCTTAGCAAAAAACCTGATATGTCAGTTAAAGAATTAATGAAATATATTGTTGGACCCGATTTTCCTACTGGCGGAATAATAACTATAAATAAAAAAGAGGCGGACGGTATTTTGGCTGCTTATGAGAGTGGCAAAGGTAAAGTTATTATGCAGGCAAAACATAATATTGAAGAACCTAAAAAGAATCAAAAAGAAAAAATTATAATTACAGAATTACCATATCAGGTTAATAAAGCAAAATTAATTGAAAGAATAGCTGAGCTAGTTAGAGATAAAAAGATAGAAGGCATTTCGGAGTTAAGAGACGAATCAGACAAAGATGGAATGAGAATAGTTATAGAAATAAAAAGGTCAGAAAATAGTGAAGTATTATTAAATAATTTATTTCAACAAACACAATTAAGAACTTCTTTTGGAATCAATATGGTTGCATTGCTAAATGGAAAGCCAAAAACTGTTGGTTTAAAAGTTATATTAACTGCGTTTATTGAGCATAGAAAAGAGGTAGTAACCAGAAGAACAAGATTTGAATTAAAAAAAGCTAAAGAAAAAGCCCATCTTTTAGAGGGATTAGCTGTAGCTTTATCTAATATTGATGAGATAGTTAAGTTAATCAAAGAATCAAAAACTACCCAAGATGCAAAAATAAAGCTTTTGAAAAAAAGTTGGAAACCTGGTCTTATAATTAAAATGTTAGATAAGTCTGATAATGAAATCACAAAGCCAGAAGATTTAAGTGATGATTTAGGTTTAATAAAAAATAAATATTATCTTTCTGAAAGCCAGGCACAGGCAATTTTAGAAATGAGATTGAGTAGATTGACTGCATTAGAGCAGGATAAAATTCTTTCAGAGTATAAAGACCTTATAAAAGATATAAAGCAATATGAGTTAATTTTAAAAGATATAAATGTGTTGATGGATTTAATCAGAGAAGAACTAAATCAGGTTAGAAACGAATTTGGTGATCCGAGGAAAACAGAATTAAAAGATTTTATTGATTTTTCAGAAAAGGATCTAATCAAAGAAGAGAATTTAGTAATAACTTTATCCCAAGAAGGTTATTTAAAAGCTCAAGCAGCAGATGTATACAGTGCGCAAAAAAGAGGGGGTAAAGGAAAAATTGCGGCAACTTTTAAGGAAGAGGATTTTATTAAAAAACTTGTTGTTGCAAGTTCTCATGATTCTATTTTATGTTTTTCAAATAGAGGTCAAGTATACGAGTTGAAGGCTTATAAAGTTCCTCAGTCAAATAGAGGCTCAAAAGGAAAACCAATAATTAATATTCTAAATTTGCAATCCAAAGAGGAAAAAATAACTGCAATGCTCAATGTTAAAGATTATGATGAGAATCTATTTGTTATTATGGCAACAAAAAATGGGCAAATTGTAAAAAATAAATTGTCTGTTTATTCAAATTTAAGGATAAGTGGTGTGAAAGCAGTTAATTTAAAAGATGGCGATAGTCTGATAGGGGCGTGTATTTCTAATGGAAAAAATGAAATAATGTTATTTTCTGCCGCAGGTAAAGCTATTAAAATTAGTGAAGATCAAATTAAATGTCAAAATAGAGGTGGCTCTGGAAATATTGGAATGAGAATGAAAAATAGCCATGTTGTAAGTATGATTAGCAGTCATAAAGGTGATACTGACGATATACTTGTGGCAACAGAAAATGGTTATGGAAAAAGAACAGAAATCGGAGAATTTGAAAATCAAGGTAGAGGAGGTCAAGGAAAGATAGTCTCTAAAACAACTTCGAGAAATGGTATGGTTATTGGAGCTTTGAAAGTAAATGAAAGTGATGATTTAATGCTAATCACTGATCACGGAACACTTCAAAGGATATCTGTTAAAGATATTTCTGTAATTGGAAGAAATACACAAGGTTTAACTCTGCAGAAATTAAAGCAGGGCGAGAAATTAATGGAAATTGCAAAAGTACAGGAAACTTCAAACAATATAAAAAAATGAGTGAAGATATAAAAAAAATAAGAAATAAAATTGATTCTTTGGATAAAGAAATTCTTGAATTATTAAACCAAAGAGCAAAACAAGCTATTAAAATATCTAAAGAAAAAAAGAAAATTAATAACTCAGATAATTTTTACAGCCCTGAAAGAGAAGCGCAAGTTATAAGTGCTATTAAAGAAATTAATAGTGGACCCTTAACAGATGATAGTATCCTAAAAATATATAGAGAAATTATGTCATCTTGTTTATCTTTAGAAGCGCCACTAAAAGTTTCCTACTTAGGCCCTGAGGGAACATACACGCAAATCGCGGCTAAAAATCATTTTGGAGCGTCAGTATTATCAGTACCAAATTCTTCGGTAGAAGAAGTTTTTATGTCTGTAGAAAGAAGAGACACACATTATGGTGTTGTCCCTGTAGAAAATTCCACACAGGGAATAGTATCTTCAACTCTCGATATGTTTATGAAATCGTCACTTAAAATTTCTGGTGAAATTGAGATGTTAATCAATCACAATGTGCTGTCAAACTGTAAAGTATTATCGGATATTAAAAAAATATATGCTCACCCACAATCTTTTTCTCAATGCAAGGAGTGGCTTGATAAAAATTTACCAAATTGTGAAAAAATTAATTCTACTAGTAATGCTGATGCCGCTTTAGTTATTTCTAAAGAAAAAAATTCTGCAGCAATTGCAAGTGATTCAGCTGCGGAAATTTATTCTTTAAATATATTGGCTAAAAATATAGAAGACAATCATAATAACTCAACAAGATTTTTAGTAGTAGGTGAAAGAAATACAGAGCCCTCAGGAAGGGATAAAACAAGTATTATTGTTTCCACAAAAAATAATTCAGGAGCTTTATATAGCCTTTTAGAACCTCTCTCAAAATATAAAGTTAGCATGACTAGAATTGAATCAAGACCATCAAAGCATAATAATTGGGAATATATTTTTTATCTAGATTTAGATGGTCATATTAAAGATGATTCTCTAAAAAAAGCAAATAATGAAATTAAAAAACAAGCCAGCTTGTATAGATTCTTAGGTTCATATCCAGCTGCCTCACGTAAGTAAAATGCCTAATAAATTAAATAAAAAAATTAATAATATTTTAATAGTTGGCCTAGGATTAATTGGTGCCTCTTTGTGTAAATCATTAAAAAAAAAATCTATTTATAAAAATATTATAGGTTATGATAATAATAATGCTGTATTGGATTATGCTACTGAAAATAATATTGTTGATCAAGCAACTAAAGATCTTTCAAATGGAGTTGAAAAGGCAGACCTTATAGTGATTTGTACTCCTGTATCAGAAATAAATAATATATTAAAAAATATCCAAAGCTTCTTAAACACTGATAAAATATTTACTGACACTTTAAGCTCTAAAAACTCAATTATTAATTCGATTAATGATATTGGTATTAAAAATATAAATAATTTTGTGTTTTCGCATCCAATGGCTGGCACTGAAAATTATGGTATTAAGTATTCAAAAGATAATTTATTTAATAATGCCACAACTATTATTAGTCCTATGGAATCATCGAGTAAATCAACTATTGAAATAGTAAAACTTTTTTGGCAATCTATTGATACAGTTTGTGTTGAGATTTTAGCGTCTGAACATGATAATTTTCTTTCTGTAATCAGTCATAGTCCACACGTTATTTCATATGCGCTAGCAAATAATGTAAAAAAGACCAAATATGATGAAAAATTCCCTTGGATAAACAAAAGCGGAAGCTTATATGATTTAACAAGGATTGCTAAAAGCGATCCTGAAGCTTGGACAAACATTATTATGGATAATAAAGATAACATTATCAATTTTATTGATGAATATATTTTAGAGCTAGATTTAATTAAATCAAAAATAGATTCTGATAATCCTAATGATTTATTTACTTATTTAAAAAATTCAAAACCCAAAAATTAACATATGTCAGAACAGTACATTGTAAGTCCAACTTCTAGAATATTTGGTAAAATTAATGTACCAGGTGATAAATCTATTTCTCATAGATCATTGATTTTATTGTCTATTTCCCAAGGAACATCAAAAATATCTGGTTTATTAGAATCTGATGATTGCATATCAACACTTAATATTTGCCAATTACTTGGTGTAGATATTAAAAAACAAAGTAACGGGGACTATACTGTTAAAGGTCAAGGACTATTTGGTTTAAAAGAACCAAAAAGAAATTTAGATTGCGGTAATTCTGGAACAAGCATGAGGTTGTTAGCGGGTTTATTATGTGGCCAAAAATTTTCAAGTTGTTTAATCGGAGATGAATCGTTAACAAAAAGACCAATGGAGAGGATTTTGATACCATTACAATTGATGGGTGGAAAAATACATCTTTCAAAAAATAATACTGCTCCAATTAATATTGACGCTGCACAAAAAATTTCACCAATTATTTACCAAATGCCAATAGATAGTGCGCAGATCAAGTCATCTATAATACTTGCAAGTTTATATGCAAAAAAAACAACTAAAGTTATAGAAAACAATGCCACCAGAGACCATACTGAAAACATGATAAATTTTTTAGGTGGAAATATTGAAACAGAAAATAAAATTATTACTATAAACCCTTGCGAAAAATTAATATCAAAAGATATTAATATCCCGGGAGATATCTCTTCCGCAATGTTTATTATAGTAGGTTGTTTAATTTCTGAAAAATCCGAAGTAACTATATGTAATGTTGGATTAAATAAATTTCGCACTGGTGCACTAGAAATCTTAAAAATGATGGGTGCTAAAATAGAAATTAAAAATGTAAATAATATTGGTCCAGAAATTACCGGTGATATATTTGTATATTCTTCAAAACTTAAAGGTATAAGCATACCAAGTAAATATGTAGCAAGTGCAATAGATGAATTTCCTATAATTTTTATAGCAGCTGCAAATGCTAGTGGGAAAACTATATTAAAAAATGCAGAAGAGTTAAAATATAAAGAGAGTAATAGGTTAGAAGTTATGTCTAAAGGATTAAAAAAATGTGGTATTGCTAATGATTTATACGATGATGGGATTGAAATAACTGGTGGTAATTTTGAAGGTGGTTTAGTTGATAGCTGTGGAGATCATAGAGTCGCTATGTCTTTTGCAATCGCAGGAATAGTCTCAAAAAAAGATATTCATATTTTAAATACGGACAATGTTTCAACTTCATTTCCAGCTTTCTATAATCTTGTGAAAAAGATGGGTTTAAATATTAAGAGAGTTAAAAGTTGAGAGCACCTATAATTACAGTTGATGGACCAAGTGGCGTAGGAAAAGGTACTATTGCAATGATGATCGCTACTAAGCTAGGTTTTAGATACCTAGACAGCGGCTCTTTATACAGATCTTTGGCACTAAAAATATATAAAAAAAATAAAAATTTTGAAGCTGCATTGGATAATTTAGATGAGTATTTAAAAGATATTCATATTGATTTTCAATATACTCCAGGAGGAAAAGCAAAAATATTCGTTAACAATGAGGACTTTACTCAAAAAATTCGAACAGAAGAAGTCGCTGTTTTAGCATCAAAAATAGCTAAAAAAAAGAGTGCTCGAGATATGTTGGAAGATTATCAAAGAAACTATATATCAACCCCCGGACTTGTTGCAGATGGAAGAGATATGGGCACAAAAGTCTTTTCTGATGCTAATATTAAGTTTTTTTTAACAGCTTCTGTAGAAAAAAGAGCAGAAAGGCGATTAAATCAGTTGAAAGATCAAGGAATTAGTGCTAACTTGCCGAACCTTATACAGGAACTTTTGTTAAGAGATAAAGCTGATACAGAAAGATTAATATCTCCTTTGATACCAGCTAAAGATGCAATAATAATTGACACAAGTGATATTAGTGCTGAAGAAGCATTTGATATAACAATTAACATTATAAAAGAAAATTTAAAAAATTTATGAGTGAAGATTTTTCAAGATTATTAGAAGAAAGTATTTCTAAATTACAGGTCAAGCCAGGCACAATAATTAATGGCACTGTAATAGATGTAAAAAAGGATTTGGTAATAGTTAATGCTGGTTTGAAATCAGAAGGTATGATTCCAATTGATCAATTCATTGGTTTTGATGGAAAAGTTGAGGTTCAAGAAGGAGATACAGTTGAGGTTTCAGTTGATGCTATTGAAGATGGATTTGGTGAAACAAAATTATCTAGAGAAAAAGCAAAAAAAGCTAGAGCTTGGGTATCTTTAACAGAAGCCTTTGATCAAAAGAAAATATTAGAAGGAAGAATAACAGGCAAAGTTAAAGGTGGCTTTACTGTAGATTTAGCAGACATTAAAGCATTTCTTCCAGGTTCTCTTGTCGATGTAAGACCTGTTCGAGAAACAACTTACCTAGAAGGCAAAGATTTAGAATTTATTGTTATTAAAATTGATAAAAAAAGAAATAATGTAGTTGTTTCAAGAAAAGCAGTTTTAGAGTCAGAAAATAGCGAAGAAAGAGATGAATTAATATCAAATTTAGAAGAAGGCTCAGTAGTTAAGGGTATTGTAAAAAATATCACAGACTATGGGGCTTTTCTTGATCTTGGTGGGGTCGACGGCCTATTGCATATTACAGATATGGCCTGGAAAAGAGTACGACATCCTTCAGAATTAATAAACATTGGCGATGAAATTGATGTAAAAGTTCTAAAATTTGATAAAGAAAAAACAAGAGTTTCATTAGGATTAAAACAGCTAAACGAAGACCCTTGGTTTGAAATTAGTAAAGCCCACCCCGAAGGATCAAAATTAAAAGGAAAAATAACAAATATTGCTGATTACGGATGCTTTGTTGAGATACATAATGGAGTTGAAGGCTTAGTACATGTTTCTGAAATGGACTGGACAAATAAAAACGCTAATCCAGAAAAGCTAGTAAGTATTGGTCAAGAGATAGAAGTAATGATTCTAGATATTGATCCAGAAAGAAGAAGAATTTCCTTAGGAATAAAACAATGCCAACCAAATCCTTGGACAAAGTTTATAGAAAATCATGAAACTGGAGAAATTATAGTCGGCCAGATAAAGTCTATTACTGATTTTGGTATATTCATTGGTTTAGAAGATGGCATAGATGGTTTAGTTCATTTATCTGATTTATCATGGACCGAAAGTGGAGATGAGGCTGTAAGAAATTATAAAAAAGGTGATGAATTAAAAACAATTTTATTAACTGCAGATACCGAAAGAGAAAGAATATCCTTAGGAGTAAAACAACTTACTGTTAACGAATTTCAGGAGTATGCTCAAAAAAATTCGAAGGGATCAGTTGTTAAGGGTAGAATTATTGATAAATCATCCAAAGTTTTACAAATTGAATTAGATAAATCTGTTTATGGTAGCTTAAAATTATCAGAATTAGCCACGGATAAAAGTGTAGATTCGTTGAACTTAGATGACGAGATTGAATTAATAATTACTAATATAGACAAAAAAAACCAATCTATAAGTTTGTCAATGAAAGCTCTTGAGAAACAAAATGAAGATAAAGCGCTTGACGAATATAATAAAAATAATGAGTCAGTAAGCTCGTCATTAGGTGACATATTAAAAGATAAAATCGATAAGTAATTAGTTTGTTGGAAATTGTTATGGATGAAAAAAAGAAATCAGTTACTAAGTCCGAGTTGATTGAAAGAATTTCTGTAAAGATTCCTCAACTTGGTGCTAAAGATGTTGAATTGTCTGTTAAAACACTAATTGAGAAAGTTATCGACACTTTATCTAGTGGTGACAGAACTGAAATCAGAGGTTTTGGAAGCTTTTCAGTGCATTATAGAAAGCCTAGAATAGGCAGAAATCCAAAAACAGGTAATCCTGTATCCCTTCCAGGTAAAAATGCTGCTCATTTTAAGCCCGGAAAGGTCTTGCGTAATAAAATTAATAATTTACACGACATAGATTAATAAAAATCATATAATATATAATAATTAAACTAGAGAATTTATTATATGTTCAGATTATTTGCTCTTTTTTTAACACTATTTATATGTGTAATAAGCGTAGTTGTAGTTTATTTTAACTCTAATCCATATATAGTCGATTTTAGTATTGTTCAGTTCACTGAGATACCAATAGGAATTCTTTTATTTTTAGCAATGATTTTTGGAATTTTAATATCTTTGTTTTTTTTATTAGGGTTAGTATTAAGTATGAGAAAAAAATATAAAAAATTAAAAAAAGATCATGAATTAATTAATAAAGAAGTTCAAAATTTAAGAAGAATACCGATTCAAGAATAATTATGTATATAGCAATTTCTACAATCATTTTATTTATAATCATAATATCAGCTATATTATTTTATATATCTGTTAAGTCTTTTTATAAAAAAGATTCTAATGAAATACCGGTCGAATATCTGCAAAGCATGAACTATTTGCTTTCTGAACAACATGATAAGGCATTAGACACATTCCTATCAATGGTTAGTGTTAATCAGGATACTGCAGAAACTCATATAATTTTAGGTAATCTGTTTAGAAATAGAGGTGAGAGTGATAGAGCTATAAGAATTCATCAAAATTTAATTGCACGACCGGAATTAAAGAGGGAAATTAGGCAACAATGCTCAATAGAGTTAGCTAAAGATTTTTTAAAAGCTGGATTTTTAGATAGAGCAGAAATAATATTCTCTAAATTAGCAAAAGAAATTGAGCAGCCAATACAAGTTTTAGAGTACTTAAAAGAGATTTATGAGCAGGAAAAAGAGTGGAAGAAAGCTATTGAGGTATCTAATAAAATTCAAACAATTAATAATATAGATATGTCAGATGTTATATCACACTACTACTGCGAGTTAGCAGAATTTGATCTAACAATATCTACAGAGGAAAATATTGAATCTGCAAAAAAAAATATTACAAAAGCGATTAATTATAATAAGAATTCTTTACGAGCATTAATTCTTTTAGCTGACTTATCGTACTTGAAAAAAGATTATATAGATGCTTTAAAAAAATATATAAGTATTTTAAATAAATATCCAAATTATTCATATATGATTTATGAAAAATTAAAAAAAACTTACACAAGAACGGGCAATAAAAATAATTTTTCGAATTTTGTTAGCTCCTTTTACAATGCTAAAAATCCAATTGAACTATACTCTAATCTAGATAGTAATTTATCAGCAGAAGTTCCCAGTACTGAACTTGTTGAGTTTTACGAAGATGGCTTCAGTAAAGATATTATATCTTTAACTCAGCTATCCGAATATATCGAATTAATTTCTGAAAATAAAATTGCTTTCGATAATCAAAGTTTAAACAATATTAAAAAATGTTTGCAAAAATATTCTGTAAAGGAAAGTTCGCACGAGTGTGTTAGTTGTGGTTATACAAGTATTATGCATTGTTGGCAATGCCCAAGTTGTCATAAATGGTCAACCATAAATAAAAAATCACTAAACCAATCAAAAAGTAGTAATTATGTCTTATGATCACAAAAGTGAATCTAAAGTTATAGTTGCTCTAGACTATGATAATAGTGATGACGCTATAGCAATGGCAAAAACACTTGATCCAAATCTTTGTAAGGTTAAAGTCGGTTTAGAACTATTTGTATCTTGCGGCCCAAAAATTATTGACCAATTACATAAACTTGGATATAAAATTTTTCTAGATTTAAAATTTCATGATATTGCTAATACCGTTGAAAAAGGTTGTATAGCAGCATCTAAATTAAATGTGTGGATGTTAAATCTACATGCAAGTGGTGGAACTAAAATGATGTCGAATGCAAAAAAAAATTTTTTTGGAGAAAAGCCATTACTAATAGGTGTAACTATTCTCACATCGTTAGATCAAGAAGAAACAAGAGAAATTGGCTACACAAAAGAAATAAGTGAACAGGTTTTACATATGGCAGAATTATGTTATGAATCAAACTTAAATGGTGTAGTGT
>Ga0255777_10005365_pt1 | contig 10333 bp, 8 predicted proteins | sample 101ome_15_FD_179975 | JGI IMG/M metagenome (GOLD analysis project Ga0255777, IMG submission 179975) | Coastal salt marsh microbial communities from the Groves Creek Marsh, Skidaway Island, Georgia - 101402AT metaG (version 2) | ecosystem: Environmental > Aquatic > Marine > Intertidal zone > Salt...
TATTTTTGGTTTGAAGATATTTTAATATCAGCATTAATTTGTATTGCAATGAGCATAAACTTGGTGGCAGCAGTCATTGCCGGAGTTTTTGTGCCAACTATTCTAAGAAGCCTTAATCAAGACCCTGCAGTTGCAGGCAGCGTAGTGGTTACAACTGTAACTGATGTTGTTGGATTTTTTTCATTCCTGGGACTGGCAACTATATATGCCCTCAGTTAGTCTGAGTTGCAATAATTTTTGGACTATTAATCGGTCCAGAAACTTTGTATTGGTAGCTCGACAAATCATTAAGCTCTGATTGAAACAATTCATTAAAAATTACTGAGCCTGCAACTCCGGGAATTCCCCCAATAATACCTGCATACCATGGAAGATTTTCCTGGAGTCTTATTCTTAAACTTAGGTCAAGATCTAGACTGTCAAGGTAGCCATTTTTTTTATTAATTTCTCCCCTCCACGCCATCTTAGCTGCATTGGTTTCTACAAAAAAAGCATCGCTTATTCTGGCACTTTCTTTATTAAAGATTAGATTGCCCTCAATGCGTCCAAGCTCCGTTCTTGCATACTCGTTCAAACTTAAATCAAGGTTAATTACTTTTCCTAGTAATCTTTTTAAATTAAAAACACCGATGAGATTTAAGGCTGCAGAGTCTGCAATCCTGTCTTCAAAATACAATTCTTTACCCAGTATAGAGATGTTTCCCTCAATATCCTTGAGTTTAACTAGATCCTCAAACTGAATCCTTGTTGCAAACCTGAGATAATCAAATCCAAGTCTAGGGTTTTTAGTAATTGGCAACTTTGCAGAATCTCTAAATTCATAAATACCATTTAAGTGATAGTGATTATTATCAAAACGATAAGAGATGAATGCATCCCTAGATTCAAAAGGTAAAACCGAGAACGATTCGGCTTTTATAAACAGTTTATTGAGCGAAATAGCCTTTGTATTTTTTTGCAAATAAACATCTAAATCATTAAAAAGAACATTGTTAATAGATACATTAGATAAAATAATCCGAGAATTTATATCAGGTAAATTTCTTAGACCAGTATTTGTTGAGCTACTTTTATTCGATGAAATAGTAACATTTGAATCTTTAACAAAAATTTTTGTAAAACCTGATAAATCTTTAGTGAGTTCTATATTTAAATTAGGGCCTTGTGATGAAAGCTGATTCAAAGACAGAGATTCTTCGTTAGAGTAAAAATTAGCCTTAAATACGTGATCAATATATCTAATATCTGAGGACCAATCTTTGCTGGCTGATTTTTGAAATGTTGCAATTAAATTAGCTTTTTGATCTCGCTCTTTTGAGAACATATCTAATGGGCTCTCAATTTTAAGACCCTCAAGATCAGAGCTTAAGCTTGCATTTATTTGAGATTTAGCAATTTCTAAATTAATTCTTCCTGGTGTCGATCCAGAAATAAAACCATCTAAATAAGCTGTCTTAAGAAGCTTATCTTGGATAGGTAGTTCGAGCTCTAAGCTAAGCGCAGGTTTATTGAGATTGATTTTTCCGTATGCATAAGAATTAAAAGAAAAATTGTTCAAAGAAAAATTGTTCATTGAATACAAATCTTCAAAATTAAGCACCCTTAACTGTTGAGACTGCAGAGCAAGAGATGAAATGTCTGATTCTTTTGATTTATAGTCAAGATCACTTAACAAACTAAAACTATTAAATCTGTTATCTTCAAAACTATATGTACCAATGCTATGAGATGAAGTTTCTAAAAGACTTTTTGAGCTATCGAGCAATAGTTTTGAAACTTCTTCAAAATATAAGTCTTTGGAATTAAAGCTATAAATACCCTTTAGATTACCTAGATCAAGCATTTGAACTGAAAATTTATCTGCGCTGAAGTGGACGCTTTTATTGTCAATATCAACAACCATATCTCTTGCCTTCAAAGGAATATTTTTAAAACTTAAGGATTCAATATTTGCTAGGGTTATATTTCTTTCAGGTTGGCCTAAGTATAAAGTTGTTATGAATTTTTTTATCTCAAGCTCATCAATATCTTTTAAGAAATTTCTTATCCCTGCAAATTGATAAGCTATTAAGCCACTTGTATCTTGGAAGTTGATGTTAGAGCCGCTTAATTGCAAGCGTTTGTTTATGCCCTCCCTTGAGAGAAAATTTACTTTAAAGCGAGATCTTTCATTTGTTAAGTTCGCGATAATAAAATTATCAGTCTTGCTCGTTTTACTTAGTAGATCTAAATTATAAGATCTAATCAATCCATCAAATCCAACTATTGAAATATTTTGACCTATAGATTGAAAATTTAGGGCTCCATTTTGATAAGTCAACTTGCCAGATAATCCATCAAGTTTACTAAAATAAAAATCCTGTAGTCTTCCGCTCTGAAGAAATGCCCCAACGAAAAAATCTTTAGAGCCAAGCTTACTAACGGAAATATTTCTTAGGCTACTATCTACAATTACTTTAGAGCTTCTTAAATAAATATCATTGATATCCAACGACTTTATAAAAATACTGTTAGATCTAAATTCCACAAAACCAAAAAAACTTTCAGGGCTAGGAATTTGAGTATCCCTATAAAAATAAATATCTTGATTATTCATTACACCAAGTAAATCTAGTTCAATTGAATTAAAAGTTACTTCGTCATCAGAGGGTAGTATTTCTAGCTTAAGATTAGATGAGCCTATCCCTTTTTTAAATGCAAAAGATCCTGTCACTTCAAATTGAAAATTCAGTGCGTTTGATATCCTTGAGCTTAGATTGGTTATCAATTTAGAATCCTTTATACCTAAAGCTCCTGAGAAAGACTGTATCTCCTTGTCTTGATAAATGGATACAGAATTCTTGAGATTATTTTTTTGGACTAACTGCTCTGCAATTATGGAAGAAAACTCTTGATTAGAAACTAAACTAAGATCAATGATTTGCGGGCCTGCATTTGTGTAAATATAAATTTCAGCATCCACAAAATGGGATTCTGCTAATAAAAATGGGATTTTGTTTTGGTCACTGCTTTGATTTGACCTTAGATCTAAGAAAATTTCTTTGCCAGAAAAATAATAAAACGTTGGTTTTAGATTTAAAAGTGATTCCCAAATAGAAAATCCTATAGTAATTTCATTAGCGTGAAATACTTCTTTATCTTCAATATTTAAAGAGGGCTCTTTAAAAGTAAGTTTAGGAAAAAGTAAATTTTTATCGTAAGCAATATTTTCATAAAAAAAATTAAAACCCTGACTTTTACTAGTGATAAATGATGTAAATTTTCCTGGGGCAACAAGATAAAGTGAACATATGGTAATCAGCGTCCATATCCCAAACGAAATTAATAATAGGGTTCCTTTAAGGAGCTTCATTTAATAGTGTATGCGTAATGCCTTCTTAGGTATCTACAAATTCCAAAGATTAAAGGCCAAAGGATGATGGTGGACAAAAAATTAAAAATCAATTTACTGTAAAGATACCCCTCAGGATAAATTAACAGGTATTTGAAGGTAAATCCGATTGAGGAAAGCAATGCAAATATCAGGACTATCTGTAGATTAGAGAATAATCTTAGACGGTATGCATAGGACCTAATTACCAAGGAAAAAAAGATAAAAATAAGTGTATGAGTTCCAAGAAATGATGCCGTTAGAAAATCCATGAGTATGCCAGATAAAATTACTAGCACTAAAGTAAATTGCTGAGGAGCAGCATAAGACCAGTAAAAAAATACTAGGTAAACGGTAGATAACTCTATGAAGGATTGGTTTGCAAATGAAATGATGGAAGAATCAATTAAATAGGCCCCAAAAAGACTCAAATTGATAATTAGCAATTCCTTAAAACTCATGCTTCCTCAATAATGTAAACATTTGGTGAGATTCTTGGATCTGCAGCTAACTCAATGACAATCTCAGCCGTATCCCCTACGAGAGTTATCTCCTTTACATCTCCTACTTTCAAACCTTTAGGAAAAATTCCTCCAAGCCCAGACGTGTAGACTAATTGGCCTGTAAATATAGTCTCATTAATTTCTGATACATCAGTACTGCAAGATATTGTCATGGGAATTCCTTTGCCTGAGGCATTGCAATATGAGGATCCAATTAAAACTGGCAAAAAATGCTTTGAGCTTGATAAGAGCAATAATTTTCCCAGATTACCTTGTCTTTCGATAAGTTGTCCAATTAATCCAGAGGCATTAAGAACCGGTCTAAAAAGTGGCGCTTCCTTAGAAATCAACATCTCATGAACGCCGCAACAAATATATTTGTATGCATTAAAGTTAACAATTTTTGCATATGCAAGGTTGCTCCGCATTGATTGAGATTCAATACTTGGAGCATTGCTTTCCATGAAAAAGTTTTTTGCTAAGAGAGCTTCATATTTATCTTTTAACTCCCTAGCTTCCTTAGTCATTTTTTGGTTTTCAGTTTGAGTTACATAAACCGAACTAAAAAAATTTTTGGTTTGATTAACAAGTAAGTCAGAAGTTATAACTATTGAGGCTTGGATTAGTCGTAATGAGCTAAAAACATTATTTTTTGAATCAAAAAATAAAATTACAGAAAAAAAAACGATAAAAAATATATATGAAAATCTTGAAAACTTGAGAGGCGTTCCACTCGCCATATTCTTAACTACTCAGTTGATAAGAGATCAATATTGTATTTATCCATGATCTCAAGAGCTTGCCCCCCTCCTCTAGCAACGCATGTAAGAGGATCTTCGGCAACAATCACTGGAATGCCTGTTGAATTAGATATCAGCTTGTCCAAATCTCTCAACAATCCTCCTCCACCAGTTAGGACTATTCCTCTCTCAGCAATGTCAGCTGATAGTTCTGGAGGAGATAGCTCTAAGGCGTTTCTTATAGCTCTTACAATTCCATAGAGGGGATCTTTCATGGCTTCAAATATTTGATTACTTGTCAAAGTAAAACTTTCTGGAATTCCTTCAGCCAGATTACGCCCCGTAACGGTCATTTCCATTTTTTCAGAATCTTCCGTAGCACAACCTATATTCGTTTTGAGCCTTTCAGCTGATGATTCTCCAATAATGCAACCATAGTTTCTTCGTACCCAAGATGTAATGGCTTCATCCATTTTATCTCCGCCAATTTTTACTGACTCTGCATAAACAACTCCATTTAAAGACAGAATTGCTATTTCTGAGGTTCCCCCGCCAATATCTACAACCATGTTTCCATTTGCTTCTTCAACCGGTAACCCTGCACCAATAGCAGCTGCCATTGGCTCCTCTATTAATTTAACATCTCTAGCCCCAGCGCCGAGGACTGATTCACGAATCGCCCTTCTTTCTACCTGTGTTGAGCGACAAGGAACACAAACAAGAACTCTAGGACTAGGTTTGATAAATCTTTGTTCATGAACCTTAGCTATGAAGTGTTGAAGCATCTTTTCTGTAACTTGGAAGTCAGCTATGACACCCTCAGACAATGGTCTTATTGCTTTGATATTCCCAGGAGTCCTTCCAAGCATTTTTTTTGCTTCATGCCCTACAGCAACTACAGTTTTTTGTCCTCTTGACTCTCTAATTGCTACTACTGATGGCTCATTTAATACAATCCCAATGTCTTTGGTGTATATGAGAGTATTAGCAGTTCCTAGGTCAATTGATAAATCGTTAGAAAATAGTCCTCTTACTGCTTTAAACAAATTTAAATCCAAGGCTAGCCCCTTATTTATGTAAAAAAATTATCAAATGGTTTAATATTCCGGTCTACATTAATAATATCATATGGACAAAGAAACAGTCAGAACAATTTGTTATCTTTCAAGGCTTTCGCTTGATGAAGATAAGGCTAAAAATATTGAGGGCGACCTGGATGTAATCCTATCCATGATTGATGAGTTACAAGAAATAGATACCTCAAAAATAGAGCCTATGTTCAGCCCATTAGAACAAACAGCAATTGTACACAATGACGAAATCTCCTCAGACAATAAAAAAGAAGCATATCTATCACAGGCTCCTGATGCAGATAGTGATTTTTTTAAAGTTCCTAAGGTTGTAGAGTAATGCAGCACAAAACCATTTCAGAGCTTCATGAAATGTTGGCCTCGAAGGCTATAACTCCTGTTGAGCTTGTTGAAGAAAGTCTTAATCTTGCTAAAAAATATGAATTTTTGAACTGCTTTAATTTTATCAATGAAGAAAAGGCATTAACACAAGCAAAAAATGCCACATTTGATCCCAATAATCCCTTAAGTTGTATTCCTGTAGCTCACAAAGATTTGTTTTGCACAGAGAATATACAAACTACATGTAGTTCAAAAATTCTAGAAGGTTTTAAGCCTCCTTACACCGCAACTGTAGTTGAAAATTTAGAAAGTGCAGGCTGTATAGCAATAGCAAAAACTAATATGGATGAATTTGCTATGGGATCATCCAATGAAACCAGCTATTTTGGCAAAGTTCACAATCCCTGGCTCAAGGATCATGTTCCTGGAGGCAGCAGTGGCGGCGCAGCTGCATCGGTTGCAAGCGGAGTAGTGCCATTTGCTACTGGTACGGATACAGGAGGATCGATCAGACAGCCGGCTGCTTTGTGTAATTTAACTGGTTTAAAGCCCACATACGGAAGGATTTCTAGATGGGGAATGATTGCATTCGCATCAAGCTTAGATCAGGCTGGCCCTCTAGCGCATAATGCTAAAGATTGTGCAATTGCTCTGGACGCTATGACAGGTCACGATCATAAAGATACTACTTCACTAGCAATGGAAGCCACGAAAACAGTTGATTCTATAGATGATTTTTCTAGTACTAAAACTCTTGGAGTAGTTAAAGAGTTTTCAGGCCAACTCTCCTCTGAGATGGAAAATGCTTTTCAAGAATCTATTAAAACTTATCAAAATTTGGGCTATAAAATTAAAGAAATCTCATTGCCTAATATTAAATACTCTGTGCCTACTTATTATGTTATTGCTCCGGCTGAATGCTCCTCGAATTTATCTAGATTTGATGGGGTCAGATTTGGGCACAGGTCTGAAGAAGTTAAAAATCTAGAGGAGCTTTATATAAAGTCTCGATCAGAAGGTTTTGGAAATGAAGTAAAAAGAAGGATATTGATTGGAACCTATGTATTATCAGCGGGTTATTATGATGCTTACTATAAAAAAGCCCAACAAGTAAGAAGACTTATTACCGAAGACTTTAAGAATGCCTTTCAAGAGTGCGATTTAATTCTTACCCCTACTTCTCCCGGTACTACTTTTGCATTTGATTCAAAGGGATCAAAGGATCCAACTGAGTTATATTTAGAAGATCTATTTACCATTGCAGCGAACCTAGCTGGAATACCTGCTATCTCTATTCCGCAAACATTTGTAAACAATTTACCTACTGGACACCAACTCATTGCTCCCCATCTTAATGAGGAATTGATCTTGCAAACTGCCCATCATTTTCAACAAGATACCGACTGGCACCTTAAATCACCTAGCATGGAGGACTTTTCATGACCTGGGAAGTAGTTATTGGACTTGAAACTCACGTTCAACTTTCAACCAAGACAAAGCTTTTTTCTAGGGCATCTACAAGTTTTGGTGCTGATCCAAATACTAATGTAAATCTTGTAGATTGCGGCTTACCTGGTGTTTTGCCAACAGTAAATAAAGAAGCTTTCTATAAGGCTATACGCTTTGGCCTTGCGATCAATGCAACCATAAATCAGACATCTCACTTTGATAGAAAAAATTATTTTTATCCTGACCTTCCCAAAGGCTATCAAATTACACAAATGGATAGACCGATTGTTGAAGGTGGCCAGGTAGAGATTGAGCTAGAAGGTGTACACAAGGTTATTAACGTAACCCGAGCACATCTAGAAGAAGATGCAGGCAAATCTATCCATGATGCTGATCCAATAAATAGTCTTATTGATCTAAACAGAGCAGGCACTCCACTACTTGAGATTGTAAGTGAACCGGAAATTTCCTCAGCCAAGGAAGCTGTAGCATATATGAAAGCCTTGCATCAACTCATTACTTTTCTGGATGTTTCAGATGGAAACATGTCCCAAGGCTCTATGAGATGCGATGCAAATGTTTCTATCAGAAAAAAAGGTGATAAGGAGCTTGGTACTAGGACAGAGATTAAAAATATAAACTCTTTTAGATTTATTGAAAAGGCAATTAATTTTGAGATTAAAAGACAGATTAAAGTTCTAGAAAGTGGTGAAAAAATAGTTCAAGAAACGCGTTTATATGATGCCAATAAGGATGAAACTAGACCCATGAGGACAAAGGAGTTTGCCAATGATTATAGGTATTTCCCTGAACCTGATTTACTACCAGTAGTTATAAATGATGATGAAATTGCAGAAATAAAAAATAATTTTCCTGAATTACCAAATGAAAAAAAATTACGCTATTTAAATGAGCTGAAATTAAGCGTGAATGATGCCGATATACTCTCATCTACTAAATCGCTCTCAGCGGTATTTGAGAAGCTTATTGAGAATGGCAGCGATTCAACTCTGGCAGCAAAATGGTTAGTAGGAGATATCAGTGCTTTACTCAACAAGGATCAAGTTGAACTTGAAAACTCTAAACTAACTACTGAACTAATTGGAGAATTATTAAATAATATCTCCGATAATACTATTTCTGGAAAAATTGCTAAGGAAGTCTTAGAAGAATGCTACGCTACAGGCGAATCACCAAATTCTATTATTAAATCTAAGGGTCTTAAGCAAATTACTGATACTGCTGAATTAGAATCCATGCTTAAAAAGATTGTTGATGATAATCCTGAGCAAGTAGCCCAATTTCAAGCTGGTAAAGACAAGCTTTTTGGATATTTTGTTGGCCAAGCAATGAAAGAAACAAAAGGCAAAGGTAACCCAGAAATTATCAACAAAATCTTGCGAGAATTATTGGCTAAGTAACCCAAAGACTCAAAGTCTCTGCAATAAAAGCAGGTTTTGCAACTCCCTCTATTTCCATAGTGACTTCATTTTTAACAAGGTATTGGCCTGGATTTTTTTCAGTAATATCCTTCACTAAAGTATGCAGCCTAACTTTTGAATTTACAGCAACTGGACTTAAAAATCTCACCTTATCTAAACCATAATTAAGTCCCATTTTAGCTCCCTCAACGATTAAAGCAGTTTCCTGCCCTAACCCTGCACACAGAGATAAAGAAAGAAAACCGTGTGCAATTGTAGAGCCAAAGATAGGGCCAGCTTGCTCTGGATCAACATGGATAAATTGATGGTCCATGGTAGCATCAGCAAAAGCATTGATTCTCTCCTGGTCTATTTCAAACCAATCGGTATAACCCAGGTCTCTTCCTATACATTCAAAGATTTCTTCTTTCTTTATTACAGTCATCGGCATATTAGTTCTCCATTAAGTGGTTCTTGTATTGTTCTCTGAGCTCAACTTTTAAAAGTTTTCCTGTTGCTCCATGTGGGAGTTCTTCAACTTTAATAATGTCGTCCGGTAGCCACCATTTAGCAACTCTTTGTTCTAGGAATTCATTGATGGAATTTTTGTCCAATTCACCTTTGCAAATTACTAGAAGCAAAGGACGCTCATCCCATTTAGGGTGAGGCACTCCCACCACACAAGCTTCTTCAATATCTGGATGCCCGACGGCAGCATTCTCTAAATCTATAGAGCTAATCCATTCTCCGCCACTTTTAATGACGTCTTTAGCCCTGTCCATGATTTGCATACAACCGTCCGGAAATATAGTAGCCACATCTCCAGTATCAAACCAACCTTCCTCGTCAACTGCTGGAGCTTCTGCTTTAAAGTAGCTTTCAATAATCCAAGGTCCCCTTACTTTTAATGCTCCCTGAGCCTTACCATCTCTGGGAAGGTCATTGTTTTGATCGTCTACAATTTTTAGCTCAACACCAAATAATGGATAACCCTGTTTAGTTTGAAGAGCATACCTCTCTTCATCCGGAAGTTGCATCATCTTTTTACTAGGCAAATTAAGAGTCCCCAGAGGACTCATTTCAGTCATACCCCAACCATGAACTAAAAAAGTATTATGTTTTTCATGAAATTCTCTGATCATAGCTAATGGAGCTGCAGATCCTCCCACCATCACTTTTTCTATATCTTCAAGGGTTAAATTGTTTTCAGACAAGTAATTTAATAACCCTAACCAAACAGTAGGAACACCCATCAGCACTGATGCTTTTTCAGAGCTAATAAGCTCATATAAAGATGCTCCGTCAAGAGCTTGACCAGGCAAAATTAACTTATGCCCATTCATGAGCGTTGTGTAAGGCGTACCCCAAGCATTTACATGAAACATAGGCACAACTGGAAGTACAGAGCTATTAGTATCAAAACGTAGCGCATTGCCTG
>Ga0255777_10005368_pt1 | contig 10328 bp, 4 predicted proteins | sample 101ome_15_FD_179975 | JGI IMG/M metagenome (GOLD analysis project Ga0255777, IMG submission 179975) | Coastal salt marsh microbial communities from the Groves Creek Marsh, Skidaway Island, Georgia - 101402AT metaG (version 2) | ecosystem: Environmental > Aquatic > Marine > Intertidal zone > Salt...
AAACCCTAAACCCTAAACCCTAAACCCTAAACCCTAAACCCTAAACCCTAAACCCTAAACCCTAAACCCTAAACCCTAAACCCTAAACCCTAAACCCTAAACCCTAAACCCTAAACCCTGCCCTATCTAGGGTTGGAGACCCTAAACTTCTTTGAGTGAAACCCTAAACAATCCGGGAGAGAATCTCGATTTACGGGCGCTTCGCGCCCGAATTCGGCGCTGCGCGCCGACTATGTGATACATATACGGCATATCTATGTCCAACAAAGCTCATTGAATGATAGAAGTCCGATTAGTATCAATTGTCGACGGTATTGTGATGTTGTTTGTTTGTTTTCTTACGTTTCAAAAAACTTCTTTAGGGCTGGTTAGGGGAGTTACGGATTTTTTTTTTTTTGAAAAATTTTGGAGCTTGGATTAGGGTTGGCTAGGGGAGTTACGGATTTCGCTGCGAACGCACAATCTTCATTTGATGCGCACATCACGGAATCAACTCGCAAGGTGAGCAAATATGATCGCTATGAACGTGCTGCATGCATTACCGAGGTTACCAACTTCGCTATTTACGTATAATTACTTTACAAGTTGCTCTAATTCAAACTCTATTTTCAAAAAGTCGTGTTTACTTCGCGCTTCGGCAATCTTATCGTTCCTCAGATCCTTCTCTGCAATCTTCCGGAACTTCTTCACAACCTTGATGTTTCTTTCGCACTCAAGAACCGGATCTTCGTTAATTGGGAAAGTATCGAAGTAAAAAACCCCTTCGTATTCGTATTTTGTTAGCACTCTGATAAACTCATACGCACCTTTTGGATTTACGCTTGCAAACGACAAGCCGTCTTCAGCGCCAAGTTTTGACTGCATGGCATCGTTAAGATGCACGCCAAACAACTTATCTCCTTTCATAAAAGTCATCGTTGCAGATTGCGATGGATTCTCAGCTGCAGTCAAAATGTGCGCGTAATCGAGCGTCAACCCAAAGTTATGTAAATTGACTTCATCGACTAATTGTAAAGACGCAAACGTGTTTGGTACGAGAGAAGAACGACTGAGCGCATCCGTAGGTTTGAACTCGAACGATACTTTTTTAACTTTTGCGCAAGTATTCGAATCACCGACGGCAGCTTTGTATCCGTGAACCAAATGCATCCACGACTCGGAAAAATCAACTTGCCCGTCGTAATCGTAGCCATCGAATTGAGACCAAACAATAAGATGTTGAACTTCATCTCCTAATGACAAAGCAACTTCGCACGCATCTCTCAAAAACTGAACTGCTTGTCCGCGAACTTCCTCGTTTGGATTCGTAAACGCACCGTTTCTAAAAATGTCTTTTGGAAAGCGCACGTTCAATCCCGAAACCTTTAAACCCAAACGATCCACTATTTTCGCAACGTTCCTGTGAGAATTTTTCGCGACGTGCTCCGGATAATTCAATTCAACGTGCGTGACACCATCTATAGTGGCGTATCGTTCCAAGAGCGCCTTCACGTCGAAATTTGTGACTGTTTTTGGAACTAAATCCTTCCTCTCCTTCATCGAGTTTAACCTGCATGCGAACGAATCTGTCGTATCTATTTTTGAGTTTCTGAAACTATCTTCTAGAGGAGATTCTACTTTAGTTCTCGAGCGGCCATTCTTCTCCAAAAATGCTTCAATACTAGTTCTGTCTGGTAACGAAGGCGCGGCTCCCATCTTTTGAACTGCCAGAGCACCGCTTGCGGAAGCAATCTCCATTGAGCGCGATATCGTATTTCCCTCGGCCATGGCGACGGCGAACGCGCTGCGGAACGAGTCACCAGCTGCAGTACAGTCCACGACAAGTTCTGCATCTAAAGTCGCCACTGGTTTTAAGAAAATTGACTCGTCATCTGTATCTGTGACATAAAACGATCCTCTGTGTCCTAAGGTAACGAGAAGCGATTGCTTGCCGTTACCTCTCGATTTCAACACGTCCTTCGCCGCGCGAATTGTGTCTTCGTTGTTCTCGAAATCATATGTATTCACGTTGTCACCCGGAATCGATGTTGAGACTAATGTTTCAAGCTCGTTCAAGTTTGGTGAAATTATATCAACGCTTTGAAAGAGCGTATCTGAGACGCGAGACTGCGAGCCGCCAAGATCCAAAAGAACCAAACGGTGACTCGGATCTCCTTTCTCTTTGAAAGCCTTGCTCGCAGCTTCACTCACAGCATCAGGAATCTCGCGCTGTAACAAAAGAACAGATTTTCTCGGTAACGCAGAGTCCGCACTGTATTCATTTTTATCACTTGCCAAGCACGTGCCATCGTTCGAAGATGTTTCTGATTTTGCCAAAGAAAAGACATCCGCGAAGAAGTTTTGCAGAGCGCTTTCCTGCTCCTCCCACTCAGCGTTGGCGCCCGGGACAACGACTGAAGAAGCGACGCCCTCCTTCGATAATAAAACAATACCAGTTCCACTGGAAACGTTTTGGATAGATTCAGAGTATTTCAAATTGACGAAATACTCATCCGAGAGCGTGTTCGATAACCACTTTCCTTCTTCGTCGTCTCCAAATTTACCTACGAAATAAACTTCCGACTGGTGTGGACGCATCAAGCTCTTCTTTACCCCGACTGCTTGATTTGCGCCTTTACCACCGAGTGCTCGATAGATGTTGGAATTGTAGGCTCGCATGGTTTCCTCAGATTTAGGCAACTCTGTGTGTACCGTGACATCGAAGTTGACGCTTCCGACGACGAAGATTGCCGATGCCGGGTCGTTATATTCTGTTGACGAACACGCAGCTTTCGTAGCAGAAACAATGCCAAGAAGTAAGAAAGATGCAATCAAAGCAAGTAAAGAGAATATACAGACATTCGTTGCACTCGCGTGATTCATCTTCCGCGTTTTTTTAATTTACGTGTTTCTCTGGAGTGCGTGTCAAAGAATGAGGAGAAAAGTTGAAGGTAATGGCTTCTAAATAACAAAAGTATTATTTGCTAACGAACTTTAACAACGCGTCCTTTCTCCCGAGCTTGCGCACACGCGCGTCGCACCAGGCTCTTTTCCGCCTCTAGAACATCGTATCGGAACTGCACGCGTAAATCTGGAACGTTCGTTTTCTCGATGTCGTTCGCCTCCAGCGCGCTATGCAACTCCTCCTCTTTCTCGTGCTCGCCTCTGCCTTCAGACTTGAATATATTATCCGAAATCCAGTGTTTCTTCGCCTCGCGAGGAAATCCGGAATTCAAAACGGAGTTTCTCGCGATTTCGCACAGATCCGCCGCGCTCAACTTCCAAACTTGCGCGGCGACCGAATACTCCTCAACTAAAGGTTCTTTCGTCATGTGAATCTGGAGTGGATCGTCGGTGCTGAGAGTTACCGCTAAACCTCTCGCAAAGAACAGCGGAAACGGATTGCGATGGTAATCGACGAACAGCGAGTTGTTTGAAAGCGGCGACATGTTCAAACCGATTTGCGTCAAGTAATACAAATATTGCAACACCGGCGATTTCCGCAAATTGATCCCGTGAGCGATGTTCTCAGCCAACATAAACGTTGTCGCTAAATGATCGATATCACCAGCCTCGCCCGCGTGAGGCCTGAAAGTAATGATATTCATACCTTTTGATTCTCTCAACTTGTTCAAAGTATACAAATTCGCATACACGTAATAAGCGTAATACGAATAGGCTGGATTATGGTTGACGTTCCATTCCTCCGGGACTCGCATGTGCTTGTTCGGTCGTCTCTCCGGTTTGGACTCGTCATCAACCATATCAAATCCAACGACCGTCTTTAAAAAGTGGTGCAATTCCGGGTGCGAGGAAGGATCAATCGTCACTTCAAACAAAGGAATGAAAATATTATCGAGCATTTGCTGAAAATTCTTCATCGTTCCTTGCGCTTTATAAATATTAAACAGTCGCGGCAACTGGATCATCCATACAATGTTTTTCGAAAACAAACCGTGATTTAGGACCCACGCGGCTAAAGAATCCCATTCAGCTTTGCGGCGCCCATATATACTCAAACGATACTCCGCCATGGTGTATTTATTCGCCTCCAAATCAGATAACACCTCCTTTGTCAACTCCGCTAGAAAACGTCCGCGGATCAAGTTGTCGCTCTTGATAAAAATCTCTCGTAAACGCGACTGACCGCACGGATTGTACTTCAAATTGAATCGATCGAAGCGATGAAAGGTGTTTTTATCCGCGCGCATATCCAGAGTATCGATATTCAACTCGTGCGAAGTCATACCAATACTCTCAAAAACCTCTTTCAAGTTCAAATATTTACCGTCTCGATAAATGACGAGTTCGTTCGGCTCTTTTTTCAGCTTTGATTTGATAAATCGTAAAAGATGTTTCTGGTTCATGCACGCCGAGTGATGGACGTGCGTGTCAACCTTACGAACGTTGTAGAAATCTCGATGAGGCGCCCGCTTTTGCGCGAGAAATTCGGCATCTGAATTCAACATGACGTGCAGAGAAAACTTTTGCTCCGTGAGCATGAGTCGTTTATGACAGAACGATTTCGCCGGGCCGGCGGATTGAATAATCATCAACGCATGCAAGTCATGAAAGAACGCCGTCGCCGATGCCGGTGGTTCGTGTAACAGTTCGTCATCTTTCGAAAAGACTCTCACCACGCCGTCCACCATTTTGAATTTTTGATCAGTTTTCAAAGCGACGAGCGCTTCTTTCGATTCGATTTCTACTGGTCCCATTATCGGAGATCCAACCTTTGAAAGAGTCGGTTCGAACAAGTATTTTTCCCTCAATCCGATGCAATATTCTATCATCAAACACGTTTCCTCGCACTCATCCGTGATTGCTTGCCCTTCGCTCGATTCACGCAGCGTAACCGTATCGTAGTTAAATGGTGAAGTAGGTGCTGCGCCTTCCCGCAGCTGTTGTGTTCGCATTCGCGTATTCTTATACGAAGGTGTCGTCGAAGGACCAGCGCTTTCATCGATATTTCTGATACTGCTAGACTCGGACGATTGCGGTGTCATATCTTTGGATAAAGGAGACTTTGAATACGCATACATATCGTTTTTTTGCGATAGCGGCGTAACCGTATTTTGTTGCTGTACCGCGGCATCTACGGTTGTAGGGGATGACGTTTCTGAGGACATTTTATCCAAGCTACCAAAATAGTTGCGCGTGTCGCTCGTTGACGCGCGCCTTGGACTCAGAACTTTAGTGTAGCTGCCCGTCTTGTCTAGTAGCTTGGGCAATTCACCTACTTTGATCTTCCCTCCGTGAACGCTTCCATCCTTCTTGGAATCTTTAATCATGATTGGTACGTTTGGCGTCCCAACTTTCGCCGTCTTTATCGTTACTCTCGTCGAGTGCGCGTCGGAATTTCCATCCGACGATTCCGCGTAGGAGTCTCTTCCTAGCGCAAACGCCGACTCTTTATCCTTCCTCTGGGAAATGTTGTTGTCCTTTTTTATTGTATCTTTTCGCTCTTCCTCTTCTTCTCTGCTGCTGCTGCTGCTACTACTACTGCTACTATTACTACTACTACCACCGTTTATAGCTAATTCATTTTCGTCCAATTCTTCGCGACGTTCTTGTTCCGTCAACAAGATGTCGTCTTGCAACATGCTATCGTCTTTGAAACTTGGATCTTCGGTTTCGGTATCCGTCGCGTCGTTCAGCACAATTTTATGTTGCAGCGCGGAATTCGACCGCAAAATTCTCACATCGCTTTCATTTTTCACTAATCGCGACGTCAATCTAGAACTGAACTGTTGAGGCGACGGCGGAGGCGCGCGTGGTTTTGTTTCCCTTCTGTCGATGTCCTTTTTGGAGTCATCTTCCAAATCCGAAGAAGAGGAAGAGGAGGCGGAATCATTGTATGCTCCCGTTTTACTTCCAGAGCCACCGCCGCTTCCTAGTCTAGAGAACGGTTTGCGCTTTCGTGCGGTGCTGTTTCCGTGATGATGATGTTGTTGTTGTTGATGCTTTTTCTGTGTTGGTGTAGTCGGCTCGCTCGATATAGTCGCGCTGCTCGTTTTCAACTGTAATTCCAACTCCGCCTTTTCGATTTCTCGTCGTCTATCTTCCAAAGCGCTGATTGCGGTGGCGTAATAGTACGCGGACACTCCCGCAACCTAAAGTGGAACAAGATAAACGTTTGTGCGAAGGAAAAGAAGAACGCGTAATAGGTCGCAGTGTTAGTGGTACATATTAATAAAGAAGAATGCGTTTGGTACATACGACGAGAAAGAGCGAGTTTTCCCCAACAACGAGAATATTGTTGATTTGATTTTCAAAGAAATTGAGAGAAACGCGAGGGAAAAAACGACGACGAACAAAGACGCACCAGCATTCCGACGCACGATCCAGCCACGAAGAATATAGACGCGTTGTTGCTTCCATCGTTACTCATGATGGTTTTAACACAAAAAATCAATGTATTCGTTTTTTTTGTGTTGTTGTGGATTTGAACAAGAGTTTGTTGTTGTTGTCGTTGTTGATTTTAGATTTTTTGTTGGTTGTTGGGCTTTTCACGGCCACACACAAGTCACTCGAGAGCAAAAAAAACTTTCCGCATTTTCGAAGTTCGTTGGAGCAAAAACGGAGAGAAGAATGGAGGTCGAGAACGATGAGGACGGTCGATCTGGCGCGCAAAAAGAAGAACGATTAGGAGAAAGCGCTGTTCCCGTGTGTGTGATGTTACCTCTAAACTTAATTACTCCAGACTCTGGTCTTTTCTTAGACGAAACGAAAGAGAAGTTAACGAAACAGTTGGAAGAACTAAGATCCGCCAACGTGAGTTCCGTCATGATCGACGTGTGGTGGGGGATCGTAGAAAACGAAGCGCCGGGGAGATATAACTGGGGTGGATATAAATCACTCATCGAGCTCATCATACAGTCGGGGTTAAAAATACACGCGGTGATGTCGTTTCATAGTTGCGGAGAAAATCCAGGAGACGGGGATTTCATCGTGAATTTACCACAGTGGGTTTGTGAATACGCGCAAAAAGTAGATGAGAATATATTTTATTGCGACTCGAAAGGAACCCGATGCAAGGAGTACATTTCGCTGTTCGCAGACGAAACGCACATCGGCACCCCTCTCGGCTTTCATCACGAAATTCGCATGTTTCACGACGCGACGATGACACCGCTCGACGCTTACGAAAATTTTATGCGCTCGTTCGGAAACACGTTTCGCGATTACATTATTAGTGGGTCAATTCTCGAAATAATCGTTGGTCTTGGACCTTGCGGGGAGCTTCGATACCCGTCGTATTCGACATCAACTTCGAATTGGAAATACCCAGGGATTGGCACTCTGCAATGCTACGATGAACGCGCTCGCATGTCGCTCGCATTACACGCGAGTAAATCTGGCGTACCAAAATGGGGAGATCCACCAAAGAATTTGGAAGTCTTGATTAAAGTTGGGGAAAGTTACAAAAATGATACGAGTGCGGACGACCTTGTGAACGCTAAACCAAACGAGACTCAGTTCTGGACAAACGACGAATCAACGTTACGAAAACGCGATTCCGATGATCACGAGCAGTGGGACTCGGCGTACGGTTGGTTCTTTCTGAGCTGGTATTCAAAAGAGCTGAGTCTACACGCGGAAAGAGTTTTAACTCGCGCCAGAAAAGCATTAGAGCACGTTTTAAAACCGATAGGAGATAATCCGCTCGTAGATGGCAAGAAACCGAAGCGAATTTCCTACGAAACGTTGCGGTACGAAGTCAACGTGGATGATGATGACGATGACAAAGCTCATAATAATAACACAGCTAATCAAGAAAGGGAAGATCAAGGACAAAAACAAAATCAGCACCGTGCGGAACTATCGATGAAACTTGCAGGCGTTCATTGGTGGGCGAATACTCGAAGTCGAGCGGCGGAATGCATTTCGGGAATGCACTGCTCCTCGAGAACGTCGAGAAATCCAAGAGCTGGAGTCGGTTACGAAGATATAGTCAAGATTTGCGCAATGCTAGACGTTAATTTAACGTTCACGTGTTGCGAAATGAAAGACAACGAATCCAACGAAGCGCGATCTCAAAATTTGCAGTCTCCGACGAAATCGGCGCCTGCGCTGAGTGTCGGAGAAAATGATGAACTAGAAGACGGATCGGCGCCCGAGACTTTACTCAAGCACGTCTCCGGCTTATGTTCACTGTATGGCGTTCACCTTGAAGGAGAGAATGCGCTCTCTAGAGTCGACCAAGAGGCGTACGAGACCATCACAAAACACTGCAAAGGTGGGTACGACGTTGAAATTATTCGAGAAGATGAAGACGGTTCGCTCACGGGTGAAGTTTCCAGAGTTCACGTCCCAGCAATGAAATCGTTCACGTATTTACGATTGCACGACGAGCTCATCACGAATGAGGAAAATTTTGAACGGTTCAAGCTCTTCGTGGAAAACATGAGCATGATGTAAAATGATAGCGCTCAAAAGAAATGGTGATAGTATTAGTGTAGCTGTAGTAGCACTCTTAGTAGTAGCACATTAGTAGTAAATATCAGACTGTTAAGATAGCACTACAATTTGTAGAGCTCGCATGTTTTTGAAGACCTTCGTCTTGTGTGGCAACATTTTTATTACAACAAACAACATCAAAAAAGAATCACATAATTTTTTTTTACGAATCAAAATGCTCGGCTTTGTACTTCATCGCCGCTTCTCTGACGTTGTCGACGATAAAGAACGCGCCGCAAATTCTCGCCGTTCTCGCCGCACCACCTCTATAAAGCCCCCCAATACCGTGTTCGCTATAGACTTGACCCAACGCGCTTCTGGCGTTTCGGTACGTCTTCGACGTCATGTCCCCTTGCATGCACGTCTTCGCCGTGTCTACCGGGTGCGTCATCACTGCCGCCAAGGTACCCGCAAAGCACGACCCCGCGATGCGCGCGGCTTGTTCGTTTTCGCTAAAGAATGGGTTCATGGTTTTGATGTGTTGCGTCGCAACTGGACCGACGCCCAAGTATCCCGCCGTGTAAATCGCCTCGCGCACCGCGCAAGAACTGAAGCCGCGGAAGAGAGCCGCCATGCCGTGTTCCTTCGTGACGGCCGATAAAGCTCCACCAATAGACGTCGCCAGCTTTTGTTGTTGGATGACAACCAAATCCAACGGAGAATATAAGATGGAACTGATCGCGCCAGCACCCATTGCGGCGCCAATCTTCTCGTGCGCTTGCAACTCTCTCGAGGTATCGCCGGCTAAAATGAGTCTCTCTAAGCCACCATTCACGGCCATTTGAAACGCAGTAATCGGTGCCACTGCGCCTGCGTTAGCAACCACGCCTCTGTACCAACCTTGAATGTTCTTAGGCATCGGTCGACCATCTTGCGAAGTGATCTTATACGTAATTAAAGGCACTGTTTTTCATTTGATTTTTGAAAAGAAAAAGGGTGAGACATTTTTTTCCGCCGGGGACGTCCCCTAAAAATAAGAAATCGTGGGAAAAAAAAAAGTGATGATGTGTCCTATTTTGGTGAGGGAGGAGGGGGCGAGAGCGAGGGGGTGTTTTTGTTTTTCCGAGCGAGCGAATTTACGTTCGATTGATCGATCGATCGATCGAACGAACGAACGAGCGAGCATAACATCAGTAAAGAAAACAGAGAGAAAAGAGAAACGTACTCTGTATGCCAGTTTCGAGGATACCACCGGCGGCACCGACGGCGAGATTCTCCGCGTCCGAGAGCGTAGCTTTCTTTGTCGCCATTTTAGATATGTGTTTTTTTGGATTACTCTCTTTAACAAACTCCCCCGCTGCTGTGTGTTTGAGCTTCAGTTTCGGCTTTGCAAATTACAAAGATATACGTGGAGATAGAGAGAAAGAGAGCGTTTCTGCGATTGTCTGATAATGTGAATATTCAGACTCTTCGAAACGAACGTGTGACTCTGTGCGAGTGCGTCGCAACAAATTTTTATTGTGTTGAAAAGTTTGTTGTTTTTTTCTTCTCGTTTGCCGGGTCAACAAGAGTCCAGAGCCAAACACCACAAACGAGAAAGGGAGAAAAACGAAAAAAAGTGGGACGTGGCATTCCATCCAGAGAGAGAGAGAAAAGGTCGCTTCGTGTGAGAGGGGGCGCGAAAAAAAAGAAAAACATCTCTCTGCTTTTCTTCTTTTCTTTATCTTCTTCTTCCGAAAAGTCGTTATTAGTTCTCCCCGTTCAACAAACACATAAACAAACAAACAAACATCGTTTGCGAAAGATGCGGGAGGGAGGAAAAGAAGAAGAAGAAGAAGAAGAAGAAGAGAAAAGAGGAAGAAGAGAAGAGGAACAGGAGGAAAACCGAAAACGGATACAAATACTGATAGTGAATGACGACGGAATCGATGCTAACGGAATTAAAACGC
>Ga0255777_10005371_pt1 | contig 10327 bp, 10 predicted proteins | sample 101ome_15_FD_179975 | JGI IMG/M metagenome (GOLD analysis project Ga0255777, IMG submission 179975) | Coastal salt marsh microbial communities from the Groves Creek Marsh, Skidaway Island, Georgia - 101402AT metaG (version 2) | ecosystem: Environmental > Aquatic > Marine > Intertidal zone >...
CGGATCGCTCGCGCGCGCGACGTCGACCGGCGGTGACGTGGACGACGCATCGTCGTCATCGTTTGGCTCTGAACGAACGAACGAACGAACGAACGGCGAACGGATCCCTCGCTGGCGCGCGCGATGAGCAGCTCGTTCGCGAAACGGCTGGCGGACAGCGATAAACGGGTGCGGGATAAAACCTTCGTCGCCGTGTCCAAGTGGTTGTCCTCGCGCGAACGCCTGTCGAAGCTCGATGGGAAAAAGTTGTGGCGGGGGTTGTTTTACTCGTATTGGCACGCCGACGGCAGGGCGACGCAGTTGGACGTCGCGAATAAGATGGGGGGGATGATTCACGGGTTGTCACGCGAGGTGGCGATGAGCTACGCGCGGGCGTTCGCGTGGACGATGCGGAAAGAGTGGAGCGGGATCGATAAACACCGGATGGATAAATACTTTTTGTTGTCGCGACGGGTGACGCACCACGCGTTGCGGTTCGCGGGCGAACGGGGATGGGATTGCGCGGGTGAACTCGGGGAGGTGATGGGTGAGGCGGTGTTTGGTGGCGGTGGGAAAGATGGGATCGCGAGCTCGGAGGGGATTGGGTACAAGTTGCACTTGGCTGAGGTGTTTTTGAATGAGATTGAGTGCGTGGCTAAAGGCGAGACGGGTTTGACGATGGATGAAGGCGAGGAGGACGTGGCGAGCGCGCCGCCGATGCCGATTCCAAGCGACGCGTTGTCGGCGTTGTTGGTCATGTTCATCGATGCGATGCAACGCGAGGAGAGCGCGGTGTTGCAAAGGCGCATACGGGGTAACGTGTTTGAACCGTTGACGGAAACGTCTCGGTTGGAGGACCCGGGCGCGCCGCGATTGACGCCGAAAACCATGAAGGCGTTGTGCGAACGAGCCATCACGCTCGGCGCGGAAAACGGCGTCGAGGATGTCTGTCGCGAATCGCTCTATGAATTGCACGCGCTTTTGAAAAAGGGGGCGAACAAAATGGCCAAGGAGGCGGAGTCGCTCGGGATTGATCCTGAATCTGACGTCGTCGCCGCGCCGAAAAAGACAAAGAAGAATGGCGGCGTCGTCAATGGAGCGAAAGAGACGACGAAGAAGAACAAAAAGGTCAAGGCTGAAGAAGTTCCGACGACGACGGAGAAGAAGAAGGAGAAGAAGAAGAAGCAAAAGCGCCAGGAGATGGATGACGGGGTGATGTCGGAAGAAGAGGCGAAGAAGGAGAAGAAGCGTAGAAAAAAGGAGCGACGTTTGGCCAAGGAAATGGAAGCGCTCGCGCGCGAGAGCGCCGAGGCTGAGGCCAAGGAAGCCAAGGCGACGCCGACATCGAACGGTAAGAAGGACGTTTCGACGACGAAGAACGATTACGGTTCCAAACTCGTCGCCATGCGCGCCGTCGGCGAAGCGATTGATTCTCCCACGACGTCGCTCGATTCCGGTTCGTCTTCACCCTCCAAGCGTCTCGTCTGGAACGACGACGCCATCACCTACTCCACCCCACACATCAAAAGCCGAATCAACACCTCTCGCGGCAAGTCAAACCTCAAACTCACCCCGACCAAGACGTTGCTCCGCCCGATTCACGCCGCGGCGTCGCTCAAGCAGCGTCCGAATAGCGCTCCGATTCCCGGCGGTAAGCGGTCAAAGTCCAAATCAAAGCTTTCCCGCGAGAGCTTCTTCTGACGACGAAGGCGACAGGACGACGACGCGATCGTCATTTGTAATCACCATCGTGATCATCACATCCCTTTAAACGCGCGCACACCCGATTGGCTTTGAAACGAGCCGCATCGTTCATTCGATCCAAGCGCCAAAGACTCGCGCGCGCTCGTCTTCCTCACAACTCGACGCGGGGGTACCACACACACGCGCGTCATGCGCGCGTCGCTCGAGGAGATTGACTGCGAATTCATCGCGCGAGGACGAAACGCGAGCGGCGCACCGCTCGGGGAAACGTTGTCGTGCGAGGTGGAACTTAAACGCGCGTGCGCACCGCCGCCGACGACGACGAAGAGGACGAAGCAAAATCAAAATGAAACTGACGACGCAGAGGATGAAAACAGCGCCGGTGTTTTAAGCGTCGCGACGCGGGTTTGGAGGATGACCAAGGATGCGTTCGCAAGAAACGGGGCGATTGTTTCTACCGGTGCGCCCGCGCGATCGGTGGCGCGTCAACGCCGAGGACGAAGGAAGAGACGCGCGGCGTTGGCGTGGCACGGCGGTCGGGAGATCCTCGCGAGCGTGGACGAAGGCGGACGGTGCGTCATGCGTCGGTTGGATGGAGCTTCGGCGGCGTCGTTGCCGATGCGGGACGAAGACGGTGAAGATGGCGACGACGCGTCGGTGACGCTGAGACACCGGGCGCACGGGAAGTGTGCGTCCATGGCGTGGAGACCGAAGCACGGACGGGCGTTGGCGTTGTGCGGACCGACGGGTACGTGCGTGTGGACGAGAGAGCGACGAGGAACGCGGGCGTCGAGCGCGGTGAGCAGCGAGACTGGGGCGCTGAGCCCGATAGATGCGGCGAAAGTTCGGGCGCTGACGGAAGGTGGGATGAGCGGGAAGACGAGCGGGTACAGATGGCGGTGTACGTTGTACAACGAGCGAGGCGCGCACAACGCCGGTCCGACAGGGCCACCCGGAGGGGCGCTCGCGGCGGAGTGCGTGACGTGGAGCCCGGATGGTAGAATTCTCGTCGCGTCCTCGCGAAGCTCTCGAGTGATTCACACGTGGGACGTGAGCGAGGGATTGTACACGCCGCTCGGCGCGGGCGTTGCCGGCGTCACCGAGGTCGCCTTTAGCGCGTGCGGTGGGTATCTCATCGCAGCGCACGCCGGTGAAGGGTTCAGCGTGTGGCAGTGCGACGATTGGACGTGTCGAAAGTGGAGCACGAACGGTCGCGAGGTGACTGCCCTGGCGTGGGGCACTGTGCAGAACACACACGGTGACGCGCCCGTGGCGCTCATCGCCACCGCGGGAACGACGAAGCTCTCCGCCGTGCACCTCTCGCCGAGAGACTCCATCACGGAGATTGCCGCGCACGTACTCCCGCTCGAGCTCCCGACGATCACGGCCGAGGGCGGCGTCGACGCTGACGGTGACGACGATTGCGGCATCGTCGACATGGATTGGGATGCGTCGAGCTCCCGATTAGCCTTGGCACTCGTCGGCGGCGCTAGAGACGGTTCCGTCGCCGTTTACGCCACGCGAACCTCCAACATTGTCAGCGGGAGTCTCATCGGTCATTTCGACACTCGAGACGAGAACACGGGTGCCCGCGTTCCCGCGTGCGCGCTCACCATTTCGACGCCGAAACCTGCGTCTCGCGGATCGCTCCGCGCGCAGCTCGCCGTCGCGTTTGACAACGGCGACGTCGCTCGCGTTCCGCTCACCTACGCCAACCCAAAGTGAAGGCGACGGTGAAACGTTCAAACGTTCCCATTAGATTCAATCCAATCGCGTCTCGTGTGTTAGCTGTACGATGTCACGACGTATACCAAATGTGTCAAGAGCCAGTTCGACGCTCGCCCAACCTCACTCGCCGACGCGCCGCGCGCAGATACGCAGGCACAACGAAACCCACCATGCTTTGCGTCAGCGTCTCCGCGCGACCACACAACCCGAACCACGTCGCCGTCGTCTCCCGTCGTCGTCGAGCCGTCGTCTCTCGCGCGTCGGGTGGTGGTAAGAAGAAGAATCAACAGAGTTTGTTCAACCAAGTGATCGACATGCTCGAGGGTGGTAAAAAGCTCCGTAGATGGTACGGTTCAGACAGCTCGGTCGGCGATGGAAGCGCTGAACGTTCGGGTGGCGAAGCATCGGACGCCCCGAGCGGGTACGGGGCGGAAGACGCGGATATGGATGCGGAAGAAGAGACGGAGGACGTCGAGTTGGATTTGCCGCGAACGCGCGTGGCGGTGACTTCGGCGGACTCCACGCTCGGTGAATCCATAGTCATGCAGCTCATACTCGCGAAAGTCCCCGTCGTGGCGATTTGTGAGGATAATGAGAGCGCGGAACGGAGGTTCGGGCCGTATGCGACGTTTGCGAGCGATGGGTGGAGTCCCGGGGCGAGGCTCAACGGCGTTCGGTCCGTCATCGTAACGGAAGAGTGCGAACGGGATTTTATCGATGCGTGCGTTCGACGCGGGGTGAAACACATCGTGTTGGTGTCGAGCGCAAAATCTTCATCGTCTGGGATGTTTGCGAACGGTGGGGAGAAGATTCGAAGAGACAGAGGGCGAGAAGCGATGGCGCGCGCGAGCGGATTGGCGTTGACGGTTATTCGTCCGTGCGACGTCGCGCGCGAACCGGGCGGATCGAAATCCATCGAATTCGCCCAAGGCGACTCCATTTCGGGTCAAATAAGCATGGAAGACCTCGCACAGGTGTGTGCGCGCGCGCTCACGCGTCCTCCGAAACCAGGTCAAACGTTAGAGTTTGAGGTTCGCAACGCCGGCGCCGGTTCCGATCGCGACTGGAAAGCCCTCTTCGCCCCGCTCGTCGTCTAAGTAGTAGCACACGTACACGTACCAGTAGTATTCAACAACGCATTCTTTTACAATCACTATCACACACAAACTACCTAGAGCTAATAATCCATCAAATTTTAGTGGTACTGCATCCATCCTGTCCCCCAAGCCGCGCCCGCGCGCACCTCCCGTCCGTCGTCGCTACCGAACGCTTCGAACACCCTTCGCTCTGCTTCCGTCCTCCCCATCCTCGCCGTCTCGCTCGCTCCATCGCCGTCCACGACCGACCCCGACGCCACCGCCGACTCCCCGACGTTCACCGCGAGCACGATCCACACCGTCGCGATCGCCGCGACGAGTATCGCCGTGAACACGCGGAGTAACACCCCTTCCGATGTCGTCGTCGTCGTCGAGCTCTTAGTCGAGTCAAACAGACGCTCGGGGGAATCGTCCCGTCGTTTGCGTCGATCGCGTCGACTCCCGAGAAGGCTCGAGCGCTCTTCGGTGGTGCGGCTCGGCTTGTTTCGTCGGAGATCGACGACGCCGAGGGTGAGTATGCGCAAGAGCGTAAACATGGAAGGAATGGATTGAATTGAATTCCAACGCTTCGCGCACTGAGGCGTCGGTCGCCAAAGGCGGAACCCGGGGGTCTGACTAATATGACCGTCTATGCGTCGTCATCCTCCTGAGAAATTACTGAGCCCGACGAGGGATTGCGGGGACGCCGGGGCGCGACAGAGCGGGCACTCTGGTTTTTTCGTCGTCCATCCGGCGACGCAACGCCAACAAAAGACGTGGCCGCAGGGCGTGGCCGCGGGAAATCGACGCTCGGTGAGGCAGAGGGCGCACTTTGTCTTGACCAACGGCGATGACGACGACGACGACGACGGTTTACCATCGTCTATCGGTTGACCGAAAACGTCGAGTTTCGGACGATCGTCACTTTCGTGCGGTTCGACGCACGCGCGTCCGTCAAATTCCAACACGCGACTTTGCGAAGCGGCGCGGCGATTCGACGTCGCTTCGTCAGCCGAGTCGTCGGTAGAGCTCTGACTCCTACTGAACGCCCCGATGACATTCGCTAGGGTTTCTATGGAAACGACGGCGAGTTGAAACGCGAGAAACGCTCCGAGAATGGCATAACTCGGACGCTCTTCACCGGCGTAGGCACCGACAAAGGCGCGGCGAGCGCCGCTCGCTCGTCCGCTCCATTCGTAGTAGTCGCCGTAGACGTAAAACAAAGCCAAATGCGCGGCGTTCGCGAAGCCCCCGCGGGCGTCGATCGCTCGCGCGCCGTGTGAACGCTCAGGTTGTGCATTCCCGGACGTCGACGGCGTCGTTTCATCCTCGATGCGTTCACCGGCGAGCGCTAGCATGACCCGAAGCGCGCCGTCCAACGCGCGCGTCGCTCGACTGGCGCCCGATTGTCGCAACGTTGCCCCGCGTTCATAATTCCTAGCCACCACCCCACGCGCCGAGGTCAACGCCTCTTCTCCGAACGCATCCACCGCGAACCGTACGAACCGCGCCGACGCTCTCAGCGGTTTCCCATCGGCGCCCCGGGTGATCAAATCGCAATACTCCTCCCCGAGCGTTCGTCCGCCCCGCGACGACGTCAACGCAGGGTAAATGATTCGTCCAATCAAACGCAACGCCCGCGCGTGACGCACGGCGAATCGCGGACCGAACGCGCGCGTCGCGACGTCGTTGAACCTTTCCGCGACGAGCTGTGTCGCGTGATAAACGAACGGCGCGTCAGTCGTCGCCGAAATGCGAAATCGAAATGCGAAAAGTCGTTAGAGGTGCAGTGACGTACCGACGCGTACGTTTCATCCTTTTGCGCGGCGCGCACGATGTCCGGTTGCGCCGCGGGCGGGAAGCCCGGGACGGTAACGCCGGTGGCGCGCGTGACGCCACCGACGGCGGGTGGTGCCCGCGTCGGCGACATGGTTTCGTCGGCGTCGGCGTCACAAACTGAAGTTTGACGATGCACCGGCAGTGCGCGACGCGTCGTCACAACCGGCGCGTGCGATTCACCCATCCGTCGACAGACGGACGGTAAAGACGCGATGGACCGCCGTCGCGACTACGACCGCGCGGACGACGCGGGCGTCGTCGTGATTCCGCACGAAAAGGCGCCTGTGGACGCGCCGTTGACAAAGACAGTTTTGCGTCGTGGGGTCGAGGGTGGAGACGCCGCGCGCGTCGGGACGACGTGTTACGGTGCGTGCATTTCAGATGTTGGTTTTCGGGGGTTTTTGCCGGTCGATTCCGTTCGAACGTTGCGATGACGGGTGGGACGAAGACTGACTGAGTGGTTTCCGACGACGCGACGACAGTACACTTTTCGTTGAGAGAAAAGAACGACGAAGCGACGACGACGGATACGAGGAATAATGAGCCGGTGCGGGACACGCGCGCGGATATGGAACCCATACAAATCGTGCTCGCGCGAAGAAATTCGCTGAATGACGACGCGCACGGTGGGAGAAACGCAGGGGCGAACATCGAGGCGATGGACGCGTGCGTGGCGACGATGACGACGGGCGAATGGGCGAGGTTCGACGTTCCGGCAGAGCTCGCGTACGGGGACACTGGCAACTTTTCGTTCCCGGCGGTGGGGAAGAATAAGAGGTTGATTCTCGAGGTGGAGCTCTTGGGTGTTCGAGGGAGTGAGGAAGAACCGGCGACGAGGCAGAGGGATATGACGTACGAGGAGCGAATCAAAGAGATTCGCGGGCATCGAACGCGAGGGAACGAGGCGTTCGCGTCGGGGGATAACGAAGGGGCGATACGCGAGTATTCAATGGCGTTGACGTATTTAGTAGAGGATTTCATGATGCAGTTGTTTGACAAGTATGAAGAGGAAGCGAACAAGGAGTACGCGTCGGTGCACGGGAATTTAGCCGCCGCCTATCTCAAAATGAACGCGTACGCCAACGTCGTCGAACACGTCGGGTACGTGTTAAAGGTGGATGAGAAGAACGCCAAGGCGTTTTATAGAAGAGGGAAGGCGCGCATGGGGTTGGGGTTGGAAGATGAGGCGCGCGAGGATTTACTGCGGGCGAAGAAGCTCACCGAGGATGCGGGCTCCAAGGACGTCAACGTGCTCAGAGCGTTGCGCGAATTGGAACAAGCTGTCAGAGACCGCGAGCGCGCGTCGTCCAAAGTGTTTCAGGGATTGTTCAAGACGGACGATGACGAAAATATGAGCGATGATGTTTCGGCAAACCCATCGCCGAACACGGAAGCCCGACCGCAATCGGACTCTGGAGAAGGTGGATTTTTCTCTCGCGTGTTTGGATGGCGAAGGTAACAAACGACGCAAACAGAGCGTTTTCACATTGAAACGCTCGTCTCGCTCGCCACAATCACGCCCATTCGCGCACCGATGAACACTGTCGATAGAGCCCAAGTGACTGGCGCGACCGCCATCTGCGCCATCGCCGCGGAATGCGGCGTGGATGTGTGCTTTGCGAATCCTGGCACTTCGGAAATGCACGTCGTCGGCGCGTTGAACGCTGCGTCGAGGGCACCCAATCCGATTCGAAGCGTCCTTTGTCTCCACGAGAACGTGTGCACCGGCGCCGCGGATGCGTACTCAAGAATCAAGGGTGAGTCTGGGGCGATGGCGATGACGCTGCTTCATCTCGGGCCTGGTCTCATGAATGGCTTGTCCAATCTTCACAACGCGAACAAGGGACGATCGTGCGTTCTGAACGTCGTCGGCGAAATGTCCACGTTTCACCGCGGTGCGGGCGCTCTGTTGGAGAGCGACATTGTAGCGCTCGCGCAAACCGTGAGCGGTGACTTCGTGTACTCAGCTGCACTTCCGAACTCGATACCGGAAGAATTGGTAGACGCCGCCATCGCGGCGAACGCGAGAAACGTCGCCACGCTGGTGGTTCCGCACGATCGCACTTGGGAAGAGGTGTCCGCCGAAGCCATCGAAAGCGCGTTAAAACGCGCGCGCACGACGTTCAACGTTTCGAGGGCGCCGGTGCCGGTCGATGAAGGCACTCGAGGCTTTCTCAAGCAAATGATTGCGCGCGCGGCAGATGTGAGGCAAAAGGGTGGAAAATTTCTCTTCTACTTGGGAGGCAATTCGTGCAGAGAGCCCTCGATTCGAACGATGGGAAAGATTGCTGACGCTTTGGGTGCCGACGTGATGTGTGAGTGCTTCTTCACCGCGATCGACAGAGGCGGCGACCTCCCTCGCGTCAAGCGGTGTCCGTATTTACCGCAAGACGCCCGCGCGACGTTTTCCAAGTACGTCGACATCGCACTCGTGGATTGCCCGAAACCGCCAGTATCCATGTTTGGTTATCAAGACACGCCAAGTTCACTCATGCCTCAAGGCGAAGACAACTTGTGGGTGTTGGATCCATCGAAACTCGCCATCGCGGATGTCATTCGCGCGTGCGCTGAGGAAGTCGAGGCGTTCACCGGGAAATCATTCGTGAGTGACAAGCCAAACGTCAACGTCTTTGAACGAGTGGATGCCATGATCTCGGAAATTCTCGGCAACGTGACGATTGAAGATAAAGAGGAATCGCTCTGGAACTGCGGGTTGTCGAGTCGCACGGCGCTTCAAGTGCACGAGCGATTATCCAAAGAATTCGGCGTCACTCTGAACACCACCGTCGCGTTCAATTATTCATCCATCAAGACTTTGACGGAACACATCGAATCCAAGCTCGGCATCGACTCATCCGCGCGTCCACCGCCGGTGGTGACACCAGCGGACACCGATGCTTCAGAAATCACAGGCGCGCTCACGGGTGACAAGGTTTGTAAACTCGTCGCGCGCGCGCAACCGCCGGGCTCGATTATCGTCGACGAATCGCTCACGTCTGGAGGCGCCTACTGGGATGCTTCGGCCCACTCACCGCAGTTTACGCACATCACTCTCACCGGAGGTTCCATTGGTTTTGCCAACGCTGCCGCCGTCGGCGCCGCTTTGGCTGCGCCTCGGGAACAAGTCATCAGTCTAATCGGCGACGGAAGCGCGAGTTACACGGTGCAAGCTCTCTGGACGCAAGCGAGAGAGAGACTCAACGTCGTTTCCATCATCATGAACAACCGTTCGTATCAAATTCTACGAGTCGAGATGGCTATGCAAGGCATCGCCGCTGGGAAAGTGTCGAACGCGCTGACGGATCTCTCTGCGCCAAACATTGATTGGGTCAAGCTCGCGGAGGGCTACGGCGTTCGAGGAGTGCGCGCGACGACGGCGGAGGAATTTCAAACCGCCTTGCGGGACTGTCTCGCGATGGATGGACCATCCGTCATCGACGCCGTGTTGGCGGATGTCTAAAAAGAAGAATCTAGTCGTCGGTACACTATTTCATTCAATTACAATTTCTTCATTCCATTCGTCGAACGCTATCCGTCGCCGCCTTTTTCAATTCAGCCGAGACGACGTTTGAAATGTACTTTCTACTCTGCAAGTATTTTTCGTTTTCGTCGCGCACGCGACTCTCAAGAGCGTTGGACACGTCGACGCATCGTTGTAGTTTTTCAGCGATTCGCTCCTCTTCGATTTCAGATTGATCGAGAAACCGCACGACGCCTTCGATGCCGTCAATCTTCGCCGCAACGTCACCTGATCGCACCATTCTACGCACCAGCGATTCCGCCGCGTCGACACCGCTCACGCTCAAAAGCCTCGCGACGTCTTCCAGCGACAGCGTCGAGTACGTCTGCGCCAGACGGCGCATTTTGACCATTTGCGCGCGTTCTTCGAGAAGCTCAACCAACCCGACGTTTCCATCTCTGGCAAACGCGTCTTCTCTGCGCGCCGCGATTGTCTCTCGAAGCGTCTTAATATTCCCACTCGCGAACGACCGCGCGAGCTC
>Ga0255777_10005377_pt1 | contig 10321 bp, 9 predicted proteins | sample 101ome_15_FD_179975 | JGI IMG/M metagenome (GOLD analysis project Ga0255777, IMG submission 179975) | Coastal salt marsh microbial communities from the Groves Creek Marsh, Skidaway Island, Georgia - 101402AT metaG (version 2) | ecosystem: Environmental > Aquatic > Marine > Intertidal zone > Salt...
GGATATATTGCATACTTTATAACGTTCTGGACAAGACACTATTTGTTCTTAAATGAACTAATTCTAAAACACACAACAGGAAGAATTATTAATATGACTATTTTCATAATTTCATCTTCAATACTTATAACTGAATATTCATTTAATGGTATAGCTTCGTCAATATCTTTGGGAATAATTTCCCAAAAAATTTATGAAGTTTTTGTATATGTCAAAAATAAATAAGCTAGTATTATTTTTGCTTTTTAAACAATTTCATTAGTTAAAGTAAAAGTAATGGTAATTTATCTATCGAAGTTTGAAAAAACTCTAAAAAGTCTTTTATCTGTTTCGTTTCTTCTAATTATTTTTGATTCATATGAAATATTTGAAATTCCCCTAAGTTGGCTAGGAAGCTTTTTACTTACTTTCATTGTTTTCATATTATTTAGAAAGGAAGAAATCAAATTTAATCAGCTCATATTTGTATGTGTTTTCGTTGGTTTGTTACCAACTTTATTTACTTTTAATAATTCCTTTAACAGTCAAGATGAAATAATTTATATTTTGTTACGAATCTTTAGCTTCATATCTTTTGCTTTTACATCATTTGTGATATCAAAATCAAACTATAAGGAAGTTGTATTGGCAAGCTTGAAATCAATATTTTATATTGTGATATTTGTTTCATTGTACTTATACATTGCTCAAATATTTAATCTTTACGAACCATTTAGAAATAGGCCAGGAACAGGTATATTAGGTTTTGATCAGCAAAATAATTTCTGGATTTCGGGAAGCCATAGAATGGTTGGAACATTTAGAGAGCCAGTTTTTTTAGTTTCTATATTATTTCCTATATTTTTGGTTATCCACTTTAGAAATATGAATTCAATTAAATTTTATATAGGTGCTGCTTTATTATTTGGGCTTACAAAAAGTGAATTAGCTTTTGTATTAATAGTATTATTGATATTTATTGACCTCTTAAGAAAAAATATTGGATTAAATAATTTAGTATTTTTTTTAATATTTTTTATATGTTTTTTTATACCGATAAAAGAATGCGATATAAGTCCTAGCAACATTGAATGTCCTCAGTACACAACTACTGATTCTGCATCAAGTAGTCAACTTGATACAGAGGAAATAGAGAATATCAATGAAAGTAATGAGAGCACTTTAACGAATCAACTCAACAGCGTACAGTTTGAAGACAGAGAAAGGTCTGATACAATTTCTTTTACTCTAGATTTTATTTCTCTAAATTCAGGTTTTGGTTTTAAAAATACTAACGAAATTTATACAAAACATTTATCAAAAAATATTAATCACGAAATGTATCTTGTAAACAGAACATTACCTGAATATTTAAAAGTAAAATACCTCACAAAATCTTTTGGTACAGGAAGATATTTTTTAACCTACGAGAATATAAATATTCAAAATAATTTATTGTTCAACATATTTTCTATTGGTTTGATTTATTTAGTTTTTATTATGTTATTTTTAATATATTTTTTCTATAAAGACTTTGATCAAGGCTTGAAGTATCTTCTACTAATAGCTTCCATATCTTTAGCTTCATTTGAAGATTTATTGCCTATTTTTGGATTGTGTATTGGTCTTATGTTTACAATGGACAGAAATGAAAGTTAATAATTTTTCTGCTGGTCCATCTAAAATTCCAAATACAGTTATTAATCAGGTGTCTAAAGACATATTAGATTATCAAAATCTGGGTTATTCCGTTTTAGAAATTTCACACCGTAGTAAAGTTTTTGAAGAAATTTTAGCTAAGGTAAAATCACATCTTTATGAATTATTAAAAATACCAGATAATTTTGATTTATTTTTTCTACAAGGTGGAGCAACTTTCCAAAATACATTTATTCCAGCAAATAAACCAAGCTTAATTGATAATTTACTTTTTTTAATATCTGGTACTTGGGGAAAAAAAACATTTCAAGACTTTGAAAGATATCATAATCAAAATTTTCCTAGCATACCTTTAAATGATGAAACTTATAACGAGTTAAAAACAAAAATTTATAAAAATGATGAAAAATATTTATATATCACTTCAAATGAAACAATTGAAGGTTTACAAATTCGAAACTTTAATAATTTTGAAGATAAAGAATTGATAATTGATATGTCTTCTGATATTTGCTCTTATGTTTTTGACTGGAAAAATATTTCATATGTTTATGCGGGTGCACAAAAAAATCTTGGCATACCAGGAGTAACAATTTGTATATCAAAAAAAGGCTTTTTAGAAAAAAGTAACTTAACTAGCTATATTGATGCTCATAATCATATTGATAAAGATTCTGCATTTAATACTCCTCCAACTTTCTCCATATATGTGATGCTTAAGGTTTTGGAATGGATAACTGATTCAGGAGGTTTAGAAAAGATTCAATCGGATAATTTTATAAAAGCAGAATCGTTATACAAATTTTTAGATAATAATAGCGACAAATTCAATATGAGTGTACCAAAAGAATTTAGAAGTTATTCAAATATAGTTTTTGATTTTAAAGATTCAAAAATAACCACAAACTTTTTAAAATCAAGTATCGATAAAGGATTCTTAGGATTGAATGGTCATCGTAGCATTGGAGGAGTAAGAGTAAGTAACTATAATAGCATTTCTAACGATATGATGAAAGACTTAATAACTCATCTTAAAGGTTTTATTTAGTTGAAATGAAGGTAAGAGATTTTCAAGAATTAACATTAAGTGTTCCCAATTTGAGAGCTTATCTATCGCGATTAAATATCTATAAAAATAAAGATATAATCTTTCCACATGAGGAAACTGCAAAAGACAGCCATATAACTAAGGACATATTAAAAAATTCAGTAATCGTTCTTGGAGTAACATTCGAGTATATAAACACAGAATTAGTAATTGAAAATAAAATATTTATATTAGATGGTCACCATAGGTTTAAATATATAGTTGATAATGAAATTGATGAAACATTTGAAGTAGTTTTAATTGATTTACATGGAGTAAATATCGAATCTTATAATTGTGAGCTAAATGTTGATTTAGATTTTTTTATTAACAAAGTTCAATCAGAGCATTCATTTAGTAGTGAAATAAAAAGTGAATATTTAATTAAAGTTAATCAAGAAGAGTATCACTCTGAAAGTTTCACAAACATCTATGACTTATATCAATATAAAAAAGAGTTAATGTTGGATGGAGTAATTACACCAATTCCAAATAATAAAGATACTCAAAAAATAATAATAAATTTTACAGCTCTGAAATCATTTGATTTTAGTGATAGTACTATTTTTCCTTATAAGTCAACATGGATTACACCAAGGTTTGATTCATAATGAAAATTTGTCATGTAATCAATTCATTATCAGGTGGTGGTGCAGAAACACACTTGTTAGATCTTGTAAATGCTCAAAAAGATCATGGCCACATAGTTACTGTAATAGCTACAGGACCTGATAAAAAAAATATGAAATCACTTGAAGAAGAATTTACAAATGTATCAGATAATGTTTTACGACTATATTTTCCAAGATTGTTTAACCTCTACTCCTACATAAAATTTTTTAAAAACATTAAAGAAAATAAATATGATATCGTGCACACTCATCAACCAAGAAGTGATTTTATGTTTTTTATTTTAAAATCATTTACAGATATTAAGACAACTTGGATAGTTTCAATTCATGGAAAATATGACACATATCTAGAAGGTAATATATTTTTTGATCAAGTAAGAAAGCTTTCTATGCCTTTGTTGGTAAAGATTTGGGGTAGTAGTAATCAAATAATTTGTATATCTCAAGAAGTAGAAAAGTGGTTAACAACTTATAAAATAAAATCTAATATTTCGGTTGTAAATTACTGGATAAGTAAATCCAAATTAGCAAATTTAGAAGAGACTAAAGAGTATATAAATATAGGTTTTATGGGAAGAGTGAATAAGAACAAAGGTATAGAGGATTTGCTTGATGTCTTTGAAGATCTTAGTAAAGATAGATACAATTTATTCATAGCTGGAAGTGGTAAAGAAGCTTATTTAAAGAAATTAAACGAAAGATATGAATTAAAAAATGTTAATTTTCTTGGTTATATTTCGAATAAAGAAGAATTTTTTTCAAACATAGATATTTTTGTATTTCCATCTTATTCAGAGGGATTAGGGTTAGCACTACTTGAATCAATGAGTTACTCTAAAATTTGTATTTCTAGAAATGTTGCACCTATGAACAGCATCTTAAATCAAGACTCAGGGTACTTATTTCATAACAACGAAGAGCTAAAATCAATAATTTTAGATTGCAGTCATTTATTTAAAGAAGATATATTATCTTTAAATAAAAAACTTTCAAATCAATATAATTTATTAAATGAAAAATATAATAAGCAAGTACTGTTTCAAAAAATAGAAAGTATTTATCAAGATGGATAATTATGATTTTAAAAAAATAGAAGAAAATTGGCAGTCTATTTGGGAAAAAAACAAACTTGCTAGTTGCGATGTGACACTTAGTAAAAATAATTTCTATAACCTTTGCATGTATCCATATCCATCAGGAGATTTACATATGGGACACATAAGAAATTACACCATTGGAGATGTAATTACTAGATATAAACAGAAACAGGGATACAATGTTTTATCTCCAATGGGATGGGACTCTTTTGGATTACCTGCAGAAAATGCAGCAATAAAAACTGGAATTCATCCAAAGAAATTTACTGAAGATCGTATAAATAATATGAGGGACCAGATAAAGAGATTAGGGTCTCTTTATGACTGGGATAAAGAAGTCGCTGCTCACGATCAAAATTACTATAAATGGACTCAGTACTTATTTATAAAGTTATTTGAAAACAAATTAGCTTATAAAGAAGACGCTCCAGTAAATTGGTGTACATCTTGTAAAACAGTTTTGGCTAATGAGCAAGTTATTGAAGGTAGTTGTGAAAGATGTGATTCTGAAGTTACAAAGAAAAACTTAAACCAATGGTTTTTTAAAATATCAAATTACTCGGAAGAATTACTACAAGGACTTCATGATATTGGTGATTGGCCTGAAAATGTTAAATCAATGCAAGAAAATTGGATTGGCAAATCATCTGGAGTTCAATTCAATTTAAAAATAGATGGAAGTGATCTTGATTTTGATGTATTTACAACAAGACCAGATACTTTGTTTGGAATGACTTTTGCGGTAATGTCTCCCGAGCATGAATTACTGAATAAAATTTTATCTTTATCACCAAATTCCCAAGAAATTCAAAGCTATATAAATGTTGCGAAATCTAAATCAGAATTTGAGAGAATGTCTATTACAAAGGAAAAAACAGGTGTAGATACTGGGTTAAAAGTCACGAATCCCATAAACAATAAAAGTGTTCCATTATGGATTGCAGACTATGTCTTAATTAATTATGGAACTGGTGCAATTATGGCTGTACCAGGACATGATGAAAGAGATTATGAATTTGCTAAAAAATATAATATTGAAATTATTCAGGTAATAATTGATAAAGATCAAAAAATTGATATTACTAACAAACCCTATATTGAAAAGGGAGTTCTTATTAATTCAGGAGATTATGATGGGTTAAACTCACATGATGAGGCTTCAGATTCTATACTTAATTATCTATCAGAGCAAGATTTAGGCGAAAGAAAAGTAACTTATAGATTAAGAGATTGGTTAATTAGTCGTCAGAGATACTGGGGATGTCCAATACCTTTGATTAATTGTACAAAATGTGGCTTGGTTCCTGAAAGCCTAGATAATCTACCAGTTCTATTACCTGAAATTGATGATTATAAAAATTCTGAAGATTCTCCATTAGCAAAAAGTGAAGGTTTTATAAATACAAAATGCCCTGGTTGTGGGTCTGATGGCATAAGAGAAACTGACACAATGGATACATTTGTTGACTCATCTTGGTATTTTTTAAGATACCTAGACTCACAAAACCAAAATTCCCCATTCGATAAAAATATTATTAACTCTTGGTTACCAATCGATCAATACATTGGAGGAGTAGAGCATGCAATTTTACATCTTTTGTATTCAAGATTTTTTGTGAAAGCATTAAGAGATATTAATTTTCTAGATGTAGATGAGCCGTTTCACAATCTATTTAGTCAGGGAATGATTAATTTTGGAGGAACAAAAATGTCAAAATCCAAAGGTAATGTAGTTGACCCTGAATCTTATTTTGCTACACATGGAGCTGATGCGTTAAGGCTTTATATTTTGTTCATGGCACCACCAAGTGATGGTGTTGAGTGGAACGATGGAGGAATAGAGGGAACAAAACGATTTCTAAATAAATTTTGGGACAATATGGTAAGGTTCTTAGATTTACAAATTCAAAAAACAATTGGTGAAGATGATCTTGTTAGATCAATGAACCAAACAATATTTAGTGTAACTAGACATCTTGAAAAATTTGAATTTAACACGGGTGTTTCTGACTTAATGAAAGCAAACAATGAAATTTCTAAGTATTTAAATGAAAATTCTACAGTATCTAAAGAAACTAAAGATTTTGTAATTAATACAATGTGTAATCTCCTTTATCCTTTTTCACCACACATTTCTTCTGAAATCTATGATTTATTCTCCAAAAAAGACATCTCAACTCTCAAATGGCCAGAATTTGATGAATCAAATTTATCAAATCCTACGTATGAGCTTGTGATACAACTTAATGGAAAAAAGAAATTTACAAAAATTGTAAACACTGGAACTTCACAAGAAGAAGCTGAAGAGGCCTGCGAGGTTACATTTAATATAAAAGCTTCTGATTACAAGAAAGTAATTTTTGTTGAAGATAAAATAATAAATTTTATTGGCTGATGACATATTTAGTAATTACAGACAATTTGATAGATAATTTGGATGATCTTGAAATTAATGAATTAAAATATGAAAAGATAAAATCTGATGAAATTAGCAACAGTACAAATGTGAGCTTGTTTTCAGATGATTTATATAAATTTGTAACTGATGAATTTTTTACTTATAAAAAACTGGAGCAAATAAATTATGAATTTAATTCAAAATACATATTTCAAGTTAAGAAGGCTAATTTAAATAAATTTCAACATATTGAGTCATTGCAAATTATTCATAATTCAAAAAATGTTATTGAATATTTTCCTTGGGATCTCTCTAATATAATTTTTGATAATAGGAAAAAAATAGATAAAAATCTTCTTTCCTTTTTTACTGAAACTGAGTCAAATTTTAGGATGTTTTTAAATTTTTTTTCAAAAGAGATTTTCCGATTAAAACTTTTGACATCGAATGATAAAAAGGATGTTTTAGAGGTTTTAAGCGAGAAAGATGATTATAAATATAAAAAAGCTCAAACTCTAATAAAGAAAACAGGCAATGATAAAATTGATGATTCAATTAAATATATTTATAAAATAGAAAAAAAGTTGGTTGAATCAACTTATAATCAAGAAAATTCTAAAAGATTCATTATTGCAATGAAGCAAAAATTACAGACTTGAAATTCTAGACTTATTTCTATCTCTGTAATTTTTAGAAATTACACCTTTAGTAAATGCTACATCGAGTGATTTTAAAGCTTGATTTTTAGTTTCTGAAGAAACTTCACCATTTTCTAATGATTTTAATGTTGTTTTTAGTTCACTTTTAAGTGATTTATTACGAACATTTCTTTTCGAATCTTGTCGAATTCTCTTTTTTTGTGATTTAATATTTGCCATGTAAAACCTTTCGGTATATAAGATATTAACTTAGTAAATATGTTACATAATAAAAATCTAAGAAATATTTCGATCATTGCTCATGTAGACCATGGGAAATCAACATTAGCAGATCGCTTAATTGAAATGTCAGGATTAATTAAACCAGGCGAACATGTAGATCAGATACTTGACAGCATGGATCTAGAGAGAGAAAAAGGGATAACAATAAAGTCTCAACCAATAAGGTTACAATTTGAAGATTTGACAATAAACCTAATTGACACACCGGGTCACGTAGATTTTTCTTATGAAGTTTCTAGAGCATTAATTGCTTGTGACGGGGCTATTCTATTGGTTGATGCAACGCAGGGAATTCAAGCTCAAACTTTTGCACACTCTTATGCAGCAATTGAAGCAGGCCTAGAAATTATTCCTGTATTAAACAAAATAGATTCTATCGATGCTGATATTGGAAATGCAAAAAAACAAATTTTTAATCTTATAGGATCTAAAGAAGATGAGATATTTCAAATCTCTGCAAAAACTGGAGAAGGAGTAGAAGATTTATTACGAGAACTTCCACATTTAATTAGTCCTCCAGAGAAGAAAATAGATGGAGTTAATGCATTAATTTTTGATTCTTTTTTTGATTCTTACAGGGGCGTTGTTGCATCTGTGCGTGTTTTTGGTGATGAAATTAAGTCAAATCAAAAACTTAAACTTGTGAATTCTAATTACTCTTTTGAACCTTCTGAGATGGGTTATTTTGATTTAGATTTTGTACCGTCAAATAATTTAAAGACTGGCGAAGTGGGATATATTATTACAGGAGCAAAAGAATTATCTCAGATAAGAGTTGGTGACACTTTAGTTTCTGATGAAGATGAAAGTCCAGTAATAGTATCTGGTTATAAGGAACCACAACCAACTGTTTTTTCAAGTATATTTCCTGCAGACTCAGATGACTATACGAAACTTAGAGATTCATTAGACAAATATGTACTAAATGATGCAAGTTTTTATTATGAACCTGAAACATCATCAGCTTTTGGTTTCGGATTTAGGTGTGGATTCTTAGGGTTATTACATTTGGAAATTGTCATTGAAAGACTTGAAAGAGAATTTGACCTGTCATTAATTGTTACTCCTCCTTCTGTTGAGTTTAAAATTGTCAGAAATAACGATACAGAGATAATCATTCGTAATCCAAGTGAAATTGAAAAATATACTGACATCAAGCATTTAATGGAAAAATACTGTGAAGTTAATCTACTGTTTCCAAAAGAGTACTTAGGATCAATTATGCAATTACTAAGTGAAAAAAGAGGCAGTCAGGAAGATTTAAATTATTTGAGTACATCAATGGTAAAAGTTAGATATAAACTTCCGTTACTTGAACTTGTTAGTGGATTTTATGATACATTAAAATCTATTTCACAAGGATTTGCATCATTAGACTATGAAATTTTAGATTTTGAAAAAGGTAATTTAGTCAAGCTTGATATATTGGTTAATGGACAAATAATAGATTCATTTAGTTCTATTCTTGCCAAAGAGAATGCAGAATTTGTAGGTAGAAATAGAGTTAAAAAATTATCCGAACTAATTCCTCGTCAACAATTTGATATTCCTATCCAGGCAGCTGTCGGATCTAGAATAATAGCTAGAGAAACAATTAAAGCTTTAAGAAAAGATGTTACAGCAAAACTATATGGTGGAGACGTAACAAGAAAGAGAAAGCTTCTTGAAAAACAAAAAGAGGGAAAGAAAAAAATGAGACAAATTGGCAAAGTCAATGTTCCAAAAGAAGCTTTTAGAGATTTTTTGAAACAATAATGTTTGTTCCAACTATTTATATTGAAAATTCAAACAATAAAATGAGTGTTGAAGTTTCTGATAAAAAATTACATCATTTGAATCAAGTATTAAGACTTAGAGATGGAGATAAAGTTAATATATCTGATGGAAATGGACTCATCTCTTATGGCAATTTTATTAATAATTATGTAGAAATAAAAAATTCAAGAATGTATCAAAGACAAAATAGTTTAAAAATATTTGTACCTTACTTAAGAGAAAAAAGTAGGTTTAGGTTTTTAATTGAAAAATTGACGGAACTAAATGTTAATGAGATTCATATAGGTATGACCAAAAATACTCAAAATACAAATTACAGCAAACAAAAGATTAAAGAGTGGTTAGTTTCTGCTTTAGAACAGTCAGGCTCAGCATATTTACCTGAATTATTTTTTCCTGAAAATATAAATTTTAATGATTTTAGTGTATGTTTTGATATCAGTGGAGAAGCCTTTGATAAAAACGTCCAAAAATTAAATAACTTTGCAATCGGCCCTGAAGGTGGCTGGACAGATGAAGAGTTATCAAAATTTCAGCACAAAATAAAGATTTCAGAATTTAGTCTGAGAACTGAAACTGCCGCAATAACTGCAGTATCATTAATGATGTAATAAATATGGAACAAAAATCAGTATTTGAATTGATATTATCTGGAGAACTCGATTCAGAGATTATTTATGAAGATGATGAAATATTTGCCATAAATGATATAAATCCCGTTGCAAAAGTTCACATATTAATAATTCCAAAAA
>Ga0255777_10005379_pt1 | contig 10320 bp, 3 predicted proteins | sample 101ome_15_FD_179975 | JGI IMG/M metagenome (GOLD analysis project Ga0255777, IMG submission 179975) | Coastal salt marsh microbial communities from the Groves Creek Marsh, Skidaway Island, Georgia - 101402AT metaG (version 2) | ecosystem: Environmental > Aquatic > Marine > Intertidal zone > Salt...
TAGTAGTTTTGTGTATTATTACAATGTACATGTTGAGTTTGAGTTTTTAGACGACGAATAAGGAGAAGCCTGCGGACGACGCGAGTCTTTGCGAGTTGCTTTTCTCCTCTTCTTCGTCCGCCTCGTCGGCGTCTGTTTCTTTCAAAGAGGAAGGCGCAAAGTACACCTTGAAATTATCCACGTGAAACGCGCCCGGTTTGAACACCAATAACGACGCGTCGAAGTTAACCGTCGCGCCTGGCGGAACGCGTCTGGTAGTTTTTCGCGTTTCGCGTACCCACGCGAACGGCGACAGGCTACTCTTTTCGCGCAGGAGTATCTCCTTCTTTGTCCGCTGCCCCGTGCTATTATTATTTCCGTCTTCTTCTTTGTTGATGTCGAGTTGCGTCAACGAAGAGGTGATGTCAGTCGCAGTCGTCGTCCACTCTTTCCTCGCCAAGTTATTTTTTTCGTCTTTGGTGATATCGGTAGCATCGAAAGTCACGTCCACGTGTTCTCGATGACTTGTATTAAAGCACGTGATTGTCACCGGAACGATTGTTTTGGTACTTTGAGAGAGCGACACAACACCGTTTGGAAACGTTTTCGCATCTGAGATTCTCGCCACAGCTGAAACGCTCGTTTGCGAATTTATGGCAACGTCTTCATCCTCGTCCGTTCCCACTTCTTTAAAAATGGGTGAAGCGTTTGAACCTCTCCAGATGTCACTCGCGAGGCATCGAGACGAGCCGTAGAAGGCTTTGTCTCCAACGCCCGCTGTCTGCGTTTTCCATTGTAGACTGACGCACATCTTGCGCAAAGTTGGAGCACACAGCGCTCTCGAAATGGATGCGAATTCCTCGCTTTCATCTTTCTTACCGTCGAGGGTAAGAACTGAATCGTTACCATCACTATCGCCGCGAGATAACTTAAACGTCACGTCGATCGTCTTCCCGGGTTTTAAAAGCTTTCCATCGCCTTGAAAACACGCGCTCGAGAAAAGTTTCGTCGTTTTTAGAAATTCGACTGTTTTCTCCTCCCTTCTCCTCGCGGCAAAAATCGAGTTTAACTCGAACGTTTGCGTGTTCGAGCAGTTGATTGCTCTCAGCGTACAAATCGATTCTTCTACAGACGAAAGAGATGGGACAACCTTCATCGTCAACATAATCGATCGCTTCGTCATGTACCGTTTCGAAAGCTTTGCCAACCGATACCTCAACAGTTTTGGCGCCGGAGGTTCCGGTTGATAACAAATCATGGCGCGCGATTCCTGGGTCGTCGTGTTGGCTGAGTTCATCATACGATGAGCGTTGTCTTCACCTTCGTCAAAATATGGATCATTCGTACTTTCAGACGATAGCATCGCACTATCTAAAGCTTCAAAATCTTTCGGCGATAAACAAGCCGGGTGGAACCAACACGATATGCGAACGTGTTCTTTCGGTTGAAGCGAATCTCTCACGACAAACACGTTCCCGTATTGTTTATTAGTGTTACCTTCAACGCGGAGCACGTCACTCTCGCATGGTGTAAACGCATTGGAAGGTAAACGGATGCGAACGTGCCGCGCAGTCGCATCGCTCACGTTTCGAATGATAACGTCAACTTTCGAGATGGATCCATCGAATGCCACGGCCAATGATGGGTCCGGTGAACTTCCATCGCTGCTCTCAAACGATGCCTCAAGTCTCGGTACTGTATCGACGATGTCAAAAACTAGCCGCGATTCTTCCGGGATATCTCGCACCCAAATCTTTCGAACTTTTGTAGCTTTCTCCTTCGCCGTATCCCGCCTGGATAAAGGAGCTTTAATGTCAAACGTGGCTTTACCAAGCGCGGTATTTTCTAAAGTCCACTTTATGCCGACGACGCGTAAAACTCCAGGCTTCTTCGGAGTCACGCGTAGAGTGATTTCGCTTTTTTCGTTCGGTTGCATTTCGAGATGAGCGATGGTTTCACACGCAACCGCATCGTTCGTGACATCTTTTACATCCGATTGGTCTGTAAACTCCCACTCCAACGAAACGTTGTGCAAAGTAATCGGTATTCTCAACGGATTCGAGAGCTTTGCCGTGACGGAAACGACTTCATCTTTCGCAGTTACCGATCGTTGTTCTTTCGAAATTTTCATGCTACCACCCTCGAGCCAATTGCTCGAGCCGTTATTTACACCGCCTTGTAAGTTTGGAACGACGCCGGATTTCTCCTCGATAGATTTCCACGACACATCGCCAAACGCAATCTTTGATCGCGCTGCCTGTTTAACAAAACCGGGACTCGCGCCATTCGACAGCTGTCGCTCGAGTACTGGGGATGAAAAGGATGCATTTTGGTCCGATGGTGAAGTTGTCGCCGTCATCGGTGTCGTTCTCGTTCTATCAACTATTCCAGTGCTGTATTCTTCGTCGTTGACAAACGAGACGAACACGGTGCTCACGTCCACCTCCGGCAACGGCGCTGAAACAACGTCAGATGACACAGAAGATTTCCCTTCGTTCAAATAACACGACACGACGTGTAAATATTCTCTCAAATACGTTCTCTGCGTCGTTTCTGTTCGACTGGCGTGTATTCGATCGTTGCTGCCAAACTCACTCTTTCGACCATCACTGCTACCGAGCAATCGTTGGAAGTATCGCACTGCGTCTTTGTTGTTCCCGTCGTGCGCTGCTAATCGCGCGAGAGAAAACAAACAGTGCTCTCGACACTTGTGCCACGTATTATGGTATCCTAAAGAGGCTAAAGACAACGCGTAACATCTCGCCGCCGCGCGTCGAGCGTTAACGCGCGCGTATCCATGACCAGCTAACGCGGCATGAAACGCGTGTTTCCTCAACCAAGGAAGCGATTTGGGCACTTTTCTCGTTAACGTTCTCGAAGCATCTATCTCTAAGAAATTCCTCGAAGCACGTTCGAGCAACAGCGCGGATTGCAAATCGTCAATGCCGCTGAAATTTGCCGCTTCTTTAGCGAAGGTCGTCGCCGCTTCACGAAATTTACCGCTCGCGACAAGTGAAACTGCCCTTCGAATAGAACACAAAACCATCATTTCATCTATGTAATTGAACGCATCTACGTCCAACGAAGCCGGGGTGAGTCCTCCCGCTGCTGCGGCAAGGTACTCGTCTCTTTGTTTCTTTACTTTCGCGTAACACGAAAGCGCATACTCAAACGCAGCATCCGCTTCTCTACGCATCGCTTCGTCGTTTCCTCCCGAGCCTAAATTACTACCGCTACCGCTACTCTTCAGAGGACTTGTCAAAGTCCCGCTACTTTTGCTACTCTTTCTAATATCGTCCGCCTTTATAATCAAAGCTATTCCAGTTGCCTCGTACGCTAACGCACAACTTTTCCAGTTTTTTTCTGCTTTATAATCCGATCCAACGAGCTTGTAACTCGCGATCGCGTTATCGATGTCGCCTAGAAATAAACTCAAATCTGCCGCTTTTCGAATTTGCGATTCTTGCGAAGAGTAGACGTCTTGCTTGGAGACCATATACGACGTCGCACTCGTACCAGGGTTGGAAAGATTCGAGTCGCTACCTTCTCGAGAGTGAGAAGGCGAGGAATTCGTCAACGGAGGAATCGGCACCGAGGTCGTCCCACTCCCACTGCTACTCGTCCCGACCACGTTCCTACCCCAAAACGATTTGAACTGATTCTTGAATCCTTTCCTTGTGTTGAAAATCATCGCGTTTAATCCGTACAACAATCGCTCCATGTGCGGAGCGATGACTCTTTCCGTTAATCGTCTCATGAACGCATTTAACACCATTTTCTCGTATTCATTGTCGCTAAAATTTATCGTCAGCGCGCTTACTTTTTGCTCGGCAAATTTCCGTTTCACGTCCATCAACGCTCGCTCGTGCGTCTCGTTTCTCGCTCTGAAAATTTCAATTTCGTTGTCATCTATAGGTTCCGTTTTGTTCGTGTTTCCTTCTCCGCCTCCTTCTTTCGCGTCTTGTAGAACTACAAAGTGGCGAACGACGTCCGCATCCGCTCTTTGCTTGAGAAAACTCGGGGCGTATTGCATTGTCTCGCGCATCATCAACTCCAACTGATTTTGCGGTTCCGGCTCGCTCGCCGAACAGACGCAAATAACCGCGACGGGATAATCGCTCGGATTTAAGTCATGGTATCGAATAGAATCTTGTAAACCTTCGTAGTGGTTCTCAAACGCTCTCCTTGAGTGTAACACGGCGTCCTCGGCGTGCTCTTCCCGAAAAACAATATCCAACAGTGTTTCGTCGCGTTCGACCGACGCCAAATCAAACGTAGTACTGTACGCCCCGCCACTCTCGTTACCGCTACCGTGACTCTCCAACTCCCCGAGCGTTCTCTTTCTCAGTTGATTCACATTTTCGTTCACCTCTTCTTTCCTCTTCACCTTCCCTTCGTTGAAATCTATCACGTTCAGTCGCGCGCTCGACAAATAGTGGGACACTTGACCGTCGTTTTGGTTGTTTCGAATCGGAACGTTTCTTAAGTTATCAATCACGCGTCCATCTCGCAGCGACTTTTTCAAACGCTCGTGGAAAGAACCACCGCTCGCGTCGCCGCTCGAGCAAACTCTCTCCCGCACGGTCGGAGAAGAGACGACGATAATCGTCGCGTTTTGATCGAAGAAGCGTCTGTTCACGTGCATTTTCGTCTTCCCGACAACAACCGACGTTTTATTATTTCGCGCGCGACTTTTCCTCGCGAGAGCCGTCGCGGGTACACGACCACTCTTTTCTCTCTGCGTGTCTGTGTGTGTGTGCACGCGCTGTTCTTGTTCTTGTTGCTCGAGAATTTCTTTTCGCGCGCGAAAAACACGCGGGCGCGCTGTTTGTTGCGAGCGTGCGTGACAAACTTTGAAGAAATGTGACTCGTGGTTTGTGTGTACTCGACGCTTTGCACTTCAAAAAAAGGCGAAACGAACGCGATGAAACGAATAATGTGGATTTGCAGATTTGGAATACCTACTCGCTACTTTACTGTACATTAAGTCTTCTAAAAACAGACAAACACTTCCTCCGCGCACACGAGCGATACTAACAGACAAAACGATCGCGCGCGTGGAGCTGCGACGGTCGCGCTTTCCAACGCGCGCCGCGCGCACTTTACTTCAAATTGAACCTTCGCCATACGGCTTTAACGTCCTCGTCAACGCCGGCGTGATGACTCTCCAAATCCGTTTGCGAGCTCAACGGCGCGTCGAAAAATTCGTCGTTGTCGTCGTTGTTGGGAAGGCGAGCGTTTCTTTTCGCACTTTCGGTGAGACGTCCGGTGCGGGTGCCGAAATCACCTTCCGAGACCGGAATGGATTCCGTGGACGGTAAGGTTTGTTCGCGGAGCGTTCGAGGCGCTCGCGCGTTTACGTAGGGGTTGTCCGTACTCGCAGTATTGCGGCTACCAAAACCGAGCAAACGAACCGGCGCGTTTATGACCGATCCAACGACGTTACCGATAGCACCAACTACTCCTGCGCTATTATTATTACTACTACTACTGTTACTATTACCCATTGTTTCTCGATGAAGTATCGCCCTTTCTTCGCTGCTCAAGTTTCTCAAATCGCCCATTTCGATGGCGTGCGACCGCGGCGATTTATTGTCAGGAACGTCGTCGTCAAAGGCTTTTTCAGTGTCAGAAAACTCTTCGTCATCTTCGTCATTGAATTCATCGGTTTCGTCTTGTAATTTCATCCATCTCGAAAACTGCCTGTATCGCTTATACTTCCACAAATACACTCGAGCTAATCCGACCAAGGCGAAGAAGAGCGCGCCGACGATGATGAGACCACCAACCATGATTTTGAACATGATTTGTTCTCTCGCTTCTTTTGCACGTTCTCTGTCAAATCCAGTTCCGGGGGTCCCCGGTGCTTCCGGTGCTCTAGGAGCCGGTGGTGGCGGGGGATGTCGCGTTGCGCCAGTTGCCATGTCGAAATCCATCGCTGAGCGCAAACCGTCGCAATCCACGTTTGGTGAGATTTTGACTGTTTGCTGTTCGCTTTCGTCGTCGAATTCAAAGAGCGTGTTCCGAGCAAATATTCCACCGATTATAGACCCTCGTTTTCCGTTATCGAAAACCCCGACGCAGAACGCGTTCGCTTCGCTGGGGTGCACGAACAAATAATTTTCCGGAGGAAACTGGATGGAAAGTTCCTCCTCGTTCACTCCGACAAATGTGAGATTGAACGTGGGGAATAAATAGTTGACGTTATTCGTAGATAACGGCTGGTTTTCGTTCAAATTCTCCCAACAAACATCGTTCGGGTAGTTTGGATCGCCACCATTGATTTTGAAAAAGTTTGCACCGTGATCATTTTGCACTTTATCTTCAATCTCCGATATGAAGGGTATAAAGATGTCTTCGTGTAAATACGTGTACGTCGTTCCAGAATCGAGAACGGTCCCGTACCCGGATCGAAACGAATCAATTAGATCCGCCCCGTTCGTTCTTTTAAGCTCTGTATTTCTAACAAACATTCGAGTGACGTCAACGTTGTAATATTGAGCTTTCGACCCTTTGACTAACTTGACCGTTCTCGTGTTCGTTTTTCGCGTCACAAAGTTTGCGTAGTGCTGTTCCGGCAACTTACCTAAACTCAAAACGCCGCCGCCTTCGAATGATCCTAAACACAAACCGAACGTTCCATCGTACGACCCAGGCGGGTACGCTTTCTTCTTCAACTGTCGGTGTAAAGCAGCATCGGTTCTACCCAGCGCAATCATACCGTTCGCCTTTTGCGTCCTCAACATGTTCGTCTCGAGCGTGTTGCATCCGAAATGAATCCTCGGCGTCCCTAAACTCCCTCCGACGTCGATGACGTCGCTCACCACGTGCCCGCCGACTTGCGACTCCTCCGAAAACTGCTCGTCGTACTCGCACAGTCCACTCGAACGACACCCGCCAAAAATACACCCAGATCCACACGGCACGCGTTCGTAAGAGCTCGATTTCGCGGCGTCGTACGGCGCGTTCGACCCGTGTTGGCCGCACGAAACGCACGGGTAACACGTCACGAACGTATACGTCGACCCGGTATCCACGATGACTTCAAACTGTTGACCGGGTGTACCAATCGTCAGAGTGGCGTAAAAATACCCCGTATCTCTCGCTTTCCCGTTCAGTTCTAAGCCCGCGGAGGAGCTTTGTTTCAAACCTCTTCTTCTTTCCGCTTTTCTTGTTCCGCTTCTTCTCGTTCTGCTACCGTTGGTTTGGTTTCCATCCTCCTCGTCATCAAAATCTTCTTCTTCTTCTCGAAACGACAAATCAATCTTCCTGTGCTTCAGAGAAAAGTGCCGCGCGCGACCGAGATTCGTAACAACAGCATCGCTAATGCTGCTGCTCTCGTCGTCGTCGTCCTCGTCAAACCTTTGTCGTCGTTGTTGTCGTTGTTCGGGAAGATTCTTTCCCAGAAGCGCTTCGGAAGAGGAAGAAGAGGAAGATATTTCCTCGAAGAAGGCGTTTCCAAAAACAACAGCGCGCTTTCCTTCTTCTTCTGCTGCGACGACGACGACGAAGAAGAAAAAGAACGCGCCGCCAAAGAAAACGAGAAGGAGAAGGTGCGACGACGGCGAAAAAGACAAAGCAGAAAACGCCGGTGGATAAAGCGCGCCTCGACGACGACGACAAAGCGTCGTCATTTGACGCGCTTTTTTTTTTGTGACGCGTAAAAAATTGGAAAAACTTTCGTTACAAAAAGAATGCTGTTGAGAAGAAGACTCTTCGCGGCGCCGTCTTCGCTAACGACGTCTCCATCATCGTTCGGGAGAGCAGCAGCAACGACGACGACGACATCTCCCTCTCCTCCGCTCCAGGGGCTTTTCTTCAAAAGTATGCTCGTGGACTGTGATAAGAGCAACAACAACAACAACGCGATGATGATGATGTTGATGGGAAAACCAAATTGGAAACTCTCGTCGTCGGCGAGGTCGTTCGCGGCGGCAGCGAGCGACAGAAGCGACGACGACGCGCGAGAAGAGCAGAAGCAATCGGCTTCGTCCTCCGAAAAGAAGAAGGAGAAGAAGAAGAAGAAGAAGATAAATAACAAGGCTTCGACGAGAACGGCGGTGAAGACGTTGTTCTCGGCGGAGGAAATTTTGGAAAAGAGAAGGTTGGAGCGGCAACGAACGCCGCTGAGCGAAGCGCGGTTGGAACATCTGAACAAACACTCGGCGAAAGCGCTCGCGAAAAAGAGCGAAGGCGGGATGAAACACTCTCGCGGGAAGACGAGAAAGGGAAAAGCGAGAGGAGAGACGATGAACGAGTCTCTCGAAGAGGAGGAGATGAGAATGAAAAAAGGAGCGCATCCCGGAGCGGAGGCGTTTTTCAAAGACTACTCGCCGGCGATTGAAAACGAGGCGAAAATTTTAGGCGTGTCACCGCATTTAATCAGAGGCCGGAGGTATTTCTCCGCGTTACCGCCCGGGTCAAAACGAGTGATTCCTCGGGAGGTGTGGAAAATTTGCGAGCGGCTCTCTGGGCGAGGGTACAAAGCGTACATTGTCGGCGGCGCCGTGAGAGATTTGCTGCAAGGCGCGAAACCGAGAGATTTCGACGTGATGACGAATGCAAAATATAAGGACATACAACAAGTGTTTGGATGGAAGCGAGTGAGAGTAGTTGGACGACGGTTTAAAGTCGCGCACGTGAGAACTGGACCAGAGCATGGAGGAAGGCCATACGTGGAGGTGTCCAGTTGTACGGAAGGCGATGAAGAGAACGACGAGAAGGAGGTTGCGGACAACGACGAGGACGAAGATGGAGAGTACGACCCAAGTTGGCAAAGTCCCTCGAGAATGTATTTACGAAAAGACGCGCATAAGCGCGATTTTACCGTCAATGGTATGGCGTACGAGTTATTGAAAAATGTGTTGCACGATTACGTGGACGGTTTTGAGGATTCGCGCGAAAACATCGTTCGATCGATTGGAAAACCGCACGTGGCGTTTAAAGAGGATCCGGCGAGAATTTTGAGAGCTATTCGCGTTAGCGCAAAACGTAACATGGAACCCACCAAAGAAGTTCGCGCGACCATGCGCGCGTATGCGCCTTTATTGAACGAGTTGAATCGAGAGAGGAAGATGTTGGAAACGCGCGCGTGTTTAGCAAGAGGCTATTCGAAAATTGGCATGAAGATGCTGTGGATGAGTTCAACTTTGGACGTGTTGATGCCAACCGTAGCGCGTTTCATCAAAGAAAGAGGCGGAAAGAAACGCACGATGTTAGAGTTTCAAAAAACTGGATTTGACCTCGTGTTAGACGAGAAGAGTTGGGACGAGGAGAAGAAAGAGTTTCGAACAATATTCATGAATAGCATCGGAGTCTCAGACGACGTTTCCAACGACGACGTCGCGAACGACGTTGATGTGGAAGGCAACGAAGTAAAAATATCGTTGAAAAAAAAGCGAGTTCCAAGTGGCGTCACTGCCGGTGGCCTGTTTAAATTATTGGAACGTCTCGATGGGTACGTTGAAAAAGACGTAAAATTGACCGAAGAAGGCATCAGCGCAGAGTTTCTCGTCGCTACGCTTGCGACGCCAATCGCTTTGTTCTATTCTGGTTTAAATACCGTTCCAAAATACTCGACGAGGAAACGCGAAGTTGAAATACTAACGAAGAAATCTTCGCGAGGAGGAAAAAAGACGAAAACAGTCACGGAAATCAATCCAGCGTGGTTGCGATGGACTGCGGCGTGCGAGAGAGTTTTGCGAGAACTCTCCGAAGTCGATGGCTTGATATTGAGTTTGGGAAGACGAAGTAACACACAAGGCTGGAGAACGTATCAGATGATGACGAGAAGTTTTATGAACAACTCTTCTTCTTCTTCTTCTTCTTCTTCTTCTTCTTCCGCTTTTTCCAATCACATTGAATCGGATGGTGACGAAGAGGAAGACGACGACTTGGAAGAGGCATACGAAGATTTGATTGATTACGAGGACGAACTCAGCGGTAAGAAACACGAAGAGTGGCAAGCTCTGGTGAAAATCGTGCACGAGACGTTCGGCGTTCCGGAAACTGACTTCGAAGAGGACATTTGAAAGTTGTTGTTTCTTGATGATAAGTAGGTTGTAGAATGATTAGTTAGAATGTTTAGAATGTTTGTAGTTTTGATACATTAGTACCCTAGTAGTTAATTTAATCGAGCTCTATTTCTAAAATGCGTGCATGTGTATGATTACTTTCTTTAAAATTTGTCGTTCCCAGCTTCATGCCTTTTCTCATCACCATCCCCAGAAGCTCTCTCTTCTCTGGAGTAAGAGATCTCACCCGGTTTTGATCGCGCCTTCATCTCGTACTCGCAGTCTTCTACGCGTAAAAACACGTGATAATGCGGCACGTCCACCGAAC
>Ga0255777_10005381_pt1 | contig 10318 bp, 6 predicted proteins | sample 101ome_15_FD_179975 | JGI IMG/M metagenome (GOLD analysis project Ga0255777, IMG submission 179975) | Coastal salt marsh microbial communities from the Groves Creek Marsh, Skidaway Island, Georgia - 101402AT metaG (version 2) | ecosystem: Environmental > Aquatic > Marine > Intertidal zone > Salt...
TTTATTTCCCGACGTTTTCAATCTGCTGATTCAACTCGTTGATTTCCCTCGTCTTCTCTTCGATTTTAGCTCGGTATTCCTCGATGTTTCTCTGCGCGTTCAAAAACGCCTGCTGGACTAAACCAGAGTTGGATTGCTCCATGTGCGGGAAGCACTCGACGCCAAAGTTTTGCATGATTTGTTTGATTTGTTGCTCGAAGTACAACACTTCGGCTTGGAGTTTTGTTCTCTGTTTTTCGCGTTTTTCGCGAGTTTAGATGTGGGTGTGGTGAAGGAGAGAGAGAGAGAGAGAGAAGAGAGAGAAGAGAGGCGCGTCAGCGTTTACGAAGAAGATTGGTGTCGGAGATTTGTTCCCGGGGAAAAGCGAGACGAACGACGAAGAAGAAGAAGAAGAAAAAGAAGAACGCACGATGGAGACGAGTTTCGTCGTCTCGGCGGCGTTTTGGGCGCCAGTCGCGACGGAATCCCAGAACGACATGGCGTTCTTAGTTGCGATTAACGTTGAGACGGAAATGGTGGTTTTTGCGCGGGTGTTGTCTGACTTTGAGAGCGTCGGAACAATGAGGAGGCCGAGGGGACGCGGGGGAAGCCACTTTAGCGAAGAGAGAGGTTGCCTTTTTCCACATCAATAAAAAAAGAAGGATAAAAAAGGGAAAGCGCGAGAGGTGATTTCGATGTACACGCACATTATTATATCACTGAATGCAACAGTTTTCGCTCGTTTTAGAGCCGCTACCGCTACTCGCGCCTCTCTTGGACGAAGACGAGGACGAGGCTTTTATCTTTCTCACGGGTCGTAAATACGCGCTGCGTTGCTCTTCTCCGCGGCGGGACGCGTTTTCGTCGGTGGCGTACATCGGGTCTTCGGCTAAGCGACCGCGAGCGCCGTAGGTTGGTGGGATTTCGGAGAAATGGCCGGAAGGGCGACGTTCGCGAGCGGCGACGGCGACGGCGGCGGCGGCGCGTTCTTCCTCTTCTTGTAGACGCATGGCGTAAGCTAAATCGGCGTCCGCGCTGTTTTCGTACGTTTGCGCCGGAGGAACGAACTGCGCGTGGACGTGGTGCGCGTCTGGAGCCGCTGGAGCCTCGAACCGAGCGCCTGGGTTTAATTCCGAGTGTAGCTTTCGTGCAATTTCGAAATCGTCGTCCGAGGAAGTCGTCGTGGCTGTTGGAGTCCCGCCGAGGGCTTTCGCCGGCGAGGCTGGGAAGGAGGTGCCGTGCCTCGGCGAAAACGCCGAGAGGCCGCTCCCGCTCGTCGCCGTGCCTGGTTGCGAAGAAGAGGTAGACGTGCGTCCTCCTTTCGTTTTCACCGCAGCTGGTGGACTTTTTTCTAAATCGAAATAGTCCTCGTCGGTCCCATCGAACGGTTTGAAATCGGCGTTTAAGAAAACTTGTTCGCGTTCTCTCGCGCGTTGCTCTCTCATCAACCGCGCCAACTGATCGTCGTCGGTTTCTTCGGCGTAATCTATATCGCCGTCGTCGATCGCGCCGTCGTCGTAGACGATTTCCCAAACGATAGACGGTTCGTCGATGAACCCTTCGTCGGTAACCAGAGAGAGCAAATACTGATTGTCTCTTTTAAAGATGACCGAGAAGTGGTTGTTTCGAAAAAACACGCCCAACTCGTTGTTCCGCATGTTGCTAAACACAGATTTCAACCCTTCCTCGGTGCACTGCGTGGAGGTGGCCTCCAAAAATTCTTCGATGGCGGTGCGCTCCATGACAACTTTGTCGAAATTGCTCGATATTTGTTTCTGCAAACGCACTCTTTCGTCCTCTGCTTCTTCTTCTGTTTCGCTAATCCCCGCTAAACTCTTTTCGCTATTGCTATTCCTGTTATCGCCGCTCTTGTCCTTATTCTCGCTAAAACTATTCTGATTACTGCTATCGCTTTGTCGCGCGCCGGTCGATCTCGGCGTCGCCACGTTGCTCCCACCCTCCATCTTTTCCGCCAACTCGTCCAACTGTTTGTTCAGCTCCTCGGTCGTCGGCGAATCCTCGGTGCGAAGCACGTTTTCTTTCGCGCCTAAATTCAACTCCTCCTCGATTTTCTTCTTTTCTTCCTCGATCATATTTTGTTCGCGTTCCAACTCTCTCAGCGCAATCAACCGTTCCACGAGTTGATTATAACTCAACCTACTGATCACGTGCCCGGTCGCGACGTCAAACTTCGCGTCCACCACCCACCCGTGGTACAAACTCACGTCCAAAGCGTCAAACACGCACAAGTTCGCCGTGTACTCAAACGCTTCGGAATCGATAAACTGCACGTTAACGTCTAACCCGTTCACTAAACTTGGCAGCACCGACAACGCCGTCTCGATGTTCTTCTCGTTGTTCTCGTACATCCGTTCTCGCGCGTTCTCGCCCATCCGAAACCCTTTGTACGCCTCGCCCGTCTTTTCGGAAACGTTCGAGTCTAAGATTCTCGTTGCCAAAGTCGCGATGACTTCGTGCGAGGAATAGAGTTGCGGAGACGACGACGACGACGCAGACGGCTCTCCCTCGGCGTTCCTCCCGATTTGAATCGAGTTCCTGAGCAGCAAAACGTTCGCCAAAGCGAGCAAAGGGCACGGACCGTTCTCGTTTTGCGTGCACACGTCCACGTTTCTTCCGAGAAATTGAATTCGTTTCGCTCGGTAAAAGTACTCTCGGTCGTCCGCGCGCGACATGTTTCCTTTGTTTCTCTCTCTCTCTCTCTCTCTCTGAGAATGCGCGCGCCTTTGTGCGTTGTGAAGCGAGAGAGAGATCGTGTGTGTGTGCTTTTTACCACTCTGAGTTCTTCCTCTTCTTCTTCTTCTTCTTCCTCTTCTTCTTCTTCTTCTTCTCTCGAGAGTGCGTGTGTTGTCGTTGCGTTACTCGGACCTTTCGGTCTGTTTCTATGTGAAGCGGACCGATTTTGCACGCGAGAAAAGAAAAAAAAAATAGGGATGCCAAATTTTCAACTTAAGTTCTCAACGTGTTACGTTAGAGTTACGTTTCAGGAAATTTTTGTCCTCAACTTAAGTTGGCGGCAAAAAATACTCACCCGGCGCGAAGCGCCGGAGAAAATTTTTTAGGGTAAAATCAGGGTTTAACGACCATTTATAGGGGCCATTCTAGGGGTTGGTTTAAGGGGTCGTTTGAGAGGCTATTTTCTTACGTTCTCCAACGTAATACGTGCGAGTTACGTTTTGGCAAAAAATTTGGCTCAACTTAAGTTGGCGGCATCCCTAAAAAAAAAACGACCGCTTCTCTTCAATAGTTCGATCTCGATCTCTCTCATCTTCTCGCGTTCGCGATCTCTCTCTCTCTCTCTCTGTGTTGTGTTGAGAGAGGGGGGATCTCTCAAAAAAACACAAACTTTTTGTGTTCCCACTTTTCCCCACAGACAAAAAACTCTCTCCGAGTTGAATCACGCACATATATATATATATGAGCGCAACGTTCTCCACCGTTGGCGTCGCGCGTGCTTCAACCGTTTCTGCGTCGTGTTCTTCTTTGCGCGCGCGCGCGTCGTCGAGTTCAAACAGCAGCAGCAGCAGCAGCAGCAGTTCTTCGTCTTCGCGCGGAAGAAAAGAATTCGCCTCGGCGAGGACGTCACGGGGAAAAACGAGCGTATCTTTTCGAAGAAGCGAAGGACGACGACAACGACTCTCGGTCGTGGCGGAACCGTCGCGGCAGACCAGAGACGAAGACGAAGAAAATACGACGGAAGAAGAAGAAGAAGAAGAAGAAGAGAGGCAACGACGCGACGCGGCGATGATCGCCATCGTGACCACCTCCACCTGCCCGCATTGCAAACGAGCGAAATCCGCTTTAGATAAACTTTCGCTGGAGTATTTCGACGTGAACGTGGACGGGTTTGAACGCGAGGAAATCGGGGAACGGATTTTAGAGCTGTCGAAATCGGTGTCGAAGATGCGAACGGTACCGCAGGTGTACGTGAACGGGGAAATACTCGGCGGGGCGGACGAGTTGATCGCGGCTATCGAAGATGGGAGTTTGATGGAGAAGATTGCCGTGGATGGTGGGGAAAAAGAGAGGAAGGAAAGCGCGCTGCCGGAGATCATCATGCGCGAGTTGTTGAAGGAGAAGATGTGTAAAGAGAACGCGCTGGGAGTGGAGGAGTGTGAAATTGATACCACCGCATCGAATAGCGGCATCGGCGGCGGCGTTGTTCTGGAGGAAGAAAGAGAAGAAAAAGTAGAAGGAAAAACGACAGAGGACATTCGGTTCGCCGACGAGATTCCGTACGAAGGATTGGTGCACATCGTCAACATGGCGAGGAAAGATCCAGAGACGGAAGGTGGGTTGAAACTAGTAGAGACGAAGAGAAAGACGATAATTCCGTTTTGTCCGCAAAGGTATCCGAAAACGTTCAGCGCGGAGCGGTTTATTCAGTGGTTGTTGGCTAAAGATATTTGCGCCGATCGACAAGCGGCTTTAGAAGTTGGCGAGATGATGGTGCAAGAAGAGTTGATGCACTCGATCGACAGAACAGACGCGTTTGCTACCTCCTCGAATATTGATTTCGACAAATTTGGCGTAAACGGATACCAAAAAGGCGTATTTCGGTTTCAAAAAGACGAAGTCGAAGTTGGCGTGGCTGGATTGAATAGCGAGTTCATCTTTCGCGGAGCGGCGAGAGACGCCACGACGGTGGCAAACGATCTCCGTAAACGCATATTGGAATTGTACGGCTCGTTTTTAAACGCAGACGGAACGTACGTAGACTACGAAGGCATGAAAGAGAGCGAAAAGTTTGAAGAGTACAAAGCCGTGGCGGCGGAGTTGCAAAGATGCGATCCGCGCCTGTTAGACAGAGACGATCGAATGGCGTTTTTCATCAACGTGTACAACGCGCTAATCGTGCACGCGACCATCGTCAAAGGCGTACCGGACGATACTTTCAAACGATTGAAGTTCTTCGACCAGGCGAAGTATGATATCGGTGGGTTACAGTACTCCGCGAACGACATCGAGCACGGCGTGTTGCGTTCGAATCGACCTTCGCCAGCGGCGATTGGCGTGTTGTTGGGCAAACCAGAACTCTCGAGAGGGCCGTTTAAAAATGGCGACGCGAGACGCGAATGTTGCATAACGCCTATGGATCCGAGAATCCACTTCGCGTTAGTGTGCGGAGCGAAATCGTGTCCACCCATTCGAGTCTTCAAAGGCGAAAAAATCGATGAACAGTTGGAAGATGCCGCGTTTGCTTTCATCGAAGGCGACGTCGAAATTGATTATCGATGTTCTTTGCTCGTCAACCGTGCAACTGGGAAGAAAAACGACGAGGAGAGACCTTGCATTGTGGATGAGATCAGAGCGTCGAAGATTATTGCCGAGTGGTACAAAACCGATTTCGGTAAGTCTAACTTTGAAAGACTTCAATTCATCTCCAGGTATCTGAAAGAGGACGAATCCAAGGAGGCGTTGATGTACATCCTCTCGCGAACGCTGGGTAATAACGGCAACGGCGAGAAAACGCTTCCAGTTTTGAAAGCAAAACCATACGATTGGACTTCGAACGGAGTGAAAAGTGAAACTGCGACGCCGTCCGGTCCAGACTTTAACGCCGTGAAAAAAGTGTACGATAAAAAGGAACGGCGCGAAGGTTCGGTCGATCTAGGCAAAAGATAACGATTGTTCGAAAGAGAGAGCGATATCGAAAGTAAACAACAAAATCACCTTAGCGACTTATTATTATTTAAAATGTTTTATGAAAGCTGCTACACTACTGCAAATGCGTGCTAATATATATCTATATCTAAGCGTTTATATCTTATTTTTTAATGTTAGCGTATCCGCCTCCCATCGCTCTCCTCTTTATTGGCGACACCTTTTTCATTTCAAGCGGCTGCGTCTGTCTTCGTTTCCGCGACGCCGCGTCGTCCTTCCTCGCGCCCTCATTAGAAACCGAGCCCTTTCGAACGATTTCTCTCAACTCTTCCACCTCTTTCATCGCTCTTTGCGCAAACTTCGACAGCCCCACGCTACCTCCCTCGTTTTCGTTTACTAAACCAACAAAGTAATCAGCCTCATCTATCAGCGCTCTCGGCGGGAGCTCCAGCGTGAACGGTTTCGAATGCCCCTTTATCACGCACTCAATCTCGAACCATACGTCGCAGAATATGCGCTTAATGTGTTTAACGATCGAGTCATTATTCCATTTTTCGAACAGCTCCCTCCTGTTCGGAATTTTCCCACTGTGATTCACCCGAAACTCGCACTCTCTCTTTCGCATGCCCTCTCGAATCGATTCCAGCACGTCTTCCCCAGTCGCGCCACTCAGTCCCTTCCTTTCGATTTCCTCCAAAACGAACCACATCGGGAACTTTATCTCTACCCAAGCGACGTTATCTATCGGTCGAATCCAACATCCAGGTTTTTTACCATCGAAGTAGTTCTTATCTCCTTTATCAATCGTCGTTTCGCTGAAAACGGAGTCGACGCGCACTTTGAAAATACCTTCCTCGTCGCATTTCGCATCCGGGTGAAACTCGACGCTCGCGGCGACGCGAACGTTCTCCGCGTAGTTTTCATCCTCGTAGTACGAAGCTGTGCTCAAATCTGGAGCCATCGTCGAGACCATCGCGTAGGATTGGCCGAGGAAAACGATTCCGTCGTTGTCGTTGGCGGCGACCGCGTTGGAAGGCGTCGTCGACATATATATCTCGTAACGAGATTTTTCGTCAAAAAATATGACGGAACCGAAGAACAACAACAAGAACAACGCGTCGTCGTTGTCTTTCAACGTCGGCGGGTTCAAAGACCCCGCGCCGAGAAAAAACGCGCACTTATTCAAAAAAGCGAGGTAATTTGCGATTCGATTCTTTCGTCGGAGGTTCTTTTTTTCGTTCGCGTCGCGTCGCGACAGAGAGAAAGAGCGGCTCGTGTTTTACCTTCTTTTTTTTTTCTTTCCGCGTTGTTGTTGTTGTTGTTGTTGTTGTTGTTTACGCGGGTGGTGGGTGTTTTACTAACTCTGCGTTTTCGCGCGCGGACGCGACATTCTCTTTGCGTCGAACAGGATCGAAGAGGACGAGATGGACGATTTGGACGACGAGTTTAAGCTCGAAAGCGACGACGAGGAAGAGGAAGAGGCGATGGCGTCCGAGGGAGAAGAAGAGGAAGAAGAAGAAGAGCTGAAGGAAGTTGAGGAGGCGAAGCAGGAGGACGACGGTGAAAAAATTGAAGAGGAAGAGAAAGCGGAAGAGAAGGCGAACGAGACGGAAGGTGAAGTCGCGCGACAGCAAAATATAGAAGAAGAAATAGTAGAAGATGTTGTCGCGAACGCCTCCGCTCGCGCGGAATCGATACAGCCTCGAAATTTACAGATTGCGCTCACGAAGATTGCTCGCGGAGAAGTAGAGCGCGCGAAACCGACGGCGAGCGCAAACGAAGCCTCCGAAAGGAAAGCTCTACCGCCGACGCCCGGAAACACACCGGTGGAGATGGCGGTAGAAGATGCGGCTAAAGATCACGATGTGGTGATTAAGGAGCAAATGAAAACGTCGTCGAATTTACTTTTGAAGCAACGCTCAATGTTACCTCCGACGATAACTTTGCCGTCGAGGAAGAAGCACCGAGGCGAAGGAGGTAAGGAAAATACGCCGTCGACGAAACCGAAACCTGCAGAGGATCTTCCAACCACGAACACTCACGCGATCGTATCAACAACAGCGAAGAAAGGAAACACCGACACGCCACAAACAACGCCTCCGAAAGTTCAACTCGTCGAAACAAACGCAAACGAAGATTGTTTGGAAGAAGATAAGCGGTACGCGGCAGCCGCTATCGAGCTCACCAGTCGATTGGAAAAGTTACTCGACGAAGCTAAAGATCTGACCAATCGAAGCACGAACACGGCGTTGCACTTGACCGTGACGTCGTGTGAATTTCATTTCGCCGTAAATCCGGCAAAAATGAAGCAGATTCAGCAGTATACGAAACAGGCGGAGGAGATACTCGCGCGAGAGGAGTTGCGTAAACGGAGAGTGAGCGCGACAACGGCGCAAGAGTAAACGCGGATGGTAATGTACAATAGAAGAAAAGATATACACGGAAAAACACCCCAAATCTACTACTTAATATTATACCAACTCGAATCAAAACGCGCATTATTGTTGCTACTGCTGCTATGTGCTAGAAAAGCTGCTATCTATCTCGAAGTAAACGCCGATGCCGTCGCAAAACCAGGTAAGAGTATCGCGTACGCTTCCTCGTCCTCTTCGGCGCTGATTTTGGATGTGCGCGCGTTAGATGTTCGACTTTTGCGACTACGCGCGTTCGCAAAGAAATCTCCAACCTTTACGTCGCTTAGTTTTCGCCCATCGCCGTAGTTCGACCAATCCACTTGAACGGTGCTCATCAAATATTGCCTAACTTGCGGCGACTGCGCTCTTTGGAAAACTTCTCTCAGCGTGATATCCTCCGCGTCGTCACTCTTCAAATACTCGTACAGAAACCTCGTGAACCGATCGGAAACGGCCAAACCGATATCACTTCTCGTTCCGTGCGCGTAACTATTCTCATCTTTCATCGAAGAAGCGACTGCGATTATATTCCTCAACCCATTAAACCTTTTAAACATCGTCCCCGCTTGACACGTGTCCACGACGAATAGCAACTCGTTGTAACGTTTCATCTCGCGCATCTTCGCGAACGCGTTTTGCAAATCCATCGAGGTGATTTCTTTTTGGTCTTGGAACTTTAAAAACTCGTCGCCGCCGTGACCGGTGAGATAGAACAAAACGTTGGAGTTCTCATCTGTCCTCAACCGTTTCGAATTGGGTAGATTGAGCAGTAAACCATTATCGCTCTCCGCTTCGGTTTCGTCGCCGCCGCCTCCGCTAAAATAGTGCGCGTCTAATAACACTCTCAAAACATTCGCTGGCGTCACTTCATCCCCTCTGTAGTCAACCTCAATATCCTCCGTGTACACGTTGTTCTCGTACCCGCTATCGTCCGTAAACACTTCCCCCGCGCGAACGTTCCTGCTGTTGCACGCGTAGTCGTCCGCCACCATCAAAATAATATTTTCATCTGGAATACCTAATCGTTTAATCGTTTTGTAAATAGCCAACGTATTCGCGGCGTGCCGGTAATTGAACCAAAACCGGCTGGCGTCGACCAAAATCGCGTGATTGTTGCTATGCGTCGTTGTTGTTGTTGTAGTTCTTGTTCTTGTCTTCGTCGTCGTCGCGGCCGCGCAAAAACCGCCGAGAAGAAGAAGAAGAAGAAGAAGAAGAAATGCGCAAACAGTTACTTTTCCCCAAAGGTTGAAAAGTTTCCCCATTTCCAAAGCGGCCCCCTTCTCAACCTCTCGTCGTTTGTGCGTCTGCGCGTTGTTATGTTGTGTACGTGTGCGTGTTCGTAAAGACTCCACTCTCCACGACGCGTTCACCCATCTGTCGCGTTTTGTTGCGAGTAGTAAACGGTGTCGATGCGATCGATTTTTGTGCGACCGTGTCGCCTCTCGTCGTCCTCTTTTTTTCTCTGCTTTTTTTCACTTTTTTTTGTATATGTAAGATCGGAGGGGACACGCATGTGGCTCTAAGAGTGAGAGAAGATTTTTCGACTTTTTTTTCCAACCGAGAGGCCCCGAGAGATATTTGGCCAGCAGAATCGTCCAATTCAGCGCCACAATTAAGTAATACAAAAGCAGAGTAAAGCGCGCGCGAGAAGCTTCTCTTCGTGAAAATCCTACAGTCGCACTTGCACGCTTTAACACACGTCGTTTGTGCACTCTTTTATACGTTTCTGTTTTAAACCGTTCTTTTATATTTAAAGCACAGCACACACATATATTTATATTTAAAATGTCTGAACAAGGAGAAGAAGTCGTCGTCGTCGACGCGTCGATCATCACCGGCGAAGAGTGGTTCACGCAAGTGTTCAAGGTGAAATTAGATAAAATGCTCGCCGAAGCGCCGAAAGATTTCGAAGTCACGGAAGACACGGGATCGCAAGGTGGATTTTTCAAGTCCAGCGATGATGTCGTGGACAAGGAGAAGTTGAAGAAGGAATACTACGCGAAGCAGCGATTGGCGATTGTGAACGAGTGCCACGAATCGCTCAAGGAGGAAATGAGGGAGATTTTGATTTCGAAAACGGAACGCAAACGCATCGCGAAAGAGTTGATCGATAACGTGAGAAAAGACGCGGAGAAGGAAGTTGCGAACGCGGTGGAGATTGCGAACGCGGAGAGAGCGAAGGTTGCGGCGCAAATCGCGGAGAAGAAGGCGAAGGCTGAAGCCGAGGCGAAGAAGGCCAAGGAGAAGGAAGCGGCGGAAGCGGCGGCGAAAGAAGAAAAGGCGAAGAAGGAAGCCGAGGAGAA
>Ga0255777_10005384_pt1 | contig 10314 bp, 9 predicted proteins | sample 101ome_15_FD_179975 | JGI IMG/M metagenome (GOLD analysis project Ga0255777, IMG submission 179975) | Coastal salt marsh microbial communities from the Groves Creek Marsh, Skidaway Island, Georgia - 101402AT metaG (version 2) | ecosystem: Environmental > Aquatic > Marine > Intertidal zone > Salt...
CTATCCTAGAATCTCGCAAATACTTCTGAATACCTGATTTGGGGTAATTTGAAGCATGCATTTTTGATATTTGCATTTTTTATCCACACAAGGATTACAAGTTTTTGGTTTTTCAATAAATATATGTGTAACATTATGGTCTCTTGGATTACTTTCTAATGCCCTCCCCGCAACCGAAATAGCAACTGTAGGAGTTTCTAAAGCAGCTGCAATATGAAGAGGTCCTGTGTCTGGAGTTACAAGAAGGTCTAATTTATCAATTAAGGCTGATGCAGGACCTATATCCAATTTTCCTACAAAGTTAATCACTCTATCATCTGGCACACTTAACAAAAAATCTCTAGCTAAAAACTCCTCTGATTTTGACCCAGTGAGAACAATATTCCATGACTTTTTATGCTTTAATATTATATTGGCAAGATCTACCCATCTATCTGGAAACCACATTCTACTATTTGTAGATGCGCCCATTTGAAACCCAATATAAATTTCATCTTCTGAAAACATACCAGAAAATTTCTCATGCCATTGAGGCTTGATAAAAATATCCATTCTGTAGCTCTTAACATGAATATCTATATACTCAAGCTGCTTTAATCTTCTATCAATAAAATGCTCTCCTTGTTTTGCTCGAATTGATGGATTATGATGTAAAAAATTAAATTCATTGTTGTCGTTAGGAATTTTGACAATATATTTACAGCCTGCATAATATGCTAAAGGCGTTGCCTGTGGCTCATTGGAGTGCATAATCAGTGCTAAATCTATTTTCATTCGTTTTAATTTAAGCACTAATGTAAAAAAGTTTCTCCATTTGCTCTTATAAAGCACTATCTCGTCAATGCAAGGATTATCTTCAAAAAGCTTGTAATTATCTGGGTTTAATAATGCGATGATATGTTTATCTGGATAACTTTCTTTTATACTTCTGATAGCAGGAGTAGTAAAAAGAGTGTCACCTATTGCGGTATTTGACATAATCAATATCTTTTCAATAGTCTTTATATCAATGCTATTTCTATTGACATACTTGGATTTAAGATGCCACCTAATAAATCTCCTAATAAGATTAAGTTTCATAACAAAAAGATTTATATACTTTGATTATTTTTTCTACCATAGCCTCTTTAGAGAAATGGGTCTTAATAAATTCTCTAGTGTTTATATCTTCATGTCTATTGATATAATGAAGCACTCCAGCTATTAATGAGTTTTTTGAGTTAACTTCTACGAGTTGAAAACTATTGTTGTTTAACAAATCTCTGGTAGAACCACAATTGGTTGCTACTACAGCTTTATTCATCAAAAGTGCTTGCATTACTGATTGCGGAACACCCTCTTTTGAGTCTGAACTTAATACAAAAATATCCATGGCAGTAAGCAATTCTGGCACCTTAGATACGTGCCCTAAAAATCTTACGTAGGGGGTCAGATTATATTTTTCGGCAATTGCAATAAGTTTGTCCTTTTGGGGTCCGTCTCCAGCAATTAAGAAAACAAATTTTTTGTCTTTATTGATATCAATAACACTCCTAGCCATATCTAAAAATAAATCATGTCGCTTAAATTGGCGTAAGACAGCAACAATGCCAATAACTATTTCATCTTTTTGAATATTGAATTGCTTTCGACATGTCACGCGGTCATATAAACTCGGATCATATATTTTTGTATCAATACCAGTTGGAATAGACTTTATGCGATCAGTTTTGATACGATTTAGTTTAATCATATCTGATCTAATACTCTCGCCCGTGGTAAAAATATAATCTGCTAATTCATTAATAAAATTGACGCGATTTGGACGAATTTGATTTGAAAGATGTCGAGTTCTAATAAACTTAATACCTGCTAATTTTGCTGCTAAACCACCAACCCAGGTGTCCTTACCGCTATGGGTGTTAATAATATCAATTTGATATTGTTTAACTAGTTTCTTTAAGGCAAGAAGAGTTCCTAAGTCTGTATTACCCTTAAATGGCAAAACAAATACTGGGATTTGAAATTCTAGTGCTTTATGTTGGATAGTGGCATTTTCTCTGCATGCTAGAAAAACCTCAACGCCCTGCTCCCGCAATGCCAACATTTCACCAATAATTCTAATCTCTTGGCCGCCCCAGCCATCGGACCACTCAGTATGAAGAACTCTAATTATTTTATTCAATCAACATTTCCCGAATATTTTGCTTAACTATATCGATATCAAATGACATTAAACAATCACTCACCTTGGTGCCATTGCATCCATCTTTGCCACAAGGTTGGCAGTCTCGACTATCAGATATAACGCGATGTTTGCCCATAATCTGAATTCCATTTCTCAGAGTATAACCAGATTGCATCAGACTGTTATCCCATGGACCCCAATTTTTAGCACCACTAGGCCCAAAAAATGCCAAGACTGGGATGTCATTAGCTGCACTCATATGCATTATTGCGGTATCCACGCCAATAAAAGCTTGTGCTCTTTTATTAAGTGCCGCAGTTTCTGTTAATGAAAGCTTGCCGGACAAGTTTAAAGGCTTAGATTGACATAAAGACAATATGTCATTTACTTTTTTTATTTCAGATTCTACAGGAGCTGCTGTAATTACCACTTTATGTTCTAGCTCAAATTCGCAGTAATCAATAATGTTTGCCATTGTCTCATTAGCAATACATTTAAATAACCAACGAGAAACTGGATGAATATGGATGAGCCTATCAAAATTAGACAAGTATTGCTCAACAGAATAATGATCATGCTTGTTGCAAAATATTTCTACTTGTTTACTTTTAATAGGAATATTAAGAAGTCTAAGAGGATCTAAATTAGTTTCAATAATATGACGATAATTCTGCTCAGGCAGGTGATACGTATAAACCTTATTCAACATTCTATTTTTATTGCGATAACCAATTCGCGTATTTGATCGAGTAAGTTTGGTAATAAAAGCGCCACGATCCCCATCTGTTAAATTGATAACTATGTCATAAGACTTTTGATAAAAACTCAAAAAAAACTTTAACTCCTGAATTAATCGTTTAATTTTTGGCAGAGCATTAATCCTATTTCGCTGATAAATTATTAGATTATCTATGTTTGGATTCTCACTCAAAACACCTTGAGTGCCTTGGTTAATAGCAACATCAATCTTTGCTGAAGGATAAGAATACTTTAGATTATTCAAGAGTGGTGAAATCAATAAAACATCGCCAATATTCCTAAATTTGATCACCAAGATATTCATTGTTCTAACATTTCTTTAATGTTTTGTTGAATAATTGGCATATCAAGATCAATCAAACAATCACTAATTTGACTATTATTGCAACCTTCTTTGTTGCAGGGCATACAGCTCCTTTGATCTGATAATACGCGATGCATGCCATTAATCTGTAATCCGCCTTTTCGATGATAATCTGCACATTCCAATTGATTATTCCAAGGACCCCAGGAATCTGGAGCTGTAGGGCCAAAAAAAGCTAGAACCGGTACATTATTTGATGCACTAATATGCATTATGGCAGTATCTACACCTATAAATAATTTTGCATATTGGTTAAGCGCACCGATTTGTGTTAAGCTGAGTTTTCCACCTAAATTCAATGGCTGAGAATTACATAACTTTAAAATATCGCCTAACTTATCTAACTCTCTGCAATTGGGTGCAGCTGTTAGAACAACCTTAATATCTAATTCTTGCTCACAATAATCAATAATTTTTGCGATGCTTTGGATATCAATATCTTTAAACCAACCTTTAGAAAAAGGATGTATATGAATAAAATTGTCAATATTTGCTAGTTTTTTTTGTATAACATTTTCATCCCCTTGAGGCCAGAATAACTCAACATGTTTGCTAGTTACAGGTATTCCAAGCAATTTTAAAGCATCTAAATTAATTTCAACTGAATGTCTTTGCTCTCTAACTGGTAGAAAGTGTGTATAAGCAAATTTAAGTAATCTACTAGAAATAGTAACACTACCTATCTTTTTTTTGGCACCGCTTATCCATGCAATTATTGCACCTCGATCCCCTTTATCTAAATCAATAACTAAGTCGTATCTCTCACGTCGAATATCTTTTAGTAGTTTTAAGCTTTTGATTAACCTTTGCCAATTTGTAAATCCTCGATATGACTCACGTTTGTATTCCAATATTCGATTAACATTTGGATTAAACGCAAGCATTGACTGAGTGCCCTCATTTACCATCACATCAATCTTAGCATTCACATAGTGCTGCCTTAAGTTTGCAATAAGTGGAGATATAAGGAGAGTATCTCCTATGGTTTGCACTTTTAAAATCAATATATTCATCGAAAATATTTCCAAAAGGTATATTCTGCATAAACTATTGCAATTACTAATCCTCGCCATCCTTCAAGCATACCTAAACGGAATAGATAAATTTTTAGAAAAACCCAAACAGGTGAAACAAAAGCTTTAATCAAGTTGGGTTTTTTTTGACTTATAGCTGCATAGTGTTTTTGCTTATTTCGAAACTCAATAACGTTATCAAAAGCGATATGTTTCATAGGGTTTATGAGATTCTCAACAGTCTCACTTATTTGCACACTTTCATGCACACTAACCTCATTGAAACTGCCAAATCGTCTATCAAATAAGCGAATACTATAGTCTGGATAAAGACCGCAATTTTTAATATCTTTACCGAAAAAACGATTTATTCTTGGTACGTTATAGGCATTTGACTTTGGTGAGTCTAAGGTCATTAATAACTCCTTCTGTAAATCCTGAGTGATACGCTCATCTGCATCCAGAACAAACACCCAGTCATTCTTAGACATAGATACAGCCTTATTCTTTTGCGCACCAAAGCCCAGCCAATCTTGATGAATAACTTTAGCCCCTAATTCTGTTGCAATTGCACAAGTATTATCGCTAGAACCACTATCCATTACCAACACCTCATCGGCAAATAAGGATGATTTAACCGCATCAGCAATAAAGTGCTGTTCATTTTTGGTAATTATGACTACAGAAAGCGGGTTTGACATCTTAAAATAGGCTATTTATAGTGTTTAAATCGATTATACGTATCTGACCAATGAGCATAAAAACTATTTTTCTAGATCGTGACGGTGTAATAAACCATGAGGTGGGTTATCTCCATAAGATTGAAGATTTTCAATTTATTGATGGCGTATTTGAAGCCTGTTTATACTTACAATCACTGGACTATCAGATTGTTGTTGTTACTAATCAATCTGGCATAAATCGAGGTTACTATAACGAATCAGACTTCCACCAGGTTAATAGCTGGATGCTCGATCAATTCAAACACAGAGGTATCAATATTTTGGATGTATTTTTTTGTCCACATGGACCTGAAGATGATTGTGAATGCCGAAAACCTAAACCGGGAATGTTACTAGAAGCCAAACAAAAACATGATATTGATATGAATAGGTCATGGATGATTGGCGACAAAGAGGCGGATGTGAAAGCAGCAAATGCTGCAGGTGTTAATCAAACTATTCTAGTAAAAAGTGGTCATGATATTGATGCGAAAAACTCGAACGCAAACCATATCTTAAACTCAATTAAAGAAGCTCAATCTACAATTAGGAGCTAAAGGTTATTATATTCTTTATACCATTTAACAAAATTCTCCACGCCTTGCTTGACACTCATGGAAGGTTTATAACAAAACTCGGACACTAAGTCATCAACATCTGCATAAGTATCTGGTACATCACCAGGTTGGATTGGTAGCAATTCCTTTTCAGATGTCATACCTAAAGAAGTCTCCAAAGCTTCAATATAGTCCATTAATTCAATCGGATTATTGTTACCAATGTTATAAACACGATAAGGAGCACTCGAAGTAGCTGGATCTGGGTTGTTGCTATCCCAATCTGGGTTAATTGGAGCAGGACGATCTAAGACACGAACAATGCCTTCCACAATATCATCAATATAGGTAAAGTCTCGACGATGTTTGCCATAGTTGAACACCGTAATTGGCTCACCAGCAACAATGGCGCGGGTAAATTTTTGTAAAGCCATATCCGGTCTGTCATAAGGCCCATAGACGGTAAAGAATCTCAACCCGGTAGTTGGCAAATTATAAAGATGTGAATAGGTGTGCGCCATTAATTCATTAGCTTTTTTAGTGGCTGCATATAGACTTACAGGATGATTTGCACACTCATGAGTAGAGAAAGGTTGCTTCGTATTGAGTCCATATGTCGAACTGGATGATGCGTACACTAAATGCTTAACTTGATTATGTCGACACCCCTCTAAAATGTGGCCAAACCCCACCAAATTAGTGTCAATATAGGCCATTGGGTTCTCTAGTGAATAACGAACACCTGCTTGTGCAGCTAGATTCACCACGCCATCAAATTGTTCAAGTTCAAATAAGTCAGCCATGGCCTGACGATCTTCCAGGTTCATGCGAGTATGGGTATAGTTTGGATGGTCCGCATGGCGCTCCAGACGGACTTCTTTGAGTTTGGGATCATAGTAATCATTATGATTATCAATCCCTACCACTTCATCACCGCGATCTAGCAGGCGAATCGAGAGTGCTGAACCAATAAACCCGGCCGAACCGGTAACCAATACCTTCATTAATATTCCTTAATCACTATTAAACAAGTCTCGCGTATAGACTTTGTTTTTCACATCTTCGAGTTCGCCAACCATACGATTGGCCACAATCACATCGCTGATTTTTTTAAACTCACTCAGTTCATTCATCACTCGGGAATGGAAGAACTCAGTCTTACCCTGGTCACTTAATACCGGCTCATAAACTACTACCTCTATACCTTTAGCTTTAATACGTTTCATAATACCTTGAATGGATGAGGCCCTAAAATTATCCGAGCCTGATTTCATAATTAGTCGATGTATACCGACCACCGCAGGATTCTTGCCAATGATTTGATCAGCAATAAAATCTTTACGCATGGAATTGGCATCAACAATAGCCCCAATCAAGGCATTAGGAACATCTTTATAGTTAGCACGTAGCTGTTTGGTATCTTTTGGAAGGCAATAGCCTCCATAGCCAAACGATGGATTATTGTAATGTGAGCCAATCCTCGGATCAAGGCCCACACCTTTGATAATTTGACGAGTATCCAGATTGTGGGTTTCTGCATAAGTGTCTAGCTCATTAAAATACGACACACGCATGGCCAAATAAGTATTGCTAAAGAGTTTGACTGCCTCGGCTTCGGTAGCATCGGTAAACAGGATATCAATATTGTCTTTAATAGCGCCTTCAGCCAATAGATTAGCAAACACCCTAGCTCGCTCTGAGCGTTCACCCACAATAATACGCGATGGATAAAGATTATCGTAAAGTGCCAGGCCCTCTCTTAAAAACTCTGGTGAAAACATAATATTATCACAATTAAATTTAGCCTTAACTTCATTGGTATAGCCCACTGGCACGGTAGATTTAATCACCATTACTGCATCAGGGTTAATCGCCATCACATCTTGAATCACTGCTTCTACAGATGAGGTGTTGAAGTTATTAGTCTCAGTGTCATAATCAGTTGGCGTGGCAATTAGCACAAAGTCAGCGTCTTGATAAGCCTCTGTTTTATCTAGAGTGGCAATAAAATCCAAGTCTTTATTGGTTAGGAAGTCTTCAATCTCTTGATCAATAATCGGTGAGCGTTTTTTATTTAATAACTCAACTTTTTCACTCACCACATCTAGGGCGACCACACGGTGATTCTGTGCCAACAACATAGCATTGGATAGACCTACGTAACCTGTGCCAGCAATAGTGATATTCATTTTTATTCCTTCAGGAGCATCTGAGCAATTTTAACAATATCTTGAGGAAGTATCTCATTTATAGAGAAATCCTCTTTGTTAAGTTTGAATGGATCGACCACCGAAGAAGATTTAATATATTTATTGATTGGAGTCTCGTATATTCTGCTCACTGGGGTTGGGCCAAAAATAGTTATGGATGGCACATTTAAACCCCACGCCATATGTGTTGGTCCAGTGTCATTTCCTACTACTAATCTAGCATTTGAAATTAGTGATTTAAGTCTATCAATAGATAATCTATCAGCAACAAAACAATTTTTTGAATTATTCTTAATCCATAAAGCTTTTTCTCTTTCAGTATTATTTCCCCAGATAATGCAGCATGGGATACCAATTTGATCTGCCACTTCTTTAAATTTCTCTTTAGGGTAGTTCCTGCTTTCCCAATTAGATCCAATCACAAAAACTGCATACCTGCCATCAATGGACTTTTCATTATTTTTGCTTTTAAGAAAGGGTAATTTATTCAAAATTTCCCTATTACTTATCTCTATACCTAAAGGATTACATAAAACTTTAACATTTCTGTCTATAGTATTCTTATCATAACTAATACCAACTTGGAAGTTATAAAAGTTAGAAGCGAGTCTTTCTCTAACAGAGTTTTTATCAAACCCACAAGTCTTTTTTGAGGGGATCAATTTTGCAACAACAGCTGACTTAATTAATCCTTGAGCATCGAGAACAAAATCATATTTTTCTAGACATCTAAGTTTGTTAAGTGTTTTAAATAATTGAAAAAAGGATTTGTTTTTTTTCAAATCTTTAAGATTTAAGGTGTAAATTTTATTTATATCTTTATTATTCTCTAGAAGCCCTTCATATTGCGATTCGACAAACCAATCAATTTCAGAATGTGGAAACTTGTTTTTTATAAATTGCAAACCAACCATTGCATGAACAATATCTCCCAAGGCTGAAAGTTTAACAATAGCAATTCTCATAATTTTTTATTTTATCTTTAATTCCAAGCAATTAAGAGTAATGATTTGCAATGGTATAATCTTTCTTTTTTACTAATATTGAGTACTCTTTTTTGGAAAAAGTTAATTTCATTTCTAATCAAATAAATGAAGATTTAGAAAACGGTATTCACAAAAGTATCTTGACTAGATTTCCTCCTGAGCCGAATGGTTATCTTCACATTGGTCATGCTAAATCAATTGTCTTAAATTTTGAAATAGCTGAAGATTTCCAGGGTAAATGCAATCTTAGATTTGATGACACAAACCCAATCAAGGAGGATGCTGAATACATTGAATCTATACAAAGAGATATTAAATGGTTGGGTTTTTCATGGTCTGAGGATATTAGATATAGTTCCGACTATTTTCAAACCTTCTATGATTGTGCAACTGAGTTAGTCAGCAAAGGTCTTGCATATGTATGTTTTTTGAATAATGAACAAATTCGAGACTATCGTGGAACTCTCAAAAATCCAGGAAAAAACAGTCCCTTCAGGGAAACCACGCCAAATGATAACTTATCTCTGCTATCTAAAATGAAAGAAGGTAAATTTCAAGAGGGTGAATGTGTTTTAAGGGCAAAGATTGATATGTCAAGCCCATTTATGTGTATGAGAGACCCGACACTTTATCGAATAAGGCATGTTCATCATCATCAAACAGGCAATACTTGGAAGATTTATCCAATGTATGATTTTGCTCACTGTATTAGTGATGCAATTGAAGGAATTACGCATTCTCTCTGTACTCTAGAATTTCAAGACAACAGAAGACTTTATGATTGGGTTTTAGAAAATCTTGATCAATTTAATAAACCCAACAGACCTCACCAATATGAGTTTTCAAGGTTAAATCTTGAATACACAGTCATGTCAAAAAGACAACTTCAAAAACTTGTTGAGGGTAATTATGTCTCTGGTTGGGATGACCCAAGAATGCCAACAATATCTGGCTTAAGAAGAAGAGGATATACACCAAAATCAATCAGAGAATTTACAAGACAAGTCGGTATTTCAAAAGTAGATTCAATGACAGATATTAAAATCTTGGAAGACTCAATTAGGGATGATTTAAATAAAGTAGCTAAAAGAACAATGGGAGTTATTGATCCTATTAGGGTTATTATAGAAAACTACTCAGAAAATGATATTGAAACTATCTTTGCACCAAATCACCCTCAAAATCCTAAGATGGGTGAAAGAGAGATTTTCTTTTCTAGGGAAATATTTATTGAACGAGATGACTTTTGTGAAGTTGCCCCCAATAACAAATACAAAAGACTATCCGTTGGAAAAGAAGTAAGACTCAGAAATGCATACGTCATCAAGGCTGTAACTTACGATACTGATTTTGATGGGAATATTACAACAGTCTATGCAGAATATGACAAAGACACTCTAGGAAAAAACCCTTCTGATGGAAGAAAGATAAAGGGTGTTATTCATTTTGTTGAAGCCACTCAAGCAGTATCAACTGAATTTAGAATTTATGAGAGGTTGTTCGTGACTGAGAATCCTGGCAAACATGAAAACTTTG
>Ga0255777_10005387_pt1 | contig 10311 bp, 9 predicted proteins | sample 101ome_15_FD_179975 | JGI IMG/M metagenome (GOLD analysis project Ga0255777, IMG submission 179975) | Coastal salt marsh microbial communities from the Groves Creek Marsh, Skidaway Island, Georgia - 101402AT metaG (version 2) | ecosystem: Environmental > Aquatic > Marine > Intertidal zone > Salt...
CTGGAAGAATTTATCCAAAGACAGACATGATCTTGCTGTAATGTCTTGGGGGGCAACTGAAGCTCATAACTTTCATTTACCCTATGGGACAGACCTCTACGAAGCGGATGCTATTAGTACAGAGTCGGCGCGAAAAACCTATGAAAAAGGTGGCAAATTGATTGTACTACCTCCGATTCCTTTCGGGGTCAATACGGGACAGAGAGATATCTATTTAGATATCAACCTCAATCCTAGTACTCAGCTAGCAATCATGCGCGATATCCTCACAGTTTTAAACCGTCAGGGAGTAAAAAAATTATTACTTATCAACGCACACGGTGGAAATGATTTCAAGCCTATTCTTAGAGAATTAGGGGCAGAATTTCCTGAGATGTTTCTTACCCTTTGCAACTTTTTTTCAAGTATTGAACAAGAAAAGATATTTCGAAGAGGATGGAGATCACGCAGATGAAATGGAAACCAGTCTGATGATGTATCTAAAACCAGAACTAGTATTACCTCTAGAACAATCAGGATTAGGAAAAGAAAAACAACATAAAGTAAAAGCTATTAGAGAAAAATGGGCTTGGTCTGAGAGAAGGTGGTCTGAAGTATCTGAAGACACAGGAATAGGGAACCCTAAAAAATCTACAAATAAGAAAGGAGAGCGTTTTTTCAACGACTTAACTGATAAGTTAAGTGAACTTATGCTCGATTTGTGCACAGTAAACAACAACGACCTATATGAACCGTAAGCAATTTTTAATAATAAGCTCTGTAACAGGATCAAGATTATTGATCAAAAAAAGCTAAAACATCGTCAGCCGGTGAACAGCTTAAATCCTCTAAAAAGGAAGTTTTTTTAACTTTTAATATGAGTAATTTTTCGTTTTATGTATAACAGAACCAAGGCCACAAGCGTTGAGGAATACATAGATTTAGCTTCAGACCCTCAAAAAAATAGAATCCATATTATTCGAAATTTGATTCACGCTTCTGCTAAAAAGATTGAGGAAAAGATTAGTTATGACATGCCGGCCTTTATCTATAAAGGCAAGATCCTTCTTTACGTAGCAATCCAGTCAAAACATATAGGGCTTTACGCTTTGCCCGAAACAAACGTCGAATTCGCTGAAGAATTAACCGCTTTTAAAACTGGAAAAGGAAGCATTCAATTCCCCAATAACAAAGACCTACCAATCGACCTGATTCGTCGAATCATTGAATTCAGGGTGAAACATATTGATGAACTAAGCTAATGGAATCACCCACCCCATTATCTGTAGTGTAATTAAGCCCCAGAAAGTACCTGTAACCATACTCACAATAGCTAGTACAATAGCGTGTGGCATCAGTCGTTTATCATAGGCAGAAGCTACTGCGGGGGCGGTAGACACACCTCCTAAATTAGCCATAGAAGCCAGAGGTACCCAAACCAGAGAAATATTCATTCTATGGGCAAGCAAAAATGAAAGTCCGAATTGAAGAACCATCCATGTGCTGAGAAAAGTGATCAACCATGGGTTAAATTCTAGATAGTTCAAATTAAGTTTCAGCCCCAAGATGCTCATCACAGCGACAATTAACAACTTGCTAAGTTTCTGCAGTGTCTTATGATCCCAAAAACTAAAAAGATTTGCCGTGAGTATTCCTAAAAGACTGAATAAAATAATCTTGAAAAGAAAAGAAAAGTTAAAAAGAGAAGACAATGCAGCAACAAGTATAATTATGATTGTACTCCAGAATCGATTTGGCTTTTGTTTTTTATTAGAAACCTCAGTGTTAAAGATCACTGCCTCTCGACCAAATCTTTGATTCAATTGAGGCGTCTTCTTGATCCACTGAAAAAGAAAAAGAGTCCAAACATTTACGATCACATTATCAAGAACTAAGACGCTGAGAAAAAGAGACTCTGGCGTTTCGGCAAGCTCTTTTAGTACAAGCATTGAACTACTCCCCCCAATCCAACTACCCACTACAGGAAGAGTTGAAGTATAACCCTTCTCTACTATCAAAAACTCATGAAAATCAGGTATCAAACTAAATACTAAAAGAAGTACTACCGGGCAAACAGCTATAATCGCAGAACTCAATAAGAAATAGATTAGGGGCTTACCTGCCACAATTTTTATTTCGGTTAGCGATATCGAAGCCATCGCGCAAAACACGGTCATTGGGAGTAGATATTTTTTACTAAGACTATGAATTAGATGATCTTCAGAGATCCATAAGAAAAGAGGATTTGCGATTGCAGGGACCACATAAGCTAGTAATATCGCTGGTACCCATTGGGTAAATTTTTCTAAACGCGAAGAAGCTTCAACCTTTAAAATTAAATAAACACAAAGCGGTATAAATCCAAAAACTAGGAAGTCGTTAAAAATCATTAGACTGTGTTAGTATTCCTAAAAGCGATTGTATACCCTCAAACAGATTCTTCAGACGAATATTCTCATTCGCTGCGTGAATTTGTGCGTCGGGGTTAGGAATTCGCAAAGCGATACCTTCTATTTGTAGCGCATCAATGAATTTGCCTATGGGCTGAGAACCTCCAGTAGTATTGAGCTTTAAAACTTTAGTTTTTCCTAAACCCTTTTGAATTCCACTCACTAGCCAATCGCCAAACTTCGAGTCAATTGGAGTTCGAAAAGCCACCGACCCAGTGGTGGTTTCCATTGTCAGTAATTTCAAATTCTCCTTACGCTGCGCTCTATTAGGCGAATGGGGAAGAATTATATAACCTTGTTTTCGAATATGTTTTTGAATCAAATCAAACTGTCTCTCTGCAGGAGTTTCAGGAGTTAGTCTCAACTCAAATTCAGCGGTGACTTCGGTAGGAATTCTCGTTTTTACCTTTGCTGAGTTTGAAGAAATACTTCGAAGAATTAAACTCGGATGTTGGTATACCTGTTGCGGGTGTACGCGATGATTATAAAGTTTTGATTCGAGTCTTGATTCAAGTTGTTCAAAGGTTCCAAGATCTAATGATTCAAAGTAGCGAAGGTCATTGGAAGACTCTTTATAAGGATCAAACTCGTCAATAAGAATTTCTTCATGGTATCCAACCATCGAAGCCACAAGCTGGTTCATTAGATACCATGGGTTCGGGCTAATACCTGAATACTGCCCACTATGAAGTTCTGAAGGTGCTCCGTAGACCGTGAGCTTCATCGTCGCAATTCCTCTAGCACCAAAAGTTAGGGTAGGTACGTTAGCTAGAGACCTCGTTCCATCTAAAATCAGAAGCGCGTCCGCAGCAAGCTGTTCAGATTTAAGAGTCAACAATGAGGTTAGATTTTTTGAACCCTTTTCCTCTTCAGTATCTCCGATTATTTTGATATTTAATTTAGGAGTAATCCCTTTGCGATTAAGATGCTTTAAAGCGTAAAGCAATGAGAAAGCAGGACCCTTCGAGTCTGCGGCACCACGAGCAAAAAGAGCTAAAGAATCTATCGGCTCGCTACCCTTTTCAACTTCTACCCAGACACCACCGATCTGCTGCTTTAAGACTGGAGAAAAAGGATCCTTCTGTTCCCATTTCGAGCCATCTGCTGGTAGAGCATCTAATTGTAAGTATATAAGCAAGGTTGTCTCAGCCCCTAGATTCAAATCTGCATATAGATAAGGGGTTTCTTCTACTTTCCAATTATTTACCTCAAAGCCAAGAGGAGTTAAATAATCAGTCAGAAAATCAAGATTATGTTGAATACCCAGAACATCATCAGAAACATTTGAAATAGATAAGTAGTCTTTAAAATCTGAGAGGATTTCATCCTTTTCTTTTACAGAAAAATCAAACCCTTGTGCGCTTAACGAACCCCTCGATAAAAAAACGAGCAGTAAAATGAAAGATGCTTTGCCAACCAGATACCTCATCAAAAGTGAGTTAATAATCTATCTAACATACGTAAAAATCGCATCGGTTGTAAGAATGCTTAACCCTACTTTTAACTTTATACATTAACTTGGACATCTATGAAAATTACCTTTTTAGGACATGCATCCCTCTTAATCGAAGTAGGTGGCAAACACCTTGTCGTAGACCCTTTTATAACGGGCAACCCTATAAATTCAGCCATAGATATTGAGACGCTTCAAGCAGATTACATTTTAATCACTCATGCCCATCAAGATCATATATTAGATGTTCAAGCGATTGGAGAACGAACAGGTGCAACAATCATTTCTAACTTCGAAATCGTTAGCCATTTCGAAAAATTAGGACTAAAAGGACACCCTATGAATCATGGCGGAAATTGGAATTTTGATTTCGGAGACTTACAATACGTCAACGCGATTCACAGTTCAAGTTTTCCTGATGGTTCATATGGCGGTCAACCTGGAGGTTTTATTCTCTCTACCTCTGAAGGTACAGTGTATATAGCTGGTGACACAGCACTTACCTATGATATGAAACTCTTCGGTGAGTCTCATCAAATTGATCTTGCTATTCTGCCCATCGGAGACAATTTCACTATGGGGTATAAGGATGCACTAAAGGCATCGAAACTACTCGGATGCTCTAGGGTGTTAGGATATCATTTCGATACCTTTGGATTTATCAAAATCGATCACAAAGCCGTCAAAACTCATTTTAATGTCAACGGAGCTTCACTAAAATTATTAGAGATTGGGGAGTCACTTTCATTATAATTCATGAAGATTCGAATTAATAAATACTTAAGTGAAATCGGTTATTGCTCACGTAGAGCTGCGGATAGGCTTCTAGAAGATGGTAGAATCACCATCAATGGAGTTATACCTGAACTTGGAACTAAGATTACTGAAAACGACATAGTAGCTGTAGATGGTAAAGTCGTGGGAGATCGGAAAGAACAGCATGTTTACATCGCTCTAAATAAACCTCGTGGTATTGTTTGCACTACAGATCGCAGAGTTGAAAAAGATAATATCATCGATTTTATTGGTCATCCAGAGCGAATCTTTCCGATCGGACGCCTCGACAAACCTTCAGAAGGACTCATACTTCTAACCAGCGATGGTGACATCGTTAATAAGATTCTGCGCGCACGAAACAATCACGAAAAAGAATACATCGTCAAGGTCGACGGGCCCATCGATCAAAAGTTCATTTCTAAAATGAGTAATGGTATCCCCATCTTAGGTACTGTTACCAATAAATGTTTTGTTGAACAAGTGGGCCCAAAAACCTTTCGAATCATATTAACACAAGGGCTTAATCGCCAGATTCGACGAATGTGCGAGTATCTTGATTATCGGGTAACCCAATTGAAACGCATCCGAATCATGAATATTGAATTAGATTTACCCTTAGGCAAATGGCGTGATTTACGCCCCGAAGAATTATCAGAACTAAATAAGCTTTGCGAAGAAAGCTCAAAAACAATTTAAACCTATGAAACTTGTCAGACTATTATTAGCGCTTGTAATTTTATCAAGTTGTTCTACAAAAACAACCACGCTAAAAGAAGTAAAGGAGTTTATCAAGATTGATGAGACAAAAGATATCCTGTTCACCCTTGCAAGCGATGAAATGAAAGGCCGAGAGAGCAGTAATGGCGGATATCAAATGGCGGCAGATTTTGTCACTAATTTCTTCGATGAAAATGGGATTGAACCTTTTTATCCCTCGTATAAAGACTCACTACAAACCAAAGAGATATGGAGTTATAACCTAGTTGGGCGTGTAGGATCATTTGATAATGAAAAACCAACCATACTCATCGGAGCACATCTCGATCACATCGGTATTAATGAAGAAAATCAAGAAGACCCTATTTTTAACGGAGCCAATGACAACGCATCGGGCTCTACCGCAGTTTTACAAATTGCCAAATTCTTGGCCACAAAAAAGTGGAATCAGAATATTCTGATAGCCCTTTTCGCAGATGAAGAGAAAGGGCTTAGAGGTGCTGCCCATCTTGCAGAACGACTAAAGCAAGAAGGAATAAATCTCTCTTATATGGTGAACTTCGAAATGCTTGGAGCGACCTTAACTACAGGAGAAAATCAGGTTTACATGACCGGATATAACCTTTCAAATATGCCACAGAAAATGAATGCCTACGCTCCAGAGTTTGTGCAATTTCTACCCGAGGCAAAACAATATAATCTTTTCAAAAGATCAGACAATTACTCTTTCTACAAAATCCATAATATCCCGGCACAAACCTTGTCTACTTTCGATTTTAAAAATTACGATTATTATCACAAGGCAGGAGACGAGGCTGAGAAGACGGATATTACTAATATGAACCAGGTGATCAGTACTTCTGCCTATATATTGGCAAAAATGCTCGAAGAGGAGGTTTCAATTAATCTTTTAAGCCAGGAGTAAATGTTTACTAACAAGATCTACAGTAATGTTTAGAGAAGCCATTCTGTTTAAACAAGATCTTTCATCTTGGTGTGTAAAAAACATTGATTTACTCCCTGAAAACTTCGCTTCAGATTCGGGCCTAAGTGAAGAATACTTCCTAGTTTGGGGGACATGCCCCTAACCTATTGATTTTTAAACACTCATTATCTGAAGTTTTATTTTTGTTTAAATTATTTTAAATATCTTTAGACAAAATTATTTATGAAATACTGGATACTATCTGTAATTTTCATTGCTTCGCTCTTTTACTTTGAAAACATAGAGAAGCCTCTTAGTCAATCAGTCTCAGGCAAGGCCTACTACTATTCTAAAACCAAAATGGATTTAGGGAATTGGGGTGCGCGAATGAGTGAGGCCCAAAAAAAACAAATGGCAAGTCGATTAAAAAATCGCTTAGAAAAAACATATATCCTAACTTTTAATCAGTACGAATCGTTCTTCAAAGAAGAAGAAAAGTTAGATGCTATAGGAGGTGCAACCGATACTTGGGGGGCAAATTTCTCAAGAGGTGATCAGTACAAAAACCTAAAAGATTCTACCCTTATTCAGTCACAGGAGTTTTATGGGAAGAGATTTGTCATAAAAGATGAATTACCAAAAATCAACTGGGTTAAAGGAAATGAAACGAAGCAAATAGGAAACTATCTCTGCTTCAAAGCGGTTGCAACAATGCCTACTGAAACACTGAATTGGTACATTTTTGATTGGAATGATCTCACTAATTCTGGTAGTGACGAAGTTCCTATGTCGACCATTGAGGCGTGGTATACCTTACAAATACCATTAGGCCACGGCCCAGCCGAATTCTGGGGTTTACCAGGTCTTGTTCTCGAAGTTAGTACCGGTAATACTACCATCCTATGTTCCGAAATTAGCATCAATACCAATGACCGAGACCCAATAGCCATCCCCAATAAAGGTGAAGAAACTTCTATTGCCAGTTATCGTAAGGTAGTTAAAGAACGTATGGCAGCGATGAGGAACAGCTACAGTCGAAGAAGAAATTAATATGAGCCGTTCATTATTGAGAGAAAAGGTTCTAGTAATCGCTCTCGTTTGTTTTTCTTTCTCAACAAATGCCCAACTTAAATTTGAAGGTATTGTTAGAGACAGCATCAGTCAGCCTCTAGAGATGGCCAGCATCGTTCTTCTCAATTCCCAAACAAAAGAAATGGCCAGTTATGGCCTAACGACAAGTGAAGGTAAATTCTCATTAAAAGTTAGTCCTAATACCAATTACAACGTTCAAATAAGTTTTTTTGGCCTAAGAACTCTTAAAGATAGTGTACAGATTAAGGAGATAGATTTTTACAAAGAATATGATTTAAGGAATGATATTGTTCTTGAAGAAGTAGTAGTAAAACTTCCTGTTTCTGTTAGAGGGGATACTATCGTATACGATGCAGATTCCTTTAAAAATGGATCTGAACGTAAATTAGAAGATATCATCGCTAATCTACCAGGTGTTGAACTAAACGAGAATGATCAAATTGAAGTCGAAGGAAAAGTCGTTAATAAACTATTAGTCAATGGAAAAGAGTTTTTTGAAGGCGACACTAAACTTGGAACAAAAAATATACCCTCCAACGTCGTTGATAAAATTCAAGTGCTGAGAAACTATTCTGAAGTCGGTCAATTAAATAGTGTAAGAAGCAATCAAGACAATGTTGCCATCAATATCCAACTGAAAAAAGGAAAGGATAACTTCATTTTTGGTGATATCAAGGGTGGATTCGGTAAAGCGATTGAGGATGAACTGTACCTAGCACAACCCAAAATATTTTATTACAGCCCTGACTTTACTCTAAATTTTATTGGAGACCTTAATAACCTAGGAGAAATAGCGCTCTCAAGAAGAGATATTAGAGGGTTGACAGGAACTTTTAGACAAGTTGATAACCGCAGTGGCAGTAATATTAATCTTGGCAATAACGAGATTTCCTTTAATACCAATGAAAATAATGCTCAAGAAATAACCAATCGCCTAGGTTCTACTAGTTTTAGTTATTCTCCCAACCCTGGATTAGATATTACAGGATTCTTAATTTATAACCAAAGCGATGTAACAGGCAGAGAACGGAGGTTGATTCAGTACACCAGTTCTTTAGTAGAAATACCTGACGAATCCACTGATCAGATTAGCGATGAAGCCACTACTCAGGCCATTATCAAGTTAGGAACTAGTTATAAACCCAACTTTAACAATCAAATTGACTACGATATCTACGCCCGATTTTCTGATGATAGTCAAAACCTATCTACATTATCATCGGTTCTGGGAAACACCATAGAAAAACAACAAGTTTCGCCTTTTAGAATTAATCAATCACTCAATTACTATCTCACTATTGATGAGAAAAACATTTTGTCCTCAGAGACTCAACTCCAAATAAGTGAAGAAGATCCGTTTTACAATGCGATAATTCTGGGTAAAGATGGAGAATCATCTGTTTTTACGAATACTGCTCAGGCTTTAGGGTTTAAATCGTCTGAACAAGGTTACAACATCGGGCAAAGTAGAGTTATTAAAAGCACCCAAATCGATTCTAAAATTGAGTACTACCATATACTCAGCAATAAAGCCAATTTAAACTTTACGGCAGGAGTCATTCGAAGTCATCAAGAGTTTGACTCTGATTTATTTCAAAACATCTTAAACACTGAATTTAGGCCTTCAATTGAGGATAGCACCTTAAAATTAAACAACGAAACTATCTATGATTTCAGTGATTACTACCTTAGCGCACATCTAAGACTTCGAGCGGGTATTTTTACTATAGTACCCGGTCTTTCTCTTAGACGTTATCAAATATCTAATGAGCAATTTGGAGAAACAAATTCGCAAGCGTTCACCCAAGTTCTGCCAGACTTTGAAACTAAAATGCAGTTTAAGACCAGTGAATCTTTAACCTTTAATTATCGAATCATCAACCAATTCACAGACGTTTCAAGAATTGCACAAGGGCTGGTGATGAACAATTACAATAGCTTTCAATATGGAGAACCTGAATTAACCAATGGTTTATCTCATAATCTAAGTCTACTTTATAACAGCTTCAATTTATTCAATAATACAAACGTATTTGTAAGAGCCGGTTACACAAAAAATTTAGATCAAATTAGATCAATTACTGACTTTGATAACATCATTCGAACAAGTACATTTTTCAACTCTCAATTTGCTGACGAGAGTACTAATCTTTCAGGAAGAATACAAAAAACGTTAGGTAGAATTAGATTGAGTACGCGGGCTAGTATTAATTACAGTAAGTTAAATCAATTTATACAGGGTGTTCAATCACTCAACACTTCATTAAATCGAAGCATATCTCCAGCAATTAGTACTAATTTTCCATATGCTCCAAACTTAAGATTAAGTTATAATTATGGTCTAACTACTAATAATCAAGGAAGTCGAGAAACTGAATTCAAAAGAAATTCAATAACCAGTTCCTTTGATGCTTATATCAAGAAGAAAATAACCTTCAACCTTGATTATAGTTATAACGCCCAGGACGATGGGATTAATGAAAGACAATTCTTTCAAAGTTTAAATGCCTCTTTATTTTATCGAAAGGATAAAGATGCAAAACTCGAATACGAAATCCGAGGGTCTAATCTTTTAAATATCGATGCGCAAGTCAGAAATAGTGCGAATAATCTTTTGGTGTTTTCCGCTGAAACCTTCATACTGCCACGATTCATAAGCCTTAGATTTATATACAATTTATAGGCCACACATATTCCATTTCTGACTTACCTTTGTAACGTTCTCAAAAGGGGTGCTTTTTTAAGGCTGAGATCATACCCAATGAACCTAGAACAGGTAATGCTGTTTAGGGAAACCGAAGCGAATGCTTCAAACAATTATTCAATTACTAATCAAGAATAATTACCTCTTTTTATTCGTTTTAAATTTCTTTAAAATGAAGAAAAATCTACTTTTCTTATTCTTGTTTGTAAGCCTA
>Ga0255777_10005394_pt1 | contig 10304 bp, 10 predicted proteins | sample 101ome_15_FD_179975 | JGI IMG/M metagenome (GOLD analysis project Ga0255777, IMG submission 179975) | Coastal salt marsh microbial communities from the Groves Creek Marsh, Skidaway Island, Georgia - 101402AT metaG (version 2) | ecosystem: Environmental > Aquatic > Marine > Intertidal zone >...
AAACGAATTTAAAAAAGGTTTTTATTTTGAGCCTACTATCATTGAATGTAATCATCATAATTTGCCTGCAGCAGAGAATGAGTTATTTGGTCCTGTTTTATCAGTAATGAAATTTAATGATGAGGATGAGGCAGTTAAGCTGATGAATGATAATACTTTTGGCTTAGCAGCAGGAGTCTTTACTGAAAACAATGGGATTGCAATGCGAGTTTCTAAAGCTGTTCAAGCAGGAATTGTTTTTGTTAATACTTACAGATTAATTTCACCCATGGCTCCTTTTGGTGGCTTTAAAAATAGTGGGTATGGAAGAGAATCAGGAATTGAGGTGATGAAAGATTATTCGAATACTAAAACAACTTGGATTAGCACCTCAAAAGAACCTTTAAGTGATCCCTTCAATTTGCGTTGATAAATGAATTCTGAAACTAATATTAAAAGAGGTTTTGCAGATGAAGAATTTGAAAATCGAACCGTTCGTGCACAAGAAATTATGCATAGGTACGAATTGGATGGTATTTTATTAACTACCCCACAAAATATTAGATACTTTACAGGATATGACTCTCAATTCTGGGAGAGTCCGACACGTCCTTGGTTTGTTATTGTGCCCTTATCAGGAAAACCAATTGCCATCGTACCAGAAATTGGCGCGTCTGAATTTAACAAAACTTGGTTAGATGAAATTAAAACTTGGCCATCACCGAGACCTGAGGATGAAGGTATAAGTTTATTAAAATCAAATCTAGAAAATCTAAAAAAAACTTTTGGACAAATTGGTTTAGAATTGGGGAGTGAAATAGCACTAAGAATGCCGGTAAGAGATTTCATAAAATTAAAAGAAGTTGTTAACACAAATTTAGTGGATGGATCAGATGCGATTTGGGATATGCGTATGATTAAAACAAATGAAGAAATAAAAAAAATTAAATTTATCTGCTCAATAGCAAGTGATGCATATAATGCATTGCCATCAGCTCTCTCTATGGGCAATACAGAGAGAGAGGCAGTTCACAAATTAAAAATGGATATTTTAAGCAGAGGTGCTGACAGTGTGCCGTTCATGCCTGGAATTTCTGGCCAAGGAGGTGTTTCGCAAATTGTTTGTGGGCCTACCGATCGCATTCTAGAAGATGGTGATATCCTTTTTATAGATACCGGATCTACTTTTGATGGATATTTTTGTGATTTTGATAGAAACTATGCATTTGGAAAAGTAACTAGCGAAGTCGAAAAAGTATATCACGTTTTATGGCAAGCTACGGAAGTGGGTATTAAAACTGCCATTCCAGGAGCTACCACAAACGATATTTTCAATGCAATGAATAAAATTATCCAAGATAACGGGGCAATTGGAAATAATGTTGGAAGATTAGGTCATGGTCTTGGCTTGCAACTTACAGAGCCGCCATCACATCGATCTGGCGATAAGACCTTAATAAAAGAAAATATGGTTTTAACTATTGAGCCTGCCATGGAATATGCTCCGGGAAAAATGCTTGTACATGAAGAAAACATAATAATCCAAAAAGATGGCGCTGAATTAATTACCAAAAGAGCACCTAAAGAAATCCCAGTAATAAAATAAAATTACAAATTTGATTTTAATCTTCTTAATTTTCCCTCAGTTGAGTCATGATCAATATAACAACCTTGTAAGTGTCTAAAACCAGTATTCACATCGTATTCCGTTCTGCCATGCAAAACTCTTATATTATCAAACATCATTAACATACCGCTTTCCAGGCGAAAATTTAGCTCAAACTCCTCTGACTCGTACAAATAATATAGTTTTTTTCTTGCAGCATAAAAACTCTCTAATTTCTTTGGTTCTAAATATGGAACATAATCTAACCTACCACTAAATCTACTTTGTAAATAATTTCCACTATCATCTAATTCAATTAGCTTTCCATAATTTTCAAGAATAATATCTTTATCCACGAACTTAAATAATACATCTGTAGTTGTAAGAACTTCATACATTTCTGGCTCTTCTTTTTTAAGATACTCCGCTACCGCATAACCATCTACCAACGAAGAGTCCCCTCCCTTTGCTTCATTAGCTATACAGTGTAAAATTTGAATTCCTGGCATTGGTTTTCGGTAGGGATTGTCAGTATGCGCTTTAATCCCAAGACTAGTATAAGCTAAATCATTAGCTTTAGGTTTTGATAATACATCAAAATGCTTTCCAAAATTAGTTGTTCTTACAGGGCCAAACATTTCAGCAAATTTAATTACTGTGCCCTCTTCTGCAGAAGTGTTTTTAACAATAACAAAACCAAGTTCTTGAAAATCATTTAATAATTCTGAAATATATTTGTCTTCGTATAAACTTTTAAAATCATAAATAGGTAATTCTTTAAATTGATTTTTCCATGGCGTTTTCTTCGGAATAATATCTTTAGAATTTAATTCTTGAATCAATGAATCAATTGAAAAAACACCATTAGAATTATCAGTAAACTCAATTTTTAAAAGATTATCTTCAACTTTGTATTTTGAAAATTTTATATTCGGATCTAACAAAGATGGCTCGTACAATCTTTGATAATTATGTTGATCTAAATAGTTTTCACTATTTAATCTTTCACGCAACCATAGGGGGTGAATTAAAAAGTTTTTTAAATTTTCATTTTTTGAATTTAAACATCCATTTTCATCTAAAAAAAATTCCATTAGAAAAATATATGTAAATTTATTAAATCTGCAATTAAATTTTTACTTCCTAGTCTCTATTATTGTATAAATTATGACTGAAGACAAAAGCATAAAGCCACCCACAATTGTATTAATTGATGGCACTTCATTAATAACAAACCATACCCATGCAGTACCAAAAACACTTTCGAGCAAAAATATAAGATAGACCTGATAGGCAGGAGTGTATTTAGGTGCAATTGTTAAAATAACAAAGGGCACAGGCAAAATTACAAAGCACATTAGTGACAGATATACAATTTGTGTAAGATTAAGATTAAATTCTATTTCAAAAGGGAGAGCGTATATTCCTGCCAACACACAACCTAATAAACATGCAGGAACGAGATCTTTATTTTTAAAATATCTTACTACGACTCCACTTGCGCCCATTGTTATAGCAACTATAAGTGCCATGAAATCGCCGAATATCCCTGTTGTAGTATAACTTCCCCAACCAATAGTAAGCATACTTGCTATAGCAACACCTATTATAATCCAAGTAAAGAATGTTGGTTGTTCTTTTAAAAAAAATATTGAAAAGAACGCAGCAAAGATTGGGGCTCCAGCTACAATTACTAAAGTATTAGCAACTGAAGTATATTGAATAGCGTAAACAAAACAAACGTGTGTAATGGCATAAAAAATTGCATACGCAATCCCAGGTATACCAATTAATAAAAAAACATTTACTGTCTCCCTCTTATACGACCATAATATAAATAGTAACAATGTTATTGCAGGTAAAAAACTTCTATAAAATATTAAACTATAATCGGTTAAATTTAATAATCTTATTAAAAGACTGTCAGGACTAATGATGATAACACCAAAAAACGTCCATAGTAAACCTTGTGCACTTTTACTCATAATTATTATTTAATAATTTTTTTATTTTCTCTTAACGAAATATATACGCCACTGGCAATAATTATAATGAGACCAATCCATATCCATTGATTTGGAAAATCTCCAAAAAAGTAATATCCAATTATTACATTCATAATGATTTCAGAATAAGACAAAGGAGCTAACTTTGATGCTTCAGCATAATTTAAAGATAAAATAAGTAAAAAATGTGCCAATGTTCCAATAGCTGCAAGCGATATTAAAATTAACCAGCCATTAATATTTAGAGAGCTCCAATAAAATGGAACAATTAAACTTATTACAATCGCCCCTGATAAACCTGTGAAAATCAGTGTCATTAAAGGACTATCAATAGAAGATAATTTTCTGGTGCTAATTATATAGAAAGCATAACAAATACCTGCACATACTGCACCCACAGTTGCCATATTAACTTCTGTAAAGCCTGGTCTAATAACAAATAGAACTCCAATAAAACCTGTTACAACTGCTATCCATCTTCTTGGACCAACTCTCTCTTTTAAAATAAAAAAAGACAAAATTGTTGCAATGATAGGAGAAATAAAAGCTAATGTTAAAGCTTCTGCTAGAGAAATGATAGAAATTGCATAAAAGAAAAATATTGTAGACAAAAATAAAAATAAGCTTCTTAAAACTTGAATTTTTATTCCTTTTGGAAAACCAAGATGCTTTCTAAAAAAAATAGAAGAAATTAAAATACTAAACAAAGCCATAAAAAAGTATCTTCCCCAAACAACTTGAAGGAAATGGATTTCTTGACTTAAAAATTTAGCCAAACCATCCATAAAAGGAAGGAGCATCCAAGCTGATATATTTAATATAATTGCTTTCATTTATTTTAGGTCAAACAGAACTTTAAACTAATTTATATTTAAACATAATTTATTTATTTGATATCATTTTAATTTAAATGTACTAATTTATAGAATCATATTTTATGAATATTAATCTTTTTAGTAATAATTGGAGTAAATATTATAGAAGAGGGTTCTTACTATCTTTCTTTATTATTTCTATACTATGTGTTGTTGATCAAACACTTGATAACCCATTTTTTTTTTCACATATAGATAATTTAACTATTTTTTTTATTACATTAACTACAGTTTTTTTTGCATCAGTTTTTTGTGGTCTATTGAATTTGATTTTTTTACTTTTAATTTCTTTTTTTGAAAAAAAATAAGTTATTTTTTTTTGAAAAAATCCCTAAGAGCAAATTCATTATCTTTTTTTGATAACTTTATTAATAGATATGCAACTATAAATAACCATAGCAAACCAAAATAGAATCTATACTTAGAGAAAAAATCAATGATTAAATCAAGAAAAGATTGGAGAATTAAATAATTCATTAATATTAATTTAAGGGCGGAAATACCGCCCTTAATTTAAAATACATTTAATTAATGCTTATCAGCAACTTCTTTTTCATGTCTAGCTGCAGCCCAAATCACACCTACACATATTGCTACAACTATAATTACAAAAGTAGTTAGAAGTCCTGGAGAATTTGCCCACGTAAAGTATGCATCAACTCCTTCCCAACTATTTTCTGGTCCTGGCCATGAATTCATAATTTACCCCTTTCTTTTATTTGTCAGAGTAAGCTCTGAGGTTTAATTCAGCATTATCAATTCCAGCTGCTTGGACTGAGTCTGGAACTCTCAGCCATCCCATTAAGTTCATTACATAAGAAATAATATACCCAGGTAAAAAACCAGTTAAAATCATAACTATACAACCAACTAATTGACCAATAAATGATGTTGGTGGAATGTCTCCTGCTGATGGATATCCAGAAGCAAATATCCCCACAACCATCACTCCAAGTACACCACATACACCGTGAATTGTAACTGCGCCTACACAATCATCAATCTTAAATGTATTGTGGATCCAGTTGTTTGCTGGAATAATAATACAACCTGCAAAAACACCTAGGATAAATGCAAATCCTGGATACCAAATATCTAGACCACTTGCACAAATGAATATACCTGCAAGGCCTCCAGACATCATCCAAAACGGATTTCCTTTACTCCACCAAAATGCTCCTATCATACCTCCGGCAAGTCCCATTAAAGTATTGAACACAAATGAAGAAAGTGTAGCCGGCGCTCCGTAAATATTGGTCCATCCAGAAATTCCAATCATGCTTTCAGTATCATAAATTAGTACCCCTGGCCAAATTAGGCATGCTCCTAAGAAGCCAAAGAACCCAGCAATCAGCATTAACAAACCTGTAAATGATGAAACTAGACTATTTCCCTCAAGTTCGTTTGCGGATCCATCTTCATTGTATTTTCCCAATCTTGGTCCTAAGTTCAATAAGACACCAAAGGCAAAAAATCCAGCTATTGTATGGACCACGCCTGCTGCCGCTGTATCATGAAAACCCCATTGAGTTACTAGCCATCCATTGTATTGCCAACCCCAAGATGCTCCTATAACCCAAACAAAAGAACCTAAAATAACGGCTAAAAAAGTAAATGCACTTATTCTTATTCTTTCAATTACAGAACCTGAGAAAATTGAAGCAGTTGTACAGGCAAAAAGCGTGAATGCTGCCCAAAAAACTCCTGTTTCTTGATCCCCTAACATTGGACCCATTGATACATTCCATGGCGATGCGTATCCATCTAAACCAATAGGAACAAATCCATTTGGAAAAGCTAAATAAACATACCATCCAAACAACCAAAAAGTAGGAATCATAAAAGCAAATGCTAGTAAATTTTTTACACCTGAAGAAACTGCATTCTTCATTCTTGTTGCACCTACCTCATACATAAGAAAACCTACATGAATTAAGATCATAAACCCTGTGCACCACCAGTAGTAAGCTTCAGCTCCTACCTTTTGTTGGCCTAACACAAAAGTTGCTAATTGTTCAGTAGTCATATTACCTCCTTCTTGAGTAATAATTTATAAAAAATTTATAAATTATTTTGTCAAAGATTCTAAGAAAATTATGTTTTTTTTTGGCTCAAAACCTTGATTTTTTATGTATTATATCAAAAAAAGTTGTAATAAAATTTTATTATATGAAACGGTTGACATTATTCTTGTTTTAAAATTAACTTTAAATTAAGCAATTATAATTCTTTAATTTAACTGGAGGGGAACATGGATTTAAAAAAAGAAGCAAAAAAAAGAAAAATAAAATATTTTTTGATCTGTTACGTTGATTTTTTTGGTGTTGTAAGATCAAAATTAGTTCCTGCTCAGGTAATTGATCAAATGCAAAAAGAGGGAGCGGGATTTGCAGGTTTTTCAACTTACTTAGATATGTCACCCGCAGATGCAGACATGGCTTCTATCCCTGATCCTTCAAGCTTAATTCAACTTCCTTGGAAACCTGAAGTTGGTTGGTTGGCAGGAGATTTATGGATGAATGGTGAACCTGTCAAATCATCCCCCCGGGTAATGTTAAGAAATCAAATTGAGCAATTAAAGAAAAAAAATATGAATCTAAAATCTGGCGTTGAATGTGAGTATTTTTTAATATCTCCTGATGGTAATTCAATTGCAGATGTGCGTGATCAAGCATCTAAACCCTGTTATGACCAATCAGCTTTGATGCGCCAATATGATTTAATTAGTGAAATATGTGACGCCATGATTAAGCTTGGATGGGGGCCCTATCAAAATGATCATGAAGATGCCAATGGACAATTTGAGATGAACTGGGATTTTTCAAATTGTTTACAAACAGCTGATAGGCATGTTTTTTTTAAATTTATGGTTAAGTCATTAGCAGAACAAAGAGGCCTTAGAGCAACTTTTATGCCAAAACCTTTTGAAAATAAAACAGGCAATGGTTGCCACGCGCATTTATCCATTTGGGATAAAAATGGAAAAAATTTGTTTCTTGATAAAAAAGATAAACTTGGTTTATCTAAAACTGCTTACAAATTTATGGGTGGCATCATGCATTCAGCAGAAGCTCTAACAGCTTGGTTCAACCCTACAGTAAATAGTTACAAACGTATTAACGCACCTGTTACTGACTCAGGCGCCACATGGTCTCCAAACACAATTACATACTCAGATAATAATAGAACACACATGATTAGAGTACCTGGTTCTGGAAGATTTGAGTTGAGACTTATGGATGGGGCAACTAATCCTTACCTCTTACAAGCAGGTATAATAGCAGCGGGTATTGATGGAATAGAAAATAATCGCAATCCAGGAAAACCAAGTTTTCTAAATATGTACGCGGAAGCGCACAAAGCTAAGAATGCAAAAAAATTGCCTAAGAATTTAGAAACTGCTTTGTCTCATTTATCAAAAAGTAAAGTGATGAATAAAGCTTTTTCAAAGGAGACAATTAACTCTTATGTAAAACTTCGTTCTTTGGATATTAAAGATTTTAAAAAATCAAAAGACTCAAAGAAAAAAGGTATTACAGAATGGGAAAAACTTAATACTCTTGACTGCTAAATATGGGAAAAATTGGTTGGAAAGATTTTATAGTTTGGCAGTGCAGTATTCGTCAGAGAAATTTTAGATTACACAAAGGTAAGCCATCTGAAGGTTTAATCTGTAATCTTTATGAAAAAAAAAATAATATTGAAATAAAAAAATTTATTTCAGTTCTTTTAGAAAAAAAAGTTGAGGACTCATCAAGAATGTTTGAATTTATGTATAAAAGAACCCATGATCCTGAAGATAGATATTTAAAAGCTGTTAAACTTTTTAGCGATGAATACTTTAATCAACCGGATAAATTTGATGGAAGATTTACAGCTACCTTTAGCAAAGATGATCCTTCTTTAAAAATATTAAATTCTAAGAAATCTTTTCAGGCTCAGTTTTTTGAAAGAGAAACAGGTTTTGATTTTCCTTTAAAAGTTCAAAAACTAGCAAAAACAAAAAATGAATGGAAATTTACCTTTTGGCATAATTTTTTATTCAACCCATCATTAAACGAAAATGTAGAAATTTTTTTATTTAGCCCAGATAAATCTGGGCTAAAAAGCATAGCTTAGTTTTTTTTGTAAGCTTTTTTAAGAGTAACTAGAGGATGATTTGAAGACATTTGGAATTTAATTAACAATTCCCTTGCAATCATATCTCTATCTTGTTGATCTTTTGGTAATTTTAATTTTGGTGGAGTAGTTACCCAACCATTAATATTTCGATCAAACACTGCTGGTTTACCATCTTCATATCCCATATGAACATCCTCTAACCAATTAAGATCATCCCAACCCATATGTTCTATATATTTTTTAAGAAATGGAGTTAGTCTATTATAATCGGGTAATAAGTTTAAATCATATCGGTAACCAATATGTTGACCAATCATTTTTTCTCTTGCTGTCTTAATTCCTTTATCTTTAGAAGAATTAGACTTTCTTTTTTTAACAACTTTTTTTGTTTTTTTCTTAGCCATTATGTTCTCCTAAATAGAATGGAAGTTATCGACGCCCACAGTATAATCTGTTCCTGCTAAAGGTACTTTTGCTAACGCTGATGCTTCCATAGTTAAAGCTGCCAAATCTTCTGGCTCTAATGAGTGGATGTTAGTTTTACCACAAGCTCTCGCAAGTAATTGCGCTTCTAAAGTCATCGCATGAAGATAATTATATACTCTTAGAGCTGCATCATCCGGATTTAGTCTTTTACGAAGTTTTGGATCTTGTGTTGCCACACCAACTGGACATCTACCAGTATGGCAGTGATAACAATAACCTGCTTCAACACCAAGCTCCTTTTCAAAGTCTGCTTCTGGTATATCCTTGTTACAGTTTAGCGCTACTAAAGCTCCAGTTCCAACAGAAATACAGTCAGCGCCAAGAGCAAGAGCTTTTGCCATATCAGCACCATCTCTTAATCCTCCAGCAAAAATGAGAGTAACATCTCCAGACTTTCCAACATCATCAAGTGCTCTTCTAGCTTCTCTAACTGCGGCAATACCAGGGATACCAGTATTTGCTGCTGCTATGTGTGGTCCAGCACCAGTTGATCCTTCCATACAATCTAAATAAATTGAGTCAGGATCACATTTTGCTGCCATACGAACATCATCGTAAACTTTTGCAGCACCTAATTTTAATTGAATAGGAACTTGGTTATCTGTTAGTTCACGTAATTCCTGAACCTTAAGGGCTAAATCATCTGGACCCAACCAATCTGGATGTCTTGCAGGAGAACGTTGATCAATACCAGCAGGTAGTGATCTCATTTCTGCAACTTGATCAGTTACTTTTTGACCCATCAAGTGTCCACCCATACCAACTTTTTGACCTTGGCCAATAAATACCTCAATACCATCTGCTAATTGAGCATGATGCGGATTAAATCCGTATCTAGATTGAATACATTGATAATACCACTTGTGAGAATATCTTCTCTCATCAGGTATCATCCCGCCTTCACCAGAGCATGTAGCACTTCCTGCCATAGTAGCTCCTCTAGCAAGCGCAGTCTTCGCCTCATAAGATAAAGCACCAAAACTCATTGAAGTAATATAAACTGGAATGTCTAACTCTATCGGATTTTTACAACGAGGTCCAATTACAGTTTTAGTTTCACATTTTTCTCTATAACCTTCAATAACAAACCTAGTAAGGGTGCCCGGCAAGAATGTTAAATCATCCCAATGAGGGATTTTTTTCATTAATGCCATACCTCTCATTCGGTAACGACCTAGTTGTGATTTTATGTGAATGTCATTAATTACATCAGGGGTAAAAATAGCATTG
>Ga0255777_10005399_pt1 | contig 10300 bp, 6 predicted proteins | sample 101ome_15_FD_179975 | JGI IMG/M metagenome (GOLD analysis project Ga0255777, IMG submission 179975) | Coastal salt marsh microbial communities from the Groves Creek Marsh, Skidaway Island, Georgia - 101402AT metaG (version 2) | ecosystem: Environmental > Aquatic > Marine > Intertidal zone > Salt...
GATTTTGCCAAAATGGCAGCCATCGCAGCACGGGCACCAGCGCACCCAGATTGGCAAACGGTTGTTGACGCTGATAGGTTCGAAAAGCGTTAAATACTTTGCTGGCAGTCTTATCTTCGATTGGAACAGAAAAAAGCGTGCGAAAAATCACATCTGCAGCCAACTTGCTGGCCAATGGCTCTACATCGGCCGTTCCGGGCGAAAGCTCAGCGAGGAACGCATCCGCGGCGGCTTGCATGGCCGGAAAAGCCTGTTTGAGCCGCCCCCCTTCAAAGGCAGGGTTCACAATGCGCCGCTGCCTTTGCCAAGTGCTGCCCGTGGTCAAAAAAACACTTTCACCCAACAAAGAATATAAGCCCGTCGCAATCCGCGAAGATTTTGGGAAATCATCCGGGCGCTGCTGCAAAACCAGTTGGATTAAGGCCGGTTGGTTGATCAAAAAGGAATGAAAAAAAGCTGTTCGAAATTCGGCCATCCAAGCGCGATACAGATGGTTAGGTTGCGCGGATATTATATCTTGGCGAAAGGCCTTCAAATATTTCAAAAAAGAATATTTTTCAGGTCTTGAATGGGGCTTTGGGGGCAGGTCGATCACGCGATGTCTCGGTAGCGGTTATAGGCGATCTTTTGCACTTGTTTTGACGGCTTGCGATTGCAGAAGCGTTTGCGCAAGCTGATCGGGCCGGCCGTAATCGCGAAGTAATCATAATGGCGCGTCTCATCAAAGGCGCATAGATATTGAAAATGCAGTTTGAAAAACCGCCATCGTAAGCGCCGCCACCGCGTGGGGGACAGCGCCTGCGAGAAGGCCGCGGATAAAACCAACGGGCCAGTTTGTCCTGCCAATGGTAGCGCAGATACCGCAACCGGATCGCAGAGGGAAAAAGAGCAGCCATCACCCGGAGCCGTAATATCCACCCAGTAAATAGCAGTGCTGCGCGAAATATCGTATAAATCACGCCGCAATTGGCCTGCATTGGGAAGAAAAGCCACCATGGGGATCACTTGACCAAGCGATAGAAACCCAACGTTAGCTTGTGCCTCATCTAAGGCGGCAGAGCGCTCAATCTGCGCCAAAGCGCTGATCGCAATATGCGCGCCGGATGAATGGCCCACCACCAATATTTCATCCCAGTTTTCCTTGAGTGCATTTTCGATACGGGCGCTAAAGGCAGTGATGCGCTGTTGCAAAGACGCGGGATAAGCACCTCTTAACTGGGCGGAAAAGGCAAAATCCTGCATCAAATAATAGGCGAAAAAGATCCGGTCCAGCGCTTTAAAGCCGCGTAAAACAGCGATAAAAACAAAGCTGGCGAAAAGTACGCTCAACCAAAAATTGCTGAAATTCAAACTTACAAGCCAAGCCGTAAAAAGCGCAATAATCAGCTGGCCCAGCAGCATCACCACAGGATAAAGCGCGGCAATAACCGGCCCTTTGCGCATTTGAACCAAATCAAAAAAGGCGCGGCTATAGATATAGATCCAGAGCGTTTGAAACAGGGCCAAATAGGTGCGCAAGATGCCGGCAGACATGGCTTGTTTGACAAGATCAGACCAGCCTAAAACGATAAAAGCGGCGAAGGTCCTGTGACCCTCAAACACAGAATCCACGACCCAATCCGCGCCCAAAGCACGATCAGGTGGCAATTGAGAAATCTGATACCCTGCCAAGGCAGCTTGCCGCTGCGCTTCTGCACGATACAATTCTCGGTAGCGGCGCAAGGGAAAAGGATCAAACCCCGGTACGTAAAAAATCACTCGCCGTGTCACGTCTTGCGCCTGCATTGCCCCATCCTTTTCCAACGCGCAACGCGCATTGCAACGATGAAAAGCCTATCCAAGCGCGCCAAGCGCAGGAAACCGCTCAAGCAACCAATAAGACAGATCGGAAAACCCACCCGTCAACATCAATAACCCGATGGTCCATAACAGCAGCCCCATGATCCGCTCGATCTGCTGCATATGCCGTTTCATCCAACTCAGCGTAGCAGTCAATTTTGACAAAAAAGCGGCAACAAGCAAAAATGGCAGCCCCAAGCCCAAGGCGTAAACTGCCAATAAAATGGTGCCGCGGGCAATCGAAGCCTCGCTGGCTGCCAAAGATAATATCGCGCCCAATTGTGGCCCGATACAGGGCGTCCAGCCAAAGGCAAAGGCGAGCCCCAAGATATAAGCACCAAAAGAAGATCCGCCGCGGTCTCCTAAATCAAAGCGCGCCTCGCGATCCAAGAACCCAATTCGAATAACACTTAAAAAATGCAGCCCAAAAAGCATCACTAAAAGCCCGGCCAGCATGTTAAAACTGCTTTGATAATTTAAAAACAACATGCCAAAGGCCGACGCCGTAAAGCCCAAAAGCAAAAACACCGTCGACAATCCAAGGACAAAAAACAAAGCCGGCAACACAGCCGATTTAGAGGCAGATTTATCCGTCAAATCAGTTGCTGAAATTCCGCTCATATAGGCCAAATAGGGCGGCACAACCGGCAACACACAAGGGCTCAAAAATGACAGAATGCCTGCCAGAAATGCAACCAGCATTCCGGGCAACAAACCGGCATCAATTATGTCAATTCCAAACATCAAACCCCCGCTTCTTGCCTTCCATCTAGGCCAGCCTAGGGCTAATCACAAGTCAGTGGACTTCTTAAGCGTAAAATAATATCTCGGCCTCATGATTACAAAGCTCGATACGAAGGGTCTTTTATGCCCGCTACCCGTGTTGAAAGCTCGCAAAACGCTTTCCAAGCTTGCGCGGGGCGATATCCTTCACGTGTTTGCGACCGACCCGGCTGCGATTGTTGACATACCGCATTATTGCGCAGAATCGGGCCATATTTTGTTGGAAATAGAAGAGCAGAGTGACGGGGTCACGCTGTATAAAATCGAAAAAAACTGAACCCCCTGCCCCAATTGAGAATGGGGCAGGCGCTTATCTCAGCTTCATCTCGACCACCAACCCCGCTTTTTGGGTTTGGGTTCGACGTTGGTTTCATCTGACACCGCACTCGAAGCTTTAAACTCTGAAACAGTTTCCTCCAGCACATTCAAAGTTTCCATGCTAGCCTCAACGGCTTCACTTTGTTGAGCCTGCTGTGGTGCCTCGGAGGCCTCGTCTGCACCAGAAGCCGCTTGCGCTTCAGCGGCCTGAAGCTCTGCCTCTTTTTGCTTTTTGGTTTTTCGCGGCGCCCGCTTTGGCTTTGGCTTTGCCTCAGCTGCTACCGGAGCATCCGATAGATCAGCGGTAGGCTCGGTGCTGGCCACCAAATTGGCCGGATCGGCCTCAGGGTCGGCCGTAACACTCTTGGCAGCCCGCGGTTTGCGGGTGCGCTTTCGGGCAGGCTTAGGTTTGTCGTCTGTCGCGGCAGGTGCGCTGCTCAAATCTGCGCCCGCTTCATTTTCAAGCGCAGCACTCTCAGCCTCTTTAAGCGTTGGGTCACTGGTTTTTACAGACGTATCTTCTTTAGACGCGCTTTTAAGTGTTTCCTCCGCAGGGGCGGGAGCCGCGCCATCGTCTGCTACTTGCAGGGCAGTACCCGCGTCTGACGCGTGCTCAGCCTCTCCGTTTGACGATTTCCGCCGCCGCCGCCGCCGCCGCCGTTTCTTCGGCTTGGCATCGCCATCCCCAGCTTCGGCATCAAGGTCAGCTTGCGCCTCTTGCTTGGCAACGTCTTCCTCCGGCTGCTCCATATGCACAACCTCTGCAGAGATCACCGGCATTGATGCCTCTGGTACAAACCGCGTGGCGGTTTTGAATTTCTCAATTTCAAAATCGGGGCTAATGAGATGCGGATGCGCTTCAATCCTTACGGATAACCCATAGCGGGCCTCAATCTGTGCAATATGATCTCGTTTTTGATTGATCAGGAAGTTCGCAATCACAACCGGACATTTCACTAAGACTTCACGCGACCGTCGGCGCACGCCTTCTTCCTCAATTTGCCGCAAAATTGACAGCGACAGATTGTCTTCAGAGCGGATTAAGCCCGTTCCATGACAATGCGGGCATGGTTGCGTGGTGGCCTCAATCATGCCGGGGCGCAAACGCTGCCGACTCATCTCGAGCAAGCCAAAACCTGAAATGCGGCCCACTTGAATGCGGGCACGGTCGCTTTTCAATTTATCCTTAATGCGTTTCTCAACGGCCAGATTGTTTTTGCGTTCATCCATATCGATAAAATCGATCACGATTAAACCTGCAAGATCACGCAATCGCAATTGACGCGCCACTTCTTCAGCAGCTTCTAAATTTGTTTTCAGCGCCGTATCTTCGATTGAACCTTCTTTCGTGGCGCGGCCCGAGTTCACATCCACCGCGACCAAGGCTTCGGTCACGCCGATCACAATATACCCCCCCGATTTCAACTGCACGGTGGGATTGAACATGGAAGAAAGATAACTTTCCACTTGATAACGCGCGAATAAGGGCATCGCATCTTGGTAGCTTTTCACGTTTTTGGCATGCGAGGGCATGATCATTTTCATGAAATCCTTGGCGATTCGATATCCACGATCGCCTTCTATAAGAACCTCATCGATTTCCCGATTATATAGATCCCGAATGGATCTTTTGATCAAATCGCCTTCTTCATAGATCTTCGCTGGTGCCATGGATTGAAGCGTCAATTCTCGGATCTGCTCCCACATCCGCTGAAGATATTCACAATCACGCTTGATCTCTGTTTTGGTTCGCTTGGCTCCGGCGGTCCGAATGATAAGTCCAGCGCCTTTCGGCACCTCTAATTCATGGGCAATTTCTTTCAGTTTCTTCCGGTCAATCACATTGGTGATTTTGCGGCTGATGCCACCGCCGCGGGCGGTGTTTGGCATTAAAACGCAATAGCGGCCAGCCAATGACAAATAGGTTGTAAGTGCGGCGCCTTTATTGCCCCGCTCTTCTTTGACAACCTGCACCAACATGATCTGGCGTACTTTAACAACTTCTTGAATTTTATACCGACGCGGGCGCGGCTTGCGCACTGGGCGCAAGTCGAATGTGTCATCATCATCAGATATAGATTCTATTGTTTCATCACGCTCTGACAAGCTTGGTTTGTGCGTGTCGCCGGCGTCATCTTCGTCTTCGACATCAGGCTCATCATCAATTTCCAAAGAGCTGCCTGCTGCATCCTGATCGCCCTGCTCCTGCGGCGCTTCAGCGATGGTCTCTTGCTCTTTTTCGTTACCAATCTCTTGCGCGGCAATAGTCTCACCGTCCTCCGGGTCATCCTCTTGTGCGCTCACAAGATCATCGCCCGCAACGGCTGCGTCATCAGCATCTGCCGGTTCCGGCACCGTCGATTTTGCCCCATCACTGGATATTTCCGCCTCATCAGATAAATCGATCGTTTCCATTCCAGAAACTTGATCTTCATCAATCTCAGACTGCTGAACCGCGTCTTCTGTGGCAATTGTTTGCGCTTTTGACCGACCGCGCCGCCCCCGCCCGCGCTTTTTGGGCGCGTCTTCTTCCTCTTCCTGCCTTTGCTGCGCTTCAGCATAGGCTTGTTCTTCTTCCATCAACGCCTGCCTGTCGGCAATCGGGATTTGATAATAATCAGGATGGATTTCAGAAAACGCCAAAAACCCATGGCGATTTCCGCCGTAATCGACGAAGGCCGCCTGCAAAGAGGGCTCTACACGGGTAACTTTGGCTAGGTATATATTTCCAGCAAGCTGGCGTCTGTTTTCGGATTCAAAATCAAATTCTTCAACTTTATTTCCATCAACCACAACAACGCGCGTTTCCTCGGCGTGGGTGGCATCGATAAGCATTTTCTTAGGCATGTTTTCCAATTGCGCGGCTGACCGCTGGCTCGGTGCGTCACACCGAAAGCCGTTGGGGCGCGTCTTTTACGGGCAAGCTCGGCACACCTAAACAGAAGAGAGCCGTAGCCCCCGATTTTAACTGTTGTTTTCCGCGTGCCTTGCATCGCTTTTCATCTCCAGCAGCTTTGACCCTGTTGGGTATCAAAACCTGCCAATTTAAGCCCCTTCCGCAATTGCGGTTTAGGCTGATATGTCGACCGAACGTGGTCTAATCAATCTGCTCTTCGGGGCGGTAAAAAGGCCTAATCGAAGGTCAGTGAAACTGTTTGGTGGAGCCTGTTTTAAAACGCTCCTATCGAATACATCATATGGTGGTTGGTCCCATAAACACAATGGCCAAATTGAAAAACATTGAAATGTGAGAATCTAGTCAATCAAAACAACGCAATCGTTTGATGAGACTTGAGGTATCCCAACGTCCACCCCCCAGCTTCTGAACATCATTGTAAAACTGATCGACCAAGGCCGTCACCGGTAAAGAAGCACCATTTTCGCCCGCTGCATCAAGGCAAATCTTTAAATCCTTGCGCATCCAATCCACCGCAAACCCGTGCTCAAAATGATCATCCAGCATGGTTTCGTATCGATTTGACATTTGCCAGCTGCCAGCTGCGCCTTGACTGATCACTTCAACAACGGCCCGCCCATCCAGGCCCGACTTTTCTGCAAAATGCAGCGCCTCTGAGAGGCCTTGTACCAAGCCTGCAATCGCAATCTGATTGCACATTTTGGTTTTCTGTCCCGCCCCGCTGTCGCCGATCCGCCGACAAATGCGCGCATAGGCTGCCATAACCGGCTCGGCGCGATCATAAGCCGCCTGCGCGCCCCCGCACATGATTGATAAAACACCGTTTTCCGCACCGGCTTGGCCCCCAGAAATCGGAGCATCTACAAAATCAATTCCATTCGATTTCGCCGCTAAGAATAGTTCATCCGTGACCAGAGCCGACACCGTTGTATGATCCACGAAAACGCTGCCATCGGACATGCCCATTAAAGCCCCATCATCTCCCAAAACCACCGAACGTAAATCATGGTCATTGCCCACGCAGGCCATCACAAATTCTGCGCCCTCAGCGGCCGCGCGCGGCGTGCTTTGCTGCGCCCCACCATACTCTGCCACCCAAGCCGAAGCTTTTTCTTGTGTCCTGTTGTAAACCGTCACGTTATGGCCCTTGGCCTGTAAATGCCCAGCCATTGGGTATCCCATCACGCCAAGACCTAAAAATGCAATTTTAGCCATAATATTTTCCCAAAAGTTTGTTTTCTACTTGTGTCTGCTCGTGCTAGGCGATGCAAGAGGTCAGATCAGTTAAAAAGGCATTTTGGATGGCAATGGTATTTCGCTGGATGGTTCGGCTAACAGTACTCGTCCTGATCACGATCCTGTGCGCCGGTGCTTTGATTTATTATTTGGCCGCACAATCTCTGCCCAACTACGCGCAAAATTTGCAATTTTCTGGGGCCCAAGGATCTATTGAAATCATCCGAGACACCGCGAATGTGCCGCATATCAAGGCCGAAAGCGATCATGACATCTTCTTCGCATTGGGATTTGTGCATGCACAAGACAGACTTTGGCAAATGGCGATGCTACGACGCACCGCCCAAGGGCGCCTGTCGGAGGTTTTCGGCGCAGGATCCCTTGAAAGCGACAAACTGATGCGCCGGTTAGACCTTTACAGCTACGCCGCCGACTCACTGCAACATCAGACAGCGCAAGCGCAAGCTGCTCTTTCAGCTTATGCTGCGGGCGTAAATGCGCGAATCGAGCATATCAACCGCGCGGCGCTTGGCCGAGGTGCGCCTGAGATGTTCCTGTTTGATAGTCCGTTTGCCGCATGGCAACCCACGGACAGCTTGGCCCTTTTAAAGCTGATCGGCTTTCAGCAGAGCGGTCATTTGAAAGAAGAAATTCTCAGAGCGCAGGTTTCCTTAATCTTGGAAGACAGTGACCATGTTGAAGAAATCCTGCCAGACACGCCCTTTCACATCAACGCAAAGCCGCGCAGTTATTCTTCTCTTTTTACCCCTCCTTTTTTGCCAACAAAGCAGCGCCCCGCAGAGCGCGCGCAAGATTGGACGGCGATTTCGGATTGGGTCCTGCCAACACGCGGCTTTGCAGGGGCCTCAAACGCGTTTGCAGCCGCCCCAAGCCGCTCTGCAAACCAAGGCACGTTGCTGGCGAATGACCCACATGGCGCACTCTCCGTTCCCGGGCAGTGGTATTTGGCCCATTTAGCGCTGCAAAGCGGCGGTGTTATCGGAGGCAGCATACCCGGTATACCGCTGATTTTAACTGGGCGCAGTGACCGCTTAGGATGGGCAATAACGGCCTCGTTCGCGGATGATCAGGATATTTACATGGAGCAGCTCGATCCGGCGCGTTCCGATTATTACAAAACCCCAACGGGCTTTCGGCGTTTTTCAACGCGCGCATCAATCATTAACATTAAAGATCAAAAACCCGTCACCATGACATTACGCGCAACAACTCATGGGCCTGTTTTCAGCCAAACCCAGCTAGATCTTGCTTCGGTCACGCCAAAAGGATTTGTACCCGCGCTGGCTTGGACCGGTTTTAACGCAAAAGACAAAACATTCAGCGCAAAATTTGAGCTGATGCAGGCCCAAAATATCGACCAAGCTCTGGCCGCCTTGGAACCGCAAATCACACCTTCAGAAAACATAATAATGGTGGATCAAACGCGTATTGTCCAAAAAACGGTTGGGGCTTTGCCGCGGCGCAATACAGCGCATCAAACGCAGGGCCGTATGCCCAGCTTGGGGCATTTATCCGAAAATCAATGGCGCGGGGTTTTAAGCTATGCACAAAACCCAGAAAACAAAACTCCCGAGGAAGGTATTTTGGGAAATACAAATAACAAAGTAACCGCGGCGGCCTTCCCCAACCATATCTCCTTTAGTTGGGGTGACAGCCAACGCATCCAACGCTGGAAGCGTCTCATGCAAGCCCGCGAAATTCACACCAAAGACAGCTTTATCGAAGCCCAATCCGACAGTGTCAGCTTTGCGGCGCAAACCCTGCTCCCCCTCATTGCCAGTGATTTGTGGTATACTGGGCAATCAGCTCCAAATGGCAGTTTGGAACAACGCAAAAAAGACGCATTGGATTTATTGGCCACTTGGAACGGCGATATGAACCAACATGATCCGCAACCCTTGATCTATGCGGCCTGGATGCGCGCGCTTCAAAGCCGCCTTATTCAAGATGAATTGGGAGATCTAAGCGAGGCGTTTCAAGCGCTAGAACCGCTTTTCATCGAACGGGTATTTCGCGATATTGATGGTGCCAGCCATTGGTGCGACATCGTACAAACACAACCGATCGAAACCTGCGAAGACATGGCCAAAATGGCATTGGAAGACGCGTTAATCTGGCTGCAAGAGCATTACGGGCGTGACCCAAGCAGACTAGAATGGGGCATGGCGCATCGCGCGCAGCATCTGCATCCCACTTTAGGACATATCCCTTTGATTGGGTATTTTTTGAACATTATTCAACCCACCAGTGGCGGCGATCACACGTTGCAAAGGGGCAAAACATCGGGGCGCCTGCCCCATCCTTTTCACAACGTACACGCGGCCACCTATCGGGGCGTTTATGATTTAGCCGACCCGAACAGTTCCGTGTTCATTACAAGTACTGGCCAATCAGGACATTTTTTATCGCAATATTATGATAATTTCAGCGCCTTATGGCGCAATCAGGACTATATTCCAATGTCACTTGATCTGGATTTGGCGCGCGCTGGTGCCATAGGCATCACCCATATTCGTCCAAATTAATCCAAGCCTGTATGATATCGCGCTTACAGAGCGTCAAATTGCTGGCGCTGCGCGTCATCCCATTCCACTTCAAAGACCGAACCAGTCTCGTTGGTTTCTTCCTTTAAGATAACGCCTTCTTGATACAGCCACGCCCTGCGCCGGCCCTCGGCATGCGATAAGCTCACATCCATCACATAGCGGGACACGTTCAGCTGGGTTGCAATGTGCGTTTGCAAACCCTGTAATCCCACACCAGTCAGCGCCGAAATCGCAATCACATTTTCCTGCCGCTCAGCCCTTAGCAACACCGAGGCGCGGGCTTCTTCCTCCAACTCGTCAATTTTATTCCAGACTTCTAGAAGCGGAACCTCTGAAGACACACCCAACTTTTCAAGCGTACGTTCCACATCTGTCGCTTGTTCCGCGCTTGAGGCATGCGCAATGTCACGAACGTGGATAATGATATCAGCGCTTAATACCTCTTCCAATGTTGCGCGAAACGCCGCCACCAATTCCGTGGGCAAGTCTGAGATAAATCCAACCGTATCGGATAGAATGACGCGATGCCCCGTTGCCAGCGTTAAATTACGCATCGTGGGGTCAAGCGTTGCGAACAACATATCTTTTGCCATCACCTGCGCGCCCGTCAGGCGATTGAAAAGGGTTGATTTACCCGCAT
>Ga0255777_10005412_pt1 | contig 10290 bp, 6 predicted proteins | sample 101ome_15_FD_179975 | JGI IMG/M metagenome (GOLD analysis project Ga0255777, IMG submission 179975) | Coastal salt marsh microbial communities from the Groves Creek Marsh, Skidaway Island, Georgia - 101402AT metaG (version 2) | ecosystem: Environmental > Aquatic > Marine > Intertidal zone > Salt...
CTGCGCGGCGGAGGTTACGCTGCCACCAGAAGCCGTGCCTTGGCGCAACGATGCCCGAGAAGAAGGAGGAGGAGGAGGAGGAGGAGGAGGAGGAGGAGGAGAACCTTTAAATGTTCGAGTATCGGAACCGGCGTTTTTTCGGAAGTCCATGGACGCTTCCGACGTCTGGAGCGCGAGTACTTTTGCTGCCGCTGCTTCTGCGGACGAATAATGCTGATGCTCTTTTAATGCTCTTTGTCAATCCTATATTAGTATTTACCCGCTGCACGTCTTACCGGCCGTCAATCGCAACGACTCTAACATGCCCCACACGTCCGACTTCTGCTTTTCGTCCTTTACTTCCGCGAACGCGCTAATCGTTTGCATCTGATTAAACCTCCTTCCACTTTCACCATCCTTACATCCCACAACCACACCAACTATTCTGTTACCACTCAACTCTATCGCGTACATCCCGCTTCCATCTAACTCTCGCGCCTCTCGTTCTCCTCCTTCTTCGTCGTTCTTATATCGTCCTTTCATCGTCTCGCCAAACGCATCCACGTCTGGAAACATCGACCGTAACCCGTAGTTCCCCATCGTTCCCGTGCGTTCTCTCCTCACGCTCAAAACCTCTCTCCCTCGCTCGTCTCTCACTCGTAGCGTGCTCGTCGCCACTCCCTCGGTCTCTTCGTACGCGTACTCTTCCTCCGGGATGCGCATCGAATATCCATTCGTAACGAACTTCCTTTCCCCAACTCCCTTCGCGAAAGAATACCACGAACGAGAAGAAGAACTACCGCGCCCCGCGAAGACGGCGGCGGCGAAACTTCCTCCGAGTGACAGCGCGACGCTTCTTCTTCCTCCTCCTCTTCTTTCGCGGCGTTCCTTTTCTTTTCTTTTCGCCGGTGGTTGGGGTGAGTTAGAAACGACTGCGCGCTTCATTTTTTTTTTGCGCAAAACAATAAAATGGAGAAATTTTTTCTCAAGATTCTTTTCATCGGTGCCATCGTCTTTCCATCCTCCTCCGAGTCTAAATGTCTCGATGAGTGCCAATACGTTCCCTCTTTCGAGTGGCGCGAACAGTGCAACACGTGTTTAGAGATTCCTTGTCGACGGTGCGCTGCTTTTTTGTTCTTTCGCGGATGATGTCGTCTCTCTCTCTCTCTGTTTTGTTTTGGATGACATCAATACCTTATCCGTGTATTTTTTTTGTTTGTCTAGGTGGTGCTCTTTTACGGCGTACGTATACGAAGGCATCGAGCGAGGTTGCTCTTTATATTGCGGAGGATACGTCAATCCGCGAGGGTACGAACAGAAACAATTCGTTCGATACGGTAGTGGTTTTGTTCCCATACGGTACGACGTGAATCCTGGGTATCTCGCGACGCGCGGTTAAGCCGAGTCCGAGACGGAAAGAATGCGTACTTGTACAAGTTTTCTATTGCATCTACTTTTCTATATGCTCTACTCTATCGCACCTACGTACCTTCTAATGTGCGTTCACGCTATACTCTTCTTTATCTTCTGTTGTTTTTTAACTGCTAAATATATATACATATATATGCGTGGGTGTCACTAAGTCTTGATGTTTCGGTCGTCGAACTCGCTTTGGCCATCTGCGACGGTTAAATTTCGCATCCGTCTAGAGGAGAAGAACGAGCCTCTCATGCGTTGCAAGAAAGACTGCGAGGAACGTTGGACGCCACCGTCATTATTCGCGCTCTTTTCGAGCGATGTAGTCGTTGATTTTTTCTTTCGAGGAGATAGAGAGCTACCACCATTCGTCGCTTCCGGGTGACTGGACGATTTCGTCATAATCGCGGATTGCGATCTTTGCATGAGTTTGCCGAACATTGAGATGGAGGGCGAAGAAGGAATGTCCCCTTTCGTTTTTCTTGCGATCTGTTTTTGTTCTTCGTATGAAGACCGCGCGGGGGTGCCGGTGTTGCTTTCGTAATCTTCTCCGGCGTAGCGTGCGCGTAAAGCGGCGAGTCCGGCTAAATCGATTTTCTGCGCGCCAAATCCCAAGCCTTCTACGGCATTGTCCGAACTCTTCTTCGCTGTAGGCGAAGAAGGTGGGAGCGGCGCTTTTATTGGTTGTTTCAAAGGCGAAATAGGCGCCGCTGCGGCGGTTTTCTCTTTCATCAACGACAGTTGGCTGGTAGGGACGTGCGTCGAATACAAACCTCCCGCGCCGCTGTGGTGCCCGCTTCCCGAAATGCCCGCGATTGCGATTGAAGCCGACCGACCGGCGGCGATTGAGGCCAACTCGCGAACGTAGTTTTCTTCGTTTTCAAGCGATTCGTCCGAGGAGCTCCACGGCTCCTCTTCACTTCCAACGCTGTCCTTTTTCTTCTCGGTAACATTTTCTGCATTCTCTTCGACGATTTCCTCGATCTCGTTCGTCGTCGGCGCAACGGCATTCTTGTTGATTTCATTGGCAATTTTAATTTGTTCTTTGAGAATCTCAAAAACCTCGCCGCTGTTCTTATCACCATCTGACGTAGCATCATCGACGTTGTTCGTTGCTTCTTTTTTACTTTCACTCGGAATGGTCTTTCGCGAAAGGGTGGCAGTTTCATGTTCTTCTTCTGCATCGTCCTGCGCTTTCGTCGTTGATTTTACAGTCGTCGTCGTCGTCTTTCCGTCGGTCGGTGTCGGCGATGTCGGAACACCACTGTGTCTCACCATCGTCCTCGAAACCAACCACTCGTGCTCTAATAATTCTTCAGCCGTGGCTCTTTTCTCAGGATCCACTTCCAAACACCTGGTGATGAAATCCTTCGCCTTGTCGCTCACGAAACTCGGAATCTTTGAGTACGCACCTTTCAAAATCCTCTCGTACGTGTCTTCTCTGTTCGGGCTGTTCGGTCCTGCAAAAGGAGGAATACCAACCAGCAATTCGTACGTTAAAACACCAATCGCCCAATTATCTACCGCCGCGCCGTATCCACTCTCGTTCCTCTGTTGCAACTCTTCGCGTCTCTCGCGATTGCACGCGACTACTTCGGGCGCCATGTAATCCGTCGTGCCTAACCTCGCCAACGGTTTGTGCACGTTCAAATCGCACGCGAAACCAAAATCAGTCAGTTTCGCCGTGTATCTCGCGTACGCTCGGTTGTTTGTCATCGTCGTTTCTCTACCGTGCCCGCCACCACCATTCATCACCATCGTGGATCCGGCTTCGGCGACGAGAATATTTTCCGGTTTAATGTCCCGATGCACAACGCCTCTTTGATGCAAATACACCACCGCGTTCACGAGTGGTTTGATAACTTCTCTGGCCGCCCTCGTTTCCGAAAACCTCCCGAACGTCGTCGCGTTCAGCGCGTTAAAAACATCGCCTCTGTGCGCGAACTCGTGAATCAAATAGATATCCCCCGTGTGTTCGTCTAAAAAAGCTCCGTAAAAAGGCGCGATGCTCGCGTGTTGCATCTGCGAATGAATCGCAATCTCCCTCGCGATTTGCTCCATCGAGTGCGGCTGCAATCGCTCCCTCACGTATCTCTTAAGCGCCATATCCATCCCTAACCTCTTATATTTCGCGTGATACACCGCCGAATATCTCCCGCCGCCGACTCTTTTAAACAGCGCAAAGTCCACCAGAGCAAACTGCCACCCAAACGAAATGCGCTTCAAGACCACCAACGGGTCCGTCTCCGAACTCAGAGGCGGTAAATTCGCCTCCTCGTCCTCGTCCTCCGAAACATCATCCGAATACATTCGAACGCTTTTGCTCTTTTCTTCGCTCTCACCTTCTCCGAAATTGTCCTCCATCTTCTTCTCTTCTTCTTCTTCTTTCAGAGAGAAATGTTCCATTTTTGTATCTAACGTCCTCGTTGAAATTCCGGAAGACGACGACGACGGCGACGACTTCCCGTCGCTCCTCTTCTCCTCCTCCTCCTCTTCCTCGCCGCCACCGCCACCGCTACTGCTCGTGGCGTCCATCTTAGAACCCGAGAAGGATGAAAACGACTTTGGCAACATCACGCGCGAAGAGACGGAGCCAGTTGCTGTGGTCTTTTCTTCTTCTTCTTTCTTCTTTTGCGCGCGTGCCAAGATTTTTTGAAGATTATTCCACTCGTTTTTGGGAGGAAAAAAGAGGGAAAAAAAGGAATAATTTTCGTGTGCGAAAAAGGTCAAGATACTCTCTGTATTTATATTCTAGGCACGCTGCCGCTGCTGCGGGTTGAGCACTGAGCGCCGGTATCTGAGAATTTTTTTTTGAAAAGAAGAAATACGCGCGCGCTCTCTTATTTACGGCGCGTTCTGATAGTGTCTCTCTCTCTCTTTCTGTGTCTGTGTGTGTGTGTGTGTGTGATAGAGTTTAATCGTCCCACGGGCGCGGGTCTTCTTGGAAGAGCTTCGCGGAATCTTCGTCCTCGGCGTACCCGCCTTCGATTTTTTCTCTGGGGAAGTCCGCGCGCTTCGCTTCGCGGTCGGCTTCGAGTTTGCCTCTTTGCGAGAGCGTTTGAAGGTAGGTTTCTTTGTCTGCGTCTTTTGCTTCTTCGCCGGTGGCGGCGGCGGATGTCGCGTCGGCGGCGGCGCGGGAAGTCGTCGCTTTTCCCATCCTCGCCGCTCCTTCCGCCTTGGCCGCCGTGGCACTTTTTTCTTTGTCGGCGTCGTCTTCTACCGTTCGGAGAAATTCAAAAGTCACCAGTTTATGTACGTAACCGGCTGACACAACCGCGGTGGAGCGTATAGCCGCGAGAACGTCGTCGAACGACTCGTCTTTACATTCAAACCACCCGGATTTATATTTCCAGGGATCGAATATCGTCGTCGCTTGCGTTTCGGGCACTTTCTCGTGAATTTGCGTAGCCGTGACGCGCGTCAAAACGTCACCTTCTTTAACTTTACCGAACGCTCTCGACGTTCTCGAAACTTTAGAGACCATCGCGGCAAACGGAGCGCCTTTCACCTCTCGAAACTCGATCCCGATATCTCTCGCGGGAAGTTCAATCTCAAAAATCTCATGCAAAAATCCACCACCCCGCGAACCCGGAAACGGAGTTATCGACATCCGCTCTCTCTCCGTCTCCTCCCCCTCGCGGTTCGTGTATCTGTTCTCCCGAGGAGAAGAAGAAGAAGAAGAAGAAGAAGGAGATCTGCTCGTTCTCAAAACGTCTCGCCTCGTCTGCTCGTGATCTCGCCTTTTGTTCTTCTTGCGTCTCACCACCATCGCTCTGATCGCGGTGAACCTTCCTCGCGTCTTCGCCGAGAGATCGCGAGGAGGAAGAGGAGAAGAAGAAGTAAACGCGCTCGTCGTCGTCATCGCGCGTGGTAGTGGTAGTAGTAGTAGTAGTAGTAGTAGTAGTAGCGCTGTGTTTTTTTATTAGATACAAAAAAATTGCCGTTTTTAGCACAACACGCATGCGAAAATGAGAGAGAGGTAATTCCCCAAAAAGCTCCTCTTCAAAGGCAGCCTCTTCTGAAACAAGAAGAAAACGAGAAAGAATGAGCGGGAACAAACTGTCCCGAATCGCAAAGTTGGACTCGCGATTGTTGTCGTCGTCGTCGCAGACGTCGACGAAGAACGTTCGACAGCAAAAGACCCGGGAAGACGGAGAGCACGCGCCGGCAAAAATTTTTACCAAAAAGCGCAAATTGGAGCAGGCGTTCTTCCCCGCGACGACGACGACGGCGATGGCGGCGATGACTGTTGGAGAAGAATCCGCGAGCGAGCGGTGGGTGTACTCGTCGTGTCCGCTCGTCGTCGACGACGAAGAGGAGGAAACAGAGGGGAAATCGAGAGGGAAGACGAGGTACGCGTTTGAGAACGAGAAGAGCGAGAAGAGAAGAAATTTTGGTCGCGACAACAACAACGAGAGAGAGAGGCACAAGATGGAAGCTTTAGACGTCGTTCGAGACTTGTTGGAACGAAACAAGAGAGACATTGGACGCGTGGAAGACGTGATGCGAGCGAAACTTCCGGAGAGGAAAACGCTCATGCTGGAATCGACGACGAGTAGAAAAGGAGCCGGTGGTGGTTCGAGCGCCGCCGCCGGTAACGAGAGCAACCCGAATAGGTTTCGAGAGGACAAAGAGGGCGATTTGCATCGAAAGGAGGAGCGAAGGATGCGATTCGCGAACGCCGAGAGAGAGGAATATTCTAGGAGAGGATGGAAGAAGATGGTGAGAGCGAAAGTTGGGCCCCGCGGGGATGTTGGTGGCCTTGTTCTTGGTGGGAAAGAAGCGACGACGGGCGCGTTGACGTGGGAGTCTTTGAAGAGAGTGAGAAAATTGTGGAGAGAATACGCCGCGAAAGAGTTGGAGGAGAGGAGGAAGGAGAAAAAGGCTAGGAAGAAAACGACGACGATGGATGAACATCTGGATGGAATATCGAAGCGAGACGGCGAGGAAAAAGACGCGTGGGAACTTTTCGGCGCGGTCGTTTTGGTCACGAAACACCGAAGAGCAAACTTGGTCGGCGAATCCGGCGTCGTTGTTCGGGAGACGAAAACGAACGTGCACGTGTTGAGGAAAACGACAGCGGACGACGTGTCTTCGCTCGTCGTCATTCCGAAAACGTCTGGCGCAGAGTTGACGATTAGCGTCTCCGGACCTCCAATCTCGAGCGCGAGTGCAGCTGCTAAATCAAAAGAAGCCAAATTAGACGAAGGTGAAGAGAGCAGGACCATTCGAGTTAGCTTTTAGGCGCATAACGCAAATAATGAAATAGTTGTTTAGTTTTACAAGGAGAGATTGCCGACCAAAGAGCGACTCTCATCTTTAATCGAGAAGATGTATGAACCCCGAGCGAGAATCATGCTCATCATGTCTTTTCCGCTGCCAAACGCTTTCTCGTTGCTTCGTGGAAGGGAGAACCCAGAACCGTCCCCACACCAACTTCGAACTTGACGTCTTGACAGTTGACCTTATTTTTTAATTGTGTTCACAACGTTCTCTTACGCGAAGCACGTCATAAAATTTGTCCGCGCACGCAACGAGAAGCCTCGCTCGCGCACACTCGCCGAGCGCAGTTCTAACATCTCAGTTACATCTGTCACCACCATCGCGAATTGATGGAACTATAAGCGCTGTCGTGTTATTATTCAGCATATTTTAACCGGAAAGAGTGAAAATGCGCTCCAACACGGTTGATGAGTTGGAAAATACAACAGTAACCGCGACGACGACGATGACAAAAACAAAAACAAAAACAACAGCGAAGCACGACGCCACGATATCCTCGACCACTACCATCTTCTCCGTCGTGCTCTGGTACTCGTCTAATATTGGACTCCTTTTAACGAATAAATGTTTATTGAGTGTGTATGAATTCCACTATCCGATCTTCATCACAACCTTGCACATGGGCATGTGTTTCCTGTTGAGCATCCTGGTGAGAATGGCGCTGGTGATGAATAAGAACAGCAACGATCCTACCAGCACGAGTGGAAATGCTATTGAGGAGCATCAAACGATTCGGGATATTCATCATTTGCTAAAAATTGCGCTGCTATCTGTAGTTTTCGTGTCTAGCGTTGTCAGCGGTAACGTTTCGTTGAGGTACATACCTGTGTCCTTTAATCAAGCGATATCGGCGACGACACCGTTTTTTACCGCCATTTTATCGCGCTTGTTCTTATATAAGGAAGAGACTAGGGAGACGTACTTGGCTTTGATACCGATTGTCGTTGGGATTGTCATTGCGAGCGGGTATGAGCCGATGTTTAATTCATACGGTTTTGCAGCGTGCGTCACGGCGACATTTTTGAGAGCGCTGAAATCTGTTTTGCAAGGGTTTCTCTTGGCAAACGAGAAGGAAAAGTTGGATGCGTTTAGTTTGTTGTTGTTCATGTCGCCGATCGCGTTGGCGATACTCGGATTGGCGTGTTCTGTCATGGAACCGAACGCATTTGAGGTAATGTTGGCAAAGATGATGACGAGCCAATCAACAAATGTCGTGTCATTCAAAGTCGCCTTGTTTCTCAACTGTACTTTAGCGTTTGTGGTGAACTTAAGCAACTTCATGGTCACGAAGTGCACGAGTCCGCTGACATTGCAAGTTCTAGGAAACGCTAAGAGTGTTTTGGCGGTGTTCATATCAGTCATGCTCTTTCGCAACCCAATTTCAGGAATTGGCATGATGGGGTATTGCATTTCAGTCGCGGGCGTTTATTTTTATTCCGATGCGAAAAACAGAAGTAGTGGTAGCAATAAAATTCTTAGGACATCGAAAGTAGCGGAAACATATTTTAAGATATCAGAGGACGACGACGACGACGACGACGACGACGACGACAACAACAACAACAACGATGAGAACTGTGAAAAGAGATTGCCAACAGGGGGTGCGAACGTGAAAACGATCAAGGAATTAGCAAATAGGAACGAGCATCACATTCTATGAAATACATATTGTATTTTGATGTATTCTTCACTCTATAATACAGTAATACCTAGGTTACTATGGGAAGTTAAATGCATCATCACAACACTGCGCCGCGACGACTTCTCGGCGTCGTCACAGTCACCCCGGATCTATTCTTGTTGTTGTTGTTGCTTTCGAAACCACTACTGCTAATCCTAACACGTTCATTACTCTGAAGACTATTATTAGTACTACTACTACTCACCCCCCCGCTGCTTTTTTGAACTGGAAGCACGTCGTAATACGTCAACATGCCATAACTAGCGATTAAAACCCCACCAAACATGGCTGGATTCGGTACGTGCGCGAACAAAATGAACGACAACGTCGGCGTGAGGAACATTGCGCACGCGGTGGCAAACACTTTCGCAATGGCGTCTACGTTTTTTATAATATGCGAGACCAATAACCCGCCAAAAGCTAGATTAGCAACCACGCACATCGATATGAAGGAGTGTCCCGAAAACACAGTCATGGGCCAAGCGTAAACCGCGTCATCGCCGCTAAAATCGTCGTTGCTGTCGTCCCATCCACCAAACTTCCTAAAATCCAAATACGTCAATCTCGCGCTATTAAACAACAACCCGAACGCGTACATCTGCAGATTCTGCCAATGAATTGAATCATTCACGTGTTTTTTAAACACGTACTCAACGTATACTCCTCCAAATGCGCTCAAACACGCGTCTCCAATTCCTAAAAAATACCCAAACGCGCTGAACCTTTGAAACATCATCCACTTCCCGCCCGTCTTTTCGCTCTTGCCGATTTGCGTCGTGCACGCTCCAATCGTGACCAATATCAATCCAATCCATTTCTTATACGTCCATCCAGTGCTATTCTTCAAGAACATCCTGGTCAAAACCCCAGTGATGACAATCTTCAAGTTTCCTAAAACTAAAAACGTCGTCGGGTCCAACAAAACTAAAGCTGGAAACGACACCGCTTGGTGCAACAAGAAAATCAAACTCGGTATCGGATACAACAAAACCGTTCTCACGTGCGTCGTCATCATCACCCCCTTCTCTCCTCCTTTATTCAAACTCATCTCCCTCCTCAACAAAACAAAACTTATCGATAACTTCAACGCTTCCGCTAATAACGGCACCGTTGCTACGTTGTAACTATATTTTTCTTTTCCCCGTAACGAGGCAGTCGTTAGCAGACCATGCGCGGAGGTTACGCAGGCTAACAAAGCGGCCGCGATGAAATTCTTCAGCGTAAATCTGTGAGAGGTAACGCCGTCGCTTTCTTTTTCTCTCTCGGACGGAGGAGGAGGAACAGCAGAACCAGGAGGAGCGACCATTGTTCTTCTTCTTCTGCGTGCCCTCTTATCTGGAAAAGTGGAAATTTGCTCTTTTGCTCAATTTCAAAAAGCGTAGAGAGAAACTTCATATCAAAGAAGTGTTTGTTATACGCGCAGATAGAGAAGAAGACAAATATATAATATATATATATATGCCGCTCGACCTCTCCTCTTCGTCCGACGACGACGACGAGCGACAAAATGTTCGAGGAGGAGGCGATGGGAGCGCGACGACGAGCGGTAGAAGCAGCAGCATCGCGCAACTTCGAGCGAGACTACAAATGGAAAAAGAGAAGAAACACAGAAGTGGCGTTGGACGCGATAAAGACGGAGAACAACAACAACAACAACAACAACAACAAAGACACGAAGAAGAGCGGATGATGTTGAAACAAGCCATTGGTTCGTTATCGGAGGAGAACGCTCGATTGAGGGAGGAGATGGAGAGGATGTCTTCTTCTTTTGCAACAACGTCGAGTGCAAATGCTACGAACACAAGCACAAACAAAGAAGAGGAACAACGAAAACAAATACTCCTGTTAGAAAAGCGCGCGAAAGAATTCCAACGCCAAAAAGAGCTCGCGGAGAGAGCTCGCGGTGAAGATTCGACGCGTTTGTCGCAAAA
>Ga0255777_10005416_pt1 | contig 10286 bp, 5 predicted proteins | sample 101ome_15_FD_179975 | JGI IMG/M metagenome (GOLD analysis project Ga0255777, IMG submission 179975) | Coastal salt marsh microbial communities from the Groves Creek Marsh, Skidaway Island, Georgia - 101402AT metaG (version 2) | ecosystem: Environmental > Aquatic > Marine > Intertidal zone > Salt...
TGTACGGCAAAGATATTACTGCGTTGTTAGCAATGTATTGAGCAAAACCATCATTACCCCAAAAACCTTCAACATCTTTATAAGACGCTACAATTTCTGGCCTTTCTTTTAGTCGTGCTCTAGCTCTATGAATTCCTGCTTCGCCGACATTTTCTGCCCACTCCCAACCAGTAGTTTCGCCTAACATGTCTACTGCGCCATACAATCCTTCTACAGCGCCAGTTAAGCCAATATCCCACGCTTCAGACAAAGGGTTTAAAGCCTTATTATTTAAATCACGATCATTATCTCTGAACATGACAGAGCCAGGAGCGTAGTAACCTCCACCATACGCAAGTTGAGCCTCTGTGAGGGCTTGTTCTTTAAACTGAGTTTCGTATTTTTGCTCAGCTAATATAGCGTCTTGAATAGATTGAGATGCTAAGTCCCATTCGTTAGTTACACTACTTGTTCCAAAGACCTTAGCTACTTCCATAGACTGCAAGTCTTCTTGAGACGTATAACGATTAGGGTCTAGCGCGCCGCTAGCTATAACGGTTTTCTTAAAGCTACGACCCATGTCGTCTTCTAAGTCGATTAGCTCACGGCCAAAGTCGTCAAATACTCCTGTTCTAATAACGTTAGTATATCCTTGAGACTTCGCAAGACCTTGTAAAGTTCTTGTAGCGGTTGCGGACCCGATCGTTCCGGGTTTCATTACGTCGGGCCCTAAAACCTTAGCTACTTCTGGTGCGTCAATACCCTGTACTCTAAACTTTAGTGGATTACCTTCGTCATCCACCTCTGTTTGGGAAACAACAGTATCGGGATCTATAAAGTAATAATCAGAGTTAAGCTGATTACCACCCATCTCCGCAAGATTCTGTATTGCGCTCATAATGTAGTCTCCTTATTGGTTAGCAAGAGTGCTTGCATACGCTGCCAAGTCTTGTTCAACATAAGCCATAAACGGGCTAATGTTTTGATCTTTTGCTAGACGCTGATACTGCTCTTTGTCGTCATCAGATAGTTTGTTATACTCGATAATGGCTTCATTATAGTACTGATTTGTGACGTTAAAATCGTCTCCTACAATACCTATTTGACCCATCATAACTACAATATCATCGTTAAGATCTTGGAACTTTAATGCGTCAACTGGAACCTTTTTCTCGTCATCGTTAGGATCTTCTATCATAAACATATCAGCATTTCCAGTCTTTTCACGAATAACAAGACTGTTTAAGTACGGTACAATAGTAGATACGCGCTTACCATCTTGACGTTGATCGTTTTGAGCATCCTTCATAGCAAGTTCTACAAGTCCACCCATTTCAGATGGATCTTTTCCGTGCTTAACAGCCCATTCAGCAATCTTTCTGCCTTCTGTAACAGGAGACACGTCAGTTCTGTATAGAGTACGTCCGTCCTTGCCTTCTCCCATTTTACCAAACTTAGTTTGAAGCTCTTTTAGCTGATCAGTATAGCGGCCAGTAGTTTTATCTACATATTCGTTATACTCTTTAGTTCCTTGAACCTGCTGTGGGTTTACGTTATAACGGCTACCATCAATGCGATTACCAGCAGGATCTACCCAATAGGTATTTTTGCCTACCTTAACCTTTTCTGCTTTAACAGTAATGGTCTTACCATTTTTGCCTCTGCCATAGAACTCTTTGTACTCTCCAGTACGCTCTTTTGCAGCGCCTACTCTTTCAAGATCAGACAACTTACCAGACTTTCGATATAGTTCTAAAGATTCTGTAGTAAACTTATCAACGTTTTGCTCTACAAACTTTTGGCGTTTTGCAACAGCATTATCTACACGAGTAACGTAGTTCTTAGCAGCAAACTCTAAAGATCCGCCGTGAGAATAACCTAAAGCTCTACTACCTAAGTACATAACAGCCATGCGGGCAATTTCTTTCTTATCAAACAAATCCCCAAACAATCCAGAAAGCCAGCCTTCAGCCTTATCTCTGTTTGCTGGTGGTTGCCTTTCGCCTGTTTGTTGAACGCTTTTAGCGTCAGAGTTTTCGCCAGGTTGATCTTTACCAGGTCCCGTTTGACCTTTACTTTTGGCTGCAATCTTGTCTATAGTGCTTTTCTTTGCTGCTTCTTTATTAACGGCATCTTGACTTGTTCCAGCCGGTAATTTGCCACCTGTCGTAGCTGCTCCTGCTTCTCGTTCAGCATCATACTTAGCGTTAGACGCATCAGCTTTTGTTTGTGCGTCTTCAGCGGCTGTCTGTAGTTCTTGGCTATTCTTTTCTTTTTCGTCGGCAGCAGCGTTTAACGAGTTTGCAGCAGTCATGTTTCCTGCCTGAGCTTGCGCCTCAGCCTGCGTTCTAAGATTTGCTACTTCATCATTAGCCTTTTTAGCTGCAGCAGCAGCGGAATCAGCGCGAGACTGATCAGCTTGAGCTGTCATACCAGATTGCGTAATTCTAGCAGCGCCAGTACCTACAGCGGCTTCATCTACTTTATTAGCAGCAGCAGTAATGAGATCTGGATCTCCTGTTTGAGCTGCGTTAATAAGATTATTAGTAGCAATTTCAGCGTTCTTTTCTTTAGATGCTACGACATCATCAATGTCTTGAATAACGATTCCAGAACCTCCTAAGTTAGGAACCATTTTCATTTCTGCTTGTGTCTTTTTCCAAAGGTCTTTTGCTTCTTGCCTTTTATCGGCTAGTTGCTGTGCTTCAGCTTCAGCCGCAGCTTTAGCTAATCCAGGATCTACCTTTAGCTCTTCCTCTTTAGGGATATCTTTGCCAAGCATAGTAGCGTCTCTAATTTCTTGATCCTCGCTACGCGGACCTATTTGGTCTGGCACTCCGAGTCCAAAGGGAGGAACCTCGCCAGGTGCTTGATTACCTGTAGTACCTGAGTTACTACTGTCTGCCGTTTTTGCTGCGTTCTCAGCAGCCTGAGGGGCAGGAGGAGGTATATCAGAGCCGTCCTCGCTAGGTATTTCCATAGAGTTTGCGTCAGTACCACCACTAAATAGCTTTGAGAAGAAACTTTCGTTATCATCCGGCTTAGGAGGCGGAGCGTCCATAGTTCCTGCCATAGCTGGGGTAACAATACCCAGTTTAGCAAGAATTCCAGGCTCTGCTACTTGTTGTGCAGGTTCTGAGCTGTACGCTGTACGAAAAAGTTCAGCCTCTTTATTGCGGCGATTAACCAGTCCAGGCAATTGCTCACCGCCAGCAAGACGGAACTCGCCAGCTTCTTTAAGATAGCCATCAAAATCTCCTTCGTTGAGTTTCTTAAGCGCGTCACTTTCTCCGAATCTACCAGATCCGACATTGTACATAAGAGATTGTACAGCCGATTTTTGGTAGGGATTAAGGTCGACCTTAACAAGGTTGTTATATGCATTATCTACTTCCTCAATATCTTTCATAAGCCTTTGTTGAGCCTGTTCTTGGTTCATTGGCTCACTGTCTTGTGTTATTCCTCCGGTAGTTCCGTATCCTTGAGTCCATATTCCCGTAGGATCTTTATAAGGGCCTGGTTTAAATCCTTCTATATCATCTTGCATTATAAACTGAGAAAGAATGTTTTTATAATCTATAGGACCACCTTCGTTTTGAAACAAAGAAAAATCCCAAGTATTTTCTCTACGTGAACTTGTCTTTTTAGGTTCTTCGTAATACCCTCTAAAAGTGTTACCAGCCCATTGACCCCAACGGCCATCTGGCATTTTACGAAGCGTTATTCCAGGCGCAGGAGATTGTGGCATAGTAGCTTTATCGTATAACTCTCCAATACTGTTACCAATATCAGACAAAAGACCACCATCAGCTTTATACTCTGGAATACTTCCACCTTGCATACGTTGAACCTCTTTGCCGGCGTTATTCATAGCCTCTATTTGTGGCTCAAACATGCGCACAGACTCTGCGTTCATAACGTATTCTCCAGGAGTAAGCCAAGCAGGCACTGTGTCGGTACCTTTTGGATCTCCAGGATGATCGTACATAGGAATAGCTTGCATAGACGGAATAGAGTTATCTTCAAAAAATTCTAAAGAAACGGAGTTACCAAAACGATCCTTTTGCGTATATGCTTTTAGTTTCATTTTACTACTCCTTATTACTTAATGGACCACCATATTTAATTTTAGCTGACTCTTGTACTAAGCCACCACTCTCATATTGTTGAGCTAATTGAACAGTTAATGGCATCATGCCTGCTGCTTTACCTGCTTTCATGGCTCTGCCAAGCATTCCTCCAGGAAGTCCTCCAGTTGATTGGTTTCCTTGAGCTGTTACAGCTTTTTCCATCATTTGCGCGCCAGCTCCTTTCATAAGTCCACCCATAAAATTATAGGACGGAGACAAAGGACCGACCATACCGCCTTCGTTAAATAGACCAAACGCTTTACCGGCTAATAGACCAGCCCCAATCCATGGCATAGCCGTGCCTAATGCGGCCATAGCTCCACCACCTGCAAGACCCGCGCCAGCAGCGCCTGTTGCAGCACCCGCAGCGCCTGTTGCAGCGCCTGTTGCGGCGCCTGTTCCTGCTAGCTGAGCCGCAGTAGTTCCTGCTAGCTGAGTTCCTGTCATACCCGCTACGTTAGTAACAGCAGGGGCAGCTGCAGAACCTGATCCTAATACAGCTTGCGCTGCACCTGGACTAACACCCATTGTAGCTGCAGGAGCCATTGGCGCAGAAGCCATCGGTGCGGTTGACTGTAGTGCAGTCATTTGAGTAGCTGAAGGAGTCGCTAAAGGACCTGGAGTAGGAGTACCAAAACCTAAGGCTTGCTTTCCATAATCAATTGCTTTACCGCCGTACTCAGTAACAAGCTCTTCTCCTTTGTTGAGGCCTTTTTCCATACCACGCTGCATAGCCATGTTTCCAAACTGTTCCATTGCTCCAGGAGTTCTTTGCTGTGGAGTTGCTTGAGTTGCAGGAGCGGCCGCCTGTCTAAAGGGACGTTTATTTTCTTCGTCTTGTGGACGTGCTAAAGTAATCATTTACCACCTCCTCCGCCAGTTTGAGTTTGCGTTGTAGATTGTGGAGCACCAGCAAGGTATCCAAAGTAGCGACTAGCCGACGTATGAGGCGCATCAAGACGCTGTTGTTCATAAGCCTGTCGAGTACTACCTGCTTCTCCTAGTTGAGACATACCATACTGCTGTATTCTACGTTGTTCTTCCAAGTTTTGAGATGAACGATCGGCCAACGCTGATTGCATTCCACGCTGGGCTCTTGCTCCGCCTAAGCCTCCACTCATATATTGTTGCATAGCTTGGCTGCCAGCAAGATTTTGTAAGTCTCTTTCTTGAGCGCCACGTACGTCATAGATACCACGACCCGCTAGTGCGTCACGGCCCAGGCCTTCTTGTGCGTTAATAGCGTCAATTTGCGCTTGGTCAAGCTTAGCTACAATTGCGTCTGGCCCTCCAGCTACTTCAGCTTCGTAACGATCAGTAACGTCTGAAAGAACTCGTTTTAGATAAGGCTTAAATTCCTTATCAATACCGGAAACAGTGGTAGTAGTAGTACCACCACCACCGCCTCCTCCTTTGCGGGCAATGGAACTTCCAAACGGATCTCCTCCCGCCATCATTTTAATTAAAAGCATTTAATTCTCCTGTATAACGCCTCTTACCGAAACGTGTAATGCCGCGTTATAGCGGTGTTGCAAGAAACGACCATAGTCCATAGCTTCTTGCTCACTACGAACAGAGTCGGCACGCCAATGTTTACCACCATGCTCTTTAACATGAGCAATCATAGCGTCAAACAAGCGATAGACAGTAAACGTATTATTATAGTCATGATCTACAATACAATCTTTTACGTCCATCACCCACTCTTTTGTATAATAACTGCTAAATGTAGAAGCAGAAAGAAAGCCTCTAAGTTTTCCGTCATTAGCATAGTCACCAATAACTAAAACATGAGGACTTCCTTCCTTTTGCTTTTCAACAAGCGACAAAAAATACTGTATCCAAATAGTTTCGTTACGATCGTATCCAAGATACTTATGATCTTTTGTCGACTTGTCCATAAGCTTAATTGCTTCTAATACATCATTGTCCTCTATTTTACGTATCATCAATATAGTTCCTTTACTCTATCTTGCAAGTCGGCTAAGCTAGTCGCCTTTTTAATAGCGTCTAGCAAATTAGCCATTTTATCATCTTGAAGATTAATGTTGTCAGTCGCTTCAAATAACCATGTAGCCATAGTATTATCTTCAACCATAGGAGGTTTATTTTGCATTAACGAGATCCTCCTTTATTAATCTCCATTTGTAAACTTGACAAGCTCCAAGCGTAACTAGTAGTTGCGACTGTAGGATCTTGATCTGCATCGTCAATTCTATAGTTTAAGAATCGACCAGTAATCTTAGTATCAATCTTGTAGTCTTGCGTTATAGTGTAGTCATTTGTAAGACTCGCAGTAGCTAAAAGATTTGCTTTATCACCAGTATAGTTTGTTGGCGACACTCTCATATGCAGCGTTGGATAATACAAAGGACCATTAAGTTCGGTTGCTGTACCGCCGGTAGCTTGCAAAGCTGTAGTAACTATTTGTTCTGTATCTAAATGTGGAGAAATACCAAGTTCTCTACGTTCAACAAAAGAAATATACTCATCACCTGCAATATTATTAGTAGGATCAGCGTTAAATTTGTATCCTATATCTGCAGCAACTATTTTACTATCCGAAGTATTAGCGTTACTTGTTTGTATAAAGATCGGATATATACTACCGCTTTTTACTTGGTCATTAGCCCAAGGCCTGTCCGGATCAAACCTTCCAAACGAACTTATTGTACTACCTAATGTAGAAAGTACTTCCGTTTGTATAGGAACCGTTAAAGACTGAGGAGCTAAAGTTCCTCCGTAAGTAAGTGTTGCACTTTGAATATATAGACCCGTAGTACTGTACTGAATAGGCGAAATACGCAAGCTATTGCCTGTTCTTTCTACATTCAAAGTTCTACCACCAATTGCTTTAATGCCAGACTCTAGCTTATCTACCATTTCAACGTTAGTATAAGTTGTAGTACTTTGACCACCCGAATACAAATTAGCATTATAAGGAGTACTTATAGCTAACGCTCCATTATATCCTCCTCCAAATACATAGTCTTGAAACGTATTATCAGAGTACAAAATACGAAATACTGTTGGTTGAGAATATCTAACAGGTATTCCTGATGTTGTTTCAACAGCGGTAGTGTCTTGCAACGGATCAGATGGAACAGCAAATAAACCACCATCATCATCTGCAGTCATTTCCCATAAGAAGTTTTGAACCGTTCCTGTACCAGCGCCATCGTCTAATCTATTTACAGACCAATTATCTGCGGTTGTAAAGGTAACATCAGCACCATAACCACCTATTACCCAACCAGAAATATTAGTACTTCTAATCAAGTCGCCTATTTGACTAGAATTTAACTCTACCCCAGTAGAGGTTTGGTTGTTATAGTTTCCTGCAACTCTAACAGTAACGTTTTGTGCGGGAAGAAACTCACTAGCTGGTAAAGTTAAGGTCATAGTTCCTTGACCTGCGCTAGGGTCTACACCTGCTACAGTTTCTGTAAATTGTCCAGCAAGAGTAGCTGGCATAACATTATCAGGATCTGAAATAACTCCAATAGTTATTAAGTTTGTATTTGCTTCACCTATTTCTCGTGTTGCAGTAACTGTATACGGTGAAGTATTAGAATACTGTCCCCTAAATGTTGGTGTATTATCTAAAACTTGCGCCACCTTTTCAGCCAATAATTCTTGAGTCCAGTTTTGGCCAAACAAAACAAAATCAAGATACGTATTATCATATAACATTCTAATAGTTGGAGCTCTAGTTCCTGTAGCTGTTGAGCCATCTATGTTAACGATTTGCGTAATTTGCATTTGACCGCCAAATTGAGTACTTAAATATTCTGTACTAGCCGTTTTAGTTATTGCAGAAACAACTAACAATGACGCATCAATATCTTCATTACTTATCGAGAAAATGTTTACTGCATTACTACCAACCCTAAGTAAAGAGTCTGCGTTAGCTTCAACATAATAATAAGCTCCAGTTGGTTGCGTTTGATTTGGAATTCTAGGATCTAAACCAGAAAACTCAGTTATTTGTTTTAACGCAGCAACCAGATTTAAAGATATATCTTCGCTACTTGTTTCATTAGCAGGTAAAGTAACATCTATTGTAAAGCCGTTAGGCACATATGATGAAGCAGTTTGAGCAAACCTAATTGTTATTGATGGGCTATCATTAGCTGATATTCCATAAACGCCATTACCTTGCGTAGAAGTATATTCATCTGTTCCTAAAGCAGTATCTCCTCCTGTGTTAGTGAGGTACGTACCATTAATCGTCCACCCTGAGAGGCTGCTACCCCAAGGACCGTGAGTTTCTCCAATTTGAAAATCAGCGTCTGAAAAGTTAAAAGTATTACCGCCCACATTAATCGATGAAATTGTAGCCGGAGCATTACCGTTATTCGTAAAAGTTAATGATCCGGGTGGTTGCTGTTGAGGATGATAAGAGTAAGTTACATCTATTCCTGTTCCGCCAGCGTTTGGGAAGTATCCACTGCTGCCTCCACTAAGACTGAAAGATGAGTATTGTGTTCCTAACACTTCAGCTGTCCATGATAGATCTGAATAAGCCCCTAATATAGAAACTGTAGTAGAACTACCTGTAGCTAAGTAGTTTACAGTTTGATCAGGAACCGCGTTTAAAGTAAGATTATATAGATCTTGCTGCAAAAAATGATTTCCAATTGTTCTATTATTAGTAATAGTATAATCGGTAGTTACACCATCTTGCCAAAGCCATACGGCTCCTGGCGGAATAGCATTCCATGTACAACAGGATGGAGAATCTGAGTGAGCTTGTGTACCATCACCAAAACCACCATATTCAGGCTTCCAATTAAGAGAACCAGGAGACCAACGACCAGCGTATGTTCTTCCGTCTAAGCCAGTATTATTAGTAGTAATTGGATCAAGTGTAAGTGTTCTTGTTAGTCCTGTAGTATTTTGATACCAAGCAAAGACACCACGACCACCGTTTCTAGAGCCACCACGATTACCTTCTCCAGGGTTTACTGAACCTGTTGAGTTCTCGCCTCTATAAGTCCAATAATTAGTTATACCACTAGGCGCAGAACTTGGCGTAGCTGAGCCTCCATAGCCAACGGAACCGTTATCTGCACCTCCACCGCCTTTTGCTTCAATAGTTGCTAATATAACGTTGTTTCGTTTCCACACTATCTTAGATGCGCGTCCACTATAACCAGCACCACCGTAACTATCTCGTGGTCCTGAAGCACCTGCTGTTACGTCAATCGTATCTCCTGCTTGTGCAGCAATTGTACCACCTGCAGCTCCACCAGCTCCACCACCATAGTTATGGTCAGCACCACCGCCACCAGCTCCTGTTAAAATAAAGTACAAGTCGCCAGTTCTAGCTACTGTATAAGTAGTAGTAAAGTTGCTTGGGTAACTACCACCTGCTCCTGCAGTTGTCCAACCTCCAATAAACATTTGTAATTCGCTAATAGCGTCTCTTACTGTTTCATGACCGCTTGAATCGCTAGTAGCTGTGCTACCAAAATTGTTCCAAGTATAATCTTCGTCAAAGAAAGGAATAGATAAGTTTGGATCACCAGTTCCAGGAGTGGTCGTACTAGTTGCTTTGTAAGTTGCTTGAGTAGGCCACAAATAGCCTAGCGTAGTAGCTGCCGTTTGAGTAAAGCTAACATCAACTTCTTGATCTGTGCCATTACCAGAAGTACCGACAGTTGTACCAGTGTAAACGTCTGCAGTAACATTTGTAATGCTTCGCTGTCCTGGGACGTTAGAAGTTATTTCTAAAAGATGAATATCATCGCCGTTAGAGTCTTGTCCGTAAATTACGCGACTTGCTGTAACGTCTCCTAATGCGTGTGAACCATCAAGATCGTTTATATAACTTGCAAGGTCTGTAAGAAACGTATCAACGGTTCTAGTTACTCCATCGTTAGTATTATATACGTCCGATCCATTAATTCTGATAGGAACATTACTAGCACCTCCTCCGTTTTGAAGAGTAAACTCTATTACTAGGCCTCCTCCTACAGCTGCATTTCTTGTAAACACAACATCATTTACGTTTCCTGCATCACTTGAAGCTATGACTCTTCCGGCATCACCAAAGTAAATTCTAGACTTAGCATAAGTAATATTTGGTCCTGTATCTCCAATAAACGTATATTCCATTTCTTCTGGAGATTCAGTACTAAACGCTGTAAACGTAGGTATGTCAAATTCTTGTTG
>Ga0255777_10005431_pt1 | contig 10259 bp, 7 predicted proteins | sample 101ome_15_FD_179975 | JGI IMG/M metagenome (GOLD analysis project Ga0255777, IMG submission 179975) | Coastal salt marsh microbial communities from the Groves Creek Marsh, Skidaway Island, Georgia - 101402AT metaG (version 2) | ecosystem: Environmental > Aquatic > Marine > Intertidal zone > Salt...
AGGCTGCGAAGGCTGCCGAGAAGGAGGCTGAGAAGGCCAAGAAGGCGGCCGAGAAGGAGGCGAAGAAGGCTGCGAAGGCGGCCGAGAAGGAGGCCGAGAAGGCCAAGAAGGCTGCCGAGAAGGAGGCCGAGAAGGCCAAGAAGGCGGCCGAGAAGAAGGCTCCGGCCAAGAAGAAGGCTCCTCCTCCGGTGGAGTCGGACGAGGAGGAGATCGACTTCGATGACAACATGCAGTTCATCGACTCCGACGACGACATGTAAGCATCCTCTCCCCCACCCTCTCTCAAGAAAAACAGAAAAAATAAAAAAAAACTTTTTTTGGCAAGTTATAGATAATGAATTACTTCCCCACCTATCTCGAGTTGACAAGTTTCAACCTCACGCACATGCATCGATGCGTGTGTGACGACACAGAAGTGGTTTTTCGAATATATTCGAGGAATAAAACACGAGTGAAATGGGAAAAATTAGACAGCTACTTGCGAGCTGTGATGAGAATTGTCACCGGTTGGTCTAAGAAACGAGCCTCCACGATTCATGTGAAAGTGATCGAAGACTACGCCTCGAAAGGTCTACCGGAGCAGGGTCGCATCTTGACACCGGACCATGTGAACAGCGGTTTAACGTATATGTATGGGGACTACGACGGTACCAACATCGTCATTTTTCGAATGGAGGAGTTCGCGAAGGTGCTTTGTCACGAACTGCTGCATTTTTACGAAATCGGATTGTCCACGAAGGAAAACGATTTAATCTCGAAAGCGTACGAGAAGGCCTTTCATCTTTCGAATGTCGGTACGAAAGTGAACGTGAACGAGGCGTTGACCGAGTTGCACGCCATTTTGATCCATACGGCAGTGCTTAGACCCAATTCGTTTCTTTCTTCGATAAAGAGCGAGCTTCGTCATACCGAACGATTGATTCGCCGATTGCGCGATCACTTCGAAATCACATCGAACGATTGGAGTACATGGACGGAGTCCACGCACGCCTTTTCGTACATCGTGATTAAATACGTGCTCCTAGCGACTCTTTTGGATTGTCCTATGATTTGGCTCGATACCCCGAATCGTCGAACTACAAAAAAGAATATACGTTTCTCAAGGATCGAGTTGGTTCTGCACGAGTAGCGTCATGGGTTGGTTCGACCCCATTCGAAGAACGCCTCGAGTTTCTGTTTGCAAGCTAAAATCGTTTGAATCGAGTTTGTATTATATGTTTGGTCGTATTTTATAAAGTTGCTGTAGGACTCCTCATCGTTTAAAAATTCGTCAAATTTGTTCTCTACGGTCCTTGCAAAATTTTTGACTTCTAACTTGTGCAAATGGTCTGCTAAGTCTGCTAAGTACTGCACCAGTTCAAGCGTGTAAGGTATCTTGTATATGCTGTGCCGTTCTATGTCAACTTTGATGAGTAACTTGCGTATGGTGCGAACGATGTCGTCCTTGTCGGTAGACGAGTGATACAACATCGGGCTCTCGCACTTCGGGCATTGGACGCAACTCGGATCGGTGATGGTACACAGTCGGTTCAAGCAGTACGCGTGGAAGGTGTGGCCGCAGCGGGTGGTGTGCGTTTTCGCCACGTCGAAATCTTCCAAACACAGTATGCACGTGTTGTCCAACGAAGAGAGATCCACGAGCACCTCGGCCATGAGTGTGGGTAAGTCTTCTGTGGTGTATTTAAGGTTGACAGTACAGCACGTCAAATTTTAAGAAGAACCCCAGCAGATAGTGCCCCAGTTGTGCTCACGTATCTTCTGACTACTGTCTGTGGTATTAAGCTATTAGTATACTCCAATAAAACATGCAATGCATTATTATTGGTCGTGGTCACCCCATCCAAATGGGCAAATATATCATTAGTGAAGGTAACAGTGTTTGCCCGATTGCGATATAAAACTTCCTCTTCTTCTACCCACCCATAGCTACCAGGGTCACTATCATTGTATTTACTGAGTTTAAGAATCATTTTAGACCATTCCCCTGCATCTCCATTAGTAATAGTGAAATCACTAGTTGGGTTTATGTCAGTACTACTTGTTAATGTGTCATTGGTAAACATTATAGTAGGTGCAGTACCTGATGTACTCCTAGACTTGTAAGAACCTGCAGGTGGATGACTTATAGGAGAATCTAGACCGGTAAATGATACTGACATACTAAAATAATAAGTTGTAAAAGGCAATACACCAAATGTAGGAGTAGAAAAGCTAAACGACGTTCCAGATACAAATTTCGTTGTTCTTCCAAGAGGCGCTCCACCATCCTGTGTAGTCCACCTTTCAATTGTAAATGAAATAGGAGTATAATCATTATTTCTTACTGTATAATCGCTCGAATATATTGTTATGCTATCCCTACTTCCTGAAATACAACTCAAATTATTTAAACAACTGTAGGAGGTGTTAGGTGGTTGTTGACATTGAGAATTGACTAACTTGGAATTCAAAACTTGGATTATCGTAATCGTTCACGAGATTAGATATACTAAGAAGTCGATTATCACTGAAAGTTGGAACAGTATTATAGTCAACATTTACATTTTTCGCGCGCCGATTTTCACTGAAAGTTGGGGCATTAAATACAATTATGAAAAATGCATAATGAGTGGCATTGGAGTTCAAGGAGCTTGTAATATCGACCTGCTGATTAGTAGCTTTGGTCCTAATATCCCCGCTAAAGCTTATCAAGTTTGCATCATAACCTTCAGCAACTTTAATGGTATCGTCGTTTGTATCAAAATAGAACACTTCTGGTTTCAAATAAGTTGTTTTACTTGTAATCGCTATATGAAGACTTTGTATATCTCTACTTGCAATAACGTTACCTTTGGAAACCCGTTGAATCCATGAATATTCACTTTGGCTTGCTGGAAGATTTAGATTAGTTGTAGTTTCATTTAGTGTTAAAGCAACATTATTACCGGATTTATAAATCGTACTTGATATTGGATGTTTAAACATTATCTTGGTACCAATATCGGTTCTTGCTTTGAAAGTTAACTGGGGTCCAAAATATGAAGTTGAGTATCCATACTCAGTTAATGTAATTTTTAGTATCGCATGCCAATATAGATCTTCACCCTGAGACTTTTCAGAAGTTCTATCGGTAGCATCACTGTAATAAATATTTTCGAAATCAAATTGATAAACGTAAGAATTGGGACCTATAGTTCCCCTTAACCAACCTCTGACATTAGTAAATGTCATCCTACCAATATTGGCCATTGCACTTTCATGATCATTAGGTGCAGTAGTACCTAATATAGTTGCCATATTAGCTTCCCTTATGAATGCTTTCTGAACGTTCCTCCAAAACCACCCATAAGAATCATAGCTACCATCTGGATTAAAATAAGTAACATCGGTGAATGTTGATGCGGCTTCAACTAGACTTCTAAAATTAGTGCTTCTACCAGCTCTATATTGAAAATATAAGGTTATATCAAATTGAGAATTATAGCTTCTACTAGCTGCATTATAATTTAAGGTAAGATTTCTAAAATTTATTTCCCATTCATGCGGGTTTACAAAACCGTGGCTCATCTCAAAATCTTGGCTTAACGTAGGAGGTGTTAACAAAGTCTGACTAATAGGAGAAGATACACTATCATTATAATTCCATCCTCCGCTGAAACTCCTATATATTTGACAATAATAAGTGGTACCTTGTGTTAATGTAAACGGCGGAGAGCCTGTCCAAGTACCAGAATCAAGATCAGATGAAATTATCGTTTTAACACTACTTAGGTCACTTGCCGTTAAGGTAATTGTTACATATGGTTCACCATTTAATTTGCTAGAAGCATCTACACTGCTCGAACCGCTTATACGTAGATAATATGTTGATGAAGTTGGTGATTGGCCATCAGATATATTATCATTATTAATGTTTACTGAGAAGTATGTTGTCCCAATTTGTGAAGAAGTCGGACTTGCGACATTTGTTAACTGCTCGGTGGCGGTGGGTGTAGCGATATTCGCTACACGTTCGAACATCATTAAATAATTCCTTAAGAAACCGTTCGTGTCTATTAATCTTGCAGATAGTTTAAATGATTGATAATCTGATAAATCTGTTCCAGCTATGGGGGTCACAGCACTATTCGAACTAAAAGTGGTTCCTTCATATATGAGTGTAGATGATCCGCCACCATCTTGTCCGGTATATCCATATATCTCAAAATAATACTTATCTGAATCTAAGTTAGTACTATCTTCGTTTGACCCATCTTCAATAGTAATATTTACTGAATATGATACACCCGTAAAAGCACTAGTGGAATCAATAGTGAAACCGGTTAATCCATGTGTTTCATTATTAGTTCCAAATCCATGTCTTCTTACACTACCTTTTACCATTTTTGTTTGTTGTGATAGTGTCTTACTAAAACCTACAACGTTTCGTACAGTAATCGTGCATTTAACGAGGACGTTATCATGTCCATTCTCAATTAAATACTTATTAGATAATGTAATAGTAGCATCCTCCTCGTCTGATATTACCGTATCACTATTATCTTGCCACACAGCGCTTACAAATGTCGTAGTATTTGTTACGGCCGTATTACCATAGACAGATGTGCCCGGAATTTCGTTACCAGCCGTTATGGTAACGCTAGTTACTAAGTCAGCTTGGCTTAAACTCGCATCGCCAAAGTCGTTCAAGGCACTATTGTCTAAATCAAATGAATAATCTCTTGAAAGTGAGAAACCAGTAGAATTTTGGACAGAAGAATCTACAGAAAGTACAACATCATTAGGAAGTGTTAAAGTTGAACTGCCTACTGTAATATCCGCATCAGTACTACTAGTAGAATCATCACTAAAGGTAATACCTGTATCTGTACTTGTAAGTGTCCAGGTTTGGGAGTTGATTGAATAGTTAGTTGCAGTAGTGCCAGTAGCAAAGGTATGCATTTCTAATTTAAAAGATCGACTATTGGCAGTACCATCCCATACTATCCTTACTGATGGGAATGCATCAATCTCAACGATAATGTCTGTTAGAAGTATATCTTGAGTAAAAGTCATATAATCTGTGATCGGTACACTTGCACTGTAAGATTTACTTGTAGTAGTTCCGTCTGCAGTAAAATTTGTAGCTTTAAATGTGAAAGTTTGTACACTATCATCATCGATAGTTATCGTATGAGTTTTGGTGGGATCTGCTTCAACAGCTGATGTACCGGTACCGTCAGTAGTTACAGTGGGGACCGTTTCCCAACCATACTGATCATTAAAACTACTAGTACTATTTGCTTTGAAGTTCACTGTAATTACCCTGTTAGCTCCAACTGAAGTCGACGTATGTGAAAAACCAGATATCCTATTAATTACTATTGTTGTTTCAGCCGAATACCTAACTCGTCCTAATGAATCTTTTGCCCTTACCTTAAATGGATAACTTGTGCCTTGATCGAATTCAATATGATGTGTGTTATCAAAATACGTTGATGTGCTTTTGTCTGCAGTAGTTCTACCTACACTGCTACTACTAATCACTGAAGTATCTTCATCATCTCGTATACTCCAACTAGTTATAGGGTACTGTTGATCTGTATAATCCCATAAGATTGTAACAAATTTGCCATTCTCTTTTGTATAAGTAGGTGTGTCAATGGTATAATCTTTGATAGTTAGTGCGGTAGAATTCAATGACTCCTCACCGAAAACATTTCTGACTATGATTGAATAGTCACCTGCGTCTATAGTACTCTCCGAAGTATATGCTAAACTTGCTGTAGTCGCTGTGTTGTGATAGTAATCTGACGTAGCTTTTTTCGTATATGAACCTGCTGCACTAGATTGATATTGTAATTCATATTGCAAATAAGTGTACTTATCTGATTCAAACGTATTTTGGATATTAACTGTGAATGTGTATACATTATCGCCTGATGCATCTAGAGAATGTGATACACTTGGTTCACTTGTTGTTGTCGTAACACTTAAAGCTTGCAAGGTTTCTAATAAAGAATATTGTGAATATATTCCAAATTCCGAAGATTTCATTTCGAAAGTACTAACCCCGTCGTCGTGATAACTTCTTATCCTAAATCTATGATTTTGAGCTGTATTTATGTATCTGAAACAATTTGCATGATCCAAAGATGATATACTTGTAGTACCATCACGTGTATACGCAACCAAACGTACAGCCTCGTCGATGTGATTGGTGGTATTTAAATACCTTTGAGGCAAATTTCGAAAAGATATTGTGAATGTAGTTAGAGTTTGACCATTCGCTGTATCTTGAGTAGGGTTTGTCCCGGAGGCATCGTCGAGATAATAAAACTCGTCATCTGATACAATTGGAGATACCAACTCGATTTGAAAATGGATGAGAGGAAATCCTGGTATGGTTACATTATGGTTATTAAATCGAATGATCATTTGGTGATCATTTTGGAATGCAAATGTAATGTTAGTGCTACTTTCGTCGATATGCCGAATAGTTGCCACATTCTCATGCAACGGACCGATATTTTGGACCGTCGTGTTGGTGTGTAGATTGGTTACGTTCGCATAAATTCTATAAAAATGCCCGGCAGTTAAGCCATCGAAGACTATTGGAACATCGTTGTATACTCCGTCGCGTGCCTCGTTTTCTGTTTTGATCGTAGTAGGATTGATGTAGTCGATCCGTTCTGGCTCGAAACCATCTTCGTCGTACATATCGAAGCGTATTCGATAACGGAAATGATCACCGTATTCTCTATTATGGAAACCTCCACGACTATCTGTGTCGATGTACTCCATTGTAATGTCTACCCCATTTCGGGCGTTTGTAAAAAAATCGAAAAAACCATTTTCGTTAAGTTGTTCGTAAATGTATTTTTTCAGATTCACTGAATTCCCGAAGAGTATGCTCTCCCCGACAGCTCTGTTTATACTCGCGTTGGTGGTAGGTACGTAGGTGCTAATGTTCAAATTGACCGCGCTATCGCTTTCAATTATCGTTGGAGGTCGTTGAGCTTTCCCGTCTTCGTCTAATGAAACGACCGCATCGATGATATTCACTTGAGTCGTGTACAGTTTGTTCGTATGAAAAGTACCTAAATCAGTGACTTGACGAGTGCTCTGTCTAGAAAGGGTCATCAACGGATCGGAAGTGAAAGAGCGCTGTGTAGGCGTACGTGCGTTCGCTGTACCCTGATTCACGATCGAATACACGAAGTCCTCCAACGTGTTCACGTTGTGTGTGATATCCAACGGGTTAGTTTGATTGTCTAAACGAAGCGTGTCGCGCGCGGTGAGTGTCACGCAATGGGCCCTATTGTGTACATGAGACTCCTTAGCACTAATGCCTAAACACGTCACTTCGTCGCCACTGTACGACGATTGCGAATTGAACGCATCACTCAAATCAACCTCCGAAGACGAGGTCGAACGAATGTTCGCGGTCGTCCTGTCGTGAACCGTGGTGATGTTCTCGTCGAAAACGATGTTACGCACATATTGCTCCAAAGGTACGTAGTTGATCAACAACTGCGGTGTGTTGAGACGTATTTGCGTATCCGTAGTGATATCTAAATCTGATTCTGATTCGATTTCAACAGCGTCTAACTGTTTGGTAACAAATCCCATTTTATATATATTTTAAAAGTTTAAAAATTGGTTATCACAGTAAAAAAACTGACCAAAAAAATTGTTAGGCGTCCTAACGAGAAAAAACCTCATTTATCTTGCCTTTGACAATAGTTTCACTTCCATGGCAATTCCACAAGGAAGGATGGGTCCGCCTGTGTGCTCTGAGTTGAACGTAAGCAGTGGTAATCAATGCGGATGCAAATCGCGTTTTCGATTCGTATACGTCGACCCGGAGACCAAGGTCGTGCTCGGGGATCGCGAGCACGACGACGACTTCTGTTGCGGTCGTCACTATTCGAAAAAGGCTCGCACCTTGGAAATCATGGACAGCTCGTACTTCGTCACCGAATTTCAATCCAATAACGTCTCCCCCATGGAGACCTTATATGCGATATCTACTCAGAGGGCTCATCCTAATTTGCATACTGCGAAACGTTTGATTAACGGCCATTTTGCTACTCAAAACGGAAATGCGAGATGGATTCAAGTCAAACAAATCATTCAACTCACGATGTTGAATCAGCTCGATCGGATAGTTCAACCTACTGCGGCTCGACCTCCCATGGTTTACCCTCCCGTGGCTCGACCTCCCGTGGTTCAACCTCCCGCGGTTCGACCTCCCGCGGTTCGACCTCCTGCGGTAGTTCAACCCGCTGCGGCTCGACCTCCTGCGGCTCAAATAAATCCTCAAGAGTTACGAGCACGCAACGATATGCGTCGTCATCGAGACACCGCTATGTCACGACGGGCCGACGCCGCGGTCGTGGTGCTTCCGCCTCCAACTCCGTCTCCGCCTCCGCCTCCGCCTCCCGAGGAGCCCCCACCTCCTCCACCCGTCTTGGAGGATCCTTCGCTGCCGCTCCGCGAGGGTGAGACGAGAGACTGCTCGGTGTGCATGACGAACGAGGGCACCGTGCGATGCAGCGAGAATCGACACGTGATGTGCGAAGGCTGTTTCGGCGACTACGCGGTCACCGAGAGCTCGAATCCGTCGTTCGACGGAGAGCTGCGATGCTGCTCCGCCAAAGCCTTCGGATGCAAAGCGGCCCCGTTCTCGTCGCTCAGCGTACTTCGTCGTCTGCCGGAGGACAAAGCGCAAGCCTTCATGCGCGGACTACGGAACTCGCAGGAGCGTTCGAACTTCGACGAGTTCGAGCGTAACAAAATCGCGGACGAGCAGCGTCGTAGAGCGCTCGACGAGGTGGAGAAGGCCTGCGCGCACGTCGTCGAGAACATCCTGACGCTTCGATGCCCCCGTCCGGAGTGCGGACAGGCGTTCGTCGATTTCGACGGATGCATGGCGCTGACATGCTCCCGTTGCAAAGCCGGTATCTGCGGCAAATGCTTCATGCAGTTCGGCAACGACGCGCATTCGCACATCACACGTGGTGAATGCTCCATGGATCCCTCCCAACTAATCTTCGCGAACCAATCCTACATCCGCAACGTACAGCGCGTGTATCGTACCAACAAACTCAACGCGTATCTGCGCACCTTGCGCCCCGAAACCGCGTCGGAGGTGTTTCGCCGATGCGACAAAGAGCTCCGCGACTTAGAGATCAATATCACTTCTCAATAAATAAACACAAAAAAACTGAAAAAAATAACGTAAAAATTTACGTTATTTTTTATGCATCCATCACCGTCTTCCGAATATATCGGGGATCGATTGGTCAGAGCGCTTGCGTTCCGTAATAGAAGCGCAGTAGCACAAGCGCTTGTAACAGCAGGAGCGGCCTCGCTACGATCGAGCTGCGCAAATCGACCAGCTCCTCCAAGTAACGATACAACCATCCGTTTTCCTTCGATACGCCTCGAAGCTTGCACTCGACGTAGCTAAGCGTGCATTTGCGATAGTTGGCGATCCACTTGAACGCCACATACATCGTGATCATCGCGTACCATTCGGGAATCCTCTCGACGTACGCGATCGCTAAAATCAAATAAAGGACCACCGTCATGAACAGAAAGGGGGACATCCTTTCCGCAAGTTATACCTTAAAGAGCGCTAATATTCAGGCGTAGCACCCGTTGGCCAGCGCGTAGGCGATGTACACCACGCCGCAGCAGCACGCACCCAAGATGTGCGCCACCGCGTTGCCTCCCTTCTGAATGCACTTGAAGGCAAGGAAGAAGGCCACGAAGGTCATGAGCAGATTGAGGAAATGAAGGATGTTCTTCGTGCTGAACAGCGCGTCGTTGGAGGAGGACTCGATCGCCGCGTCCTCCTCGGACACGAAGGTCGACTTCACATTCTTACCAATGAGTTCGGTGAGCGCTGAAATGGTAGCCATGGGGAAGATACTTTTTAAATAATATGAGGTTTTTTTTGTAGGTTTTGGTGGATGTGTGTAAAAAAACCGTTCGAAAAGCCAAATATCAAAATAACATAACGATGTATCTTATTCGTCATTTGCCCACAAAAACGTATTACGGAATCGTGCATCAGAACGATCGCATGGCGGTGACATGCTTTCGACATCAACACGACGCGAAGCTAGTCGCGAACTCTTTGAGTCAATACATGAAAAGACACGGGAACTTTCCTAAACCGGACAACAAACTATATATTGTGAATCCGAACAAGCATTCACTACAAGATTCGATGGAGTCGATGTTGTGGATCGAAGAACGAGAGAACAACGAGTCTATGTACCACGAGTTCG
>Ga0255777_10005437_pt1 | contig 10256 bp, 10 predicted proteins | sample 101ome_15_FD_179975 | JGI IMG/M metagenome (GOLD analysis project Ga0255777, IMG submission 179975) | Coastal salt marsh microbial communities from the Groves Creek Marsh, Skidaway Island, Georgia - 101402AT metaG (version 2) | ecosystem: Environmental > Aquatic > Marine > Intertidal zone >...
GACTTACTTATACAACTCGGTGCGGGAACCTGTAGTGACTCAGTCGGGCCAAATGCCCCAGTACAGCAACATACGATTTTTAGAAAGTGACGGCGGCGACTTCTTGTTTGTGCAGCGCCCATAACCCCAGATTTTGTATACGAGGAGAGAATCCATGAAAACAACGATAAGGCGCGCTGCGCTTATAGCAGCGGCACTGGTAATTGGCGGGTGCGCAGCACCTGAATTCGTTTCGACGGACTTTAAGCGAATCACTCCTGAAGTCGATGATCAACAGGTGGTGCCGGTATTCCAGACCGTCCGCATTCAGGCACACAAAGAGGTTACCGACAATAATCAGGTGGTAGATTTGGTTAACCTCACTCTGAACGAAGACACAAAGACCCAAGTCAGCGCCCCCACCGCCTCACCTACACAGGATGCGGTGACCTATGCGATCGTTGACGGCGCCAACCAGTCACAGATGTTTCGTCAAAGCACCCTAAGCTCGGCAAGAACCACCATCGGTGACAATCGATCCCTAAATGTAACTCCGACCTACACACGCGACGGTCAATACTTGTTGTTTAGCTCCAATAGATCGGGTAATGGGCAGAGTCTCTGGCGGATTCGATCTGATGGAGCCGGAGGCGTGACCCGAATTACATCGGGCTCTTCCATGGATCTCGCTCCGTCGATGGTCGATGACGATGAGACCGTAGTTTTTCAATCCCATGGCGCCCAGCGTCCTGGCTCCTATGTCTGGAGCGTTAATTTGAATGGCGGCCTGCTGACAGAGCTAAGCGAGGGAGAGACGCCTTCCGTATCTCCTGATGGTCGCCAAATCCTGTTTGTGAAGACTTCTCCCGACGGACGCAAGCAAGTGTGGAGTATGCGAATTGATGGCAGCTCACCGACCCAAGTTTCCTCGGGTGGCGCAAACGATATAACCCCCTCCTGGCATCCCTCAGGTCGCTTCATCGTCTTCGCTTCTGATGAGATGGGCAAAGGTGAAGAGAATCAGAAAAACTATAATGTCTGGATTATGCGCGCCGATGGTACTGATCGACAGCAGATCACCAGCAATCAAAGTTATGACGACTCTCCTGTCTTCTTGAAAAATGGGCGCACGCTTATTTTCAGATCAAACCGAGGCGGCGTTTGGAATTTGTACAAGGCAAATCCAAAGATTTAGTCGACCCAACAGACAGAGGCTCAGCACACGAACAAACCCTCATAATGTAAAAGCCAAAGCGTGGCGGTTACGGTAGTTTGAGGGATATGGCGGCGCGGACGAGGCTCTACGCCACGGGGCTGAAAGCATCAAAAATAATGGGATGACAGGCCGCCATTATCAGAATGAGGTAGTGCTGCATGGCTGGTATTGACGCGGCTTCTAGGGTCGCAGCTACAGGCCTAGCTTAAACGGTGGCCCTCTCCCGTTTTGCTAACCGTGTTGCCACACCAACTTCAGCAGTTAAATCGGTTGTTACTGTGCTTGCTTACCTCTGCCACCACCGCGTGCGTTCTGAACGGCTTGCAGCAATGCTTTGAACCTACCGTTGACGGAGCCCGGATTCGAGGAGGGTGGAATGTAAGAGGCAAGAACCTCAGCAATCGAGTTGCAGCCGATAGCGTTGCTGCTTATCGTTATATCGCCACCAACCGAATCATCGGGCGGCCCGTTGGGCCAGCCCAGTAACAGAGCAATACCTTCACAGCTAAGTTCAGGGTTGGATGCGATATACAGATCACCCCCAACGCTGGCGATGTTGGCTAGACCACCAAGATCAGTAAGGACGTAATTTGTGCTGATCCTAAGATCATTCTCAACACTGGTAATGCTAGCTAGGCCATCGAGATCAGTAAGGACGGGATTTAAGCCGATGATCAAAGCTTTCCCAATGCTGGTGAGGTTGGCTAAGCCATCGAGATTGACAAGGGTGTCGTTGTCGCTGATGTTCAGTTGCCCTGCGCTGGGAAGGTTGGCTAAGCCATCGAGATTGGTAAGGGCGGCGTTATACGTGATGAACAGATCAAGCCCACCGCTGGTGAGGCTGGCTAGGCCATCGAGGTTGGCCAGGGCTGCGTTGTCGCGGATGCCCACCTCCTCCCCAACGCTGGTGAGGTTGGCTAAGCCATCCACATTGATGAGGGCGTCGTTATAGCCGATGGACACTTTCCTTCCAACGCTGCTGAGGCCGGCCAGGCCATCGAGGTTGGTGAGGGCAGCGTTGGACGAGATGACCAGATCACGCCCGACGCTGGTGATGTTGGATAGGCCATCCAGGTTGGTGAGGACGTCGTTGTCGCCGACCGTCAGATTACGCCCAACGCTGGTGATGTTGGATAGACCATCTAGGCTGGTGATGTCGGTAACGTATTCGATCTCGAGGTTCCCAGCCACACTATCGCAGCCCGTGGCGCCAAGCGCATCAACCTCAGCCTGCGTGCTTAGAACATAATTGGTGGATGAACAAACAGCAGCCGCAGCCATGCTGCTCCAACCAAGCGAGGTGATGAGCAGCAAGGCTGTTGCACACAAACATTTGTGTTTTACCAACTCAATGACTCTCTTCATGTACAACTCCAAGGCGTCGATTTTAGTTTCATAATAAATAAGCGTAATAGCTTACATTATCTTTAGGATATAGCTAAAGCGATGCGACACCATGCGAGCTTACGCTAGAGTGCGCTAACGTGGCTTCGTTCCGCTACCGGTGGCTATGACGGCCGTGTTCGCCTTTTGCATAGGACGACGATTTACGATCGCTAGCCTTGAGCTGATAATTTTTGCCACAGACAGCCTGAATTAAGAAGGGTTCTCTAGTAACCTTGCGCTGTATGGAAGATTCAAAGGTATATCGACTTAACGCGTGTGTTTATTGCGTAACGCCGTTTTGGCTGGGGAATAGTGGTTTGGATTCCCTGCTCATGAATCGATACCGATTCCTCTGCAGAGTATTTGAAGAAGTTCAGGTCTTGTTTGTCACACAAAGTAGACTGATTTGTCCGTTGCCAGGTGAGACGCTGACCGTTCAGGGTCCTTTAGTCGCTCGGGATGTTGCGTCTGTAAAGTTGTGGTGTAGGAGGAACAAGATATCAGTCCATTATTCGTTTCTCGATTGTCTGCCCGGTTTAATCGAGCACCTTGATGGGCAAAAGCTTTGCGAGATTTCCGATGTGTGGCACCTACGGAGTAAAGCTTTTGCTGCGTTTGGATATCAGCATGGAAGCAACGAAAAAGCCGAGCTATCAAACATGAAGTTGTACGACACGGTTTTTCTGCTCAATCCCAGTGAGGCAAGTTATCTCCTACAGAAAGGGATCGCTCATGCGCGGCAATTGTTGCCATGTGCCTCGTTTAACGCCGTTACTGCCTCTGACGCTGCAAGTGCCGCTGGTATGATCGGTGCCGCGAACCATCCAAACGCCCATGGAGTTCGCCAGCTCGACCAATTTGTGGCACGCATTGAAAGCTTTGTACTGGCGGGCGATATTTGTGGGGTAGCGGATGCTAAGGCTCTACCGCAACAGAAGGTTACTTATATGGGTAGGGTTGCCGACCCCGAGCATTTTTATAGGCGTGTCACCACGGTTGTCTCGCCAATCCAATTCGGCGCTGGGCTCAAGATGAAAGTTTTGGAAGCAATCTCATACGGCAAGCCTTTACTGGCCACAGCGCATTCTGTCGAGGGCTACCCTGACGGAATAGAGGAGTTTGTGACGACAGGTGACGACCCAAAAGACTGGAGCACAGCTGATCTTGAACGCGCTCAAGCCACAACAAATATCGAGCATCAAAGGGAGTATATCGAACAAAACTTTTCGGACAGGGCGCTACTTGCTTGTCTAACTGCCGTGCTCTAACTGGCCAAAGAAAATCAGCACGAAACAGATGCTTAAGCCTAGAAAGTGGCGGAGCGGACGTCCGCCAAACCGTGTGCCAGTATGTATGTATAAGTAACAGCAAGAAACGACATAACATATTGATTTAAGTACATCTCATGTTTTCACCCGTTGCGCAATGTTGCATACCATCTATAACCAAGTGGATCACAAGTGATGCACTAAAGTGGTACACAGATGGGCAACAAATATGGCGGGCAAGCTTCGACCTAACGATATAGAAGCCGCTAGTGCTACTGGGCGTGAGTACCGGTTGCAGGATGGCGCCGGGCTAATGCTGAAGGTATCCCCTAACGGCGCACGTTCATGGGTTTACCGCTACCAGCTATTCGGTCGGCGCCGGAGTATAGGTCTGGGCAGCTATCCTCTAGTGAGCCTTAGCAAGGCCCGCAGTGAACGCGACGGTGCAAAGGCGCTGGTCCGTCGAGGCATTGACCCGAAAGACGAAAAAGACGCGGCCCGCATCGCTGTGGAATCAGCAATCAAGAAACAAGCGGCAACCTTTAGCAAACTAGCAGCAGAACTAATCGAGCACCTGCGGCCGGGCTGGCGAAACTCCAAGCATGCAGACCAATGGAAAAACACACTCGAGACCTACGCCGAGCCGGTACTAGGCGCAATGCTGGTGGCCGATATTGAACGGGAGCACGTGCTGGCCGCACTGAAGCCGATCTGGACCACCAAGCCCGAAACGGCCGGCCGAGTGCGTGGACGTATCGAGAAAGTACTAGACCTAGCGAAAGCGCGAGGACTGCGCACCGGCGACAACCCGGCGGTATGGCGCGGTAATTTAGAAACGGAGCTACCACCACTGGCGAAGGTTCAAAAGGTGAAGCACCACACCGCCCTACCCTACGCAGATGCGCCACAATTCTGGCGAGAACTACTCGAAAGGGAAGGCGCTGGAGCTGCTGCGCTGCAGTTCACTATATTGACCGCATGCCGCACTGGTGAGGTGCTGGGCGCAGGATGGTCAGAGATTCACGGTGACACTTGGATTATCCCTGGCGAGCGAATGAAGGCCGGAAAAGAACACCGCATACCGTTAACTGCAGACATGCTGGCAATTCTCGACCGCATGCCCAAAGGTGGGCCGTTGATATTTACCGAGGCGATAGGCAAGCGCGCTGGAGAAGCACTATCAAACATGTCCATGAGCGCTGTTTTAAAACGTATGAAAGTAGAATGTACCGTCCATGGTTTCAGATCCACTTTTAGAGACTGGGCGGGAGAAACAACAGCACACCCGCGCGAGGTTATCGAGCACGCATTAGCTCACCGACTGAAGGATAAAGCCGAAGCCAGCTACGCACGCGGCACCCTGCTAGAAAAACGCCGTCAGCTGATGTCGCATTGGTGTGCATACGTGACTGGCACCAAAAATGCGTAAACAGCGAACTAAAATATCTGTCTATCAGGCGGCAGACCTACTAGTCGTAAACTATGAATCCCAGCTTAAACGCCGGACCTGGACGCTCGTTGCTACGCTCGCTATTTTGAATGGGTACAACCCAGAATCCCCACCAGAATTATTATTAAGAGTAGCCGACAGTAATCAGCGCGATCTGCATAAAAGCGACTTAGCAAAAATGAGACAGCACCTTCTGGACGACTTCAATACGGAAGGGCTCAGATACTCGGAGGCGCTGCAAATTACGCGTACTCCCCGCCAGTGGATATTATGGGCTGTAGAAAACGGATATGGGCAAATACCCCCTGCTTTGGTGCAATATCCCGCGCAAAAAGCCGAGCATAATCTGGCCGGCGCACCATCAACACCAACATCAAAGCTAGAAGCACGTATTGAGTGGCTGAAGCAGCGCTTGCGAGAAAAAGGGATTGAGCTGCCGCTACCCCTACACCCTGGAGGCAAGCCGGGCATAAAAGTAGAGATACGCGCCGAAGCACTCCAGCATACAAAGCTTTTCACACAAGCCACGTTTGACCATGCTTGGAAGAAACTGCCAAAAACAGATGGATAGGCGTTATTAACCGGGAGTGAACTGAGATATTTGATCCGAAGACAGTTGCCATCACCCAAAAACAGACGCTCAGACTATTGGGTATCAGTGACTGTTATCGGCCAAAAGCGGACTCTGAATCTAGGCACAACCTCGCCCTCAAATTACACTGCAACTTCGACGATCATTCACCCTGCTTTGATATAAATATCGAAGCTTTGATAAGCGTCTCCCAAAGCCAGAAAATAATAACCTCCATTTATCGACACTCGCTCGGACTGCATCCAAAGCGCTTCTTAAATGTTCGCGAAAAATGTGCAGAGCTGGAAAATCCCAAGCTATACGCTAACATTTCAATGCTATGTGCAGCGTAGGCTGGATCTTTTAGTAGTAATGCGCTTTTTTCGAGGCGTTTATTCAAAATCAACGAATGTATTGTTTCAACTTCCCCCTGAAACAGCTTATGCAGGTACCGGGTCGATATATTTTGTGCCTCAGCAATCTGTTGATTGGACAGCTCTGAGTTACACAGGTTGTTATCAATGTATTGCAGTATCCGACGTTTTAGTGAGTCACGGACGATAGAGTTGGCGCCAATCTGATCAAGCATTACTGAGGAACTGAACGCCATAGCGATCATGTTGACCAAGTTTTCAGAAAGCTCAACAGGCGCCCTCTGTACATTGCGCAGTTCTTTAGCAAGAGAAAATATAAAGTTTCGTAGCACCGCCCCCAATCCAGTCTGTCCTGAAATCGTGATCGCAGTGTATTGCTCTGGATTCATCAGATGGCGTGACAACACATCTTTGGGCATTTGCACTATTAGTTGATGAAACTGCTCATTAAAAGTAAGCGTGTAGGGCTGGGTGCTATCAAAGAGTGCGAAACTTCCTGGCGTTAGAAGCGCCTCCCGACCGCTTTGTTTTACCAAGCCCTGTTTTTCAATTTGAAAGCTAATAAGAAAATCCGCCTCGGTGGATTTCGATATTTGGCTCTTAGAGCGTTGCACCAATTGCGGAGTCGACATCACCTCAGCAAAGCGCAAGTTGCCAACCGAAACACCTCCGCGCAACTCACCGACGAAATCCTCGTGCGAAATATCTTCACAGTCGAGTTTGACAAACTCTTCACAGATAACTTCCCGCCAGTAGTCGACGCGCTCTTCCACCCTGAGATCAGTTGTATTCTTTATATAACCGTCGGAAATTAAAAAGCTCATCTTACTACTCAACCAATTGAGTTCCTCCGCTCTAATTTACGCCATCTTCAATTAAGGCTCAAAACCCTAAACATCCCTATGATTCGCCCGCTTGGAGCTTTGCGCCGTACTCATCCTCGGTAATAACGCCCCCTTCGAGCTCGGCTCTTCCTTGATCCTCAGGACGCAGAGAGTCCTGAAGAAAATCAATGCGCTTCCACGCGGGAAAGGGTTGAGCGCCGTCACTGGCAGGGACATAGGGTGAAGTTTCTACCCGGGTATGCTTATGAATGTAACGTGCGCAGTTGATGAATACTTTGTCTACATGCGCCCTGACGATTAGATTCGCACCTGGGTAACGAGATAGCAGTTCGTCGTCACTACTGACCTTCGCCGTGGCCTGGACTCGAATTCGGTTCGGTGTTTCGAAGTCCATAAACAAAAGGCCAATTTTCGCGGTGTCCGCAATATTGCCCATCGATAGAAACATGCCATTGCCGTCATAGTTCGGGAACGCGATCGTGGAAGGATCCAATACCGTAACAATGCCCGGAGGTCCGCCTTTGTGCGAGACGGTAGGACAGCCTGACGAATCCACCGTAGACAGAAAAAAGTAGTCCCTAGATTCGATAAATCCTTGGTGCATCTCATCTAGCTCGTCCCGCACTATCGCCGTTTCGACGGCCGCCGCTAGTGGCAAACTGTCGAACTGCGCCTGCATCGCCTTCTGCGATTCCGTATAAAATGCCATCGGATCTCTCCTCTTGTTCTAGCTGAGTGCCAACTCAGCGCTACGGGCCAAAAGCAGTGATAAAAGTATCATGGGACGCAAAAATTGCGATATTAAATGGCAGAGACCTGCTCCCTCTCCTCCACCTCCGAATCGTTCTCAACGGGTTCCGTCGCTAATACCTCTACCGGTACTTGAGGTGAGCGATTCAGGAGTAATCGTGTCACGTCTGGCCTAGCGTAATGCCCAGCAGGATCCGCGAACGACTTGGCTATCGCGATAGCGCCCAAATCCAAATCTGCAAACAGCAGACCTTCTTCCGCCTCACCCAACTTTTCGCACATGGGGCTGCCATCGGGAGCGTATATCTGGGCGTGTCCGCCGCCCGTATTAATGAGTGCGGCTTGATCATCGTTTTCAACTAACAGGTCGTACATCGACTGAGAGATCACCCCACACGGCGCTAACACGAAACAACCACCCTCTGCTGCATAGGTCTGCGAGACAGCCTGGTTAAGCTCTGGACCTAATGAATATGCCTGGGGTAAGCAGCTGAATGTTGGCCAAGCGGCAATGTGCACCTGTTCATGCATGCTGTACATGGCGTATTTTGACAGCGGTTGTAAATGCTCCCAGCAGCACAGCTGACCAACGCGACCGATATCGGTGTCGAAAACCTCTAAATCGCTGCCATCTCCCTCACCAAATACAGTTCTTTCCATATGGGTGGGCTTCAGTTTTCTGCGCGCTTGAATCAACTGTCCTTGATCATCAAACAAGAACTGCGCTATGTACAGCGAACCATGGTCTCGCTCACTGGCGCCAACCGATACGTAGATAGCGTTATCTCGGGCAGCTTGCGCCAACCGCTGGAACGCGTCGCTCCCTACAACTAGACAATTTTCATGGTACTGCTGAAAGTAACGAATGTTATAAGCGGCTGCGGAAAGCCAAATCCACCAGGGATAGCCAGGGAACCAGCATTCGGGAAAGGCAACCAACTTAGCACCTTCCTTGGAAGCATTTTCAATCAAGGATATGCCTTTGTCGACACAGCTCTCTAGGTCCATGAATACCGGGGCAGCCTGCACAACCGCAGCTTTAAATTTGATGCTCATTTACTGTTCCTCAATTCCGTAAAAACTAGGCTATTGTTAGAAACGATACCTAAAGTTTACGCCGTACTCCCTTGATCGTCGATGGAATGTAACGCAAGCCAGGATCGCCACCCACGCACTGAAGGGAACAACGACTTGTCAAATAGGGAACTGCCGAGCGATCCATAGGGCTCAGATGGCCTTTAATCTGATGGTAAAAATTCGGTGCTCATATCTGCTGTATCGGGCCCGTGATCCAATCTTCAGTTAACTGAGATCCACCAGCAGAGGCCCTCTCAAAATGTACAGTGTGCTAGTTAGAGATTATCGCCAATAAAAATCGACGAAAGTCCGCTTAGGGTCGGCTGCGGAAGCTCGAGATAACGCAAATCCAACGACCGCTTTGGACACTATCAACTAGAGTAAATCCAGACCAATACACATAGGCGATACCCTCGGAAAAAATAGCCTACCTGCCTACGTTGACTGCCGACGGTATTCCCGCGCTGAAATGTCTCCAGCAACGCAACGAAGCGTTCACAAATGGAGACCAATATGACGAAATCTAACTACACACCTGCAGCTGACCCGCTGCTATCTGCAAACGAAGTGTGCCGTGAGCTGGGCGGCATTACCCGCACTACCCTGTGGCGCTGGCGGCAAGAGGGCCTGATATCCGAGCCAGTGACAATGCGAGGCCGCAACTACTGTCGCGCTAGCGTTATCGAGCAACTAAAAGGCGCAGCGCCGGAGGTGGCGGCATGAGCAGGCAGGGCGCCGGACTGGGCGCCGCCGCGCCGTTACCTCAACCACACCATACAGACCCGCTACGAGACTTTACCGACTGGCTACATGGGGAATTTGGTAATGCACCGCGCGGCATAATACTTGGCAAGCTGCAGCGATTCGACCACCCCGATGGCAAGCGCGGCAACCTACGCTGCTGGTGCGTGATGTATTTGGATAACAGACCGGCCGGTGCTGCTGGTGATTGGCGCGATGGTTCGCGGCTTTCATGGACGGCCGACGCGGCACCGCTGAGCATCGAGGACCGCCGACGCGAGCTGCGCTCTTGCAATCCAGCCCATGGGTGCCTGAATGATGGGATAGTCAACTCCCAGCATCTGGGTGACTCGGTTGTTCACAGCGGGGGCAGTCACTCGCTAAGCTCCTTTAGCTATTAACGTATTGGGATGCCCTAGAGTATTAACAGGTTGAGAGTAGATGCCAAGCAACAATCTACCCACGGGACAGAGGAGAGCCCAAATGAAAAAGGCCACACCAGCGAGTGCTGTGCGGCCATTGCACAAAACAGTGATCAAACTAAAGCGGTATAACGCTAGTCGGCGGTTGCCAATGCGCGTTTAATCGCCTGCTGGAGG
>Ga0255777_10005444_pt1 | contig 10248 bp, 12 predicted proteins | sample 101ome_15_FD_179975 | JGI IMG/M metagenome (GOLD analysis project Ga0255777, IMG submission 179975) | Coastal salt marsh microbial communities from the Groves Creek Marsh, Skidaway Island, Georgia - 101402AT metaG (version 2) | ecosystem: Environmental > Aquatic > Marine > Intertidal zone >...
TGCACTCGTCCACGCCACCCTTAGAGCACTTCACCATTATTTATGGATTGTATTTTATAGAAACATTATTTTGATAGAAGAAACAACCGTCTACGATAACGAGGACAGTATGAGGAGCTGAAGGAAGGTTTTGAAGATCGACCATAGCAGTGTGATGTTAGCGCTTTGCTGAAAAGACAACTGAAACCCGTAGCGATAGATACAAAAGAACGGTAGATGAAACGTCAGCAGATTCCGTGAGCTGCTCATAACGAAGATGTCGGCGTGCGACATGTCGTACAGGTTCACGTCGGACATGAAGGATGCGATGCATCCTTGTCGCGCGTGTTTACGGAGCTTTGGGGCTCGTTTCGCGCGTTTTCGAAACAGCGCTTTCCGTGGAGGTAACGACGGTTTGAGATTTAGTGTGGCGATCATGGTGCTTCTATAAAAAATGACAGTAAGCTTTAGATCCGTAGTGAGGTGTCCGGCTTATGAATCTTGACGATCGTAAACCCTTGCGAGAGCTGCATCGAATCCTTGTAACTATGGGATACCCTATCGAATACGCCGTCACATTGGATCGAGCCTCTTGTGAAAGACGTATTCAAGCTTTAAGGAGTGTTTCTAAGAAAAATTGACGAAAACTAAGTTGTAATTTTACGATACGAGACAGTTTTCGTAAAGTGCAATTTAAAAAAAAATTGATGAAAAAGTATCGGCCGTTATCTAATTTTCTTTTCGATGGAGTGTGCGATCTGCTTGTCGACATTATCGAGTAAGCATCGTATTCTTCCATGCAAGCATCGTTTTCACGTTCGTTGTATAAAGTCTTGGTTGTCGATCAGCTCGAGTTGTCCGTGTTGCAGAGCGTCCGTGGAAACTCATCGGCCACCATCGACCTTCTACGACGTCGAGTCGATTACGGATCGAAAGTATCGACGAGGCACGTGGTACTATCGAGTCAAATGGTTAGATTACGGTGTCGAACACAGTACGTGGGAGCCGGAGTATCATTTGCGATGCGACCTGTTGGTGAGCGAGTACGAGACCAAGCACCCGCGCCCGCATTTGCGGCGCAGCGAGCGTATACGATCACTACGCGTGCAGCATGCGTAGTTCCAATCGATGCAGAACGTTGCATTTGATCCGTTGTATCATCGTTTTCCCGGCATCTTTCACTAGTTTCTCCACACGAATGAGACCGATGTCCTCGTCCACGTTTTTGGCGGTAAAACGTACGATGATCGTAGACATACGAGTGTGATCGGTCGAACGCTTGAACTGGGTCGTGATCGCGACGTTGAGCAGCGTTTTAAATCTCTTGTCTTCCTGACGTTTTAAAAGGATCGCCAACTCGTCGATCACGTACGATACGATCGTTGACACAAGACCTTCGGTCAAATTCGGAAGCTTGAACGGATTCTTGATGATTTCGTTCAGGATCCGTATCGCCAAATCGTATATGTACACGTTGTCCAATTGATGGTTAAAGTGACACTTCGAAAAATCGATGTTACCCTCTGAGTCCTCGTCACACTCCAAGGTAAATATCTTGACGCTGTTCGGCGGTTTTTTGGGAGGAGCTCCTTGTAAAAAGGGGGTGGGAGGCTTTTCGATCGTCAAAGCACTCGATTTCGGAGTGTTTGTTCTGACGATTGTTTTGGTCGACATTTGTGGACGAGTTTTTGAGAAAGTCCGATGTGGGTTGGCTCGCGCCCAAACCATGGATTTCGGTTTGCGAAACGGTGTTGGAGCTTCCACCGGTTTCACGACGGATGCTGTCGTTGCGGGAGAGCCTCCTTTCCTCATTTTATCGTGTTTCCTCATGTTACTATATAATAAGAAATGATGATTGAGACCCCTTAGTCCAATCGAGACAACTCCCCTGGTTCTTTCTCCACCAAATACTTGATCTTCTTGTGCATGCGACGAAGCCGGTCGTTGCAATCGTTTTGAAACTCTTCCATCTGTTTAAGAAATTGATTGTTCGCGTTGCGCACCGTCGTTTCCACCGAGTCGCGTTTCGTCAGCTCACGCTGAATATGGCTGATATTATCTACATACATGTCGTTCATAAACAGTTGAAAGGTACTGGACACGATCGTTTGAATCTGTTCGAGTTGAACGGGATTGAAACCTTCGTAAGAGGGTCGCTCTTGAGAGCTCGAAGAGTTACTCCTTGTGGGCGTTGGTTCCTTCCGCAGAAAACCGGGGTTCACGAACTCGTCACCGTGGTTGTTATCCGCATTGCGCAACTCGTGCTCTCTCATCGCCACGAAAGACAGATTGAGATAGACCGGTTTGTTCAAAAAGCCGACGTAGTGCTTGTTCGTGATGAAGTGCTTCCCCGATACATCGGATTGTTGACGATACGTGTACTTGTGTCGGCAAATGTTGTCGATGGAGGAGACGTCCTTGAAGATGAATATAATGTACGTGTTCGTCGCACTATTTTGAACAATGTAGTTTTCCACCTCTCCAAACAGCTTTTCAACAGTACGAACGAGTGCGCTTTTGTATTCATGGATCTCCTCACTCAACAGACCATTCAGAAAGACCTTGCGTCTGTTCTGCTCGTTTCTCTGAAACTCTTCGGTTTCGTTCAGACGTAGATACTCGTCGTACTTTCGTTTGCTGCTTGGATACGAATTATCCATCATGCTTCATTAGGACATGAGCGTTACATTTTTAAGTCAATTTTTTTCCGTATTAATCGAAATCGTTATCGAATTCGACACGTATTAGTAAAATCACGTGAAATTGCAAGGTGTATGTTCAACAGTGCGAACTACGAGTATTATCGTTTACAACATACGTCCGATATAACTTTTTATTCGTAAAAGCAAATAGAAACATTATTGTCAAACTATGTTTTTTATCAAAAAATATTAGGATATATAAATATACTGAATAAAATGAAAACAGTTATACTCTATGTATTTCACAAGATAACACCAATGGTAAAATATTTTGATAAACGAATATTTAAAAAAGATGGTTACGATTTTATATACGTAGTGAATAACGATAAAATAACAGATGAACAGTTATCCGAACTAAGCTTGTGTAATTTATACAAATTAGTCAAAAGAAAAAATATTGGAAATGATTTTGGCGCATGGTCAGACACCATTCTCGAGTATGAACTACAAGACAAATATGATAATTTTATATTCATAAACTCGTCAGTTTACGGTCCTCTATTTAATGAAGAAGAAAATTGTAATTGGTGTGATATTCTGTTAAATGGTTTAACCGAAGACGTAAAATTGTTTGGGAGTACAATAAATGGTCATCTTAGTGTTCAATCATTTCATGTTCAATCATTTGTTTTTTGTATGAAATCTGACACGTTAAAATATTTAATAAAAAAAGGAATATTTAAAAAAGAAATAATATGCAAAACTAAGAAGACTTTAATTATTCAGCATGAAGTAGAAATGTCAAAACTATTATTGGATAACGGATGGAATATAGGATGTTTATTGGGACATATGAAGAATATGGATTTTAGAAAAAAAGAGTTAGGAAAAAAACGTCGTGAAATGATCGATTTACAATGTAAAAAATATTTACTTAATAAAATATTAAAACCAAAAGAAGTATTATTTGTAAAAGGTAACCGTGATATGACATGGGAAAATATATCGAAGTTTATGAATATATGATAGGTATAGAATCTTTCCAGTTGATACCCATTAACTATTAAACGTATTAATTATCCAGCCACACGATAGTCGGTTTTGCAACGGGAGTTTTTCTTTTCCACCGCCTCTGCACGTACGACATCGCCACCGTTGAGTTCCGCACCAAGCGATCCGAGTACAACATCGAACAAGGCGAGCGAGTAATCGTTGGGGAGCTCAGTGAGCATCATGCGAAATAATCATAAAAACGTTTTTTTGATAGCAATTAAGTTTTGCGATACGGGTTACACGCTGCGTTTTTTGAAGACGCATTTGTCGTACACCATCCCCGGTAGAACAGAAGGGCAATCTCCACAGAATCGGACCACGTACACCTCCTTGATGTCGTCGATACAGTGTTTGTACAACACGCACAGTCCGGGCATGGGTTTAGATGCGTAGGTGCCGTTTCTGATCGATTCGAAGGCGTCCACATTGGCCTTCGACAGCGCGTTTTTGACCTTAAACGTGTATCCAGCAAGATTCGGAAACGCTTCGATCGCTTTCTTTTGCAGGAGAGAGCGCGTCAGTTTCTCCGGAAGATCCTTCAAAATATCGCATTGGGCACCATATTTTTCGTACGTATCGCTGTTCCTCCGGATGTTCATAGCGGGGTTGCACATCGGCCCGCCTTTCGTATCGTAAGTGTCGACGTAGATGTTCGCCGCTTCGATCATCGACGGTTGGATATACACACGAATGTTGAATCCATTGAGAGAGTGTCCGCATACTCGTCCGAACAGTCCTTGCAATCCGGTGTCGATCCCCTTGTCGGTGGACAGCGTTTCCTCTTCGAAAACCATCGAAACGAACTCCTTATGGAGAACCTTGCCCATTCGAAGCATTCCGGTCACCACCACCACCGTCGGGACGTCGGGTTTACGTTGAAACATATTCTCGTGGAAGGTTCGAACCTTGTTGTTCATCAATCTGCATTTGAAACCCAACTCTCGACACGCTCGAGCTACGAACGACGCGTTCTCCGTCATTATCGTTCGAACGATAACGTAGGAGGGGGTGTCGTCGGCGCAGGGACGAAGGAGATCGCAGAACGCTTCGAACTTGTTGTTGGTGAGTGGAAACGACGGGTGAACCAAATCGTTCTTCAGGTATTGCTCGACTCCAAAGTAGTGCTCGGACGGTTTGAGACGCACCACTTTGTGCTTCCCGCAACGAAGCTCGCTGAACGGAGTCGCGCTGACCGTCAAAAGGCGGATGTTACGATTCATAAGCTTCTCGTCCTCTTCGTAACTGCCGTCCAACAATCCGACGAGTCCGTTTCGTTCCATAAAGCGATACGGCGCGTTGCTCACGCTCTGCGCGTAGTGCGCTTCGTCCCACACGATCAAGCTGTTCGGTTTGACGTTCATGTTGGACTTAGAGAGCGAGGTTCCCCACACCAAAGTGATCTTCGCGTAAAGCTTCTTGGACTCGTAGAAGGTCAAGTATTCGTCCATATCCTTCACCACTTGATGATAGAGGGACTTCTCGCGATTGCCGCATATGAGATAGACGTGATTCACCCGATCGTTCGTCAGCGCTTTGACGATAACGTCCCAATAGGTACCGGATTTACCCATCTGCATCTGAGCGAGCAGAAGCACGACCCTTCGATCGTGTTCGAAGAACGATTTCACGATCTTGTTCGCACATTGGATCTGGTTTGGATATACGTGCGCCATAATTGCATTCGGAAAACAAAGCGAACGGACATTCTAAATTTTCGTCAATTTTTTTCTTTGATCTTTATCGTCTCGAAAAAAATTGACGAAAATGGTTTGAACGAGCGCCATTCGTCAATTGTATCCTTGAACTATGGACAATTATACGTGCGACGTTATCGATTGGAAAACCAATGAGAGATGCGAGAGGAAGCTTCGCTATATATGCACCGATCCGAAGACCTCGCGAGTACGAATGTGTTGTGATCGAGTCTACTGTCGTCGTCGGGTTTTCCCGAACGCGGATCTAACAGCATTGATTTGGGAGGATTCGTCCAAATACAATCCGGAATGGATCTCCACCTACAATAAAGTGTTGAAGTTATATCGTAAGTACAAAAAAGAGGTTCGAAAACATCAAAATATGTTCGAACGGATACGTCAGCAACCCACCGTTCAAGGTTCTTAGTCGATTTTCAACGTTTTCAAAAATTGATTGTAGTATATAATCGCGTTCGCGGTACAATTGTAATGATCGATAATGTACTTGAGCGTGTTTTTTTCGATATCAGTAACCTTGTTCGCGTCGCCCGTTTTTTCGAATAACATTTGGAGTTCTAATTTCGAGATCCTACCGTCGCCTTGTCCTTCGACAAGAGAGTCCGCCACGTCGAGTAGTGCTCGATCGTACTTTTGGTTGTTTATGGTGACGTAATACATGTTTTTTGGTTTATCGGCCAAAAAATATAGAAATAGTGTTATTTTTTGAAACTCCGTAAGGATCTTAAATTTTAAATGTTTACAAATAAGTAACCATCCGTAAGTATGCGCGTACATGTCGTCTCTTTTGGCGGGGTGTGTTGTACCCACATTATCAAACAGATGCAATCGGTCGGCGTCGTTACAAACGACGCAGGAAACAAAGACGGATTGAAACATCAATACTCGCCAACATGTCCGAAACTACATAAACTGCAAACCAAATACGATAAAATCATCTATCTATACAACGATCCTATGCTAGCTCTCATCTCTCATTTCGGAAGGAAATGGGCTCACGATCAGCATCGTAAGATTATACGTAAAGCTACGTTAACACGAAAACATTTGCAAGAGTTCAAGGTTTTGGAGTCGCATACTGTGAAAGCGGGTAAAGACGTCTTCGGACTAGAGGAGCATTTTAACGCGTGGTTCCATTTCGAACACAAGAAGCCGATCGTGTTCTTGGACGTCCGAGAGGAAGACTTCAACGAACGTCTGAACGCTTTTGTAGGAGCGGACGTTCCACTACACTTCGGAACTCGTGGGAGCAAAAAGGAGTCCTGCAGCGAGGAGATGCTTCGTATCTACGAAGCGTTAGACGATCGAATCAAAGAAAAAATAGCGTCGTTGAGCTCTAATTAGTTACTTCCCGCTACGTCCCTTCAACAAGTCGGCAAATTTTATTAAGGGAACTAGATTATTAATTACAACGAACAGTTCAATTAGATTTTTGGGAGCTCCCATTCGATCTAAACATGGGAGCATTTCGCAAAAAGCATCCATATCATGTCCGCTATTTAAATATCTATTGATAATTGCCATCAGTTCCCGGGTACTCGGTAGAGTTCCGCCCATGGATACTTTGGTAAACAATTCGCACAGTTCCTTTGTATTTGGGTTCATTTCTGATATATTCCTGAAAGTCTGGATAAGTAACGCCGGGTAATAATGAACATTACCTCCCGTGTCTTCAATCGTTTGTTTCGCCGCGTTGAGGCACTTTCTAGCGTATTTCATTTCACTACAAACCAAACGATGGTTCTTCAAATCCTCTCGTTGACATTCTGACGAACAGTACCTTGTGAATTTGCATTTCGCGCAACAGCGACAGGTTTTGTTCTGAATGGAAGCGTTGCAAAATGCGCATATTTTTTCTTTTTTTCGCATCTTGTGATGTTCGTTCCATCTTAGATCTATCATGCTCAAAAAATGCTTTTTGAAAACAGCATCTGTTATGCGTGGATCGAAAGATACGAACGGTAATTTCAGAACTTTTAACAAAGTTTTAGTGAACGTAATATCGCTTAGAGTTCTGTATAGCGAACAACATCCAAGTTTTCCTCCGCAATCCTCATCATGGCCCAGTATATCCATATTGGGAAAAGTGCTCGTGTTAATTTCAAACTTATTATATAGATGCAACGGATGTTTATAATGATCACGTGTCTTCACAACGCAACAGATCAACTCTACTTCGCCCTTTTCAATGTCGTTATGATCAATCAATAAAGGTGGAGTCAAAACACAGGAATTATCAGAGAACGATGACCAATCAGCAGAGAACAATAACCAATAAGGTACAGCATACAACGTATCTGAACGTTTATCCCATATTATATAAATATCAATAATTGAGAATTGTTTCATCCATAGCTTACCATGACACTCTTTGAATGATTCCCAAGAGTTTGAAATACCGTGTTGTGCTTTAGGAGTCATTCTAAGCTTAACATACGGATTAAATATGTGTACCTGATCGTGGAAGTAATCTTCTCCAAGTTTACGTTGCATAGACATACTTGTAGCATTCGTCGCAGTCGCGCGTGCTAAGAACCGAAAAGCCTCAGGAGTCGCCTGCAGTTTCTTGTACCATTTTTTCATCTTGTTTTCATCGGTACATTCCTTAGAATACACCGGATCAATATTTCGAAGCTCTTTGATAAACTTTTTGTAGGGAATCATCGTAAGTTGCTTTGTGTGGTTACTCAATCAACACTCAAAATTAGATCAGTTTTTTTCACGGATTATTTGCCAATAATACAATACACACCAAGCGCCGATGTAGTTGAGTACACACAAAAGTCCCATGACTTGGAGTTGATAGGAAAATATGCTTAAACAAAATATTCCAAAAATGTAAAAAAAGAATGGCGGATCCATACCGTGTATTGGGGGTGTCCCGCACGGCGACCACGGAGGAGATCAACCATGCGTATCGAAGACTGTGTAGAAAGCACCACCCGGACAAGCACCTGGATATGAAAGCCAAAGAGCGTCACGCGGAAATCTTCAAGAAAATCCAAACTGCCTACGACGAGATCACATCGAAACCGGAGAACGAAGAAATTCAAACTTTTTTTCACACTCCATCCATGTTTCGTTTCGATCATTTCGATCATTTCGATCGAATGTTCGAAGACATCGAGAAGAAGATGAAAGCGTACGACATCAGCGACAACAACGGTCAAGGTACGTACTATTCCAAGCAAACGTACACGTGCACGCGAAACGGCAAAACGGTCACCAAAATCGAAGAGAACATCAACGGCGATATCAAACATTACGAGTCGTACGACAGTCGACCGATCAATCGTCACAACAAGTTGTCCTTGTAATCCTTGCTGAACACATCGTAGATGATCGCGTCGACCACATAGCGATTCTCCATATCGTCTTGTACGCGTTTGTCGTTGCAAGTCCATCCGTAGATATGAATTCCTTCGCGTCTTTTTTGTCGGCATTTCTCCATAACCTCCTCGTGAATAATATCGTAATTCAACGATATAAAGTCGAGATACGCCAAGTGTCCGAAGAGTCCTACGGGGATCCCGGACGTGATTACGCCCACGCGATACGTGTAAGGAACAACGTACCCTTTACTCAATTGACGAGTGTCCAAGAGTTCCTGTACACAGTACTCGTTGAAGGAGCATAGTTCGTAACTATGTTTAGGATATTTAGCGATGATGACAACAATGTCACGAGCGAGGCGTTGTGCCGTCTCTATTCCGAAGGCTTTGATATCTAAGACAAGTGTCAGGTTCTTTTTCGGTATGAGTTGCAGCAAGTCTTCTAAATATTGATTCTCGTGATCGTTTCTGTTTTCTCGGTCGTGACACATGATCACCTTTCGTTCGCTGTTGTATCGAACGTCGATTTCGACGGTGTCGAACGTTTCGAACGCTTCCAACACACCGTGTATCGTGTTCTCCTTATCGATGCAACCTCTGTGGGCTATGTGTCTCATAGTTACTCATATAATAGAAGGTTTGCATAATAGAACATACTCATCAATTTGGAATTTACACAAGTCAATAGTAATCTAAACGCATTTAGAAATTTCAAAATATTGTTATGTGCATGAACATGTTGGACTACTACAGTCAGTTCCATGCGCCTTCCAAACCTGAAGCGGTAGAGTTTGTTACGTCTCAGCTGATTAAAACCTATTGCGAATACGGTGTCACCGAGGAAGACATTCGTACTATTGCCTCGAAAGAGTACGACCGTTTCGGTAGTTTCGGTTCTCTAGCGGCGTGGATGTGTGAAACCTCCATACGATTTACCAACACGGTCGAGAATACGATTCGCGAACGCTTCGCTATTAAAAATTGACACTGTTTTGCGGTTCGAATATATATGATACAATCAAACACATTTAGGATGGAATCGCACACATGTCATGTGAAAAACTGCAAAAACGCGTCCACCTATTATGGTACTCCTCTGGGTTGTAAGAAATCTATTCCTGCAGAAGGGGTGTTTTCATGTGATCAGCACATTGACGTTTTGATTGATACGTATTACGATATCAACAAGAACCTGAGCATCAAAAAAATACCGAAAAAATTATGATAGAGATGTAAACGAGGTATGCAGTATCGGCGTTGGTTGTGGTGTATATTGTTCGTCGTCTTAGCGTACGTGGTGTATCGACATCGCGCACGATTTTGCGCCACGATCGAATCATTCTCCACGACCGCCAAGGAGATCGACACCTTTTTCGTACATCCTCGTTCCGGTTACTTGCTTTCCAAACACATCGTGTGTTCGAAACACGAAGCCCAAAAATACGAAAGCAGATTTTCACATGTTGCAAAACGGAACAAGTTGTTTACTACCGCCAACTCGTTCCATCGAATACGAAACAACGATGT
>Ga0255777_10005445_pt1 | contig 10246 bp, 12 predicted proteins | sample 101ome_15_FD_179975 | JGI IMG/M metagenome (GOLD analysis project Ga0255777, IMG submission 179975) | Coastal salt marsh microbial communities from the Groves Creek Marsh, Skidaway Island, Georgia - 101402AT metaG (version 2) | ecosystem: Environmental > Aquatic > Marine > Intertidal zone >...
CTCATGAGGATCTAGAAAGCAGAAAAATAACTGGTCCTGTAGTTATTATTCCTAATTAATCTATCTTCACATCCATATCAGACATGTGTAAGTTAAGTGCACTTGTTGAAACTTGTATTTCTCTTATAAATAAAATTATTGATACAATCATTGATAGGCAACAAGATCCAAAAATTATTCTAGCAACAAATATTTCATCTAAATAAAGAGCGAAAACAGTAAGCATATTAAATAAAAAACCGAAAGCGGCAAACATTATAGTCCACTTCAAAATTGATATTCTGCTACTCAAATTTATAAATTGTTTCTTCCACTCAGGAGGAATGTGTTTTTCATAAACATGCTCATCATGAAGTTCTCTAATTAACTTGCTAAGAGTATGAAATCTATTGCTATAAACACTCATTAAAAGAGGTATTGCGGGAAACATCAGGGCAGTAACTGTATAATCTACATTCATGCGAATCGAATTGATTATGAATCTAGCCTTTGTTATTTACAAGTAAATAAATGCAAAACATCAAACTATTTTTAGAATTAACAAGATTAAATAAACCAATTGGTTATATGCTGCTGTTTTGGCCATGCCTTTGGGGTCTTACAGTTGCATATGATTTTAGTTCTGGATATGAAAAATTTATTTTTTACTTAGTCCTTTTTTTATCTGGTTCGATATTAATGAGATCAGCCGGATGTATAGTTAATGACATATCAGATAGAAATTTTGATAAACTTGTCGAAAGAACAAAAGATAGACCAATTGCATCTGGGAAGGTTTCTGTAAAATTAGCTGGTATTTATGCATTTGTTCTGTGTGGTATTGCTTTTTTGGTATTAATTAATTTTAATTTTTTTACAATTTGGATGGCGCTTCTATCAATGCCTCTAGCATTTTCATATCCATTGATGAAAAGATTTACTTACTGGCCTCAACTTTTTTTAGGTATTACTTTTAATTATGGTTTAGTTTTAGCTTGGATTTCCATAACAAATGAAATTTCATTAATTCCAATTATATTTTATTTAGGAGCCATATTTTGGACACTGGGCTACGACACTATATATGGATATCAAGATATAAAGGATGATGAAATTATAGGAGTTAAATCAACTTCGATAAAATTTAAAAATAATCCAAAGAAATTTATTTCCTTTTGTTATTTTATTTTTATCGGAATTTTAATTCTGCTTGGAAAATTAATGAACTTTAATATTTTTTATTTTATGTTTCTTTTAATTCCAATCTCTCACTTAGTTTTATTTCAGATTTATAAGCTTGAAGTTGAAAAGCCAATGAGTTGTTTAATGAAATTTAAAAGTAATAATTTTTTAGGATTATTAATATTTATAAATTTATTAATTGGAAAATTATTTTAATTTATGACTAATATTGAAATATTAAAAAGACTTTATAATGATTATACAAAAACATTCATTATTAAAATATTTTTAGCTGTAATTTTCTCAATATTAGTAGCAGGAAGCACATCTGCAACAGCATGGCTTTTGGATCCTGCTATAGAAAAAATTTTTATTAACAAAGATCAAACTTTAATTTTTGTAATTCCAATTTTAATTATTTTAGCTTTTTCTACGAAAGGTATTTCATTGTACTTGGCTAAAGTCATAATGATTAATGTTGCAGAGGAAGTTAAAAAAAAAATACAAATTGATATGCTTTCTTCTTTTATTAAAGCAGATACAGAGCAGATAGAAAATAAACATTCTGGAAAATATATTTCCAACTTAAATTTTGATGTAAATCAAATTACTGGAATGTTAAGTAATGCTTTTTTAAGTTTTTTTAAAGATGGGTTAACTTTAATTGGTTTGCTCATAGTAATGTTTTTTCAAAATTGGAGACTTTCATTAATAGCATTAATAATGATACCAATTGCATCATTTACTGCAAAAAAATTAGGTAAAAGAATGGGGAAAGTAACAACCCAAGCTCAAGAAAAATCTGGTGATCTAAATAAATATTTAATTGACCTATTTAAAAACCATAAAGTAATAAAAATTTTTCAAAGAGAAAAATTTGAGAATGAAAGATCTGAAAAATTTGTTAACGATCTAAAGGAAAAATCAGTCAAAATAGCTACTGTCTTTATTAGAGCAACACCAATAATGGAAATTATTACAGGTATAATGATTGCAATTTTGATTTTTTATTCTGGAAAATTAATTATGAGTGGACAACTCAACATTAATAATTTTTTCTCATTTTTAGCTGCAATGATGCTTGCATACCAACCAGTAAAATCACTAGCCAATATAAATGTGGGAATTGGACAAGGATTATCTGCGGGTAAAAGAATTTTACCAATAATAGATACAAAAAATAATATACTTGCTAATGAGAATGAAATTAATCTTGGTATAGAAAATGGATCAATAAGTTTTAAAGGTGTCAGTTTTATTTACGAAAGTAATTTAGATAACAAAGTTTTAAAAGATATCAGTCTAGAAATAGCTGGAAATAAGATGACTGCACTGGTTGGACACAGTGGTTCTGGAAAATCTACATTATTAAGCTTAATACCAAGGATTTATGATCCTTCTTCAGGTGAAATTCATATTGATGGAAAAAATATTAAAAAAGTAAATCTTTCTTCGTTAAGAAAAGAAATATCAATAGTAGACCAAAACACTACATTATTTGATGATACAGTCTTAAATAATATAAAATATGCAAAACCAGATGCGTCAGACGAGGAAATTTTTAAAGCAGCTGAAATGGCGATGTGCACTGATTTTATAAATAAATTAGAAAACAAATTTGAAACAAAAATTGGTGAAAATGGAGTAAAATTATCAGGTGGAGAAAAACAGCGTCTCTCAATAGCAAGAGCTTTTTTAAAAGATAGTAAAATAATTCTTTTAGATGAAGCGACTTCCTCTCTAGACTCTGAAACAGAGGAAAAAATTCAAAAGGCTCTTGAAAAATTAACTTCAAATAAAACTACGATAGTCATAGCTCATAGACTTTCTACTATTTTAAATTCAAATAAGATTTATGTGCTTGATAAAGGTGTTGTGGTTGATGAAGGCAAGCATGATGAATTGCTTAAAAATTCAGAAATTTATAAAAATTTTTATAATAGACAGATTAAAGAAAATTAATGTTTTTAATTTATGAATTATTAGCAATAATTTTTGTAATATTTTCTCCAATTTTTTTTTTAATAAGAATTTTTTTAGGCAAGGAAGATTTTAAAAGGTTTCTAGAAAAATATTGTATTTATAAAATTGGTTATAATGACAAAGAGACTATATGGTTTCATGGTGCAAGTGTTGGGGAAATTCTAAGTGTAATTCCATTAATAAAAAAAATTGAAGAAAATAAAAATGTTAAGAGTATTCTGCTTACTTCTTCAACTACAAGTTCAGCATCAATTTTTAAGAAAATCAAATTAAAAAAAACTAAACATGTTTACTTTCCAATAGATGAAGAAAACCTAACAAAGAAGTTTATTAAATTCTGGAAACCAAAAGTTGCAATTTTTATTGACTCAGAAATTTGGCCAAACATGATTAGAAATTTAAATAAGAAAAACATTCCAATAATATTAATAAATGGGAGAATTACTTTTAAAAGTTTTAATCGATGGATTAAAGTTCCTCAATTTGCAAAAAGTATTTTTGGTAAAATTGCTTTGGCTTTGCCTCAAAATAAAGAGACACATGATTATTTAAAACAATTAGGTGTAAAAAAAATTAAATCTGTTGGAAATTTAAAATACTTTGGAGAAACAAAAAATAAAATTAATATTAATTTAAAAAAATTATTTAGAAATAGAAAAATATTTTGTTGTGCTAGTACACATAATGGTGAAGAAAGTTTTATTGCTGAGGCTCATATAAAATCAAGAAAAAAAATTAAAGATTTAATAACAATTATTATTCCAAGACATATTCAAAGAACAAGCTCAATAATTGATGATTTACAAACTAAAAATTTAGAAATCGTTACAAGATCCTCCGGTAAACCGATAAAGAGATCTACCGATATATACATTGTTGATACTTACGGTGAAGTAAATCAATTTTATAATCTCTGTAATGTGAGTTTTGTTGGTGGATCTTTAATTAAGCATGGGGGTCAGAACCCACTAGAACCTGCTCGAAATAAAAACTTTATTATACACGGTCCTTATACACATAACTTTGATGAAGTTTACAGCATGCTCTCAAAGCTTAATATATCCGCTAAAATCAATACTACTGATAGCATGAGCAAACTTATTCAAAAAAGAATTGCGTATAAACAAAAGATCAAAGTCGCAAAAAGACTAAATGCATTAGGAAAAAATATTCTAAAAAATAATATTTATGAGATAAATAAATTTCTACAATGAAAATAAAACGTCCACTTTATTTAGATAATATAAATCTTATTTCATTAATTTTGCTACCCTTATCTGCAATTACTTACTTTGTTAATTTGATAAAAAAATTATCAAATAAAAAAAAATTTAAAATTAAAACTATTTGTGTTGGCAATATTTATCTTGGCGGTACTGGGAAAACTCCCTTAATTTTAAAAATAAATAGAATTCTTAAGAAAAAATTTAAAACAGTAATAATTAAAAAAAATTACCAAGATCAGAAAGATGAACAAAATTTATTAAAAAAAAATGGAAATTTAATTTGTTCTAATAATAGAACTGAGGCGCTCAGAAAAGCAGAAAATCAAAAATATGATATCGCTTTATTAGACGATGGGTTGCAGGATAAAACAATTAATTATGATATTTCAATTGCATGCTTCAATAGTTCAGAAGCTGTTGGAAATAATTTTTTACTACCAGCAGGACCTTTGAGAGAAAGTTTAAATGAAATTAAAGAATATGATATTGCATTTTTAAATGGTGAAAAAAATAATATTAAATTTTTTAAAATTTTGAAAAAGATTAATAAAAACTTGAAGATTTTTAATTCAAAATACTTACCAACTAATTTAAAATCTTTTAATCTTAAAAAAGAATATTTATTTTTTTGTGGATTAGGAAACCCTAAAGAATTTGAAAAAACATTAATAAAATATAAGTTTAAAATTAAAGAAAAAATTATATTTCCAGATCATTATAATTTTACTAATAAAGATATAAGTGAAATTAAAAAAATAGCGAATAAGAAAAAATTAGATATAGTTACATCGGAAAAAGATTATTTGAGACTTAACAATTCAAATAAAAAAAATATAAAATATTTAAAAGTAGATTTAAAAATTGAGAATAATAATAACTTTGAAAGTTATTTAAAAAATACTTTATGAAAAAAATAATTTATTTTATTGAATTTATAATTATTTGTTTTTTATTTTTTGTATTCAAAATTCTTGGTTATAAACTTTCCTCTAATTTAGGTTTTTTCATTGGGAAAACTTTTGGACCTTTATTTAGATCGAAAAAGCTTGTCATTGAAAATTTAAAAAAATCAAATATTCAGTTAAAAAAAAATTATAACAACTCGGCAAATGAAATTTTTGGAAATTATGGAAGAATATTTGCTGAGTATCCATTTATAAAAAATTTTAGAAAAGGAAATCTTGAGAGATATATTGAAATAGAGGGCAAAAAATATCTTGATGAAATAAAATCTAAAAACAAAAAGGTAGTGTTTATATCAGGTCACTTCAATAATTTTGAGCTAATGGCTATGGAAATTGAAAAGTCTGGAGTTGATCTATCTGCAATTTATAGGCCTTTAAATAATATATTTCTTAATAAAATAATGGAAAATATAAGAACAAACTATATTTGTCAGAAACAAATTAAAAAAGGTCGTTCCGGAACTAGAGAAATAATTGAAAATTTAAAAAAAGGTTCCTCTATTGCATTAATGATTGATCAAAGAGTAAGGGAGGGAGTTAAAGTTAACTTTTTTGGAAATCTTGCAACTACAACAACAATACCTGCACAACTTGTAAAAAAATATAAGTGCGAATTAGTGCCGATTTATATTGAGCGAAGAAGTAAATTTCACTTTAAAATGTATGTTTCTAAACCAATCAAAGTTGGTGAAAACAAAACAGTTGATGAAATTACTGAGTTTTTAAATACCGTTCTTGAAAAAATGATTTTAAAGAATCCTTTGCAATGGATTTGGACGCACGATCGCTGGAAAAAATAATTACTCTTTTTTTAAATTATCTCTTTTAATACTTGCTTCAATATAAGAGAAATAAGCTTCCTGTTCGTCAACATTCCAGTACGTTAGATTTTCTAACAAAATTTTTTTACCAGAGATTGCACAAACCACATGATCACCATCTTCTATTACTTCAAAATTATTTGGAAGATATTTTAATTTTGCTAACTTGTTTTGCATTTTTAAGATATATAAATAACTATATGAAAATTGCAATTCTTGGAAGTGGTGGAAGAGAACATGCTTTAGCAAATCAAATAAAAAAATCAAAAAAAACTGATAAAATTTATTGTATACCTGGAAATGCTGGTACCGATGCAATTGGTGAAAATATAAATATAAATTTAGATGATTTTAATGGAATTTATAATTTTGTTAATGAAAGACAAATTGATTTAGTTGTAGTTGGACCTGAAAAACCATTGGTAGAGGGAATATCTGATTTTTTAAAAGAAAAAAAAATTAAAGTATTTGGTCCAAGTAAAAAAGCTTCACAATTTGAAGGCTCTAAAACTTTTACAAAAAATATCTGTAAACAATATGGAATCCCAACTGCAAAATTTGAAATTTTAAAAAATTTAGAGCAATCGATAGAATATTTAAAAAAAGTTGAATTTCCAATTGTCATTAAAGCAGATGGTTTAGCTGCTGGTAAAGGTGTTTATATATGTAAAGACATGAGAAATGCATCTGAAGCAGTCGAGGAGATATTTAATGGTAAGTTTGGGAAGGCTGAGAAAATTGTAATTGAAGAATTTCTCGAAGGTGAAGAAATGAGTTTTTTTATTATTTCAGATGGCAAAACTTTTAGAAAATTTAATACTGCTCAAGATCATAAAAGAGTTGGGGTTGGTGATACTGGAAAAAATACAGGTGGTATGGGAGCATACACTCCTTCAGGTTTAATAAATCAAGAATTAGAAAATAAGATTATCAACAAAATAATAAATCCAACCTTAAAAGCATTGAATGATATTAATGAGGAATATATTGGTTTTTTATATGCAGGTTTGATGATCAAAGATAATGAACCATATCTAATTGAGTATAACGTGAGAATGGGTGATCCTGAATGTCAAACAATTCTTCCATTATTAAAATCAGATTTTTTAGAAATCATATTGGCTTGTTGTGACAGAAAACTTGATGAGATAGATATTCAATGGTCAGACAAAAAAAGTTTATGTGTTGTCCTTTGTTCTAAAGGATATCCAGACACTTATGAGAAAAATATTGAGATTTCAGGGTTAGATAAATTAAATTTAGAACACGATAGTTTTATTTTTCATGCAGGTACAACAATTAAAAATGATAAAACTATTGTAAATGGTGGAAGGGTATTAAATTTTGTTAGCATTTCAGATAACTATTTAACATCAAGAAACACCATAATAGATAAGATTGAAAAGTTAAATTGGAGTGGTGGTTTTTATAGATCTGACATCGGTTTTAAAATAATCAAATGATATGAGAATAATAGGTGGTTATTTAAAGGGGCAAAAAATTCTTATCCCTTCAGATAAATCAACTAGGCCTTTAAAAGATAGGGTACGACAGTCAATTTTTAACATTATTGAACACTCAAAAAATGAAAATTTAGATCTAAAAGGATCAAAAATACTCGATTTATTTGCTGGAACAGGATCCTTTGGTATAGAGTGTTTATCTCGAGGCGCAGAAAGTGTAATTTTTTTTGAAAATTACTTAGATTCCAATAAAATTTTAAAACAAAATTTAGAAAAACTAGAACTTACAAATAAAACTCAAGTTTTCGATGGCGACTCCTACGAATTTAAAAAAAATCAATTATCTAATGACAAGTTTGATTTAATATTTTTAGATCCTCCTTTTAATGATGATAAAATTAATAAACTTATAGATAGAATAAAAAAATCAAATATTTCGGATAAAAATACTTTGATTATTTTACATAGAAATAAAAAAACTAAGGAAAAAATATCTGACAATCTAAATATTTTAAGGGAAGAATATTACGGAATATCAAAAATTATTTTTGGAAGAATTTTATCTTAAAATTTTAAAAGTTTCTGTTTTAATTAATTCTACAGATGGCTGATCAAAAGGATTTACATTTAATAATTTACCTAGAAGAATTGTCTCTAATATAAAAAAAGTAAATAATTCTCCTATAGTCTCTTCATTTTTATTGAAAATTTGAAAAGATCTAAAAGGTATTTTTTTTTTATTAAAAACATTTTCAGTTGCAGTTTTCTGTGCATTTAAGATTTGATAAAGTGATTTATTTTTCAAATGTTCAAATTTTTTAAATAAGTTTTTATTATTAAGCTTTATTGAACTTTTTTCTTTGATACTAAAAAACGTAAAAAAATTATTTTTTGGGCCATCTAAATAGAGCTGCATCACACTATGATTGTCTTTTGGCATTGTTGATATAGTTGGTAACAACCCTTTTCCTTTTTTTCCTAAACTTTCTGCAACTAGCTGTTGATACCATTTGAAAAAATTATCTGAACTTTCGTCATAATTTAAAATTATAGAATTATTTTTTTTTTTAAGAATTAATTGATTTATGGCAACAATATTATTGATTAATAATTTAGAAAAATTTTTATTTTTAATTAAGTTATTAAAATTTTTAAATCTTTTCTCTTTGAGGCCCATTAACTCTGCTGGTAACATGCCAACTTCTGAAAGAACAGAATATCTACCTCCAATGAAATTTTTATGCTCAATTATCTCGGCTTTAAGTTTATTTGCAAGTTGAGTTAAAAAACTATCTTTAGTTTCTGTAATAAATAGATTTTTATTTTTTTTTTCTTTCAGAGAAATCAAATTATGATTTGTAATAGTCTCAAGGGTATTACCAGATTTTGAAACTATAATATTTATATTTTTTTCTTTATTTGTATTGAATTCTCTAGATTGAAGATTATCAAAGAAATTAATTTTTTTTGTAATTTTATCTTTTAAAAAATCATAAATCGCCTGAGTGCCCAAAATAGAACCACCCATACCTATCAAATTTATTTTTTTAAATTTTTTTAAAGAGCTAACTAATTTTTTGCTATAACTTAATTGATAATCTTTAGATAAAGATTTTAGTAAAGGTATTTCAATTACCAGATTTTTATTATTTAATATTTTGGCTAATTTTTTTTTATTTGATGAATTGGTATTTCCTCTAAAATTTGTAAATTTTATATTTTTTGTTAGCATTAACTATTGAATTTTCTTAAGTATAGAGCTTTCAATATCTGCTGGACCATCATCTTTGGTTTCCTTTGATCCTTCTTTAAAATCCTCAATATTTAATAATTCTTTAACCTCTGTATTATCACTAAATGTTTCTGGTGATACTTCTTGATTTCCTGGTGTAGGAAGTTTGTCAAAATCTGGGGGCATTGCTAAAGGATTTTTTTTCTCAACTAAAAATTCATCACTTTGATCAGATCGCTTTTTGCCTTGCAGGGCTTCTGAAGCGGATTGACATGAATATAAAAACAATCCAAAAAAAATTAAAAAAATACTTAAAAATTTATTTTTTCTCATCATTTGATTTATAATTTAATAATTCAGCAAAAATAAGACAAATTATTCCAACTGTTATAAAGATATCTGCAACATTGAAAATAAACCAATGATATCCTTGATAATTTAAATCAATAAAATCTGGGACAGCATTATAATATAATCGATCAAATAAATTTCCTAGTGAACCACCAAGAATAGTGAGTAGAAAGTATACCTTAATGCCCTTTTCAATAAATACTAAATAAATAATAATTCCATTAATAACAAATATAATAAAGGTAATTAAATTATATGCTGTTGATCCATCAAATGAAAATAAACCAAATCCTATTCCTTTGTTCCAAACTAAATAAAAATTTAAAAATGAATTAATATAAATATCTACTTTATCTTTATCTTCTAAAATATTTAAAATTAATACTTTGCTAATTCTATCAAAAGAAAAAATAACAAGTACAATTAAAAAATATATAGATAATTTTTTTATTAAGGAGTTATTCATCTATGAGATTTGACAATTTTCTCTCTCACATTTTTTTGATTTAATTTTCCAGCATAAAGAACATTTATTTCCTAAAGC
>Ga0255777_10005459_pt1 | contig 10228 bp, 6 predicted proteins | sample 101ome_15_FD_179975 | JGI IMG/M metagenome (GOLD analysis project Ga0255777, IMG submission 179975) | Coastal salt marsh microbial communities from the Groves Creek Marsh, Skidaway Island, Georgia - 101402AT metaG (version 2) | ecosystem: Environmental > Aquatic > Marine > Intertidal zone > Salt...
TCGCGACCGTCAGCATAAGTGGCTTCGTCGAGATTGCGAGCTCGAATAACGTTGACTCGGACTTAAATGACCCCGACAGCATCGTCACCCCTAATAACCGCCTTGCCGATGCCCAACCCCTTGCGACCCCCACCCAGCTCGGCGGGTACCTGAACGTGCCCCGGGGCGGCGCCTCAGGCCCCCTGTTTGCGGCGGGGGATGCCATCGACTATTTCCGCTTCGATGCGGCCGGCGGTGAGGTCATCGACCTCAACATCGCCGATAAGGACGCCCTGGATATCGATCTCTATCTCCTTACCCTCGACGGCGCGGAGGTGGACGCTTCCATCAACCTAGGCAGCCGGGAGCAGGTCGTCGTGCCCGAGCCCGGCGCCTACCTGCTGAGCGTTGAGATCTTCGATGGCACCGGGGGCTCAAACTATATCTTGCAGCTCAGCACCCAAGCCCTGGGGGCCAGGGTCGATCCCTCGCTCCGTCGGAGCAGCGATGATTTCCTCCCCGGCGAACTTCTCTATCGGCCGACAGCCGCAGCCAATGCCACGGCAGTGGGAAAGCTCAAGGCGCTTACCCAAGGTCTCCCGGCGGCGCTAGGAGGGCCTGTCCGGCGCCTTAAGCTGCCCGCGGAGGGCACGGCTAGCGCGCTCACCCGCGCCCCCTCCCTCGGCGCGCCCCGGGCCCGCTCAGCGAAAAGCGCCGTGCTCCAGGCCGCCAAACGACTGCAGCGCACCGGCGCCGTCGCCTACGCGGAACCGAATTATCGCCGCCGCGCCTTCGCCGTGCCGAATGACCCAGCCTATCCCGTGCAATGGCACTACGACGCCATCAAGCTTGCCGAGGCCTGGGATCTGACCACGGGCAGCGATGACGTGGTGGTCGCCGTGATCGACACGGGCATCATCGACCACCCCGATCTCCGAAGCCGTCTCGTCGCGGGCTATGATTTCATCGCCGACGCGGATAACGCCGCCGATGGGGACGGGATCGACGCCGACCCCAACGATCCTGGGGACGCCTGCGGTGGCCTCTTCCCCTCGAGTTTCCACGGCACCCACGTGGCCGGAACCATCGGCGCAGCCACCAACAATGGCGCTGGGGTTGCAGGCGTTACCTGGGCCGGAAAGATCATGCCGCTCCGGGTCCTGGGCTGCGAAGGGGGCTCCAGCTTCGATATCGTCCAGGCCGTGCGCTTCGCCGCAGGGCTTTCGAACGCCTCCAACACCGTGCCCGCCCAGCCCGCGGACGTCATCAACCTCTCCCTCGGCGGCGCCGGCGGATCCCTCAGCGAAGAGCAGGCGTTTTTGGAAGCCCAAACCGCGGGTAGCCTTATCATCGCCGCGGCGGGAAATGAGGGGAGCAGCGTCCCGAACTTCCCCGCCGCCTACGAAGGCGTGATTAGCGTCTCCGCAACCACCATCGATGATCGCCTCGCAAGCTACTCCAACTTCGGCAGCACCATCGACGTAGCGGCCCCCGGGGGCGACAACACCGGGGACCTCAACGGCGACGCCCAGCCCGACCTCGTGCTATCCACGGACGGGGAGGATGACGGCGCCGTCACGCCCAGCATCGAGTTTAAGGCCGGCACGTCCATGGCAGCGCCTCACGTGGCTGGGGTTGCGGCGCTCATGAAGGCGCTCCTGCCTGCGCTTACGCCTAGCACCTTTGCCCAAGCCCTCGAGGCCGGGCAACTCACGGACGACCTCGGCGAAGCAGGCCGGGACGACTTCTTCGGCATCGGCCGCATTAATGCGCTGAAGGCCGTGCGCTACGCCCAGGCCGTCGCCAGCGGGGAGGAACCGCCGGCGCCCCTCGTGCTTCGGGCAAGCCCGAGCTCGATTAACTTTGGTCGCTCGACGACGGAATTCGAGCTGACCATCACCGCCACGGGGGATGGCAGCGACGGGACCCTAGCCCTGACCACGGCGGACCCTGCCCTCACGATCACCCCCGTTCCGACGGATCCGGGCACCCCCTGGCGCTTCTTGCTCACCCTGGACCGAACGGCCCTGCCCTTCGGAAGCTTTGCGAGCCGTCTGGAAGCGAACCTTGGCAGCAGTAGCCTGCCCATCTCCGTGCGCTACGAGAATGCCGATCCCGAGCGGGCCCTCGAGGCCACGGCGGGGGTGGTCTTTGTGCTGGCCCTTGATCCCGTGAGCGGCGACACCATTGCTCAGGCCACGGTGCTAGCGCCGGTGAACGGCCGCTACCCCTTCACCCTGCCCAACTTAGCGCCCGGCACCTACGAACTGGTGGCTGGAACGGATATGGATGGTGATTTTTTTCTGGGGGATCCCGGGGAAGCCTTCGGCGGCTTCCCCACCCTTGATCAGCTTGAGGAAATCACGGTGAATGGAGAGGTCACGGGGCTCAGCTTCCCCATGGTCTTCCAATTCATTGATGCCCAGACCGCCAGCACGGGGTCGGGGGAGAACGGGAGCGGGGGAAGGGCCCAGCGCCTCCGCTTAGAAAGCACACAAAAACAGCTTGCCCCCTAGGCGGGCGCACGGGGAGATGGCCGATGAGCGTGAGTTCACAGGAAAGCCTTGAAACCTTAGATCCGAGCCGTCCCGGCACCTTCGCCGACGGCAGCTGGCGAGAGCACTTTGCTCGGCTTCGCGCCGAAGATCCGGTGCACTACTGCGCCGATAGCCCGACCGGCCCCTACTGGTCCATTACGCGCCACGGGGACATCAAGGCCGTGGACATGAACCACACCCTGTTCTCCTCCGAGGTCGGGGGGATCACCATCGCCGAGCCCGAGCTCGACGAGGCCATCCGCCTCGATAACTTCATCGCCATGGACGAGCCCAAGCACGCGGCGCAGCGCAAAACCGTGGCCCCGTCCGTGGCCCCCACCAACCTCGCCCGCTTAGAGCCCCTGATTCGGGAACGGGTGGTGGACATTCTCGAACACCTGCCCGTGGGCACGCCCTTCAACTGGGTGCCCGCGGTCTCCGTGGAGCTCACGGCGCGCATGCTTGCCACGCTCTTCGAATTCCCCTACGAAGATCGCCACAAGCTGATCCATTGGTCCGATATCACCACCGCCTCCCCGGAGCTCATGGGGGAAGCGGGGGTTACCCGGGAGGTGCGCGCCGCCGCCTTTAAGGACTGCGCCGAAACCTTCATGGGCCTGTGGAACGACCGGGCTCAGAAGCCGCCCCAGGCCGATCTGATCTCCATGCTCGTGCACGGGGAGTCCACCCGGGACATGCACACCCGCCCCACGGAGTTCCTGGGCAACATCATGCTGCTGATCGTGGGCGGCAACGACACCACGCGAAACTCCATCAGCGGCGGCGTGCTGGCCCTGAATCAGCAACCCGAGGAAATGGCCAAGCTCCGGGCCAATCCCGGCCTCATTCCGAACATGGTGGCGGAGATGATTCGCTGGCAGTCCCCGGTGATCCACATGCGTCGCACGGTGCAGGAAGCCGTGGATTTCCAGGGCAAGGCCTTTAAGAAGGGCGATAAGGTGGTGATGTGGTATCTATCGGGGAACCGGGACGAGGCGGTCTTCGACGACGCGGACCGCCTGCGCATCGATCGGGAAAATGCCCGTGCCCACGTCAGCTTTGGTTTTGGTGTTCACCGCTGCATGGGCAATCGCCTGGCGGAGCTTCAGCTGAGGATCCTTTGGGAGGAGCTCCTCGCGCGCTTTAAGGGCATCGAGGTGGTCGGGGACGCCGTGTTCAACCCGAACAACTTCATCCACGGCATCGCCGACCTCCCCGTGGTGCTTACGCGCTAAGGGGCTTTCCATCAAAGGCGAGGCCCGCAAAGGTGCCCTCGCCCCACCACTGCCGCAGGTAGCGGAAGTAGGCCGTGGGGCCCGCGGGATAGCCCGTGTGATAGCGGGCTCCGGGGCCCGGGTCCTGCCCTTCGTTGTTGTAGTACCCCGGCGTGCACTCCTGAGAGCCGATCATGGCCCGGGGGGGCGCCGACAGCAGCAGCTCTATCCAAGCCTTCTCCGCTTCATCGGTCACCTCCACCGTTTGCGCCCCCTGGGTCTCCGCTGCAGCGACGATGGCCGCGATGGCTTGCCCCGATTCCGTCAGGTTGTGGGGCACGTTCGAGATCAGATTGGCGCCTTGGGTGGGCTGGACGATGAAGAGATTGGGAAAGCCCGCCACGTGCGTGCCGTGGAGCGAACGCATGCCCTCGGCCCAGCGCTGGGAGAGCCGCAGCCCCCCCTTGCCTGCGGGGTCAAAACCGGCCCGCTCCGTGAAGGGGGTGCCCACCTCAAAGCCCGAGGCGTAGATGATGCAATCCACCTCGTAGTGGGTGCCTCCCACCACCACGCCGGTCTCCGTGATTTCCTCCACCCCCTGGCCATCGGTATCAAGAAGCACGGCCGCGGGCTCGTTGAAAGCCTGGAGATACTCGTCGTGGAAGCAGGGGCGCTTGCACAGCTGGCGATACCAGGCCTGGAGCTTCTCCCCTGTCGCCGCGTCCTTCACCACGGTGCGCGCCCGGGTGCGGATCTCTTCCATCTTCTCGTCGTCGGCTTCTTCGTAGGCCGCGAGCATGCCAGCCGGGGTGCGCTGCTCCGGCGGCAGGCCCATCACCTTTTCCCGGATCCGCCGGGATAGGTCCGTCCAACCATCCTGCACGAGATCTTCCTTCGCCGTGCCCATGGCCTGGTTTTCCGTGAAGTTCTCGAGCCAGCGCTGCTGCCAGCCGGGGGTGGCGATGGAGGCGAACCAGTCTGGGTCGATGGGATGGTTATCGCGCACGTCCACGGAGGACGGAGTGCGCTGACAAACATAGAGGCGCTTCGTCGCCCGGGCCAAATGGGGCACGCACTGCACCGCCGTTGCGCCGGTGCCGATGATGGCCACGCGCTTGTCCCCCAGCTTATCCAGCGGCGCGCCGAGGGGGTCGCCCCCCGTGTACTCGTAATCCCAGCGGCTGGTATGGAAGGAGTGACCCTTAAAGCGCTCCACGCCGGGGATGCCCGGCAGCTTTGGCACGTGCAGGGGCCCCGTCCCCATGCCCAGATACTTCGCCGTGAAGCGGTCTCCCCGGTCGGTCTCGATCTGCCAAACCGCGCGGTCCTCGAGCCACTGGAGATCCTTCACTTCCGTGTGAAACAGGGCGTTATCGTAGAGATCGTACTGGCGCCCGATGCGCTGGCACTGGGCTAGGATCTCCGGCGCGTGAGCGTACTTTTCCGAAGGCTGATGGCCCGTCTCCTCCAGCAACGGCATGTAGATCATGGACGCCGTATCGCATTGGGCCCCGGGGTAGCGATTCCAGTACCAGGTGCCGCCGAAGTCCCCGCCCTTCTCTAAGATGCGCACATCCGTGATACCCGCTTCCTTCAACCGGGCCCCGGTCACAAGACCCGCAAAGCCGCCGCCGATAAAGGCGAAGGTGACGTGATCGGTCTTGGGATCTCGCTCAACTTTCGGGGTGTAGGGATCCGTCAGGTAGTCCGCGAGGGCGCTCCCCGCGAGCCGTCGATACTGCTGATTACCATCGGCACGCAGGCGCTTGTCCCGTTCCTGCCGATATTTTTCCCGAAGGGTTGCGCTATCCATGAAGGGTCCTCTCCCCGAGCATTCACGACTTCGGAGCTTACCAGGGGACCGGCGAAGGGGAAGAACCTAAAGGGCGGCAGCGCTGCGCTGGGCCCGCTCCACCATGGCCCGCAGGCCGTTGCCCCGGGTGGGGGAAAGGTGTTTCAAAAGCCCGAGGCGCTCAAAAAGGTCGAAGACATCCACCGCCGCCGCTTCCCCCGGGGGCAGCCCATCAAGGGCCGCCATCACCAGGGCGCCGAGGCCCTTAACGATGAGGGCGTCGGAATCCACGGCCAGGCGAAAGAAGCCGTCCTCCAGATCGGTGACCATCCACACCTGGCTTTGGCAGCCCCGCACCTGGTGGGCGTCATCGCGAAATTCGTCGGGAAAGGGCGGCAGGCCGCGACCGAGGTCGATCACGTAGCCGTAGCGGTCTTCCCAGCTATCGAAGAAGGCAAAATCCTCTTCAATGCTTTCCATGGAAAGTTCAGCGTGGGGAAGGGAATGCGCCATGGGGCCCTCTTCTTATCGCCGGGATCGCCGCGTAAGAAAACCCCGGGAAGGGAATTGGTGGGTACGGCTGGATTCGAACCAGCGACCCCCGCCGTGTGAAGACGGTGCTCTAACCAACTGAGCTACGCACCCGAGGGGCGCGGAGTATAACCCCGCCCCGGGACGAAGGACAACGGGAAAGCTAGATTCTCGCGCGCAGGGACGCCCAGGCTGCGGCCAGGTCCTCTCGGTGCTCCGGGGCGGCCACGGCGATCAGGGCCTCGGCCCGGGCCTCGAGGCTCTTTCCCTTGAGCTCCGCCACGCCGAATTCGGTCACGATCACGTCGCTGTCCGTGCGCAGCCCCGTGGCGGGCGTGCCCGCGGCCAGGGTCGGCACGATACGGGACAGCTTGCCCCCCTGGGCCGTGGCGGTGAGGGCCACGATGGATTGCCCTCCCGGCGCGCCCGCGGCTGCCCGCATGAAATCCACGGCGCCCCCGGGGCCGGAGATTTGCCGCCCCCCGACCGTTTCGGCGTTCACCTGCCCAAAGAGATCCACCTCCACCGCCGAATTGATCGAGACGAAGTGATCGAGCTCGGCAATGATGGCGCTTTCATGGGTGATATCCGCCCCGCAGAAGCGCAGCTCGGCAAGCCCCTCAAGCGCCTGGTAGAAAGCCCTATCCCCGAGGGCCATGGCCGTAACGTGCACCCCCCGGTCCCGGCGCTTTCGAGCCCCGGTGAGGACCCCCGCCTCGATGAGGGTCAGCACCCCCACATCAACCAAGCCGCCGTGAAAACCCAAATCGCGATGGCCTCGAAGCGCATGAAGCACGGCCGCGGGAATCTGCCCAATGCCCGTCTGCAGGCAGGCGCCGTCCGGCACCCGGGCCGCGACCCGCGCCCCAATGGCTTCGGAGGCCCCATCAAGGGCCGGGGCAGGGAGCTCCGGAAGGGCCGTGTCGTCGGCAATCATCGCGGTAATCTGAGCAGGATCGAGACGTGGCGCCCCCGGCAAGAGGGGCAGGCAAGGGTTCTCCTGCACTAACACGGCCCGGGCGCGAGGCAATACCGCCGGAAGGAAATCCACGTTCAGACCGTGGCGCCACTGGCCCTCCTCGTCGCGCCGCGCCATGAGCACCACCCAATCAAAGGCGGGGCCCTTCGCCAGCGCGTCGAAAGTGCGACGCATATGCAAGGGATGGAAGGCCACGCGCCCTGCCTGAAAGCCCTCGCGGAGCGCTGGAGTGAGGAAGAAGGTTTCCTGCCGTGCCCCGGGGCCCGCCGAGCTGTAGTCAAAGCGGTTCATCCCCGGTAGGGGAAACTGAACGAAGGTGGCGGCCGCAGCGGTCCCCGAGGCCAGCGCCCCCGGCAACCCCGTGGGCTCTCCCGGTCCCCCGGGCACAAAGACCCGATCCCCCGCCTGAAGTTCGCTGACCCATGCTGCCCAGGTCGTCTGCTTCATCCCCACTCCCCGTCTAAAAGCGCTTCGCCCCATGATCGCCCAGCCCCGCCGCCGGTGCTATGGTTCGGCGCGGGAGGAACCGCCATGAATATCGACGTCTTTTCCGATGCCATCTGCCCCTGGTGCTGGATTGGCAAGCGCAAGCTTGAGCAAGCCCTGGCCCAGCCTGGCCTCGAGGGCCTTACCGTCACCTGGCGGGCCTATCAGCTTTACCCTGAGTTGCCCGCCGACGGCATGGATCGAGCCGAGTTCATGACCTTGCGCTTTGGTAGCAGCGGCGGTTCAGGCCGTAGCGCCGTGGTGGAGCGGCTCAAGGCCGAAGGCGAGGCCGTGGGTCTTGCCCTTAATTTCGAGCGCGCAACGCGCATGCCCAATACCCTGTCGGCCCATCGTTTGCTGCGCTGGGCCCACGTGCAGGGGGGTGGCGCGGCCCAGGACCGCCTTCTGGAAGCGCTCTTCCGGCGCTACTTCACGGAAGGGGAAGATCTGGGCGATGAGGCCGTGCTCACAAACGCCGTGACCGAGGCAGGCCTCGACGGCGTGGCTGCCGCGGCCTGGCTCCCCACCGGGGAAGGCACCCGGGAAGTGCAGCATGAAGTGCGCTGGTCCCGGGACAATGGCATCACCGGCGTCCCCTGCTATGTCCTGCCCACGGGCTTCGGTATCCCCGGCGCGCAAGATCCGGAAACCCTCGCGCGCTTCCTGCGCCGGGGCCTTGAACAATGGAATTCGCAAAACGCTTAACGCTAAAAGCTAAGGACTGTGAAATGAATCTAGCCCTATCCCCCGACGCCGAGCAGCTTCTCGAGCGCCTTCGCGCTTTTATGAAGGCCGAGGTCTACCCCCGGGAAGCGGCCTATCACGATGAGCTCGCCGCGGCGGAAAACCGTTTTGCGCCCCTGAAAACCATGGATCTCCTGAAGGAGAAGGCTCAGGCGGCGGGGCTCTGGAATTTGTGGATGCCCAAGGAATTCGGAGGGCTGTCCAACCTCGACTACGCGCCCCTCGCCGAGGAGATGGGTCGAGTGCTCTGGGCGCCGGAGGCTTTCAACTGCAATGCCCCGGACACGGGGAACATGGAAGTGTTCCTAAAATACGGGACCCCGGCTCAGCAGGAGGCCTGGCTCACGCCGCTCCTCGCCGGGGAAATCCGCTCTTCCTACTGCATGACCGAGCCGGACGTGGCTTCGAGCGACGCGACGAATATCGAAACGCGCATCGAACGGGACGGCGATCACTACCGAATTAACGGGAAAAAGTGGTTCATCACCAATGCGCCCTACGAGCGCACGCAGATTTTTATCGTCATGGGGGTCTCGGACCCGGTCCATGAGAATCGCCACCAGCGCCACAGCCAGATCCTCGTTCCCAAGCACACCCCGGGGGTCCGCATCGTTCGACCCCTCAGCACCCTGGGCTACGACGACGCCCCCCTGGGCCACGCCGAGGTGCACTTCGAGGACGTCCGCGTGCCTGCGGAGAACCTTCTCCTTGGAGAAGGACGGGGTTTCGAGATTGCTCAGGGCCGGCTTGGGCCGGGGCGGATCCACCACTGCATGCGACTCATCGGCTCGGCGCAGCGGGCCCTGGAGCTGGCCTGCCAACGGGCCGAGCGGCGCAGCACCTTCGGGCGCAAGCTGTCCGAGCATCAGTCCGTGCTCGAGAACCTTGCCCTCGCCTTCTCAGAGTTGGAAAGCGCGCGCCTGCTGACCCTGAAGACCGCCGCCACCATGGACGCGGTGGGGGCCAAGGACGCCCGGGATCTGATCGCGGCAACGAAGATCTCCGTGCCCCGGGTGACCCAATCGATCATCGATCGGTGCATGCAGATCCACGGCGCCGGGGGGCTCACGGCGGATTACCCCATGGCCGAAGCCTTCAACTACGCTCGCTGGTGCCGGCAGGCCGACGGCCCCGACGAGGTCCACATGATGGCGCTCGGGCGCCAGCTGGTGAAACGCTACGGCGCCTAGGTCTTGTTGAGCGCGGCCCGGAGGGCTTCTTCCCCGAAGCCCTCGTGGTCCCGCTCGATCCCCAGGGCATACTCCGGCCCCACGCACTCCGGGCCTGCCCCCGGGGGCAGGGGCGGCGTGTAATAGCCCAGGGCATAGCTGCCCACCTGATACCCCAGAAGCTTGGTCAGCGCGGGATCGAAGCCTTTCGCCAGCTCCGGCGGACAGGCGAGGTACTGGTTCTCTTCCTGCCGGAGCCAACCGAGGGAATAGGTGAGGTTGACGCCGATGCGATCCCCCTCGCTGCGATTCTCCCCGCCGCCGTGAAACACCGATCCCGAATACAAAAGAACGCTGCCCGCGGGCATCACCGCCTGGCAGAGCTGCTCCGGCTGCGCCTGGGCGTCATCGGGCCAGGCGACGCTCCCCGGCGCCACGAGGGTCGCGCCGTTCTCTTCCGTGAAATCGGTAAGGGCCCAAATGGTGTTGCACTGGGGCTCGACGCCCTGAAGCACCTTGCCCCAGGCCCAGCGGTCACGATGGAGGACCTGCGCGGGCTGCCCGCCCTTCAAACGGATCACCTGAGTCAGATGAAGATGAAAGCGCTCGCAATAGGGGGCGAGGAAGGCTTCCGTAGCCCCCAGCACGGTGGGATCGAGGATCATCTCTCGAGCGACGGCGGAGCGCGCCGCCAGGGCCCCGGTGCGGGTGGTTTGGAAACCCGTAAAGCTGTCAGCGCCAAGGCGCGTGGCTTCAAGATAGGGGGCCATTTCCTCGAGAAATTGTGCCTGCTTTTC
>Ga0255777_10005468_pt1 | contig 10219 bp, 9 predicted proteins | sample 101ome_15_FD_179975 | JGI IMG/M metagenome (GOLD analysis project Ga0255777, IMG submission 179975) | Coastal salt marsh microbial communities from the Groves Creek Marsh, Skidaway Island, Georgia - 101402AT metaG (version 2) | ecosystem: Environmental > Aquatic > Marine > Intertidal zone > Salt...
GGGATCTGCCTGAGTATCGTCAGTTAGATCATGTCGATGCCACCAAGTTCAGGGTGGGTGTCTACGTCCAGGGACATCAGTGGGGAACAGGCAAGGGATCCACCAAGAAGGAAGCCGAACAGGCTGGTGCCTACTTCACATTGAAGCGACTCGAGGAGAAACTTGAAAAGAGACTGGTTCCTTCCAAGCGACCCAATGCTATGATTAAAAATGTCCACAGAAAGTAATAATGAAGGTCGCCCTTATCAATCCTATTTCCAAGACAGTCAATGAGATGTGCACCGATCACGAGATTCGCGCCTGGGGTCGCAAGTCGGGTAATGTGATCGTGGATGTTCCTACTGGGTTTCCCGTGAGGTCCATCTCGGACGTGAAGGCTTTCGGTCCCGATGTGGTTGTCGTGGAGAAGCGCGGCAATGGCGTTTTCAGGGAGTTCGCGAAGAACTTTGACAAGGTCGTAGATGTCGAGGGTCTTCGTCTGATGCTTTCGGCGAAGCCGGTCAAGGTCAAGAAGGAGCCCGAGCCAGAGCCGGTCCCTGAACCGGTCCCCGAGCCCGTGGTGGTCAAGGAGGAGCCGGAGCCCGAACCGGAGGTTGTCGCGGTCGCAGCGGCTGCCGTCGCCGAAGTTGAAGAAGCGCCCAAGCCTAAGAAGTCATCATCCTCGCGCAAGAAGAAGACGCCTACCAAGTCCTCCACTTAAACATTAGAGCCCTATGCTAACTAGTATGCATCCCCAAGCGGAGAAGTTTTTCAACAAGACTTATCCTGAACAACGTTCCGATGCGTGGTTCAAGATGAGGGGCACGATGCTCACGGCATCCGATGCCGGCACGGCGATAGGCGTGAATCCCTATGAAAAACCCGAGAAGTTGATTCTGAAAAAGTGTGGTGTCAGTGAACCCTTCAATGATTGGGCGACTAAGCACGGACAAAAGTACGAAGATGAAGCTCGACAGATCTACGAGGAACGCCACAACCAAAAGGTATTTGAGATCGGTTTGGAACCCCATCATACCCTCGACTGGATAGGTGGATCACCCGACGGCATCACTTATAGCGGGCGACTTTTGGAAATCAAGTGTCCGAAGTCACGAGCCATTGGAGACGGAACGCCACCTGAATACTACTACGCGCAGGTGCAGGTGCTCATGGAGTGCCTCGAATTGGAAGTCTGTGACTTTGTACAATATCGACCCGCCGAAATCACCTACCCCAAGCCTGCCGAGTTTGTCTGTGTGGAGATTCCACGGAACCGCGAGTGGTGGGCGACCAACATGCCCATCATGAAGGCATTCTGGGATAGGGTTCTTTGGCACCGAGAGCATGGTCACCAAGAACTGCTTCCGGCACCCAAGCCTACGATCGATGATCTTATCAAGGAGATTGAAGGTCTCGAGGGACAACTCACCAAGGTGAAGAAGATGGCTCTCGAGATCGCCAAGGAACATTCGACCCTGAAATCGGGTCGGTGGTCTAACGAGGATGAAGAGTGGCTCCTGAAGAACAAGGACAAGAAATTGGAAGAACTTGCCGAGCACCTGAAGCGAACGGTCAAGGCCACCAAGATGCGTCTGGACAAATTGATCAAGGAGCAACCCAAGCAGGAGTGGACGGTCAAGGTGGTCGAGGAGGACGACATCTAAAACCCGACCTTGCCTTGAACCCACGGAAGCGTCTGCCTCCCCGGAAGATTGGGAGCGCGGCAGACAAATCTGATGATAAAGTGATTGACCTCGATGCCACCACCGGAAGGGTTCGGGATGAGAGCCCCATTCTGGTTATATAACTTCACAGTCAACCTGTCCAAATGTTCTATAGGATGAATAAATTGAGTAATTTGATCGTAGTTGTCTCTGAATGTAATCAATTGATCCGACGAAGGAACATCTGCGACCGTGATTATGGACGCGAAGGCACCACGAGCAATGGACTGGACCGGTGAAGTGGCTGGGGTTGTCGGCGGGTCTTTGGTGAGTCGGTCGTTGAAGTTGGATTCCAGTTCACGGACTCGCATATAGAGATGTTCCACAGTTCCACGGGTGTGGACGTGGAGACCCAAGAGCCGTGCTTGAACCACCTGTTTCAAAGGTGTATTGAAGTACACAGTGAACGTATTAGCGCTCGTTTGATCCAGAGTGTCAAAGGATATCGTGTGATATTCGTAGTTGAAGTCTGGCAAGCCAGTTGAAACATACGATGACCTAGCCATTATTACTTAGCCAAGAGAATAGCGAGCACCAAAAGAACGACGGCGATCGGAATCAGGATCTGGGCATACTTGGTGGGAACTCCCATGAACTCTCTGCGAGGCAACAGGGCTCCGACGGGTTCCGTGGGCGCTTCTGGATTATTCTTATTTCGGGTAGCAGAACGATAGTAGTTAATCAACTTGCGCGCGAATGTGTTCTCGGTCCCTGGTGTCACCGGCGGTGCGATATTGGGTTCCAGACGCTTGTCATCTTCATCCTGCTGCTTGGTGGCGAATCGCTTATCCTTGGTGCCTTGAACGTTCAACTTGAGAACAAACTCTTCGGTGTCCGTTCCTGCATTGTCAAAGGGGTACAGAATGAATGAACTTGTGATCGTGTCATAATAGTAGATGGATACTTTGATGGCTTCCATGACCGGCACGGTCTTTTCAACACTTATGTGGTCGTTCAGTGAACTCATCACGTAATTATTGGATTGAGGATCGGTGACCTGTGGTACAATGAGTGTTCCGGTGTAAGCAAAATTCAGGTTTGTATCGCCACCCTCCGGTGGATTATCCACTGTGTAAATTCTATCAGTCAAAATCCCATAGTTCGGAACTTCCAAAACAATATAGTAGGCATGAACATTCGAATTCGTGCTGGCCGTACTGATGTATGGTATTGACGCGCTCACAAAGTTCACAGATTGGATTCCGTAAATGGGTGTGCTGAGATAGCTGACGAAGTCGTTAGCATCGGTTGTGGATCTGTCTTTTCTGGTTGAACTGTCGATAACGATGTCGTAACTTGACATACTCTATTATTAGATTGCTTTTTTTCAATGAAGAAATCACGAAGATCCAAGTCATCCAACTCTTCGCTGAACACGTCGTCCAGTTCGGAGTACTCAACCTGGGGCTTTATTATCTGAATACTCTCTTCATGTTCCAGTGGGACCAATGATTTTTCAGTCTCGGACTCAGTCTCACTGGAAATTGTGGCATATTCGTCTGGGTCGTAGTCATATCCTTCCATGGGTTCTACCAGACGTGCTACTAATTATATTCTTGAATTTATCGCATTTTTTAGCATTATTTCAGCCGGGGTTTCTGGTTCCCAGTCTGCCCACTCGCGGACCGCCTGGTTGACACTGAGGTAGCGTTCGTCGTCCCCTTCATACTCGCGGAATTCGTCGTCAAACCCCATCTCGGACTCCTGCACCACCATATCGTCCTCATCGCTATCCGTTTCCTCATCTTCGTCCGGCAGGATGGATCCAAAGACCCTCCCGGTGACATTCATGGCACACCACTTCATTCCATATTCCATGTCCAGTGCCGTAACTATGTTCCTTCCGGTGGCTTTACAATATTCGGCAGCTACTATCACAGAATTCTCCAGAACGGGTTGAATGGCATTCATCGCCGCTTCGATCATCTGTTCCTCGCGACTCATTATTATTTTTTAAAATGTCCCTTTTCTTTAAGAGAGGAACATGTTGAAGCCTCCAGTTGGATTCCGTGGCGACACAGGTATCGGCGCCCTAACAGCACTGAGTGGAGTGGGTCAGCAAGATCCGTTTTTGTATGAAAAAATTCCTCGCGAACCCAGGTATCCAGAGTATACACACGCTACACCCTACTACCGATTCTATAGACCCACTTCGACAAGATTTCTTGGAGAGGAAATACGCCACGTGTTCAGACCCCAAAATATGGGCGATCTTTTGACGAGCTTGATGATAAAGTGCAGGTTTCCGCCGACATCCAGTTCCGCGACATGTCTAAGAAATTTGGGTCTCTCTATGATTCGAAGGGCAGATCTTTTGATCGATGGGCTAGTGGTTCAAACGTTCCAGGGTGAATGGATGTCCATATACGAATCTATGTATTCAAGCGAGCAAGACCGAACAGATATTTTCAACACGATCTTCAATCTCGGTGGTCCATACGATACCGGCGTGAGTTTGAAAACGAATGACGCGACTCAGACTCTATTCTTTCCGCTTCCGTTTTTCTTCAACAAGCACTACGTGGATTCCAAAGTGGACACAACATCATTCCGCGTCCCATTCCCATTGTGCTCAATTCACAATTCAGAAGTTACGATAGTCATCCAATTTTATTCCCTTGCCGAAATTGTCAGTAGCACGAGCGGATTTGCTACCGGCGCCGACCTTCTGGATTTTAAATTCGTTACCAGGGAGGTCACCCTAACTCCACAGGAAAGATTTATGCTCATGTCCAAACCTCAAGAGTACCCTATTGAAAAGATAAATACAGAAGAGATAGAAGTTCCTGCGACTGTGGGTGCAAAGTTTCGTTACTATTTCAACAGCGCTTATTCGTGTCGTTCAATCTTCTGGACATTCAAAAACAAATTGAGCGGTTACAATCCAGTCTTCTACACCCCCATCATCAATGCACAGGTCGTCACACTCAATAAGACGGACCGAGGCGAGATTCGCAAGCCTTTGTTCTTTCAGGAGTTTCAGGCGTACATTCACAACTTTCACAACAACAATACCTTCTACGCCTATTCATTTGCCGAGCAGCCCCTGCAGGTCGTGTTGGGCGACTATGAATTTCGCGCTCCTCGCCCGCAGAGCGCCTACATCGACATGTTCTTCACAACGGTCTCTGCTGGTTACGAGCTGTGGTCTAGTCAGTTTGCCGCGACGCAACAGAATTACACGGTCCAGGACACCAGAATCATCCTCGACACTTCGGTCGGTCTGGGTGGTGACAGCGTCCTCAAGTCTCTTCGCATGAACACCTATGGATACTTCCGAACCAACACGGCGAGGGTGGGTATTCCTGGTATTTCTTATTCCAGTACGTCGAACGACGGACCTCCACCCGTACCCTACAAAATGCGTTTCGAACCTTGGGATGGATCCAAGATCACCGTGGGGGCCGTGGACTATTTCAGGACGCCATCCTCTTATTATCTCGATGGATTGAATATGATGAGAAATGGTTCTTTTTACTACAACACCGACAAAGTAACAGTACCGGCATGGTCAAATGCCGACAACGACAAGGCAATTTTATTATTTAGAAATTCTACGGCGGTTTCTACAACTGCCACCGGAACACAAGGCGAAAACACAATTACTGTAACAGATGCAACGGGCATAGTAACAGGGATGGATGGTTTGAATGGAAGTAACATATCATCGACAGCCACCATAACTGGTATAAGTAGTCTCACCATAACCATGTCCGAAGAAAATACTGGACCTGTCGTGGGTGATACCATATTTCAAACGCGCGACGGCGTTCCAGAATGGGTCGTCACCTCGGGGAGCAATATCTATAGCATCTCAGAAGGTACTACTATGACGGTCGACAGCACTTTGAGTGGATTCTCACTTGGCACGGGGTACCCGACGTCAGGAGCCACACTCTCTGATACCACGCCAACCTCGGGCTACATAAAAATTACCTCCGACGCCAGAACAAACATCAATACATTTATTCCAGCCGTTGAAACATTCTTGGTCAATATTTACTATTTGTCCACTAGCAAATTTGTCGCAGTCGACGGAAGAGGTACCGTTGTCGACAGGGAAGGATCAAATGGTGTCGTGGAGGGCAAATTCAATAGAATTGATACAGACGGGTCTGGGTTCATAGACGCTATTGAATTTGATGTTTCCACCTACGACAGGGACGGAGACGGCAAGGTGTCCTTTGCAGAATTTAAGGAAATCGAGGAAGGTTGACCTCAGACCCAGTGAATACCAGTTTGGATATACCATTTTCGATGTATAACAAATTCACCGAAAGTGCGTACAATCTGAAGCGAATATTGCTTCCTCCGGAAATCTTTGCATCGATGTTGAAGATCGGATTTAGAACAGTGGAAAAATTGATGCTGCCGTTGGGGAGCGCGCGGTTCATTGGATCTTCACCAAGCGCAAGTGCATAGATGAATCCACAGTAACGACTTGAACCGCTGGTAATGTTTTTACTGGATCCGGGGAAGTTGGCGTAGTACTGGTAACCCCTGTACATCTCAAAGGTCCCGACCTCCTTCGGCATCAGAACCTCGTTGTCAAGAATGATCTCCATGGAATTGAGATAGTCGTTCGCGTCAGTGGTCGTCGAACTGCCCCGTGAATAATCAAATGGATTTGTGGCGTCGGTCGTGGTGTTCTTGAATAACCCAAATAATCCCTTGACCGGATTGACGAAATCGGGCGTCAACGTGAATACATTCGAAGTCGTGTAATTTTGCTCCATCACCTGAAACTGCTCCGTGGGAAACACAAGAGGTCGCTTCACCAACGCAGCAGTAACTTCCTTTGGCGCATAACCATATTGGACATTGAGCCTAACCCGAGAACCCAAAATGCCGCTGTCCACTCCACCCCACTTGGATGCGTTTCTGAGACCGACCTCGACCTCGACCTCCTGGTAACGCAAGGCAGCGAGTGGGATGGCCAGTTGAGGCGTTCCGTGAAAATAAAACTGAAGGGGGATCTGAAGTCGATAGGTTCGTGGATACTGCGCCGTGTCCGTGAAAGGGTTCTCGGGTCCTCCGCCAAGCATCCGGTAGAGCTGAACCACCGAAAAAGACTCCTTTTCCGTTCCCTCGAGATTAAGTCTCATGTTGAGCGTTTCACCAGTCTCCTGCTGAACCGTGGTTCCACCGATGATCAGTGACACGTAGTCCAACATCGCGTGCGCCTGATTCGTGCTAGTGGACGTGTTACTCGTGTAATCTATGAGAAGATACATGCGCGTGATAAAGTCTCCGTGACGAGGAATCAAAAACCTCGCGTTGCCACCGTAGTCCACATCAACAGGCTCTGTATCGAATGACTGGGTGAGAAAGTTTGACTTTTTGGTGAATACGGCTTTGAATGGAGTCTGCTCCATAGTCTATTATCAAACAACCTTTAATTTTTCTCTACTATGGCGAGTATCTTGTCTCTGACAGCCTCGTAGCTCATGACCTTGCGGACCTCCTCCTGAACCCACTCGTCCGTGGTTTCCAGATCGCCTTGGTAGACCTTCTCCATGGCTTCCACGGTCAGATCGACGCTGGGAGTCACCCACCACGCCCCCTGCATGTGATTCCACCGACGCTGGGCGGCAGGCACACTCACTCCGTGCCAGCAGTAGTCGTGCATCGCTCCGAAGCGGGTCGTCACCACGGGCAGACCGTAGTACTGAGCCTCCAACTGCGGGATTCCGAATCCTTCCGAACAGGATCCACACAGATACATGTCGGCACACTTGTACATCTTCTGCAAGGTCGTCTCGTCCAACGTCGTCTCGGTGATCTTGATGGCCGTGTCCGGTATGCCAAGCGTCTGCACCATCACCGGAACGTCATAGACCTTGGTGTGATTCAGCGTCGGCACGTGAAGCCAGAGGAGGGACTCTGGGTGGGTCGCGTGAAATTGCTTGAAGGCGAGCAGGGTCGTGTCCAGTGACTTGCGCCCGCTGTTCTCATAGTTCCCCGCTATGGTGAATATCACATACTTGTCGTCCACACCAAAGTCCTTGCGAACCTTTGCCTTGGTGTCCGTGGGAGGAAGGGGCGTCTGGAATCCCACGATGTGCGGCACCACGTGACTGTCCCTCCCCATCTGCCCTTGGATCCTCTCGCGGGTCGAGGGGCACAGCGAGAGAATGTGCTTGATTTTGCCCAGCGCCTTGACCGTCGGGGCGTCAATTGGGTCGTAGTGAAGAGGAAACCATAGGTAGGAAGGACACGCGATCTCCTCTGGGGTCGATGACTCCAACAGAAAGATGTCCTGAAGAATGAAGATGGCTCCGGCGTTGGTTCGCTTGATGAAATCGTTGATGTCCGAAATCTTGATGACGCACGGGAACTTCTCGTAGGGACCCAAAATGAAACTCACCTGGGGGCGATCCAAAAGCGCCTGGGTCCAAGGGTCTTTGGTCTCTCCCGGGAGCACATTGGCATTCACCAAGTCCTTGAAGTGAAGAACGCCGGTGTGCTTGATGCCGCAGAGACTCCATATGACCATCGTGACCGTGTGTCCTCTCTCCACGAACATGGTAATGAGGTGCCTCAACTGACTCGGGTAGCCACCCTTGGCGCCGTGGAATGGCGTGCCGTTACTCGACAGCAGGATGTGCATTTATGGTAATCATGTCAGTGCCGTTTAATTGAAAACCAATGATATCAGATTCATCGTCCCACATGGCCTCATAGTGTGCCGGGACCCCGAAGTGTGAGCGAACCATGTCCTCATAGTAGTATTCAATTTCTTCGTTGTCAAAGATGTCGCCGGACATGTTTCCCAAAATGGTATCGCGGGCGCAGAGGTAGTCCAGAAAGGCATCGAAGGTGTGTCCCTTTGACCACATGAACTCGATGTAGCGTTGATGCCTCCACGACTGGTCAAAGAGTTTCAGCATAAATTTGCCTATCCCCGGGGTGACGTTAATGCTCTTCAGTCTGACCATCTTGCCCGTGATCTCCCTCTGGTGAATGTTGTTCAGTTTCAAGTTGTAGCAGGAGCGGCACACGTTCTTCCTTGAACTCGATCTGCCCTTGTGATACACCCTGGACATCCGCTCCAATGGAACCCTGTCCTCGAACTGAAAATACTCAAAGGCATAGTTGATGAATTCATATCGACTGGTCCATTGTAAAGGGACATTGCACCAGTGACATTTTGTGGTCGGATAGATCATCCTATTCTAGTTTAGGTTGGTGTGGTTTGTTTAAGACTTAGCAGGAAAATCCATTACGGTTTTAACTTGTTCTGGCACGACCTTTCCATCGTCGTCAGTAAAGGGTGCTTGTTTAATACCATCATCTTGTCGTTCTCCTATCACCAACCAACTTACTGTGACGGTGGAACTTGTGTTTTGACACTCAATTGTCAAGATATTTCCGACGAGCGAACCCCTTACCGGATCCCAATCTGTTTCGTTGGTAGTGAAGCATTGTGTGTCGCGATTGAGAGCGACAAAGGTACCTTCTGTCATATTTGAAACGGTGTCGATATTGATTTCGGCACGTCCGTCCACGAGCTGAACCTTTCCGCGGTAAAGGTTATCGGCTTGTGGACCCTCAACGAATGAATGGTAAAGGTTATGGGTATCTTTCATATGCGGCAACGGATGGTCAATTCTGAATGAACCAGAATTTTTGGATACGGCGCCTTTAAAAATAGTTTGAACATTATGTTCACCGGTACCGGTTTTATAAGACCTAAACATTTCACCTGACGTCCCAAACCAATCCCCCGTAAATACGAGCCCACCTCCGAAGTTTCCGTCGCCCGGGCTTTTAAATCCATAAATAGCGCCAGTGGCTGCCAATGAGCTAGCGCCAGTCCACCACCTCTGTCTGAACACCAATCCAGCACCAGAATAACCAGAATTGGCAGAGTCCACATTTGTACACTCCAAAGACATTGTCTGTGGATATTGTATATTATTCACGCCCTGTTGGCGAATTTCAGACCGAACCGTAAAGACGCCACCGACGGTTTCGGTCCGTGCGGGGTTTTGGTTATAATAAGCATACCTATCACCGACATAAGTGTAATTAAATAATTTTAAAACACTACTTGATTCAGGTGCTCTATCAGCTAAATTGTCCGTCTGTGTTTTCATTTCTTGACCCGTCGTGATTACAGAATCGGGTCCAATACCGACCCCCTTGAATATCCCCGCGTTGTCCTCGTTGTCCACGAAGCCCAAACGGAGCGTCGAGGTCTTGTCGTCCAGATTGATGAACGCCCGGTTGTTCGGATTCTTGAACTCGACCGTCGCGCCGTAGTCCGCGTTGGGATTCTCGAGGGTCAGCGTCGGGGTGTACTTGAACTCTTTGGGAACCACGTCGTAGATGGGAACTTTGGTGAACAGCTTTGATGTGTATCCATCCACTGCGGCTAGACCAAGACCTCTGATATATTCCCCGACACCCCACAGAGTCCCCTCGCTGTCCACGGCGTAGAATGTATTATTATGCCCTCCCATAACATTTACAATGGTCTTCGAATAGAACTCAGCGGGCAACGTGACCTTTGT